>JAABUK010001406.1_pt1 | contig 46057 bp, 58 predicted proteins | sample 5559141 | NCBI WGS metagenome assembly JAABUK01 (sample SAMN10711869, study PRJNA513367) | rock metagenome | isolation source: Antarctica rocks | place: Antarctica: Victoria Land, Pudding Butte nord | collected 2016-01-03 | reverse complement strand
CACACGCATTGTTGTATCGATCGTTGACCTGTCCTGAGTCGCAGCATCGAAAAGCTCGGCAGCTGTGTGCTCTACGATAGTCTTAAACAGACCTGCTTCAGAGTCTGGACACCACTTTTGACGAGAGTTGTACATCATGTCCATGTACGGTACATGGACGTGATGATTGTGCAGAATTAACTAAATCGAACAATCAGCTCAGCTACTTAGCAGAACCCTGCGACGCGGAGTTACTTACCCTAGGCCTGCGACGAGTGCTCTCACAAGACTGCTCAGAAGACAAGGCACGGCCCTGCGGATCGGAAGACCGGCTGCAAGCTCGGTCGAACGTAAGCACAGACGGTACACTTAAACATAAATGTCTGTATAGAACACACATGCTGTAATTTACGCGTTTAAAACGCGTTTAAAAAACAATACAGCCATGTACACACAAATATACATATGTAACCCAGGCCTGGGCATGACTGTACATATGATGCACCATGACTGCAGCACTCTCAAGAACATGTTTTATTGCAACTTTCGCATTTGCCTTCTAATTAATATTCAAACAGGCTCAGCACTGTTTGAACAGCAGTCAGAACAGCTCTCACATGACATAAAGCAGTATTGCTGTTATGACACACTAGTAATAGCCACATGGTGGTCAACGAAAGTTGGGCAAGCCTGTTGTCGTGAATTGTCGTACAGTTCACTCCGGTAGCTTTGAAGGAAAAAAAAGAATTCAAACACCGCTGCAAGGAAGACCGCATGACTTTTGGTACATAAGTATACCTCATGTCAACAAAGAGGCGGCTTCTGTGTAGCTGTGCAGCAACCAAACAAAAAAAGCATATGACACTTATACTTACCTGCCGGCATATTTTACATTGACCCTATCACACGTACACACTGATCCTGATAGTTTACCGAGCTTTGCTGACAAGTGCAGTTTTGGCAATTGGTCACTAAGAAAAAACAAAGACATGATAACTCTCACAAACTTCTAGCAACTCTCAGAGCTGCCTACATGGGCAATACCCATCACTCAGCACTGAGCAAGGTCCCTGGCAAGCTGCATGGCAGAACACACAAGCACGGCAGAACACACAAGCATGCTCCAAAGATGACAAAAGCTGACGTTGCAGCCCAGGTCAACATTGAGTCTTGTGTAGAAGCCCCCAGGGAGGGCCCAGCCCCCTGGGAGAGAACAGCCCCCGGGGACAGAACAGCCCCCAGGGAGAAAACAGCCCACAATGAACAACACAACCCTCTTCTTATGATGCCTACTGATGATGTAATACTGGCACATACTCATACCAGGTGCCGCTGTCAAACTTTGCTGCATACTGCACAAACACTTCCCATTCAGCTGTCATGGGGTTCATTGGAGCAGCAGCCACAATCTGGTCTTTGCTGGGGGCCCCCAAGTCGTCTGCCAGGGTGTCCAGCAGGGTCTCTACTACAGCAATATAGGGGTATGCATGCACCATTGCTTCTGACAGCTGCTGTGATGACATCACCTGCAAACATGTCATTAAGTATGATCAACATCTTCATCATGCCAGCATAGCGCAGTGCATTTGTTTTCACTGTTGACGTGGCTATAATAGATACATGCTTGCATTGGTTGTGTCATGCTGTGCCTAATTTGGCAATGCCTGATACGCATGCCAGCAAAGACTACACTGTGCCTGACTGTAAACGTAAACAACTGCACAAATGATGCCAATTCACTGCAAAACCACATCACCAAAATGAAGCAAACCAAAATCAACAAGACCAAAATGAAGAATACCAAAATAGAGAAGACCAAAATGAAGACTAGAAGTAAGAAGGGTCATGTGGATGTGCTCACCCCTCTGTACAGGGCCCTAGCCAAAATGAAGATGGGGCACAAGACCAAGACGAAGAAGACCAACACAAAGAAGACCAAAGTGAGAAAGGGGCATGTTGATGCGCTCACCCCTCTGTACAGAGCTCGAGCCAGCTTGTAGTAAACTTGCCGGTCCTCTGCTGCATTCTTTTGCAGCTGTGTTGCCATCAACGACACCGCCTGCAGGTTGTCACTCCTGTGGTCCAAAGCTTCAGCTTCACTGGCAGCCATCTGATGCAGCAGAGCCTTGCGCTCGGTGCTGAGGGTACACCTTCTGGTGAGGTTCAGGCGTCGCAGGAACAGCAGGTCTTGCACTTGGGCCTGGGACAGGTTCAGCACCATCTGCATGCAGAGCTCAGACTCAGTAAGGCTTGGATTCAGTGAGCTGGGAGTCAGCAAGATTAGAGCCAGCAAGCTCAGACTCAGCAAGCTCAGACTCAGCAAGCTCGGACTCAGCAAGCTCAGACTCAGCAAGCTCACGCTCAGCAGGCTCAACCTCAGCAACAAGCAGAGTAGCAATTGCAAGCAGAATTAGTTGACCATGGACACAGTCAGTGTCACCAGGTGAACATAGAGGGTCAGAATCTTGATGACATGGAGCCTTCAAGCGTACAATGGTCGATGCATTTATTCTTGATGATCTATAATGATCTGTGTCGTGCTGAGCCTGACACCAGACTCTGTCTCAGACTGAGGTTCAGCACTCAGACTCAGCTTCAGTCTCCTGAGTTTGAGTACTGAGACTGAGTGCTGAGCCTGATGACTGAGGAGACAGAAGGCAAAAGTGGCAGGCTGGCATGTAGAGCCTTGTGTTGCTCTGGATGCAGCAATAGTTACAATCAAAATGCAGGCAAAAGCCAGAACAACAGCAAGAAAGCGACATGTTTAACAGCAAGAACACCACTTCGTAAAGTAACTATGCGATGCTTGCAAAAAGGCAGTGGTGGATGCTGTGTAGAAGGCTGTTTGTGCCGGCAAAGATTGCATGGCGTATGCAAAGCAGGAGCGCCGGGGTGCCGCCTCAGGAGGGATCTGTTTTGGTCGCTGAAAAGCGCAAACTTTCCTTTTCACTTCTTAAGCAAAGCAGGCAGCCTACCAGCAGGCCTTGGTAAAAGGCTTTGCCAGGCTTGTGACCAACAGGAGTAGCATCATCTAATCTGGAATTCACAATGGCTCTATGGTTTGCAGGGTTCAGCATTGTGCGGCCTGACAGGCTCAGGGCCTCAAGTGTCAAGACCTGCATCCTTGCTTGCACTGCACTATCCTGCCTCTCTTTCAGCTGTAGAAGGCAGGCCCCAATCTCACAGTTGTAGTCCTGCAGCAGCAATTTCCTGTGTTTTTTCTTCTAACAACTGAATACATTCTGCTTCAGTGCTCTGCCAGTCCTTTAACGAGCGCAACCCTTTTGAAATGTTGGTAATAAAGAACAACTCTTTAACCACTCTTTTCATTGTTAGTGTTTGGCTCCAGCTTAAACTTCAAAGAGATGCGCAAGACACACTGCTATGGAGAGACACGACTTGCCCCGCAACATACCTAGCTTATCATGAGCTGGAAAGCGATTTTGTTATTGATGTATTATAATCTTCAAATACAGGACCTCAACACAGGGAGCTTTTCAGGGCTGTACGTGCCTGACCCAAGGGAAAGACTAATGTTCAACACATAACAGATGAAAGAGTGCACTAAAGCTGCAGCACTGCACAGCAAAGAGTTAAGTTGCACCATATATAATGCGCAAAAGTCCATACACGACATGCAATGCTTCTAGCATTGGCAAAACAAGCAATGGGTGAGAGCCCCCATATATGTTTTGGCCCTCACTGCAGTGCAAGCACACTCAGACAGGAAGTCATGCAGGCCTGCTTTGACATGTCACAGAGCCTCTTCTACTGGACTACACTCTTGCTCAAAGGAAATCACTGAGCTAGTATCAAGCTAACAGGTAGGTTCTACACCTTGAAGTGCAGAATATAGAACAAAGCAGAATTGGCACAATCATGCAGATGTCCTGCGCTGAATGGTGCAAGCTGTAGAACAGTGTACTCACAACATAATGACAGACAACACCCAGCATGGCAGCATTGGGAATCACTGCAGCTGTATTACTTGCGCTGCACAGAGATTGGTTTGACATACCGTATACAGCGAGGAAAACTGCTGGAGAGACAGCTGACTGGCTTCTTGCAGTGACATGGTGCGCTGTTGTCCTGGCAAAGAAATTGTGAGGCTTGGCAAGTGTTGCACAAAAGGTTGCGCTGCAGAGTATGCTCCATGATCAGGATGTCCCTGCATTCAGTCATTTATTCATTCATTCATTCATGCAGTCATGCATTCAGTCATTCATTCACTCATTGATTTAAGTTCGTGCAGTGCAGAGCACATGTGTACTTTTGAGCTGCACTTGCTGCCAAGCTTTACATTGAGCTAACCCCAAGCTGGGTTCTGGTGGGAAAAATGATCAGGGCTGGCATGTTTGCACCAATACTCAGCTTGGGGCTAGCTCAAATGTAAAGCTTGGCCGTAAGTGCAGCTCAGAAGTACACAGCCTGGCATGATGGACACAGACAGGCAGAGTGTAAAAGCTTGTGACAAAGCAAACGCAAGTAAATACAGGCTATGCATGTGCTATGTACCTCATCCAAGGCAGCATGGCCAGCTGGAGGTGTCTTTCTGCTGAGGTAAGAGATCTTCTCCAAGAGCACGTTGCGCGCTTCAAGCTGTTGCTGCCGGGAGCGCAGCTCCTCAAGCTGAGCTGTTGTGGCAGCAAGCTGCGCCTCTACACCGTGTGAGCGTGCCTGACATAAATGCCAGTATCAGAAAGAACACTCGATAGATAGTTGTTTTGTCAGCTTGCTGATGCGCAAACGGATTGTCACAATTGGAGGATTGTAACTGAGGTGTTTTCAGGACGGATTGCACCTTATGCCGTTGACGAAAGCGCCTCTGAGCTTCTCCATTTTGAGCGAGTTTTCGCTCGGTCGTGTAGCGAGACTGTGTGCTGTTCTGTTGTCTTGTGCCATCTTCACTAGTACACGGCAGGTCGAGATAAGTACTTGACGCTGCTGCTGGCGCTTGACTGTCAGGTCCGGACCTTGCATCCTCCAAAGGAGAGCTGGCTGGCGTGTTCCAGGACGGGCCTAACCGATCGGGCTGCCGTGGCGACTGGGTACTGATGTCATCTTGTAGGAAAGAGGCTCCCAAGCCGCTGCCGAGAAGGGTTGGCGTGGGTGGCAAGGCAAACCAGTCTATTGCCTCGGTCGGTTCAGCTGTGCTGCTGTTGTGTGTCGGGTCCCACGCAAGCTCAGCGTTGCCATGGTTGACGGCGTCAGGATTCAATCCGTATAACACGGGACACATGCGGTCTGACCAGACTGCGGTCACCTGCTGCCCAGCTCGCAACAGACCGATTTCACAACCACATCGTAGCCTCTTACCAAGCTGACTAAGGATACCCAGCAGCTCTCGCTCAAGCCACTTGTACGCACAGCAGCAATGTGTACAAGATTTGACCAGGTATGCCGCAATCAGCTGCACTTCTTCAGATATTCACGAGCTAACATTCTCTATCACGCCCACGTGACACGAGATTAACAATCCCACGTGCTGGCAATTTTCTTCGTGCTTGCCTGTGTAGGCCGGAAGACGAGCAGCACTTTGTGGTAGTGTGGCTGTGGCAGATGAATTGCACATGATTTTTGAGTGTCCAGCTCTCCAGGCAGTTAGGCAGCGGTATGCTCCTTTGTTTTCCACGGACACAAACACCATGAGATCCTTTTTTGCGCAGCAAGATCATATGCAGGTTTTCAAGTTCGTTCTAGACTGTCTTGATGTTTTCCACATTTGACCTTCGTCTTCTTCTATATGTGATCAGACTTGCTGGCTGGCTAAAGCATTGTAATCTCTCTCTCTCTCTCTTTGTGTTTGATTGCCCAGCGTACAGCCATATCAGGTCACAGCACTGCAGCACTGTTGTACTGTTGTAGCATTGCAGACTCTATGACTTTGTGTGAACCAAATCCATGTGGTGGTTTCCTTAGGGAATGCTTTGCATGTAGGAAGCAAGTTTTGTCTGTATGAATTCACTGAACTGAACTTCTTGTCTGTTGGGTCCCAGTTGCCCCCCAGGACATTAAATATATTGATTGATTGATTGATTGATTGTAGGCAACTCCGACGGCAGGGTGGCAGCGACATAACATCATGTCGCTACCAACGGGTCCGCTATGCAAAGCAATCGCATCAACGCGGTGGCCGCGCAGTGACTGTTGCTTGTAATGTTGGTCACATCCTTTAAGGTTCCAGACCCTCTGGTCGAAATGTGCGATGTGAAGCACAAATCAGGCTTCCCAAACGCTCGTCATGTACAAAGCTGCTTTCTGTCTCATTCAATAGCAGCCAAGCGGTAGATGTCTTGGCAACAAAGGAGAGCCATCCAGCAACATAATGTGATTCATGACAGATATGCAGCTCCTGCGTTGCAAATGAGGGCAATCAAGTTTCTGTAGGACAAGATGCTATGCAAGCGTCTGCAAAGCACAACGTTGTTATTGACTGCAGTCAACAACTGGCTGATGGTGACTCAGGTGGGGAGGTAGTGCCTTGCAGGCCGTCTGCAATGCAGCATGCAAACCTTGAACTGCCAAAATACCTGTCTAATATTATGTGATATGATGAAGTGCTAGTTGTCAGAGAGCCCCCCTTGACCTTGCCAACACTGCAGATGACTACGTTCCCAAAGATTGGTTTCTTCAAACATCCGGATGCAACATGCGGGGATCCCCTCAAGATTGCAATAGTATTTCTTATGTGCAGCTGTGCAAACAAACTGCACATCCATACTTGCCATTCAGAATTGTTGGACATGCACTGCGCCAGCAATCCTGATGATGACACGGATAATATCCGTCGGATATGGCGTTCAAATGTGCTATGTTTACAACGTTGGTTCAGTGCAAACTTGCTTGGGCTCTAGATGCTCGAAGTCTCGACTTTTTGTAGCTGACCAAAACGCATGCAGAACTGCTCAGTCCAACACAGTGGTCAGTCTTGCCACATTTTAGCAAGAAATATGTCTGCAGCCCATGCATACAAAATCATTTAGCCGTCGTCTGACCTGTTTCGTTCAAACTTGTGGGCAAGGCGGTCAACCGCGAAAACTTCAAACATGAACAGCTTTCATCGCCGCGATTGCATGCGCGGCAGCTGTGCGGCTGTGTGTGCTTACTTCAATTCCGGGATTGAGGAGCTAAAGCAGGAGTAGTCTGGCCAGGTGTGAAGCAACCTTTGATCCCTCAGATTGCCTGTTGAACGCGCAAACTCGCTCTTCACGGTATGCTCTGCACCCGACAGCGCGCATCTGACAGCATCCAGATGCAAAGCATGAGCCTAGATGTCGTTTCGAATCAACATACAGCGACAGACCTCGGTGCGGTACCTTGCCAAGCACCTGTGACCGCTCTTCCTGACATGACCACTGAGGTAACATGTTAAGCGCGCCCTCATCTGGCAAGCTGTCAGCAGTTCTGTCATATGTACACCGTCTGCGCCAAGCCTGCTGTGTGCTCATGTCGTTGTGTGCTGCATAGGCCTCTTCAGCACAGCAACCAGACAGAAGAGATCAAGCAGAGCTGCCAAGCGAGGGCATTCTTAGAAGCTATGCAGCATCACAGCAGTTGCAACTGGATCGACAGCAATCTCTATCACATCACTCAGTGCTACCCTTTTTGCGAACAATCTCATTGGAGCAAGCGTTGCTGACTTATGTACCATATATACCTGTTAGCGTCAGGGAGGAGCTGTGCTCCACAGGCACAGCTGCAACAGCTGCATAGCAGCATGCGTGGAAAGAGAAATCTCCCAAAGTTACTACAAGCTTATGGCCCCCCCTACGCAGCATTGCTCAGTGCTGTTCTTCCCCGGTCCTAATCAGTCTTCCTGTCTTACTTCTTTCAAAACTCCCTGATCAACTGACAAAGCTGACGTTGTGTATTTTGACTGCAGACTTTTATGCTTGTGTTGCTGCTGCCTAGACCTCACAACATTGGCCCACATTGTCAAGTCTACTGAAGGACTGGTAATTCCTTGTTTTTATCCAACCTTATCTGAGACTCCAGGCAAGGCCGGATGAGCAAAAGGATTCAGCAGAACCCTGTCTGTCTGAACATTAGCACAGTGTATATACTGTACACTACCATATATGCTGTGTAGACGAGCTCGAAACTGCGCTCGCCCTGCTGTAATTTGCACTACTTGCTGCCTACTGCAAAGTCCGCAAAAGAAAAGCCCTACTGTAACAGAGGGCGTAACACATGCATGGTGACATCAGATTGATAGCCACAGACGATATGTTCATATGATGCAGCATAGTCAAGCAGGACACCATTTGCACCAGTGCATGTACACATGCTTAAGCTGACAGCGTTCATTGTGATGCTTGTCCAATACCGTTGTTAACTGGTGCAATCTTTACAACATTTGGCATTGCGTTTTGACACTCAGCACACTGGCTGGAGTCTAGCTACTGGTCTTGATGGGGACATTCTTAGCCTTGGCACTGAACAAGAGACCCTTCATTCTGCTCAGGTCACTGGCATTTGGGCGGGTGAACCCAAAGTTGACGTAATCTACAGTACGCTCCCATTCAGTGTCCCCTTTGGGTCCAGCAACAGTCAGCATACTCTCAGCCTCACGGTTGTCCTTTTCCCTTTGAGCTCTGCTGTTATTTCTCCTCTGCAGTACATTGACAACATGGTCAGGACTATGCCCAGCTTGCTGAACTTGAGCTTATCAAGAATTTTCTTTCGCTCTGCCCTCTCTATTGATATGTTCTGATGCCATGCTTTCATGGTTCAAGCATGCATGCTATTCACATTGGGCGCTCCAACCTGACAAGACAACATGGAAGTCTAACAGACAAATGCAATTCTACACAGGACAATCGTGCACTCACATATCACCAAGTGACAGCCTTCTCCTTGACACAACTACCCTAAACCAAATCCTGTAACACCACTCGGTCTGGTACTGATGCACCGTCTGATTAGGCTGGACTGCTGCATGAGAATTCACCTCATAGAACTGCTCCAAGTAGGAAGCAGCTTTCTGAACCAGCTCGGTCTTGGTGGCTCGCTCCTTCTCCTCTTGCTCGCTCAGTCTCTTGCGTAGCTGCTCACGCACTGCAGCAGCCTTGGGGTTCTCCCCATCACTGCCGCCCCCCTACACATAAGCGCTGAGCATGAACAAGACAAACTGTCACCCTACACACAAGCGCTGAGCATAAGTAAGACAAAAAGGAAACCGCCACCCTACACATAAGCGCTGAGCATAAGTAAGACAAAAAGGAAACCGCCACCCTACACGTAAGCGCTGAGCATAAGTAAGACAACAAGGAAACCGCCACCCTACACATAAAAGTTGAGCATGAGTGAGACCCACAGAAACTGAAAAGTTAACGCTTCTCAGCGATCATAACAGGAGCCTCTTAAGGCAGCAGCCTGGAGCTGGGCGTTAGTACTGCGCTCCTCCTCCTGACATGCACACATGTTTTGGTTGTCAAGCCCGCCTGCTTTCCTGACATATAGCCTGTGTTCCGTTTTGCATTCACAGAAAGATCATTGTTTAGCCCACGCAGATTACTTTGCATGCAGCATTGACTGACAATGACACAAATGCCTTAGGGTTCTCCCCATCACTGCCGCCACCCTACAAACAAGCGCTGAGCATGAATAAGACAAAAAGAAAACCGCCAGTCTACACATAAGCGCTGAGCATGAGTAAGACGACAAGAAAATGGAAATTCTAAGGTTCTCCCCATCACTGCCGCCACCCTACACATAAGCATTGCACGCATCCCAAAACACCTGAGCCTGTGTGATGCAGATATGGCCAGGCAGATTGCACTGAGCATGAGCAAAACAAAAAGAAAAGGAACAGTTTACGCTTCTTAGCAATCATGACGTGAGCCTCCTAAGGGAGCAGCCCAGAGCTGGGCATGAGTATTGAACCACTCCTGATATTCATACATGCTTTGATTGTCATGTCGCGCCAGGGTTCAGCAATCACAGAGTTCCGTTTTGCGCTCACAGAAAATCCACTGTTTACCCCCACACAGATTGTTCTGCATGCAGGATTGACCAGCAATATCACACAACAGCTGTTAATCCCAGCCTCCACGTCACCAGGTCACTCCCAAAAGAACTGGACTGGCCTGGTGCTTCACAAGCTTTTCAAATAAATACAACATCATCTTTTGAGGCATCAGCAGCCACACCAACAGACAAAACTTTGTATTCTCTGTGTGACATGCAGCTGTTGAGATATTGAGGCCAAAGCTGCTCTACACTTGCTTGATGACCAGGCAAGCCACCACAAACTTCACATTTTTAGGTCTTTTTTTTCTATATTTTCTCTGTTCAAGGCTTCTTTGGGGCTTATATACATTATGTGACAACCTTTGCGAGCTCAGCAGCTTTAAAAAGCAGTCTCTGGCAGTGTGTGCACCAACACAATCACCAAGCTCAATGATGTGATGCACTGCACATGGGGATGGTGTATCATGCATGCTCAGACATGTTCTTGAATAAGCCATCCCTGTCCCAAAGATGGAGATAGAAACTTATCAAGGCAGCAAGAATTTGCCTCATGCAGTGAATGCGTAAGGCATACTCTTGCTGCCTTAATCAATTTCTATATCCATCTTTGGGACAAGGATGGGTTATTTAAAACAGAATGCATGACACACCATAGCAGGTGTAGCAGTGTTGCCATTCTCCATGGGCGCATTGCCAAAGCTCCCGCCAAATCCGCCACCAGCGCTCCCTCCAAAGGAGCCGCCGCCGCTCCCGCCAAAAATGCCGCTGTTCCCGCCCTCCAAAGGTCCGAAGTCATGGTTGCCATTGCTCTCTGCTTGGCCCCCACTCTGCCAAGCAAATATACAACACTTCAGATGTATGTTGCTATACCATACATGCAAATTGCTCGTTGCCGACACACAGGTCTGAGATGTCACATTGAGGTTGTTGTAGGTGAAATGTGGAAAACCTTGCTGCAGCAGATTGGTGCAATGTTTATGCCAGCAACCCTTGGAGTTTGCCATGTACAACAGGCCTACCACAACTAAATAAGCATACCTGGTAGGTGAGCACCTCTATGACATAGACATGATGGTAGAATATACATGTCTGGAGACTAACCAAGAATACTTGGTAGGTGGTGCCATCAGCAGCAGGCACGGGGTTCTCTGGCTGGCCTTGCCCAGCAATGTACAATAGGCCTATCATGATTAAATAAGAGTACCTGGTAGGTGGAGCCATCAGCAGCAGGCACTGGGTTTTCCGGCTGGCCTTGCCCGTCAATGGGCACCTCCCAGTACTGAGCTGACTGCACAAACTCAAAGCTGGGCTTGGCGCCATCCTCTGCAGAAATGTCATACACCTGCATCCACCCATACAAACAATTGTTAGAAATCAAGTAATGCCCATGAAAGCAATTGTCACAAAAGAAAAGAAACGACTACACTTTGTGGTGTCAATTTAAATGAGAAAGCAAGTATTATGACCGCATTCGCCCATACAAGCAGTCATGACAGACCATGCAGATTTGTGCAGAGGTAATGAGGCATTTGAGCAGACAAGGCTGAGTCCAGGAAGCTGCAGCTGCTGTCTACTAAAGTGTGGACAGGTTCTGATCGTTCTTGTCTCTGGATGTCAGCTATGAACAATACACCACGTAACAGCTGCCGGCACCAAGATGTGAGAGCAAAGAGTACTTGACAGAGGAGAAGGGAATGATGGCATGCATGACTGTAGGCATGCATGACTGTACACTGGTCATGTGACTTCAATCTCAAAGAAGGGTTGGCATCTGCATAGACTGCCAGCCATAGAATGTCTTTGTGGTAGTCAACAGCTTTGCAGGCAATCCTGCAAAGCTGCAGCTCATCCTGTATCTTTGCGTACTAGTTGGGTTGCAACCTGATGCCTCCCAACTAGTATGCAAACGTACAAGACTTGTGCAATCTCAATCGGTGCAGATTCCCTCTGTTTGCATTGCAACAGGGTGACAGCAACATGATACAGTCAAGCAGGAGAATGGGGAGGAACATTGGTGCAGTATTGAGTGTGCATTTACTGCTGACAATGTCACACTTCTGTTTGAGTCCAGGCAATGCAGGCCACATGATCACTGTGTTGAGTGACAAGGTAGATTATGACTCCCCTGATGAGTCCTAAAGACAGCAAATGTAAATTGATTGCTTGATGGATGACTACCTTGTCCCAGTTGTTGGCTTGAGGGTCGAGGTTGGCAGCAGCAAAGTGTGCTGTCAGCATTGGGTATGCACCCATCCAGCAGCCAAACCTGACATCGCTGCAGCCAGAGATACTGGGCTGTGTGCAGCAGTACAAGCCTGCAGCAGAATTGTCACAATTATGATGGAATGCCTGTACCACCTCTTTGGCATTCACAAGAATGAGAGGTAGCTGCTGCATTGGCGTCAACCGCTCAATCACCTAGATCCCTGATGCATCTCTCAGCATCACCCCATGCAGCTCCATACTTGTAATGCGTGCTGAGCAATTGAACCAGTCATTACAAGCTGGCAATAGCTAGACAACTAGACTTTACTTCACGCAGGGAATGTGCTGTTCAGGAAAATGTAAATGGTGATCAGCAACCTGACTTCATATCATACTTTGTTTTATGGCAGTTGTACACCGAGACCCGCAGAGCCTGTTCACTTCTGCCACAGGGAGATTGCATTGCAGGGCTTACCAAACTCGATGTCCTGGCAGCTCTTCGCCTGAAACTGCTGACAAGCAACAGTGACCTGACTGCTTTGGCAGTTGTTGAAAATGGCTGGTCCATCCACGGGGCCTGCACAGGATGAAATTACTGTAGTTCCTACATTTACGTTGTGTCACCCAGCCTAAGTACATAGATTCTGACCTGTACATATGCAAGACAAGAACTGACAGGCTGTGACAGGTTCAGATGATGTGTCAAGAGGGTAACAAACTGGGCACGAGGCAGCTATGGTTTTAGCAACATACCTATGAAGATCTTGCAGCCTCTACAGTCTGTGACCTCCACCTCTGAGGTGTAGTCCAGCAGGTAGACACTGAAGCAGGCATCAAACGCTGAAATGGATTGACTATGCAAACAGCAAGCAAGTGAGCGAAGAACTTACGTGCAATCAGTCAGATTCTTCAGGGCAAAGCTCTCCCTGCAGCATCGGCAAGTCCAACTCAGGGCGTAGACTTGACCAACACTCATGACTTTATCTGAAACTTTGCAGACGTGACCCCACACATCGGTTGAACATACAAGAAGCCTACCCGTTCACGCTCCCGGGCTCCTTTGTCAAGGTTTGCCCACTTACATCAGTGAACTCGAAGTCCGACATCCTGCACGACAAACAACAGAGGTGGGTTCTGTTGCGTGGATTTATATGCAAGTAGAGCACACATCACAAGCAGCATGGCTGTCAACGGCGCAGTTCGAGCTTGCAGCGTGAAACTCACGTGAATCCGTGAAGGGTCCCCTCAATTCAATTGGTCAGCACTGGACTGTGATTTTCGTACTCCAGCGCTCGCTGCTAAGGCTTTGATAAGTGCCGATGCAATCCTGGCTGGCAATGGTCGCGACGTGATGGGGAGCTTGTGCATTTGCAACTGCTGTTGCGAGTCCAATCCTCTCCTTCACACGTGCAGATGTGTGAAGCCACTTCTGTCTTATCGATGCTGTGGCGTTATGCTGACCACGGTAATTGGTTATGGTGATGATACGTAGGCCTTCCATGCAGTCTGGGTACTGTCACATGGTGCATCATTACGTCGGTCATCTGAATGCTTGATCATGATAATAACAGTCCATAGTAGGATGGTATTACCATGATGGTCTTGTGAGCATCATGCATGTTGGTCTCAATCAACACACAAATGACAATTTGCTGGCCATCAAGGCAACTAACTAAATGCAGCTCTGGATCTCCGTATCAGTTTTGTGCACTATTTGATAGCAACGACCTTGCATTGCTGTCCTGTGTACATATGACTCCAGGAGCATACACTGTACACCATTTTGCCAAAGGCAGCTTTGGCCAGAAATATGTCTATTTGTACATCAATTGAAGCAGCGCATGGCATTCCCAGTCATGCAGAAGTAACAACCCAATTTGACATAGCCTATCTTTTTCACTATTATAGTATAATACTGGCACTAGTAGAGCAACTACAGTAGTAAATGACTGTACTAACACTAGTGGAGCGACTACAACAGTAAATGTTCACATCACCCAAGCCAATCAGCCGACAGTCATCTTCTTCACCTTGTCCACTACAGCCGCAGCGCTGGCAGAGACCTGGTCCACCAAAGTAGTACCATTGGCGGTGCTGCTTGCATTGCCATTCTGAGAGTGACCATCATCTAACCGAATCTGGTTGATCTCGTAGTCCTCAGGCAAAAAGGGGTAATCTGTGTACCCCTTGACCTGGTCTGGGCTGTAGAATGTGGTCCTGTCATACTTAGTGATTGGTGCATCCAGCTCGTACCGCCTTGGCAGGTCAGGGTTGGCAATCCAAGGGCGGCCATAGCAGACCAAGTCTGTGTGGTCTGTCTCAATAGCACGGATGCCATTCTCACGGTCATACCTGCACAGGAAGACAGGCTGAGTGGTGCCAGGCACAAGAAAGAGTACAGACTGACAACACAGCAGAAGTGGGATAGACATAGGGTTGTGCAAAACTTCAAGCTGTAGCCAGCTCACAAAACAGAGCATCTAAACAGAGCTCTGTCAATGATATACAGGTGGAGCGAGCAAACTGCAGGAACAAAAGGCAGCACTATGGAGTAGACGCAAAGGCAGCAGCCTTGACTGCACAGAACAGATTGAGATCATGCATTCAAACCAAAAGAAGAAGCAAAAGCCAAATCGGGGCGGAGTAGAAGAGGGAACAAGGAAGATGAAAAGGAGCCCACCCTCCAGCAGCAATGAATGCAGCGTTGGACAGCTTCTTGAAGGGCTTCAGGCTCTTGTCTGACTCATCTACCTCAATGACATTCATCTGCTTGCCAATACGGGGCTCCACCATGTGCACGTACAGCAGGTTGAACTTGTTCAGCTCCTTGAGCAAGTAGTTGTACAGCGGGTATGGGTCTGCAAGAAGCACAATGAGAGTCAGCAAGTGGCAGAAAGCCAGTGCAAACACATTGTGTAGCAGGAGAGCCTGGGCAGCCCGGTATAATACTCGGCTAAACATTACATTGACACCAAAAGGCGTTGTCTTTTCTTTTCTGTTCTATAGCAAAAGAGGGCAAGATGCCAGGACCCTGCTAGCAGTGACGCATGCTACAGCTTATGTATTGCAAGCTGCTTAACAGGTATTCGTACAGCGGGTATGGATCTGCAAGAAGCATGGCAGCGGTCAGCAATTGGTAGACAGGCAAATGGTAGACATTGTGTAGCTGTAGCTGTACAGGGCCGGGGCCAAGAGCCTGCTCAGCAAGGTATGCTACAGTCTCAGGATCTGCATTTGTTGCAGTTCTCATGCATTTGTTGCAGTTCATTCGATGCGCCTGCCACACAACAGAGCCAGACTTGCCAATTTCAGGTGGTTCACAGCATGTTGAGCTGTGTCACAATGGCAAAATCAAGCAAAGACACTTGCTGCGTCAGGCAGCAGCCTGCGTGTTCATGAGGCAATAGCTTATGGATGCGCAGGCTGCTGATCTACAAGCAACTGAATCCCATCTACAAGCAAACATGACCCATCTGCAAGCAAAACAGGGCATGTCTATAAGCAAACAAGGTCCATCTACAAGCAAAGCATCTGAGCAGCTGGAGGGGGACAAGGCAGCGTACCACTCTCATGGGCTCCATAGAATTCAGTGAAGGGTGACAGGCGGATGCCGACCACATCAGAGCCCACCTCATCCACAACAGCCTTCACTACTTCCAGGCAGAAGCGGCACCTGTTCTCAATGGACCCTCCATACTGATCTGCATCAACAGCAAGGCAACATCAAGGGGGCAACATCAGGGGGCGCAACATCAGGGGGCAAACATCAGGGGGGGGGGGGCAGCACAGCATTTTCAGCAATTTTGTATGTTGTACCACAATACTAGCAAGCACATGTACAGATGCTCAACGCTAACTAATGAAAGAGTTGATTGGCATTGCAGCTGACAAAAAACTTGTGACCAATGTAGCTACTGGAGGTCAGAGTCACAGCTGATGCTTTGGCTTGGTCACTACTCAATCAAGTTGCAAATGCAAGCACTTGCCACTGACATAGGGCCTCCTCAAACAAAGCAGTTCATGCAGAACACCAGGGAAACCACTGTGAGCTGCACCTGTTCTGTCATTGATAGACTCCTTGAGAAACTGGTCAATGAGGTAGCCATGGGCTCCGTGAACCTCAACCCCATCAAAGCCAGCCTTGATGGAATTCTTGGCGGCCACACGGTACAGCTCAACCAGCCCGGGGATCTCAGAGGGGTCCACCGCCCTAGGGGGTGGCAGATCCTCGAAGGGGCTCTGCTTCTTGCCATCTGGGCTGAAGATGGTGTAATCCTTGCCAGGAATGGGCTTGCTCGTGCTGGATGGCATGGGCTTGCCTCCTGGCTGGTAGTCTGCAAGACAGTGTCAGAGTTGAGCTTTTGCGCTTGCAGAGGGAGAGAAGTAGCCATGAGAGCTGATGACCACTATTACCATTGCATGCAGGGTTGGCACTGTGCAAGGTAGTAAAGTTGCTTATCACATGCATGGCTGGATCAGCTTGTACACAGGAACAGCTTGTACTCAGGAAGTTGTGGCAAAGTACAATTGTAACGACTTACCCTGATGCAGGTTAATGAAGGCACAGACTGTTCAAGCCAGCCAGGAATGCTTGCAACAAATGCTGAAGTAAGAGCTACATCAGCATGATGATGCAGGGCACTATCAGAAGCTGAATGAGCAGCTGAGCAAAAAGTTGTCCCAGATGCAGTGGCAAATTGCACCAACATAGAGCACATAAGCTGACGTGTGAAACAATGAGCCAGATCTCCTCACCAACAGAGGTGGCACGACCAACGTGCCAAAGCTGGCAGAAAAAGGGAGACTTCTTCTGGTGTACTGCCTTGACTACAGGCTTCCATGCCTCTACCTGCTGTTCAGTGTATATACCTGGTACGTTGGGGTACCTGCACAAGCAATCAATTTTCATATGAGTATGCAGCCGCAAGTGCTTGAAAAGCTGAGCAACAAGCTACAGACATGCCTGTTGGCCAGATCAACCAGAGTAAACTCACCCATGGGCCTCTACACAGATACAGGTAGCTTCCGACAGAATGAGTCCACCGCTTGACCGCTGAGCATAATACTCGGCAGCAGCTGGCTGCGGCACGCCACCAAGCGCTCGGCACCTAGTCAAAGGAGCGTAGACCATGCGGTGCCGCAGGTCAAATTTGCCCAGACTGTACGGTTTGAGCAGGGGGATGACCGCATGACCTTGGTGTGTGGCTTCCGAAGTGGTCTCTTTCAGCTGGCTACCCTGATGCGGATAGCTGCCTTCATGACCTTGACCGTGACCCGACATAGTGTCTCTCAAGTGCGGCTCTACCAATACGAACTCCGCAGGAGTGTTCTCACTGGAGCGATCTCACTGAATGATCTCACAGGAACGATCTCGATGCCAGCGACGTGAGTAGGTCTGCGCACTTCGGCAATCAATATGCCGGTGCAGCAGCAGCAAGTCTGCAAGTCTACAAATTGCCGTCGTAATGCAAGCATTGTAACAAAAACCAATAGCATAATAAAAGTATCGGTCATCATTTGATCATGATGCGTCATGCGAGCGTCGTGCGCATAAAGACACGGTGACAGTCAACCTTGCAACCTGTTACATAGATTGTGCCAGGACTTCTTCGGTGGTTCAATGCATACGTATGTAGATCTTGACTGCAAAAGTCAGAGGTCTCTCTAGGGCCAGAGACCCATTGAACGAACTGTTTTCCTTCAAACCAGGGCTTCACTGAGTTCTCATGGATGTTGTTCGAAGAGGAATCCGTCGGACTGAATGACACAGCTTCGACTGTTGGCTCCCGGTTGGTCCCCAGGGCGTTCAATATATACAATACAGCTGTGTGGATATAAGCTACTTGACAAAACGCCCTTCCAACTGGGGCCAGTAGGGCAATTAGGTCAGTTCGCAGCAAGCTCTATGCTTACGAGCTTGAGGTTGCAGATCGAACTGCTGCGACGTCAAACTGCTGGAACAGAAGGTTGATGCAAGCATGTTTGGCTGTATATACAAAGAACAAAAGGTGACATCGCATACAACAGACTGCTTATGATGCAGCGCTAGCATTCCTTGTCAACCTTCGGACTGAGGGCAGGAAGCATGAACCACAATTGAATACTCCGGGTGTCGTGGCTGCATGGCTGACAGGCACATCGTTCATTCCAGCTCTCTGACCAGCCAGTTCATATAGCTGCTGGCAGACCTTTGGCAACGTTCTTGTGGTCAAAAAGTCTGGCCTTGCGATTCCGGGACTGTTTGAATCCCTGGCCAGCATTGGTTCCTTCATGTATCGTGGAATCCCGCATTGACCATGCAAAGCACCCACAAGGCCGCCAACAATGGCTGCATTTGTGTCAGTGTCTCCTCCCATAGACAAGACGTTGCTGATTGCCTCCTCATAAGAGCTTTGCAGCCTCAGATGCCTGCAACAGGTGCTGAACGGATGAGGCTTACAAATAGTGTCGTGGGTAACATAGACAGCAGTATACAGTGTATTACATAGACAGCAGGCCATACATACAAATGAAAAGGGTTTCTGGATACATGACATGTATAAGGCGCATGTCAGTGTCAATGTATGACTTTGTTTGTCATTGAAAGCTTGGCAGTCACAAGGTCATTGTTGGTTGATTGAACATTTTTCACAGTACTCAGAATTTCACTACAAGGCCAGGTTGTTGCATGCATGTTAACACTGTTGCAAGCCTCGTCTACAAGAACGCACAACTTGTGAAGGCCCAGTCTATATATATGCAAAATTTGTGACTCTGTTAGGAAAGCAGTTGCAAACTCACCTGAATGCATATGTGAATCCCCACTTCACAAAGCCTATCTCGTCAAGGCAGTCGGAATCACAACCAGACTCTGAAGACGCTGTCAGCCATTCCTGTACTTCTTCTGTGGCGTGTTCTTTGGCCCAGTCTTCTGCTTCCTTCACAGTACCTTGTGCATCTCCAGGGTTGTTAATCAGGTGAGCAATGGCAATGGAGTAGCAAGCGTTGCAGTCCTGCAACACGGTTCATTGAGGTTTTGAACAGCTGTTGTAGCTGTGGTGACAATTCAAGCAGCGGTGGTGCCAGCTCAAACAGCTGTAATGACCATGCAACCAGCTGTGGTAACAATCCTATCAATGAACTGATGTGCATGCTGTACACTTATCATTGAAAGCTGCTTTGCGTATATGACAGGAGCTTCATGTTTGCGCATATACTTTTCAACACATGACGTGATGCGCAAGCCGCTGCTGTGGCTGTCATCTAGCGGCCTTCAACCATTTTTTCTCTGTACTGAGTATTGCTGTCTGCTTGGACAATACTTTGTATTTTTGAAATCAACTGACAGCATTTTCACACAATGGGTAACACTGCTTTAGTGAGCTGGCAACTAGCAATTGCTTCAACAATATTGACACATGTACAATGCCGTCGACTCATCATTGGGCAAACTCCAGCATGTGTGCAAGCGGTCTGCATTACATCAGGCAATCTAGTGCTGAGTGTTGAATATACAACATGGCTTACCAGACAGGTCTTGTTGGGGTGCGTGAGCTGAGCATCTGACGTCACAGCTTGCACCAGGTCATGCTGGGACAGCTTGTGGCCCCACACAGCCAGGGGGGTGATGCGCATCAGGGCCCCATTAGCCTTAGAACCCATGTTAGTCTGTGTGCAGCGTCAATTGTGTCAAGCACATTGGCATCAGTGCAAATGGTAGATATGATACAATGCAGAGATGGATGTGTGCGCAAGACAGACTGCTCTGGAAAGACAAGACTTGTCCTGCACGCACCTAGCTCATCATGAGCTGGAAAGCGCTGCTGTTATTGTGATTATCATCACTAGAGATGGAAGTGTAGCATCTACCTTGTATCTACCAATCCATCTTTGTACAGCTGTGAGTCACTGAATGAGGGAGTGAGAAAAGGGAGGCAACAAAGGCTGTCTGCATGGTCGTATTGTTGAGCTGTCATGTGAGCAAATCAAATGCAGTGTTTGGTGGTATTAGGTGGATACGGTACTAACTTACGGTTGTTGAGGCAAAAGCAGTCCACTTGCGCATTTGCATAGCATTCAAGTGGTGCATTCAGTATGCAGCTGCTGGCTGTTTTTTGAACTAGCACGAGGAATATTCCTGGCAGATAGAATGTTGGTCTCAACAAAAAGCCCTGCTCTAACAATTTCACATAACCTGGAGTGTGATGTCACTCTTTGGTGTGACGCTAAGCAGTCGCTGCAGTTTTATGTGAGTTTGTTACGTACCGCAGCAGCAGCAGTCACCATGGAAGAGGCGATGCCAGACTTGCTCTCTCCTTTCTGCTGAGCATACAAACCAGCAGAAAGTGCATTTCTTGTGGTAGCGCCTGCAATGCATAGTAAGCTTGGTCTTGGCAGGTTGCCTGTCAGGTGACTGACTGCTGACCGGTGTGTGTGCTGTCAAGTGGCGCCGACTGGTTACCGACGTCAAACGGCTTGCTGTTGAGCCACTTCACATACAGCTCCGCAGCTGCTCCCTGCAGTTGACTCGCTTCGTGACGGATGAGTGCGTGCGCCAGGGACAAGGCCATCTCGCTGTCGTCTGTGACTTGACCCGGCCCAACCTTCAAAATACCACCTCCAGGCATCTTCATGGCTGCACTGACCTGCACAGTAAACTGTCTGGTCACGGACTGCAGTCTGCCTGTGATCCCCCACGGAGCTAGCTCATGCGCACCAGCTCTAGGTCGGGTTTGCCGCCAAATTCCAACACGGCACCCGCAGCATCACCGACGAACGCACCCAAGATCGCGCCGTAGGCGTGGTCGAAGCTCATGATGCGGTGGACTCAGGCTGACAGATGAGGGTTCCAAGCGCAAACTCTGCCTGTTGTAGTTGCTTAGGCCACTTCTCTTTGACTAATTGCATCGCATCACTCACCCATGATGGGAGGGCATGATGGGATTGCTTGTTTCCCATTTTTACCAACCACGTGCGGCACTTCGTAGTCCCTAGGGTATGCGAAGCGTCACAAGCCAGTTTGAATGTCTCGCGCTGGCGCTGTCACGTACGAAACAGCCGCTGCCACTATCTCGCAGTAAGTAGCATACACAATGCACGGGCGTCACGTTGTGGGTAGGGTCCAGTGCTTGAAAGCCAGTGACGATGCCATCAACCCCGGCTGATTACCTTTGACATAAGTGAGGCTGGCGAACGGACTCGTTCGCACGTTCAGCAAAGTATAGTGCGCCGTAGAGGGAACGTCTTTCGACGGCCGACCAAGCGACATTTGCCACACCAGCTACTCCACACACTTCTCATACTGTGGTGATCATGAGCTACGTGATGCAAGGCGCCTGACCCATCAGGACCATCAGGATGGTGATAACAACACATATCTCACTCTGCAAGTAGAGACAGGTTACTATACAGCATGCACTGCCACACATGTAATTCAAGTGCAACTGATGCAGAAGCCTAGGCCTACACATGCATACTGCAATACTGCTGGTAATGGTAATGCTGATAATCACTTGTCTGAGCATCGCTGCACTCACCCATAGCATGCACAGCACGAGGCGAAGCACGCAGAAGTATTGCGGCAGAGTGAACGCTGGAGCCGTAGAGCTCCCGAACGAACAAAAATATAACAAAACTTCGTATATTTATTATCGGTCGGTCCCCGGAAAACCGGACCATGCAGTAGGAATAGAAACTTTTAGGGACGCTACAGGCCATTCGTACATTCGCCGTCCCGAACGTACTCCACACTCGCCGATTAATAGTACGGATACGGATATTGCAACTACCGTAATCGCGACGAAGGACAGAGCCTGTCACAATCGTGACGATTGTCAAAAGCATTTTTCGTCTAGGCTGATGAGTTGTGCTAGATGACTGCAAAGGACATGCATGGAGACAAATTATGGCACCAGTACACAGCGTATCACGCAGTTTGTGCACCATGACACCACTGGTGCCATCATCATTGTGACCACAGGGTGCCATCATCATCCACAGATGCAGGGCAAATGAGACCAGCAGCCAACTTTGCACTAGCTAGCACGAATTGCTGTCGCTATCCAGCATCATTGTTTAAATCTGAAGATCGCAAAAACAATGCACACAGCATTGGCAAGCAAGTAGAGTCATGCACTTTCAGGTATATGCTATACTGGAAACACACATGCGCAAGCAGGCTGGAGTCATGAGGGTGGATGCATGAAATTGCTGGCAACAGCGACGTCAAGCATGGCCCATATCCAATTCATGTAGATTCATTGTGAACTGCTCGACCTGCCAAGGCTGCAGATTGCTGCAACATCAGATTGGTGCGACTTTGTTTGATGTGACCATACTTTGCTGCACACAAGAACAAGAACCAGAACTTGACATCTCACACAATGGACTGCTCATGATGCAGCGTTCCTGGTCACCCTGCGGACTGAGGGCATGAAGCATGAACCACAATTGAACACTCCAGGTGTGATGGCTGCATGGCTGACAGGCACAGCATTCATTCCAGCTCTCTGAGCAGCAAATTCATATAGCTGCCGGCAGACCTTTGGCAACATGCTTGTTGTCAAGAAGTCTGGCGTTGGGATTCCAGGGCTGTTTGAATCCCTGGCCAGCATTGGTTCCTTCATGTATCGTGAAAAACCCGAATTGACCATGCAAAGCACCCATGAGGCCGCCAACAATGGCTGCATTTGTGTCAGTGTCGCCTCCCAGAGACAAGACATTGCTGATTGCCTCCTCATAAGAGCTTTGCAGCCTCATATGCCTGTAGCAGTTGCTGAATGGATGAGGCTTACAGATAGTGTCGTAGATTACATAGACAGCAGTATATACTGTATTACATAAACAGCATGCCATATGGGATATGCATACATACACATGGGATGGGCTCTGGATGCATGACACGTGTAAGGCGAGTGTCAGTGTCAAGGTATGATTTTGTCTATCATTGAAAGCATGGAGTCTCTTGGCAGTCACAAGGGCGTTGTTGATTGATTGAACATTTTGCACAGTACACTCAGAATGCAACTACAAGACCAGGTTGTTGCATGCATCTTTAAAATGTTGCAGGCCTCGTCTACAAGAACGCACAACTTGTGAAGGCCCAGTCTACATACATGCAAAAATCATGACCTTGTTGGGAAAGCAGTTGCAAACTCACCTGAATGCATATGTGAATCCCCACTTCACAAAGCCTATCTGGTCAAGGCAGTCAGAATCACAACCAGGCTGTGCAGAGGCTGTCAGCCATTCCTGTACTTCTTCAGTGGCGTGTTCTTTGGCCCAGTCTTCTGCTTCCTTCACAGCCCCTTGTGCATCTCCAGGGTTGTTGATCAGGTGAGCAATGGCAATGCAGTAGCAAGCGTTGCAGTCCTGCAACATGATCATGATGCTTTGAGGTTTTGGTACAGCTGTTGTAGCTGTGGCAACACTTCAAGCAGCTGTGGTGAGAGTTCAAACAGCTGTGATGACCTTCCAATTAGCTGTGGTAACAATTCTACCAGCTGGGCTGACAAATCATAAGCTGATGCGCATGCTGTACACTCACCACATCATTTCAATTCGGGAGAACACTGCGTGGATATTGTTTTTTGCTTTGTTTTTCAGTCACCGGGTTGGGTCCCTGGTGCATTGACATTGCATTGCTGTTTGACAATCCCGTGGTACACGGCTGTTTGTTTGTTGCCTGTCTTGTCCTGTTTGCATGGGGGCTATGTACTGCCGCTCTGCTATGCCTTGTGTGCCTGATTGTTGGGGGGCAGTTTCGCACCATTACCTGCAGACAAATCCGATTGGCGCATTCATCAGTTTGTCAGGATTCACATACCCTGGCACATCCATCAGATTTGAGGCTGGGCAAAGGATGTAAAACACTTCTCTCTCTCTCTCTCTCCACTGAAAGCTGCTCTACATATGTAAAAGGAGCTTCATGTCCACGCATATTATTCAACACATGACGCAATGCGCAAGCTGTTGCTGTGGCTGTCAGCTAGCAGCCTTCAACCAAGTTTTCGCTGTATTTGCTGCCTGCTTGGGCAATACACTGTATATGCACCAAATATGACTGACAGCACTCTCACACAATGGGTAACACTGCTGTAATGCGCTGGCAACTAGCAATTGCTTCAACACTATTCACACATGTGCAAAGCCGTATGACAATTCATTTGGGCAAAATCCAGCATACGTGCAAGCGGTCTGCATCACATCAGGCAATCTATTGCTGAGTGTTGAAGATGCAACAAGGCTTACCAGACACAATGGGTCACACTGCATTAGTGAGCTGGCAACTGGCAACTGCTTCAAGACTATGATCAATCTGATGCTGAGTGTTGGAAATGCAACAAGGCTTACCAGACAAGTCTTGTTAGGGTGTGTGAGCTGAGCATCTGACTTCGCAGCTTGCACCAAGTCATGCTGGGATAGCCTGTGGGCCCACAAAGTCAGGGGGGTGATGCGCATCAGGGCCCCATTAGCCTTAGAACCCATTTTAGTCTGTGTGAAGCATCAATTGTGTCAGGCACAGTAATATCAGTGCAAATGGTACATACAATGCAGAGATGGATGTGTCGCATGTACCTTGTATCTACCGATGTATCTCTGTGCAGCTGTGAGTGACTGAATGAGTGAGTGAGAAAAGGAAGGAAACAAAGGCTGTCTGCAGGGTCATATCGTTGAGCTTTCATGTGAGCAAACTGAATGCAGGTTATGATGGTAGCAAGTGGATATGGCACTGAACTACGGTTGTTCAGGCAAAGCAGTCCATTTGCGCATTTGCATAGCAGCCAAGTGATGCATTCAGTATGCAGCTGTCGGCTGCTTTTTGAACTAGCATCAGGAATACACCTAGCAGATAGAATATTGGTCCCAAGAAGAGCCCTGACGTAACACATGTTTGACAAGTTCACAGAAACTGGAATGTGCTGTCACTCTTTGGTATGACAGTATGTCAGTGCTGGTCATTTGCTGCAGATTTATATGAGTTTGTTACCTACCGCAGCAGCAGCAGTCACCATGGAAGAGGCGACGCCAGACTTGCTCTCTCCTTTCTGCTGAGCATATAAACCAGCAGAAAGTGCATTTCTTCTGGTAGCGCCTGCAATGCATAGCAAGCTTGGGCTCGGCGGGTTGCTTGTCAGGTGTGTGAGACTGACTGCCTGTCAGAAGTGTGTGAGTGCTATCAAGTGGGGCCAACTCGTTACCGACGTCAAACGGCTTGCTATTCAGCCACTTCACGTACATCTCCGCAGCTGCTCCCTGCAAATGACCTGCTTCGTGACCGATGAGCGCGTGCGCCAAGGACAAGGCCAGCTTGCTGTCGTCTGTGACTTGACCTGGCCCAACCCTCAACATACCACCGCCAGGCATCTTCATGGATGCACTGACCTGCACAGTGAAGTGCCTTGTCAAACACTGCACTCTGACTGTGGCCCCTCACAGAGCTAGCTCAAGCGCACCAGCTCTAGGTTGGATTTGCTGCCAAATTCCAACACGGCACCCGCAGCATCACCGACGAACGCACTCAAGACCGCGCCGTAGGCATGGTCGAAGGGCATGATGCAGTGGACTCAGGCTGCTAGATAAGGGTTCCAAGCGCAAACTCTGGCTATTGTAGCTGCTTAGGCCACTTGCCTTTGACTAATTGCATCCCTGCTGCACTCACCCATAGCATGCACAGCACGAGGCGAAGCACGCAGAAGTTTTGCAGAGTGAACGCTCAGGTGGTGAACGCTGGTGTCGCAAAGCTCCCGAGCGGTTGACAGCAGCGCAAATACTTCGTCAAGTTCCTCAGCTTTCAGGCCAGCCAATGTGCCTCGCAGCAGCGTGCAGTCTGCAGACACTCTCAGTGATCCTGGCTCGTCGGCCTAGGTGCCTACAGGCTAAGTCGCCGTTGTCAAAGCATATTTGAGTGATGTCAACGCCGCCGCCTCCACAAGGGCAGGAGCATGTCAGGTTGCTCCAACTCCAGCTTTTACAACAGCACTTGCAGGTACTTTCCAAGGCTTTTGATTCCTGATAGAAGTAAAGCTGGCAACTCTCTGATTTTGCTATCGCTCTATGTGTCTGCAGGCACATGCTCACGATCCGGACACCATTGCACTTCTTGACGACTTGCTGCCGCTTGACCTCAGCAGTCAGCTGACAACACAGATACACCTTGTGCTGAAACGACAGGTGTGCACATGTGCAACATGCCATGACCTAAGCCGGCACAATGTCTCCATCGGACTATGCACTGGTCTGCAGGTTGTTTTGTCATATCTTCAACTATGCCCTCCAGACATTGAAAGCAGTCAAGCAGCACTTGAAGCATATTTTACAGAGCCTCTGCAAGCCCTGGTAGACACAGCACATGGTCCTCAACCTCACAGTGCTGCTAGCTTTGCCAGTCTTCAGGAGCAAGCAACACAGCTTCAGGATACCATCTCTCAAGCTGAGGCTGCGACACAGCTAGGCAACCTTGCTGCTGTGCAGCTTGGTCTCCAGGCATACCCAGTGTCCCTTGCTGATAGGGCTCTGGAAGATGCCATCAGCATAGTCATTGGGCATGCTGATTGCAGCGCAGTACAAGAACCACAGGCAATGCTGAACAAAGGTACGAAGCAGCTCGTCTATACATGCAAAGACAGCATCTATTTCTTGCCTGACTACTGTGTGTCCATAACTTAATGACCAAAAGGCTGTCTAGGCAACAGGGTTTGTGGAAGTGGTCACATTGATGCAAACAAGTCACACGCATGTCGTTAGTTGTAATGATGCTTGCTGATGGCAAATCAACAAACCTTCAAGCATGCGGTCTGGCTGTGCCTGGCAGGCAACACTGACTGTACTTACGTAGCTGCCTGAAAGCAGTTGTTTGAGTTATCGTCAAGCGACAGTGGGCCTAGGCATTTAGGCTGGTGAGACTAAACACTTGACACTGTTTTCTTTGACCTGCATATGTCAGTGACAACCCTGCAATGCAGGTACACCAGGGGTGAGCTTGTCCTCCAGCCCAGCAGGGTCTTTAGCAGCAGAGGCGCCCCAGCCTTCTCCACAGGCATTGCTGGGGCAACTCCAAGATCCTGCAGGCCTATCCACACAGCCCAGACCTGGTGCCACTGCCTGTGCAGTCGTGATGGAGCTCAGTGTATGGCATGACAGGGTCCATGTGACGCTGACACCAACCAATGTCCAGCCACAAACTGCTGACTCAGCATTACTGGTTGCCCAGTCAGCTGCTGCTACGACACGTGGCACCATCCCCAATGCCGAGTCACATGCCCCCAGCTCAGCACTGCATGGTGCTGCAAGGACTGAAAAGCCGTGTCCAGTCAGCAGTCCAGAAGCTGACCAGGCAGCAGTAGCAATGGATGGTCAGCCTTGTGACGTGTGGCAATCTGATGATGGCGCTGATGTGGCAGCAGACATGCAGACAGTTAGGGCTCAGGATGTGGCTGCAGGCAATGCTGGAGTTTTGCAAGGACCACCGTTGTTGGACACTCAGGTTTGCACTTCAGGCAACGCAGCCCATTGGTCACAGCACATGTGCAACATGTGCAAAGTTTGTCGCTGGTCTTTTGTAACACTGCCTGTAGGCGAACGTTTAGTCGGATGCACAGATACTTCAGGTGTAGTTGTGTCATCTATAAGCTGCAGTGGCTGTTGGCAATGAACCTTGTTGCAGTGAAATTTACAACAGTGCATTGCTGATCAAAACAGCGCAGTCAGGGTGCTTCATGCTGAACAGCTCTGTCTAGTGCTCGGATATGTGTCTGTAGGATCCAGACCTGACCCTACAGGATGACAGCAATGCTGATGGGCCCATGCTTGTTGGCCAGTCACCTGCCGCACCATTTTCTCCACATGAGATGGACAACATGCACAGCTCAGACCAGATGCAGCCACGTGACAGCATACCACCTACTGAGAACACCTCAGAGCACCCAGGAATAGAGACTTCTGATGACCAGCGGTTTGCTGCTGCCACAATCAGTCATGCTGCACCGGCATCTGAGGCAGATGAGCGCTCACAGGCAGACCGAGCTCCCGTACTGAGCAGTGGTCACAGTAGCCATCTAGGTGCCCCAGCTGAGATGTCCATCAGCGCTGAAGCAACAGGATCTGATAGATTACATGAGCAGACCGAGTTGGACTATCCCATCACAGAGATCATGTATGCTGAACCTCCAGCAAGCTTCCATGCTGATGCTGCTTCTGCTGATGCCAGCAAACAGACCCAGTCAGAGCAAGATCTTGGTCCTGACATCAAATCAAACTTGCCAGTTGCTTTGACATCACAAAGAGTGGACGCCAGGTCCAACAGTCTGCCCCCAACTGAAGATGCCCAGTCAGATCCACAAGCTCCCCATCATCAGCTTGCTTCCCAGGACACATTTCTGGAGCCTGGGGGTTCAAGTCGGCCCAAGCAGCAGACACAGGCAGCACCCACACATGCCCAGAGCAGTGGGCTGGGCTCTCTATCAGGGCATTCTGTCCCAGGAGCGATGCTTACTCATCTTGCTGCTGCTGCTGCTGCTGCTGCTGCATCAGTACCCCAGCTACCAGGTGATCAGCCCCAGCTACCGGGTGATCAGCCCCAGCTACCGGGTGATCAGTCCCAGCTACTGGGTGATCAGCCCCAGCCACCGGGTGATCAGCCCCAGCTATCAGGCGATCAGCCCCAGCTACCAGCTGATCAGCCCCAGCTACCAGGTCATCAGCTCCAGGCACCAGTTGATCAGCCCCTGCTACAAGATGATCAACCCCAGCTACCGGGTGATCAGCCCCAGCTGCCGGATGATCAGCCCCAGCTACCGGGTGATCAGCCCCAGCTGACAGGCGATCAGCCCCAGCTACCAGATGATCAGCCCCAGCTATCAGGTGTTCAGCCTGTGGTCACACAGAGCCTTCTGGTCTGCTCAGTCAAGCGTGCCCAAGCTCCAGCTTTGATGCCTGAGCCAGAGCACCCAGGCCACCGACTCACTGACAACAGCCAACACCAGTTGCAATGTCCTCAAGCCGGATCTGCTGAGGCTGAGCTGGCTGAGCAGGAGGCTCAGTCTCCAGTGGTCCTTGTTCAGAGCCAGTCGCAAGAAGTGCCCAAGCCTTGTGAAGATGCCTCTGCCCTTTCCCCTATAGCCTCTGCCCGTTCCCCTATAACCTCTGCCGCTTCCCCTATAGCAGCGCCCCCAGATGATGCTCCAAGCCGGTCTGTTGCGCCTTTGGATGCAAATTTTCAATGGGAAGCAGCAAGCAGCTGCCTCATTGTGCCGGACTCTGAAGACCCTGACAATTGTGACCAGCATAGCCACAGTGACACGGGACACACTGCATCTATACAATCAGCCGAACAGGTCACTCCAACCACAGCCCAGCCACCAACAGAAGCACAGCGGTCAGGGGTTGATGGCATTCAGGCTCAGGCAACAGGCACAGCTCCTTCACCGGCAGTAGCACAGGCGTCACAGGACAAGGATGCTGAATGTGAAGGCTCAGACCAGCAGCAGCAGCAGCAGCAGCAGCAGGAGCAAGAGCAGCATGAACTTGTTGAATCTGCAAATGCGGCTGAGCGCATGAATGCACCTCAGGAAGCGCAGGCAGCGCTGACATCACAGCAGTTTCAGCCTACGGCTCAAGGCCTTGTCAGACAACCCCAGCTTCCCAGACAGAGGCCTGCCCACGATGTCTATGCTCAGCAGGGGCCCGGCGTGCATGTACAGCTAGCAGCTGAGCATGACAACTTAACTGAGCACAAGGAGTTGGCCAAGCATGAGATTTTGGCTGAGCATGGAAACCTGGCTGAGCCTGAGATCTTGGCTGAGCCTGACATCTTGGCTGAGCCTGAGCCTACAGGTGAGCTTGAGAGCTTGGCTGAGCCTGAGCCATCGGCTGAGCTTAAGATCTTGGCCGAGCCTGAGCCACCGGCTGAGCCTGAGATCCTGGCTGAGCCTGAGCCATCGACTGAGCTTGAGAGCTTGGTTGAGCACAAGGTATCAGCTGAGCCTGAGACCTCGGCTGAGCCTGAAATCTTGGGTGAGCACGACAATGTGGCTGAGCATGAGACTGTTCCTGAGGAACAAGCCTTACAAATGAATCACATCATAAAAAATACCAGGATACTAGCTCTTTCTGTTGGCGGTGCAAAAGATGGTGGTGCATATTCAGGTAAGGGTGCTGACGCTACACTGGGCTTCCCAGCCTTGAAACTATGCACATGCTCTTCAGTACTTTTTGCCAATTTTGCCAATTTTGGCCTGGGATCCAACAATAATTGCTCTCAGATCTGCATTTGCTCCACAGTTCAAGTTGCAACTGTGCACTGACTTACCGTGGCAAACCAGTCTTCAATGTATCACTTCCAAATCACACTGGAGACGTTTACCAGCATGAAGTCAGAAGGATCTCTGGACCTCAAGGATGTGACTTGCATACTTTGACAACACCTCTCAATCAGAAGTCCCGCCTACATGTCAAACTGATGCTCTGAAAGTATGCCGTACCCTGAACCCTGCATCCCATGCTGCAGATGCCAAGGCAGTCCAAGTATCTGGCGGCAGTCCATGCCAACCGCACCTTGCAGCTACAACTGATGTCCAACAAGAGGTATCTGACACTGAAGACAGTGTCAAAGCTCACACAGCAGGCACCTCCCAGCAGCAGCAGCAGCAGCAGCAGCAGCAGCAGCAGCAGGCGCGCTGCTTTGATCAAGATGCACCAGAGTGTAGCCCATCTGACGACTGCCCAACTGCTGTAGACCCTCAGCCAGATGGCCTAGTCATGCAACAGGCCAATGAGCCCGCTGCTGCTGGTGCTCCAAATGCAAAGACAACCCAGCAAGCATCCCCATCCAGCCAACAGGCTAGTCAGCCTGATGCAAAGATTACCTTGGATGTAGCACATGCTGCGGTCAAGCACAAGGCAGGCCTGCAGCTCAGTCAAGCGGCTGGTAGCTCTCCTGGTGGACAGGATGCAGTCAGTCCCACAGCTACAGGGAGAGACCTAGTACATATGCCTGCCAGGCAGAGTAGTAGTCAGTCCCCTCTCTCTAGGCGTACCCTAGGCAGTGCAACAACAGCTTCTGGGCCAGCTGCTGAAGTGACTGATGCTGATCTGGCAGATAAGGAGAACGATGCCAGCTCGTTGTCTTTGACAGGCTCAGACACACAGTCCAAGTCACAAGGGCTGAAGGAACAGCAGCAGGGTACAGCAGCTGCTGCTGCGGCTGCTCAGGTATTGCTACTCCTCAAGATACTGACCCATGCTGCACATTGACCTGCTAGGCTTTGCGCTGCCGTTGGTAAGCCTGAGGGTAGTTGGCAGGCGAGTGAGCCATAGCTTTGGGCTGCCGCCTTAGGAGGCTCCCGTCATGATTTCCATGCCAATAGGCGTCAACATGTCTTTTCTTTTCTTTTGTTTCTGTGTTAGCCAGATCAACAAATTGCAACCAAACTTGGTGACTTGACCAAAAACCAAAAAAGCCTACTTTGTTGAAAGAAAGCCTTCCTGCCTTCTTCAAGGCACTTACATACAGCTGCCAATGCCATGATTGCTGAGCATGGAGAGCCTGCGTTACCGTTACTGCTATGTGGATAGAAGTGATACACTGTAGCACAGACAGACCATGTCTGGGAAGCTCCCCTACACATTCACGCACACGCTCATGATCACAGGTGGTAGCCGAGGCATTCATCAAGCAGCCGCCTTTTGTTATGCAAGCTCCCAAACACATGCACTCACACTCTCATGATCACAGCTGGTAGCCGAGGCATTCACCAAGCAGCCGCCTTTTGTTGTGCAAGCTCTCAGTGCAAGCTCTCAGACACATGTACTCACACGCTCATGATCACAGGTGGTAGCCGAGGCATTCACCAAGCAGCCACCTGTTGCTAGGCCAAGGCCTGTGAGGCGTCGACCCACTCTGGACCGGAGCCCAGCAAAGTCACCAGCTGCCTTGCCTGTTGTCATCAGCACACCTCAGCATGCAAAGCGCAGCCAGGTGAGGCTTATATGAAAGCCACGTCAGCTATTCTGTTTTCAATCTCCATCTGTGACAGCAGTCATAGGGAGCGTTTTGGTAGCCACTCCTACAAATGGGTACAAACAGCAGCTAGGCAGATTGCAGACTGTCAGGAGGATAGGAATCTGTCCTATGTGCATGTCATGCAGAGAGCACAGGGTTTGTCTTGTGTGCATGTCTGACATTTACTGTGTGTAGACCCTAGACTGTGTGTAAACCTACACTGTGACACCCTATACTGTGTATAGACACTCAAGCCAGGCTGCTGTGCACCATGTAGAGTTGGCAGACAACATCAGTCTTTGCTAGGGCAGGTTGAGTAGCCCCTGGCATATAAAAAATGCAGCCATAAAATAACCTTGAGTATATGCAGCCACACAAATTGTTTTGTACCCAGAAGATTTTGCTGCTTCCTGACAAGAATGGTGTGAAGTTTGCGCATGTTTCCAACTTTGCAGGCTGCGCAGGCGGATGCTGTTGCTGTCTGGAAGACAAGTGGCCATAAACGCATGCGCCCTGAGAGTACAGACGCATTTATGGTGCTGACAGACACTGCTGAGAAAACCCGTCCTGTGGCTCAGCCTGTCCCTGCAAGAAAGGCGCCACCTGACCAGCCTGCAGAAAGACCAGCACAACAGCACCAGCAGCAGCACACTGATGCATCTGGGTCTGCTCAGCCAAGGCAGCTGCAGCAGCAGCAGCAGCAAGGACAGTGTGGTCATGAAGATGCACAAGCACAGCATGCAAAGCAGGATGGGACGGCTAGCGTCCCCCAAAAAATAGAGCTGGCAAGGCAGAAGAGCTGTGAGCTGCCCCAGCAGGTACAGCGCAACACAGCAGCTGAGCGTGCACAGCAGGCTGAGCATGCTCAGCAGGCCCCACTGATGCTGAATGGCCAAGCCACTGGTCATGCACAGCAGGCTCAGCAGGCTCGGCAACAACAGCATGGCAAAATTGCTATACACACGCAGCAGACTCAGCGTGCACAGCAGCCCCAGCACGCAGTGTCTGACAAGGCATGTAAAGGCGCAGGACAGGCTCAGCATGCACAGCAGCCCCAGCACGCAGCATTTGACAAGCCAGGTAAAGGGGCAGGGCAGAATCAGCATGCACAGCCTGCTCAGCGTGCCCAGCAGGCCTGGCCTTTGGCACCCCTGCAAGCTGACCAGCGGCCAACAACAGCTCAAGTAGGGATAGGCCAAAGCAAAGCCGCTGCTTCCCTGCAGACACATGATGTTGGTGTACATGAAGGGCAGATAGCTGTGCAGTCTTCTGGGTCTGAGCTGCGTGTAAAGAGAAGCCTTACAGCTGAGGTTGCTGATGAGCCCAACAAGCGCCATAAGGTACCTTGTATGAACAAGCTTTCTGACTGGTTTCAGACTGCACATTATACTACATTCAAGCAGTCAGAACATGTTTTGCTTTTGCAACTCAATAGCGGAGTCGATGAACAGTGAATGCACATGGCAACACACTGTGGTTTGTAGCAAGCACAATACATGATAGACCGCCAGCATGTACACTTTCAGTAGAGCACCCTTGATGCAAAGGTAGGGGGCAAGCTTTGCCACTGCACATTTGCAAATGAACATAGATAGTTTAGCAGCAATGAGTGGTATGTACTTACTGACCTTAAGCCTATATGTACAAGAGGACTAGCGCCTGTATCTGGCATGGTACTGGATATCTGCAACGCACTGTGTCTGATGTCAGATGCCTGCTGCACCCTATCGTATCCAGTGTCATGGCGCTTGAATGTAGAATATAGGGTTTACGGGTTTAGGGTTTAGGGTTAACCCTATGTAATATAGAATATTACAACGCGCTGTACCTTGGATCATGACAAGTGACTGCTGTTCTGCACTGGCTCCATTTAAACGGCAGTTGAATTTGGTACTGCTTTGTATGTAGGGGCATGGCAATTGTGCTGCTGTGTTGCATTGTATGTTGGATCATATACCTCACTGCTGCACCGCCGTATGTACAGCGTCATGGTATATACATGCTGAACAGCACTGTATCACCTGTCATGGTCAAGCACTGCTAAATTCTACTGTCTGCAGTGTCATGGTCACCAGAGAGAGAAAGAAAGAGAGATTACAATGCTTTAGCCAGCCAACAAGTCTGATCACATAAAAAACAAGAAAAACATTGAATTGGAGCGTTGTTGCTGGCAGGGGGCGCTGTGGGGTTTGGCTCAGTCTGTGATGGGTGGGATGGCACAGCGCTTGCAGAGCCAGCACAGTCACACTGCAGCAAAGCCACCACTTTCAGGGTAAGCCACAAAGAATGAAAGGAAAAGAAATGACTACACCTTTCAGCATCAGTTTACTGAGAAGCCAAGTGTTATGCTGGGCTGTCCAGGAGCCACAAAGAGATGTTGGTGTCTCATGCTGTACAGATAACAGTGATGTGCCATCACTTCTGTTGGCCTTACACGTGGATTGACTGTGGCAAGTACACCAGGCAACAGCTTATTAGTTGCCTCTTGCTATGAGTCTCTACACAAAGCGTCAAGTGTCTGAAAGTCTCAATGCAGGGCTTGTAGAGACTGGCTTCAGTGGTCACAGTGGGCATGACCAGACACATCATCTTGCAACACTCACAGCATAGATTGGTGCTGCAGGGCTGCAGGGCATCCCCAGGCGTCCAGAAGGGCTTCCACCCCAAACCAGCCCTCTTCAGGTCTTGCTGCACCACATGGTGCTGAACAACCCAGGAGCTGTGCCGAGACAAAATCACATAGGCTGGCTAAACGGAGCTCGTTGCCACTGTCACGCTCACTCCCGTCACAGAATTCTGCACATCCTCATGCGCCTGCTGCTGCTGCTGCTGGTATGGCACCTATTGCAGGGCATACTCAGCATCATCACAGCAGACCTGCCACGCCAGAGCAAAGACCTTTGCATGATGGCTATGAGAGAAGGCACACTGCTGCAAAGCAGATGTCTCACCACATGCATGATCACGGTGCGGTCACCCAAATGCATCACCAGCATGTTGCTGACAGTCAGCCTCAGCATGGTTTGCGCGCTGGTCAGGCTCAGCATGCACAGCGCGCCTCACACTCAGTGGCTACTCATCAGCTTCCGCAAGCCCAGCAGGCTCAGCATGCACAGCGTGCTACACATCCGGTGCCTCGTCAACACCCTCAGCAAGCCCAGCAGGCTCAGCGTGCAAAGCATGCTTCTCACCAGCAGACAAGACATATGGGCTCTGCTCCACCTCCTATGCAGGGTCAAACAGGTGCTTTGCTTCATATGCAATGCTGCTCTCACAAGCCAAACGCTTCCAAGCTTTCCTGTTGGTATGCTGGCTGCCAAATCAGGACCTCATTACACATACAGAGAGCTACTCAGGGCTGTATGTAGCTAAAGCCCAGGGCAAGACACATGATGAAGATATAACATGCATCAAACATCGACTGTGCAGACAAAACACACGCATTGCTTGCACAGGCTGTTAGCAAGAAACTTGGCCATCAAAGCCCAGACGAAGCTGGATAACGCCAAATTCCAGGTTGCATTCGCCAAGATGCCCATGAAATGAGTGTGCTCAGCCTGCATTGAGTCTTGAGGAAATTTTAGACCTGTGATGATCTAGTTTGGCCTAGGTGGTATGGCTCAGGCCAGGGTGCATGGTGCAGGTACACCTTTGGCATCTGGAGAGGCATTGAGCAGAGGGCCAGGCTGCATGCAAGGGTCCTCAGCGGGCAGGGGGCCAGCAGCTGGGGGCTGCATGCAAGGGTCCTCAGCAGGCAGGGAGTCAGCAGCTGGGGGCTGCAAGACTGCAGCTATGAGGGATGCTGTGTCTGCTGCGGTGAGCCAATTGCAACACCATGCTCTAGACAGGCTTGCTGTCATCCTACTGGCAGCTTGACACTGTTATGAAGCTCTGATCTGTGCACCAGACTCAACTTTAAACCCAGAGGCTACTCAGGAGTGTACTTACCTTACCCTAGCAGAAGGCATGCGTTGAGCTGGATGGATGGATGGATGGATGGATGGATGGATGGAGGGAGGGAGGGAGGGAGGGAGGGAGGGAGGGAGGGAGGGATGGATGCATGATTTAGTGAGTGAGTGAATGGATGAGTAATTGGATGGATGAGTTTGTACAGCCAGGGGATCTGCAGCGTGCACACCTTGTGATCCATTACTCTTGTCGTGGCAACCAAACTGGGTCAAGCTGTTGCCACGCATTTCCTGCTAGTGCTACATGCATGACTCTACTGTGTGACACTGCTGCAGGTCAACGCCAAGAGCATGGCATCAGTGCCCATGATTGTGCCCAAATCTTTCCGGCAGCACAATGCCAGAGCGTCCCTAGCTGTCAGGTAATGATGCACAGTCACATTGTGTGTGTCCCCGTAAGCAGTCTGTGTTGCAAGCGCGCTCTGAGGCGATCCAGACAAAAGCTGCTGAGCTGCATGACTGACATAGCATTGTACCAACCTTGAAATCATGTCAAGGAGGTTACCTCCTGGGCAGCATCCATGCCACAATGCCACAGATCATTCAAGCAGCATCAGTTCCACATTTGCTACAGGCCACGCATGCAGCATCGCTTTTTCAATTCTCCCAACCAATCATGCAGCATCACTCTCACGCTGCTACAAACAACTCACGCAAGGCTGGTACTTGTGCATCCGATGCTCTCCTTGGCACGATATGCTCACTCATTGACTCTGACCCCTGTCAGTCAGTCTGAAGCTCATGTCTCGACCTCAGGGCTGCCATCAGAGCTGCCTCACCAACTCTGGCCAGTGAGTCATCCTCTGGACCGGCTGCTGACAAACACCATGCATCCAACAGCGCTGGGAACTTAACCCATACACTGCCTGGTGTACAAGCCATAACTATGGGTGGCAAGCCTACTACAGCTACCGGTGAATCTGGGCAGGGGATGACTGGCAATGGCAGTGTTCATGGGATGCTACATGGGGGTCCATGGACCCAGGATGGGGGCGTTGGGGCCTACCCCCTGGAGTGCAGACAACAGGTCAGCTATAGTACCAAAGCACTGGTACAAGCATTGATGTACAGCTGTGGTGATTGTGTAGACTTGTTGTACTAGCTTATGTAGACAAGGTGTGCAGGTCTGGTAGACAAGCTGTGCCAGGTGTAGATCATGCTGATAAGGCATGCTGACAAGGCATGCTGACGAGGCGTTGTTACGTTAGTCGTACCAGCAGCCTGAGCACCAGATATCTGCTTGACATGTTCAGCATGCAGGAGACAGGGTGCGTGCGTGTGTGCGAAGGTTGATCAGTGCTGCAAACTCTGCTGTTTGCTATCAAAGACATGCAGTTCTCCCTACCTCCCAAGGTCCCGTTGTCTGCTTTGGTTCGCCTTTTCAACTATCATCATTGTTGGGTCTCTGTACCTTGCCCTGCAGAAAAGACAGGGACAATCATTGGCAAACACATGCTGTTGCAGGCCGGTCAGCATCCAACAATTAGTACCAGGGAGGAAGCTTCGCAACAGCCAGCACATCAACAGCAGCAGCAGCAGCTGGAAGGTAGAGCTGTACAGAATCGAGACAGCTTCTTGGCCTGCAGCGATCGGTTGACAACACCACAGACTACGTCAGTGGATGTATCACCATACAGCACCCCTTCAGAGCAACTTGGCTGGTTGACTCAGGAGCAGGAGCTGCCCTGGCTTCAGCAGCCGAAGCCTGATTTGGCAAGGACCGCACAGCCTGATGGGAGCATGGTCAACGCTGCTCAGGTGCCATGGTCAGGACAACAGCCCAGGCCGTTGCTGCATGGCCAGGGCCCAAGCCCTGCATGGGAGCCACATGGCCGGGGCTCAAGCCCTGCATGGGAGCCACACAGCATCTCGCCCAATCTGCCACCTGTGCCTGTTTCAGACAGGGGCAACAGCCCTACTTGGCCCCAAGAGCAGCCGCAAGGGCCCTTCCGTGCACCTTCACCTGCTTCTTCCCTGGGGCAGGTTCTGCAACGGCCCTGCGATAGCTCAGGCCCCAAGCCAGGTCCACATGGTGTCCAGTCATCAGCTCCTTGGCTGCACAACCCTGCATGGACGCGTTGGCAGGACTCAGACTCTCTGCTGCCAGCCAATGTTGGCTTGGCAGGACCCACACAATGGCCAATGCACCCATCACATGAAAGGCCGCCTTCCAGGCAGGCCCCCAGCTCTGCCCTTGCCACCGGCCATGTCAGCCACCCCCTGTACCCCCATCTGGACCTATCACGCCCCCTGTGCCTGCAGCAGCCCTCTGCCTTTGCTCAGTCTGCTGTTAGCAGCTCGGGCTTGATGCTCTACAGTGGTTCACCATCACTGGCAGGCTTGAGGGCAGGGCAGAATCAGCAGGGCTGTGCTGCCTCCTCCTCCCCTGCAGGCCCTCTTGATGGGCCCTACCTACTCCATCCAGGCTCTGCAAGACTGTCAGGAGCCTTTCAGCTGCAGGAGGCTGCCTTTCCAGTGGAGCAGGCTTCCCATCAGTCTCATCAGAATGCCAGTCCAGCGCAGCAGGGTGCCCATCATATGCAGGAGCTTCCCTTTGCACCACAGCAGGCTTCCTATCAGTCTCATCAGGTTTCCCATCAGGTGCAACAGGCTTCCTATCAGCCCACAGAAGCTCCCATCTGGCCCAATGAGCCTGCCCATCAGGTGCAGCAGGCCTCCTATCAGCCTGCCCATCAGGTTACGCAGCAGCAGCAGCAGCAGCAGCAGCAGCAGCAGCAGCAGCAGCAGCAGCATGCTGCATATTGGTCAGATCAACCTGCCTATCAACAGCAGGTGTTCTCCAATCTCCAGCAGCAGCAGCAGCAGCAGCAGCAGCAGCAACAAGCTTTTGCTGAGGAAGGCTTTGCAGGAGGCATGCTTTCAGGTACCCCCTTGCTTGACAGCAGTGTGGCAACCTTGCATACCTGCACAAAACAACTGTACAAAATAAATCAGAGTCATCCATCTCGAAATTGACAGTCACAGCTGGGCCTTACTCATTGCAGTGCATGTCTTCTTTGTCTTCTCAATGCACAAATCAGTATGATGTACATCAGCGACGCAAGTGAAGGCTGTTGTATGCAGGCGATGCCAGTTCAGGCCAATGTGCATTTGTGGGGTCAAAGTCTGAGCCCCTGCTGCACCCCAGCCGCACTGCTACACCCCTAGGGCACGTTCTACAGCTGCAAGGACAATTGGTGCAGCCTGCAAGCTCCCTCCAGCAGCCTCAAGGGCATCTCCAGCAGCCTCAGGGGCATCTCCAGCAGCCTCAGGGGCATCTCCAGCAGCCTCAGGGGCATCTCCAGCCACCTCAGGGGCACTTCCAGCAACCTCAGGGGCACTTCCAGCAACCTCAGAGGCACCTACAGCAGCCTTCAGGGCACTTGCACCAGGCCCCGCCAGCCTCGCCACCTCACAGGTGGCTCAGAGCAGAGCTTGACTCAGCAGCTTGCTTGAGTCATCAAGCTGAGCAACCCATGCATGAAAGAGCTGTACAACCCACCACAGAAACCTGGCTTCAAGCTGGCCGGCTCCCACTGCAGAGTGTACCTCAGGAGTGTCCCCCCCTACAGCAGCAGCAGGGCATAGGGCAGCAGGGCGCTCTCCAGCATCAGGAGGGTGTGATGCAGCAGCAACAGCACATTTCCTATCAGCAGCAGGTGCAGCAGCAGCAAGCACTTCTAACAGAAGCTGCCACGTCGTCCCTTGGTGCAAAGCCAAGCTTGGCATGTCTTGTGCCCGGTCAGCCTCCTTACACAGCTGCTGTTGCTACTGCTGCAGACACGCATCAGCCTCAGCATGATGTATGCACTCAGCCCATGCCCAGTGTGATGCAGACTCCTGCTGCTTGGGCACAGACTAGCGGCCGTGACTTTCAGCTGCAGCCTCACCAGCAGCACAAGCAGAATGGCTTCTGTGGCGTCCACCAGCAGTTGCATTGGCAGCTGCAACAGCAGAGGGTCTGTGACTCTGCCAGGCAGTTACCACAGCAGCAGCAGCAGCAGCAGCAGACACCAGCTGCCACCAGGCTACATCAGCAGATGCATGCAGGTAATGCTGAGATTGATCAGTAAGCAGTAAATGCTCACTAGCATGGCAGTTGTGTGCTGCATGAACAGCTGGACCTGCGGCTTCACAGTGCGCTGCGCAGAGCATTTTCTTTAGGACCAGCGATTCCAGTGCTAGGGCGCTTCTCTTGTGCTGAGCCAAGGATGAACATGCAATTAATGACCACATGAGGCGGGCTAGTTGCAGCTGATTGTCACTCTGCTTTGATGACTGCTTCGACTCTGTGCAGGGAGTCAACAGCGTCCACATCACAGCTCAGATTTAGAGGCAAGTCAGTTTGCACCTAGTCTGAGCATTGGCAAGTCAGTGGCCCATCAACATGTGGGTGGTGCTTCATCTGCATCAGCGCATGCAATGCCACAGCACTGTGCAACAGGTGGTGAAACCAGTGCTGCAGCAGGGTTGAGCTTTGGCAAGTCCATCACCTTCCAGCATGTAGGCGGAGCCTCACCTACCCCACCACATGCAGTGGCAAACTCACAGCCAGGTAAGCTGAAGGTTACAGGTTAGAGGCGTCACTGTTGAGTTAACAGTTGTGAGGCTGCGACGTGCTCATGCTGCGTGACCCATGCTGTAATTTTTTTCATGTTGGAGCACCACAGAAGGCAAAAAAGTGCGTACATTTCAAGCCGCATATGCTATCAGTAGAAACTTCAAGTGCCTATATAGCTGCAATCAAGCTGGGAAGCGCACCAGCTGAAGACAGGCACCAAGTGTTGCCTCCATGTGTTGCTTGAGTCAGATCAACATTCTCATCATCCCAGACCATAAATTGTGAATCACAGGCCGTGATTCTAGACCCTCAGTTGGACCCAGCATGAGTCTGGGCAACTGGCTGCCTCAGCCTGACTCATCCATGGCTGAGCCGCCTCAGTCTGAGTCATTTACAGCTGAGCTTCACGATCCAAGCAGCGCCCCTCACGACGCGCAAGGCAGGCAGTCACCAGGTCATGTGACTGCTGATCTGATGCCTAGCATGCAAGGCAGGCAGCTGACAGGTCAAGCGGTTCCCAGTGAAACGCATAGCATGCGCAGCAGGCAACATCAGACAGGGGGGCAGCTGGTTCAGAGTAAGCCACATGGGCAGCAACAGGGGTCTGTGCAAGTCAGCCAAGCACCAGACAGGCAGGTTGGTTTTCATGGTGGAAGGGTACTTTCAGGCCCTGCCAAGACCCCAGCAAGGAGTAAGGCTGATAAGCGCAGGAGGCAATGTTTGCTGGAGATCGAGCGTGAGCTGCTGCGGCACTCCAGCAGCGATGAGGAAGGGTGCGGTGGTGATGGCATGCAGCTGCCAAATGCTTCAGCTGGCAAACGAAGGAAGACTGCTTGTACAGGTTAGCTCTTGTTCTGCAGCATGTAGAGATGATACAGCAGGCCACAACAGTGGCTTGCATGGATGCTTGATCATTGCTGTGCACAGCATGCCTCACGATGTCATGTTTGCTATAATTGCATGTTTGGTATGAAATCTTCGGGGTCCTGTGTCCTTGTAGCTGGTGCCTGTGCCACCAGTGGCATTTTGTGCTGCATTTGTTCCATGGATATGGACTTGTCTGCCTGCTTGACTGCACACAGCTGGGTATGCAAAATGTGCTGTAACACAATGTCTGCAAGCCACTGCACAATTTCGAAGTTAGCCACAAGAAACGCCTGCTCTGCGCTTTGCTGCAACAATTGAAATGCAGCAAGTAACATGACACCACTAAATTTTGGGTTGCTGTGTGCAGCTGAGCGGGTGGTGGATCTGTTTGCTGGCCTGTGAAAAGATGTGATACTAGAGGCGAAGGGACTGTGATAACAGCAGGTTGGCAAGACATAGTCAGCAGAAATGTGTGATTGTATTTGTGATGTTGTTGTAGGACCCCAGCTACGTAGTGACTGTACAGTAAACAAAATTATGCTTGTTTTGTGGTTTTTCCCTTAGAATGAGGTGAATTTCAGTTTTGACTTCTGCCATGATGCCTGCGGCGTGTTAGGCTACAAGCTTATGACAACAAGCGTTCCTCAGCAGTGATCCATGTGCTGAACATGGATGTGCATGCATGTTTTTTGTTGTTGGCTTTGCACCGTTTCAGCATCGAAACACATGTATGTAATCAGCAACAATGCATCTTACATCGCATTTAACCTTGTAATTAATCAGATGTGTGCCAGACATGGTCAGTCCCAACATTGCAGCAATCAAAATTCTCGAATTGACTTAGCCAATGCCCACACTGAACACAACATACATCTACACGTGTTGTGATAGTAGTCCAGACAGAAACTGACCCAAAATGCTGTCTCTGACTCAAAAATGCCTAGGCACCACTGCAGACTTTAATCTGTTCACAACAATCATTATACTGCGGGTGGGGCAGATGTCTGGGAGACAACATAAGCCAAAGCACCAAAAACACCTAGGACAACAGCAATCAGGAATGGCAAGCCAGTCACTCCCTGGGCTGTGTCAACATACCCCTTATCTGTGTACTCTCCCTTGACGTCCACCCATTCTTTCCAGAAATCTTGGGATGTGCCATTAATCTTTCGTTTCAACGCCCTGCACAAGTGCAATGCTTGCTGGACAGAAAGTACAACATTGTTAAGCACAAACCGCTTGCAAAGCAGCAAACAGCTGTACAGCACATGTCAACATTGTCAAAGGGCTGCACCAGTCAAAGCTGACAAAGTACATCTGTATGCAAGTGAGAGTGCTGTGAGCTAAGCACGCCTCAACATGATTTGCAGGCAAGGAGCTCAGAGCCTTTACGCTATTTGCTCTGGAGTCATTTTGTCTTGCTTTCCATATCTGGCTTGATACAACAGCTCAGCATCTCCCTTGCTCCTTGCTTCGGAAAAATCCAATGCTTGTGTCACGCCAGACAAGAAACTTGGCTTCTTGCGAGGTCTGCATGCCAGCGGATCATATGCATGCTGTAAAGAATGGTTGCAGGAATGGCATTGTGAACACGCGGCTCATCACGGCATAAAAAAGCCTGTACTATCATTGATGACAAGCGAGAGCGGCATCGCAGAGTTGTAACAAGACACAGCGCGTACTTTGCAGCTTCTGCGAGAAGTTCCTCCTCCCTCTTTGATCTGGGCTGTCCTTTCTTCGTCTTCTTGCCGAACCCGAACAGCCCTGACTTCTGCGGTTTCTCCTCGACGACAGGCTCTGCCTTTGCCTTCTTCTTGAACAACGCTTGAGTGCGAGTGTGTGACCCTCTCTTTGGTGACGCTGTATGCGCCTGAAAAGGTGTGCCGACAACAAATGACGAGCTGGTCATTGCCATCTTTGGCAGAACAATGTCAGCGAGGCAAATTCTGTACTGTTCGAAGCTCAGCAGTTATGCGCTGCCGTGTATCAAGCCCTGAGGCCCTCGTCACAGATTGATCTTAAGGAAGCCCACGTGGGCGCACGTGGCTACAGCAGTTGATTTCGAACGAGTGATTGATTATTTGGGAAGTCCAGCCTGGCAAAGTGCGTTGACTGCCAACTGTGCACAATTTGCAATACTGCAGTTCCTCCCGCAAATCATTCTCGCAGCACCGACGTCAAAGTTTGCACCACAGGTATAATGATGTGCCTGCTTTGCATGCCTCGATGTTGTGCGTAATTATCAAGTCGTCTATCGGGATCTGCTCTTGTTGTTTAGACGGATGCCCTCAGCGTCTTGTGTGCCGCAGTCTGCCTCAGAGCACATCATCAGCTGTACCCATCGCCACAGGAGGGACTTCGGAGAATGTTGTCACACACTTTTAGGCTATCCAGACAGATCACCAGTTCCCGTGTTGCAGCTGTCAGCTGCAGCTATCTACGCAGCAGCTTTGCGTCAGGGCCGGAGTTCACAAATGAGGCTGATACATTTGTAAAAGCTGCAGCCACGCTCAAAAGCAAGCCAAGCAGAGTTGACCAGGTCAAAGCCTTTGCTGAAAGCAAAGAAGCTGCAAGAGCCATTGCAGAGAAAATGAGTGGAGAGGCAATCAACTGGTCCAAGGAGGAGACGAAAGCACGAAACAACTTGAAGAGAAAGATGATGGAATGGGGTAAGGGGTTATTTGCCTGCCAATACCTGTCAGCACCTGTTGCTGAAAACGGAAATCATATTTTTACCACGTTCCACTGCACCTAATCGATCTCTGCTGACCAATGCAATGGTGCAGCAGTACATGCAGATCTGCTTATTTGCAAACTGTTCAGTGTGAAGTCCTTTGCCATACTGTCCTGCAGCACTTGCCTCGTGCGTGTTTGTTTCTGCATATAATGTTGATCTCTGTGTGCTGTGCAGCCCGGGATGGCGTAGAAAACTGGGAGCTTACAGAGATGAAGCAAATTAGAAAAGAGAGCCCTGTCATGGAGCAGTTGTGGACAGATGCAATTGTAGAGCTGGAAAGTGAACTAGGGCGCGACTGGCAAGGGCTGATGCACCATCACTCCATGAGTGATCCAACCTACACTCCTCGCAGTTAGTTTACAGTTCAGGGTAGATTTGTTCCATAGATGTCATGGTTTGGTCTTGTGCAGCCGACATTCCACCTCATGCTGACCTGTCTTGGGTGAAACTGCTGACATTCCTGGCAGGTATTAGATAGAACAGCTCCTTCCTGCACAATGGCGTTCACGTGCATATAGTCATGTGTGTCTTGGTTCATACGGTCCCTGTAGTTGTGTTGGGGTAGGTACTTTTGGGCAGCTAGTACTGTAAAACCAGGCTTTTTGTGTTTGGCCACCCCATGCTGCTGAAGTTCATTAACCTAATCAGGGCCTGCTGTATACATAACAGCTGCATGCTGTGTCTTGGTGCAGACAACGGTGCATTGTCTCATTCGTTCGTGCCAAGAACGAGACATTTATTGAGTGTCACGTGCACATCTTCTTCTCCTCCTTCTTCTTCATCAGGGTGCAGTGATGACAGACATGTTGCCCATGTAAGGCCGAAGTGCCTCTGGGATGACCACACTGCCATCAGCTTGCTGAAAGTTCTCCAGGATTGCCACAATCATGCGAGGCACAGCACAGGCTGTTGCGTTCAGTGTGTGTACAAACTCAGTGGGCACTTTCTTTGCTTTCTGCTTGCTGCCATTGGCGGGCGCAGCGTCTGCCGCATCAGTGACTTTTGGCCTGCATTGCAGCACCAACGTGTCACAAAACGATTGAACACATGTGTATGCAGAGCTGGCGTCTTCTAAGAGTAACTGATGTAAGCTGCAAAAAGAGCGTGCCTGAGCTGGAAGGTATACATTATATGTGCAAACTGCCAGTGTATAGAGAGGTGTCTTGCACACACATGCTTACTGGCAGCCACAAAGTGAATTGACAACAGCTACATGCACTTTGGAGAAAATCAATGCACACCAATCATTGTAGCCGATACTGCATCTGACCCTGCACCTTTGTGAGCACATCCCTGTCAGGACAGATGTACATCGGAGCAATATGCAGTTGCAGCAGGCATGCTAAACAGCCATGCTCGTCAGAATTGTCTGTTCATCCCCTGGTAAGACATACCCTGGTGAAACATCCCAAAGACAAGACACCCCAAAGACAAGACACCGCAAAGACAGAAGACACAACATTGACATGTCACCTGTATTTGATGTTCAGCCGTCTGCTTTGGTAGTCTGTGCAATTTGAGGCACTGGAAATCTCCCCATACCTCTGAGCTCCTGGCATCCAAGCTTCTATGTCATACTTGCGGTAGGCAGGCGCACCTAGATCACCACTCGGCATATCCTGCATGACAACACACACGCTTGCTGCATTCAATGTTTGGTGATTGATTGATTGATTGATTGATTGATTTATTTATTTATTGACTGATTTATTGACTTGACAGCAACAGCAATGGGGCATGCTGTGATGGCACACCCACATGGTGCATATGGATCTTTGTTTCCATTTTTG
>JAABUK010001405.1_pt1 | contig 46058 bp, 52 predicted proteins | sample 5559141 | NCBI WGS metagenome assembly JAABUK01 (sample SAMN10711869, study PRJNA513367) | rock metagenome | isolation source: Antarctica rocks | place: Antarctica: Victoria Land, Pudding Butte nord | collected 2016-01-03 | reverse complement strand
GTAGTCGCATACGTGTGACACTATTTGTAGTCCTCCACAGTCACACATGCTATACAAGTTCGTTATATTGGCACCATCAGACTGTGAGCTTCAGCACCCAACGCTTGCTCTAGCAGCATCAACAAGCCTGAGCAGCGTGCAGCTTTATTGCGTACATTGCCAGGAGCAGGGCCTTGCTCCTACTCTAACAACATAGAAATAGGGTTTTTGCCAAGCCAGGTTTTGCTCTCTGATCTTGTCCTGTCTTCTGAACAACTTGAGTTCCTAATGCCGTAGCCAGGAGTATGCACCTTTCTCCAACCATGCTTTATTGTTTGACTGACAGAAATGATTGATTACTGCATTCCCGCATTGATGGCAGGTCATGCTTGGTGATCACCCGTGCAAAGTATTAGTCTGCAGCAGACATAAGCTGCTGTGGCCATTTCTCAGCTAGCCAGATCGGCCAAATCTGTCAGCATCTATGCAACATTTCGTGTGTACTCATTGGCTGTCATTGCATAAATGGAATGGCATGTTTCAACAGCGCTAATTGCTCGTGACAGGCCCAGCGTTGCGCTTGGTGTCGCGGGTTGAAATGGTTCAGAAAGCTGGATGGGGATTACACTTTTTTTTGGGGAAGAAGATGTACACGCAGCATCGGCTGCAAGTTTGGGGATTGGAAAAGGAGTGCGGAGAACTCTTACGAGCAGGCGTCTTGTCTCGCTGTCAGTGCCTTGTTCAGTGCAACGCGCCACACGGTCTCGCTCCAGCTTCAACAGCGAGCCGTGTTTGTAGCGCGTGATACATACTGTCACCCGCTGTTCACTGCTTGCCGTATCACCTTCGCAGAAAAGCTTAGCAGAGCTCGAGAGAGATGAGAGAGATCGTTCACATACAAGCTGGACAGTGTGGAAACCAGATCGGTGCCAAGTTTTGGGAGGTGCGTGCAGCCTTCGAGTTTGTCAAATACAGCTCTTGGTGGCAACAGCGCGGGCTTCTGCAACACGAGAATCTTGTTTGAATAATCGTGCTGTCGCTCACGCCGTTCGGGCACTCGAGCACGCGCTTCCCTGCCAAAAGTTGTGCCTTTCTTGTGCGTTTACTGCCAGTTGTTGCACATTTGGCGCGAAGCCGTCAAATTTTGGATCCTCGGGACCATCCTGACTTGTTGCACTGCTGTTACGATAGGTCATCTGTGACGAGCACGGCATAGACCCCACCGGGTCCTACCAGGGAAGCAGCGACCTTCAACTGGAGAGGTTGAACGTCTACTTCAACGAAGCCTCGGGTGGCAGATATGTCCCCCGCTCGGTGCTGATGGACCTGGTGAGTGCTGCTTTGCTGAGATCGTCCAAGTCTTGGTGATACGGTATCAGTTCTATGTGCTGATATGTGTGTAACGATTGTAGGAGCCAGTTACCATGGATTCAGTGCGATCTGGCCCTTTTGGCCAGATTTTCAGGTAAGGCACCACTTTCATGACAGAGTTGCTCTCGCCACTGTAGTGCTGCATATACAATCTGCATGCATGCTGCAGGCCCGATAACTTTGTTTTTGGTCAGACTGGAGCTGGAAACAACTGGGCAAAGGGACACTACACTGAAGGTGCTGAGCTTATAGATGCTGTGCTGGATGTCACTCGAAGGGAAGCCGAGAATTGTGACTGCCTACAAGGTATGATTACCTGAAACAAATGCTCTGGCTTCGACTGACACATGAGACAGCTGGACAATAATCTAAGGCCCTTCTTCTTCCTTTCTCCACTTTTGGTGCTGCAGGTTTCCAGGTCTGTCACAGTCTTGGTGGTGGCACTGGCTCTGGTATGGGAACACTTCTGATCTCCAAGATCCGAGAAGAGTATCCTGGTGAGTCACAGCTCTTTTGTCTTGGCATAATATGACTCATACTCACATGTGCCCAAGAAACAATTGCATGAACAGGGTATCAAGCCTGTGGTTGTTCAACTAACATGCAAGGGCAATTATGTGTTTGCTCTTGTTGTGCAGTCTTTGTACGCTGCATACTGCAAGCTCAACTATGGCAATCTGACCGTAGGTGGTGTGTGACCAACTTGCATTTGATGGGTTAATAGTAATTTGCAACTCTGGCTGTGACACATGCAGACCGTATGATGCTCACCTTCTCAGTGGTGCCCTCACCAAAGGTGTCAGACACTGTTGTGGAGCCATACAACGCAACACTGTCAGTCCACCAGCTGGTGGAGAATGCTGATGAGTGCATGATCCTGGACAATGAGGCCCTGTACGATATCTGCTTCCGTACTCTGAAGCTGACGACTCCAACCTTTGGTGACCTGAACCACCTCATCTCAGCAGTGATGTCTGGCATCACATGCTGTCTGAGGTTCCCCGGTCAGCTCAACTCAGACTTGAGGAAGCTGGCTGTCAACCTCATTCCCTTCCCTCGGCTACACTTCTTCATGGTCGGCTTCACACCTTTGACCTCCCGTGGATCACAGCAGTACAGGTAAGCAGCAACTGCCTGCAGCTGCACAGCCACAGTATCTTTGATGAAACCAATCATGCAGCCTGTGTGTGCGCAGCAGCAATGACACAATACATTGCAAGTACTGCTTGTACTTCACACACTTGACGCTCAATCAAGACATGCTGTTCACAGAAGAATCTGTTGCACATCGCACAACTGTTCCTGCCGCCTGCATTGTCAACTTAGTACCTTACCGTCTGTACATATAGGCAGTGGTGATTCATTCTCATTAGACATCCAGGCTGATTAATCAGCATGTGGGCTATGCAGGGCTTTGTCAGTCCCTGAGCTGACACAGCAGATGTGGGATGCCAAGAACATGATGTGCGCAGCTGACCCTCGCCATGGCCGTTACCTGACTGCCTCAGCTGTCTTCAGAGGCCGCGTGTCCACCAAGGAGGTGGATGAGCAGATGCTGAACGTACAGAACAAGAACTCTTCCTACTTTGTAGAGTGGATCCCCAACAACGTCAAGTGCTCAGTGTGTGACATTCCACCCAAGGGGCTCAAGATGTCTGCTACCTTCATTGGTAAGATGACGACGCATACGTAGGCACATTGATGCTGCTTTGCTGGTTGTGAATTGTGCTGAGATTTAACTGCATTGATGATTATCTACGACCATTTGGTGACTCCATTGTGAATGGTGTTTGCTGCACCACACATTCTGCAGTGCAGGCAATTGTGTTGCATGCATGGCAAGTGCTGCTGAGTCTGGTTCTGACTTGTGATTGTGCTGTCCAGGTAACTCCACCGCCATCCAGGAGATGTTCAAGAGGGTGTCAGAGCAGTTCACTGCTATGTTCAGAAGGAAGGCTTTCTTGCATTGGTACACTGGTGAGTCACATACCTCATTGTACTGTTGAGTTTGTGAAATGCCACGAGATCTGCAAGTGCATTCTCAAGTTTCACAAGTTTAGTAGTCATTACATATGTCTGTCCCCACAGTCTCAGGTAGTATGGCATGACTTGACTTTCTCTCTTTGTTTGCCAGTATACCACTGACAAGCTGATGTATGATAACCATGTAGGTGAGGGCATGGACGAGATGGAGTTTACTGAGGCAGAGTCCAACATGAACGACTTGGTGTCTGAGTACCAGCAGTACCAGGATGCCTCCGCTGAGGAGGAGGGCGAATTCGATGAGGAAGAGGAGGCATAGTCAGCTTACAGGTCTTATTCTTGACATACAGATGTTTACAAGCAGGATGCAGGTGTATTGCAGCGTTTCAGCTCCAGTTGCCCTATTCTTTTTTGGCAGCTGCAAAATGGATATACCTCGGAATTGTGGGATTGTACAGCAGGGACGAGCCTGAGTATCATAAGTATGTATGAGTCCCGCATTGCAATATATGCAGCAGCTTCTTTGCTTGTATACACAACGTACGATTCGGTTGTCAAATGAATGCTTCAGCCTTTCAGCCAGTTGTAGACCAGTGTTTTCCAAGTTGCAGACCATCTTGTAAAGAAAGTTGTAGCGTTCATAATGGTAACATGCAATGAGATTTCTGAAAATGCGACAAGTTTGCTCACAACACAACAGTTACACACAATTTCTATGCTGGAATCAAGGTGCTTGCAGAGTCTGTGCAGCATATCTCAGGAGCTGAAAAGGCTGCTGAAAGCAAGACACAGGCTGTAAAGATCTGCTTGCAGACTTGTGATAGCTTCTGACTGATCAGTCTAAAGAATTAGATTGGATAGCATTCCCATGCATCTCAATGTGGGTAGCTTGCAGCATGTGAGGCTATATTGTCTCTGTCAGATCTATGAATCGCAATGGGCAATGAAGCAGGGGGAGACAGCCCGGTGTCTATTTTATCAATATCAGCATCATGCAGCATTCTGCTGATTTGGGCAGTCCACCCTCCCATGCTGTATGCTAGCTTGACTTCTGAAGCTGTGAGGGAGGGCTGGTTGGTGGTGCCCTCTTTACCAGCCATGACTACCCCAAACGGTGATGCCATCATGGTGTCCTCCATGAGACTACTGGGTGGATTGCCCACTACTACCTGCCCAAGCACCAACAGCTTGTTTCACAGCCTGGTTGACATTCAACAAACAGACGCCTGCAGCGGCGTTCAACCTTGCAGCCAATACAACAGTGCTCAAACAGGCGTAATGATGATGGATACTGGAACATAGTCTCACATGTTTAGTGTCTGGCATGCATATTCGTTGAGGATGTGATGTGGACATGCGTATGCTGTGAGCTCAGCACTTATCAGCTGAGTGCTCTGCACCACAGCAAGAGAAAATGCGCACCATGCCATGTTGCAGGAAGGTGGCATGGAAGGACTGCAGAATAGCTTCATGGCCGCCAAATCCGCGCCCATGCCCTCCAACACTTGTGAAAGCACTGCCAACCTTTCCCTGCCATGAGTGATTCAAAGACATGAGACGACCGACCAGATACTGCTGCTTCTGCACAGAATGCTGTGCGGAATGCTGATGTGCAGAGGCACAAGTGAACGCAAGGTCAATAAATACACTCCTCAGAAGTACCAACAAAAGATCAGCTGCTACATGCCAGTTTGGTCATTCAAACAATGATAACACGAGTGCATCTGTGTATCATGGATGGCAAGAATATGTCACCTTCAATGCACCAAATCCATTTTTTTGCTCTGTTTGATGAACTGCCCATGTGTCAAGAAATAGCCGCATCTCGCCGCACATGCCACCCTGCCTCCCAGGCGCCCCGAGAATGATTGCATCAGCCTCAAGTATAGCCTGCAATGAAGCTGCTATGAGAAGCTAAACAGCAGACAACACATGTGTAATGCATGGTGCAGGCATCTTGTATGCTGTATAAAGGCTGGAGACGTCAGCACCAGTGTGGATACACAAGGTACAACTAAGCACAGCTTCCTGCTGAGGTTGACAGGTCTGCAAAATTGGCGCACGAACTGCAGCATAAGCATCACTTGGCACCTGCTCTGTTATGGGTGGTGCATCCAAAACACCTTCTTCAAACCTTGATGGGCCCTCGTCTTGAACAGGGTCTTGGACTCGATAGACTTTGACCTCAGCACCAGGCACCTGAATGCAGGATAGCTACGATTTCCAAGCAATTAACACAGCATGCAAGGTGCTGTTTGATTGGCCTAACCTTACGTGCTCCTGCAGCAATTATGTTAGCTAAGGTCACCAAGAGCCCATGGCGACTGTAGTATACTACTGCTATTTTGAAAGGCATGCTGCCATGAGTCAAGCTAGGGCACGGTACTACTGCTCAACGGTCGAGGTTATATGCATGTGGCTAACCGACATCTCACCAACAAGCGTTCTGACGACAGCAACTTTAACTATGCTAGCTTTACTTGCTACCTGTCTAGCACCAGCGGCGATGACGTTAGCTAGAACTACCAAGCGCCCACGACGACTGAAGTATACAACTGCAACTTTGAATCCCATGCACACTCGTCAGTTGCTGTACATGTCCCTGACGCGATCTCGTGCAACGTCGGTCGGTCTGAATATGCACCCAGCTGAAAGCATTGAGACTGCAGCTTGCGACGTCCGAGGTTGGGCACCAAGGTTCCGCTCAGCATGGTGGAGGTTAGTCATGTCATGCGAGGAGTCTCTGGCTGCTCAGTGTCCTAGCCAAAAGTACAATACAGCTCCTTCCAGGGTCTACGCCGATGATAAGCAGATGCCTGACATTGCAAACAGGCTTTTCGCTGAGCTGAACTGCGGATTCATGGCAGCAGACAGAAAGTTAGCACTGCGGATGCATGCATGTGCTCACAAGCCGCACATGCATGGCCAGCAGGCAGTTGGTACAGTATACATGTGTACGTACGTGATCGTGCTTCACACAGCTACTATTTGTTTTGTCATTTGCACAGTTGCTTCATCAAAAGAAATAGCAAAGTCATTCGTTTTCTTACTTCCTCGTGCAACAACCTTGTCAGAGTCAGCGTACGTGCTTGCTGCTGCTGCACAGATTTCTGTTGCTTCCAGGCAATAGAAGGCCAGCTTTGGAGAAAGCTTGCTGTGCTTGACCTGCAGCAGCAATGCTCAAATCTACCACCACTTACTCTGTACTTAACTATTGGCTGCCAAAATAAAAAGCGCTTGTGCAATGGACACAATCATCAAATACACAGCCTGTGCCTCACCTGCAAACCAGCAGCAGCTAGAGCCTCCTCGAAATACTTTGCTGTCATGTACGGAGAGTCATTCAGACACCGCAGTGGAGTCACAATGAAAGCATGACCACCGTGCTGCAAGTGGCCCCTGGCCTTCAGCAGCATATTGCCCCTATCCTTAGCAGTGGGCACACAGTTGAGCACCATGGCACACACAACGATGTCAAAGTCTCCTGCTGGCTGTAGCTGTAAAAAGTCAGCTTGCTCTATGCTGGACAGACATGGCCGCAAGTCAATGGCTCTCACTGAAAGCCAAGGAATGCTCAACAGCTGGGCATTGACTGCGCCAATCTGCAACACCACATGCAACATGTCTGTACCCAAAGCAGAAGGGACTGGCGAAAGCTTCAGGCCTGTTGTTGGATTGTTGTATTACTGTTGAGCATGCCACAAGACAGCATGAGGCTGAATTTGGAAAAGTACAGGACAGTACAAGTTGCATGATGCTGCATTTGATCAATTGCAGCAGTCTTGGATGAGCAGGGGGGGCTGAACTTGCACTGCTTTCTACACAGAGCAATCATGTTTGAGGCATTAACATTTGCAGCTGATGCTGCTGTTGTGAATAATCTCAGTACTGAAAGTGTATTGCTGCTATGGCTGCTGCTGTGACTGCTGCCATTGCTGCTGCTGCCTGTATCATACAAATGGAGCGCACCTCTAAGACTTTCAGGGGTGGCTGACCCTTGCCTGGTCGCAGTCCCATCTGTGTCAGTAGGGAAAACATCCATTTGCTGGTGCGGTGCTTGGAGGTGGTCAGCTCAGATGCAGCCTGGTAGGAGGCTCTCCCCCCCAAGGCTGACAGCTCAGCTTCGGCTGCTGCTCTGTTTTCTGCATTGCCCTCAGCAGTTGCTACTTGCAGCTGCACATGTAGATGCAGGAGTGGTCAACAGGCTCAAAGTTGAGACTACATACACCAGCATACAAGCTGAGCTGCCGCCATTGGGCAATGCTGTGACTGTTCAAGCTGCCAGTCAGTGTGCTGCTGGCAGCTGTACATATGCGTGACAGTTGCATGCGGTCAGTGAATGGACAAAGCTCTTGCATGTGTGAGTGCAGGTGCAGGCAGATGCTCCACAAACTGAGGGAGATCTCAAGCAATCACCCAAGCAATGAGTGATGATGAGAACAAGTGCTAAAGCTTCAATCACCGAGATACACATGCACATGCACGCATCAAGGCAAGATGACGTTCAGGCCATTGTAAGAATGCCGATGCATAGGCAGGAGGCAGGGCAGCGCTTAAAGCATGGGGGTTAGTGTAGCAGGCTAATGCTGAACTCTGTTGCTGTACATTGCAGTAGCACAAGCTAGAGCTTGACCTGCCGGGTGACTCTGTGAAAATCAGATGTCACTTTGCGAGCTTGCTTCAAAGACTTGATGGCAGGCTTGACCAGAGGCTTCGGCTTAGCCTTTCTTCGCTTCATCACAGCAGGCAGCTACAGCAAAAAAATTGTGGCAGCTGTGCCGTTTGAAAAGCAGCTGCGACAGTACTATCGAGGCCGCCAGTATCCCTGTCACTGCTTCACACTTTGCCTATGGCAACTCAGGCAAACGAGACTATACACTAACCAAAGGCCAAGGAGCGCTACCAGACTGAGCCGTGTACACAGAGTCTGTCCGCAACAAATTTTGTCGGGAAATCGCTAGATCGGTTATGCGCTCAGTCAAATTGATGCCTGTTGTTCTGCATATCCCGAACGGCGTTCCCTCCACGCGATGCTTCCACGGCAACTAGTACTAGCTTGCCATGATGTGGTGTAGCAAGCTGGCGTTATGGAATTCCGACTTCCGTTTGAAGTAACACTTCGCCTGCACCTTCAGAGGCACAGCGCGTTGTGATTGGGAAAGCTTCGGCATACAAAGAGAAGCCCACATTGACTAGCACAGACAGCCGTTCGTTCTGGCTTGCAGGCCGTCTGCTCCCTGGTCGCAACCTCTCTCGCTCGTCTAGCTTAATATCTGTGTAGCGGCAACGGCAAGGGTAGGACACGTACACTTTTGCACACTCGGTGTCGCACTTGGGCTTGTACTGGCGCATTTTGACGATTAATTGCTGCCTCCGCCATGGCGGGTGGGGGAGGCACGGGCCCCAACAATAACCCTAACAAGATCAAGGGCGGCAGATGGACAGTCGCCAAGTTCTTCTCGATATCAGTAAGACACTGCAACATCGCTGGAACACTTTATGCAATCACTTCTGTAGAATGGCTGCATTCAATGTGCTCCGTGCTGCAGCTTGCTTTCACCATGGTGTGGATGACCATTATCTCCCAGTTGGGATACTATAAAATCCTGTACGGTCCGCAAGTCCTGTTACAAATGAACATTGCCTACTTCTTGCCCAGCATCCCGCTCCTTGGCTTGTCAAGCCAGTTTGACGAGAGACTGGACCAGAAATTTGGTAAGCTTCACTGCAAGTCTCTTGTAAGCAGTTGACAGCAAGCTGGCAATGTTGCTGCAGCTATGCTCATGCACTGATGGCTGCAGGGGTTGCCAGGACTATTCTGGTCCGGCTACTGATAGGCCTTGGAGGCTGTGCTTTGATCTGTGCAGCCATTCCATTTGAACCAACAAATCTCAGGTGCTGCTTAGGTGCTTGCACGCATGCAAGTCTCAAGTATACAGCATGCATGCACTTTTGACAATGCATGCACAATTGCACTTTTGCATGCACAGTTGCACTTTTGACAATGCGTGCACAGTCTTGATGTAAGTACGACGTACTCTTGCACTGTGCCACATGTCATGTGGTCTGTGGGGCCAGAATGCTTTTCATATTCAGGTATGAAACATTCCCAGATCATGCTTTAGAATTCTGCTGTGGTGTTGATAACAGATCACTTCTGTACAGCATGCAATTATCCTGAACTTACCATGCAGCTCTGAAGGATTTACTGACAGAGACGCAATATACTGGTATACGCAGGTGGTTGCTTGCCTCCGTCATCGTCCTTGGCCTGATGCACGGCATAGCCTTCAGCGCTGCCTATCAGATGGTGGCACGCTTTGCCAACAAGAACACCATCAGCCTGGGGCTGGGATGTGTGGGAAGCGGTCTCCTGGCTTTGGCCTTGGAGCTCATCCTGTCAGTGGGCCCCAAACCTACACGAGTCAGCTTCATAATCCTGTTTGAGGTTGCAGCAGGTGCAGCTGTCAGACTCTGCTGGGAATAGCGCTTTCAGAATGTTAGCCTGCTGCGTCTGTACAGCATCACAGGACAGCAACGTGTACATTGATACACAGTTCTCAGTACCCCGCTCTGTCTGGCAATAATTGTCGTGCATTGCTTGGCTTGCAACAGAGGTACTAATCCAGCATGTTGGCAGCAACGCAGCTTTGATGGCTGCAGGTGTGGTCATGGCTGGCTTTATCGCAGCCATATCGCTGTTGTTGCGGCACTGGGGTGCTATAGAGAGGTACCACCAACCTGCGCCTCAGGAGGATCTGACTACGCCTCTCTTGCAGGTCAGACCCCTAAACCTCTGCAGTTGTACCTCTACAGAACTTGCTGCTGCTGCTGCTGTTGATGCGTTTTGTTACAGAGAGTCATAGGCGCATCAACTTGGGCAGTAACAGCGAGCTTGCCCGTTATTGAATTTGCTGACGGCAAAACTGTTATGCTGTAGTCTTTTGCACATAGTTTGGTGACAGCATTTAGCAGCCTGCCTTTGCTGGCAATGACGGCGCATGGAGACACGCAGTTTTTCACATCTTGAAGATGCAGTGCAGTCAGCAGTCATTGCTGCTGCAAGTGCCTGAGGTGCACACAGTGCAGCAGGCAGCAGGTTTGATCACTTGCAGCGACAAGCCTATGTTATTACTATAATCTAGACAGTGTTGATTATGTCTATGGGTATGGTACAGGAGGAAGGTAGGGCACAGGAGGATGAGGGGTTGTCAGGGGGGTCAGCCCGGCGTATGCCGCGCCGTAGTGTGGTGCGAAGCCTGTCCACCATGCACATGATGGGCTTCACGCCCCTGGGCTTCTTTGAGACTGTCTCAGAGGGAGAGAACCTGGTTGAGGGTCACATGGCCCTCCCCACTGGTACCCCCCCGCTCATGCATGTCTCACAACCCTTGCCATTCCACACTCACCTGTCTGTCTTTGAGTGTGGATCTTGGTCATGATCTGTCATGCACAAAGCAACCCATCTTGATATAGCAGGGCATTGCAACTGCAACTAGGCAGCATAACTAGATTGAGACATGTCTTGCCTGCAGGCAACAATGATATAGGCCATACATGCGTAGCTGTCATGTGGACTGAAACCAGAAGCTCATGCGCTTTCATGCAGGCAGGCCAGCGTTGCGACGTGGTGCCACATTTACCTTCAGGCCTGCAGATGCATTGCCAGCAGCAGCATCAGCCAGTGATAGCAGCCCCAGACGCAGCAGCCTGCGACGCACCATTTCGTTGCCTGTCACCTCTACCTCTAGAGATACAGCTCCACTAGCCTTCCATGCTAAGGTCTCTGGTGCATCCAGAACTGCAGTTGCAGGTAGGGGTGTCGCTGCAACACCCATCAGAGCAGCCTTTCTGCTTGTGCTGTCATTTCCTCTGTTGACTTTTGGTCTCAGTTGAGGTGATTGTGTTTTGAATCAGTGCAGATTGCTTCACTTGAGCATGTTAGTTTTTGTGTGTATCACAAGCCTGTGTGCGCAGTCAAATGCTTGTGATGCTTGACTGTTGGTTGAATCAGCCATGCGCTATTGCAGTACTGCAAACACCAACACAGCATCTCAGCCAAACAGTTACAGGTTGCATATTGTCAGCTGTGACCAGCATGACTTTGCGCTGCTCATATTCATCACTGTGTGCTGCAGTGTAGCAATTGCTGCACAGAACAGACCATCCATCTCTTACAGCACAAATGATCCCACTTGCTGGCCAAAAGAGCCTGCATTTACTGCCCGACATTCACTGCAAGATCACACTCATAGTGTTAGGCTCACCTTGCAGCACCACCCTTCTGTATGCTGACTCACACTTGTGCTGACTCATATTTGTCTTGCAGCACCATCACTTGGGGCAATTGCTGAGCATGAGCAGATTGCTGCCCACCCGGGCTCCCCCCCCAGCAGGGCCTACTCCCCCTTCCCCGCTACCTCAGGTACCACCCCACTTCTGCAGCCATTCTCGGTGGTTCTGTATTTGCCGCCAGATAAAATTAGCCATGGCAGAATTGAAAATGGTTGTGTGTGTGTGTGTGTGTGTGTTCTCTGTTTCATGTGCTGTGTGTACCTTGACTAGCCAGGTTTATGTTGCCTGTTGTGTCCTCAAATGCAACTTTTGAGTCACCCTCACCGGCATGTGGGGTGGCACACACATGGTCTTATTGCTGTAAAGGCAAATGCAAGATTGCGAGCGTACATGACTGCAAGATTGCACAACACCCATCAGATTGCGCTGCAGAGTCAAGAACATCTGGCGAGTTGTTGAGCAATCTTGCAATCATGTATGCTCGCAATTTTGCATTGCTATTACAGCAACAACCAGGTGCAGCTTTAGTGTCAGGGTCTAGTGCAAAGCTGTTGTATCTGGTGCTAGTGACGCCTGCATTCATCAGCAATGTTGTCTGGAGGATGGTGTTCAAGTCATTTGGTGAGCTAAATCTCAGTAGCTGGGCGTCAGTAGCAGGAACAGCAAAACCACTTGTTTACATGTCTTGGGTTGTTGTCATTTACTGCCAAACTCTGTGTGTGGGTTTGACATTCCACATGCCAAGTGCAGTGCCCCAGCAGAGCGCAGTTGGCTCTCAATGCACAGAGGCAAAACTGATATGCAACCTCTGATCGTGACACATTTGCTTCAAGTTAGGACCTGAATGGCTACTCACAACCTCTAGACAGCTCTCCTCAGCAGCAGCAGCAGCAGCAGCAGCAACCAGGCTCAACTTCAGACTCGACATTCAAAGGCACAGACATAGAAAATCATCTCATATTGAGATGCATGCGTTTCAGTCTGTGTCATGGTGGGCTGTTCAGGTCCTTTGGGCAGTCCCCCTCAGCAGCAAGCGGGCCCAAATACAATGGGATCACCATTTGCTCAGTCTCCTCAGAGCCTGGCTAGGGAGGGCTCTGGGACTATGGAGGTTGTCAGGGGCATCTGGCCAGTCATGATCTCACTCTTCCTCAGTGGTGTTGTGGGCATCATGGTGTTTCCATTCTTCACTTATGTGCCTTCGTCAGGCTGGCTGGATGATTTGCTGCCGAAGGTAAGCAGTTTTCTGTGTTTCGCAGGTGCTCAACAGCCTAGCATGTTCTCAACTGCCCAGCATGTTACACTGAAGGTTGAGTCTAGCTGCTGTTGACAAATTTCCCAAATGCTGATTGCATGTGCTCCAGCAGTCTGCAAGTCTGTATGCTACATTCTACAAGCAATACACTTCAATTCCTGACTGTATAGGTGTTGCTGTTCAAGCATTACTTCTAGCATGCATAATCTTCAAACATTGTCTAGCATGTTTGTCCTTGACCGGCATTTGTCAGTATACAAGTACACTACACTCTTCACGCAGGTTGAATCTTTGCATGATGTCAAAAAAAAAACTGTGTTCTTTGCCATCAATGTGGGCACAAAGTGGCATGGGCTATGCAGGTCTTATTCTTCAGTACAATCATTGCCAACTTAGTTGGCAGGACACTTCCAAAATGGAAGATGTTTGCCATCAAATCTCCCACTTTCCTCATGTACCTGGGCTTTGTCAAGCTTGCTGCTGCACCACTGTGCTTTGTCTACCTCAAGAGCAGTGATAGATGGCACAGTGACGCTGGAGCCACTGGTGAGCACTCTTTTAATGCCATGCGCTTGCCATGGGCAATCGTGTCATAAGGAGAAATGCTGCCAAGTGATGTGCCTAAGTATGACGTTAGGAAGTGTAGTGCATGGCGGTCTGTAGCTGGCAGTACATCTGCTTGGTACCCTGCACATGCTTGAAGATATTCAAGATTTGACCTGCCTTTCCCATGCTGATCACCGTTCCCTTGTCAGCGCTACAGTCACATTGGCTTGCTGAGGCATGTGTGCTTGCGTCACTGCTGCAATGTGTCTGCAGTGTATGTGACTGTGCTGTGGGCGCTGGGAGGCTATTTGAACACCTGCTCCTACATGGTAGCACCTACCTGTGTGGTGCCCACTCAGAAGGCAAATGCAGCTGGGCTCATGGCAATCACATCGCAGATCTCACACTGCGTGGGACTGTTTCTGGCAGTGGTCCTTGCCACTGCCCTCTTTGGCGGAGTCATAGATGTCTGAATGCTCATTTTTTGGCCTCAAATCGACCATTCGAGTCCGACTCCCTAAGACCTAGGTGTCACTCTTAGAGATAGACTGTGTTAGAGTTTGCAAGTGTTTGTTACTGATGCCAAGTAGACATCTGAGTATAAATCAGGGCAGGTCACTAGCGAGAACTGTGGTTGCTGCAGATGTGCAGCATATCTGTCACCTTGTCAGTGTGTCACTTTGTGCTTGTCTCAGCTTCGGACAGCGTCAAGTTTACTGCTAGCATGTCAGGTGCCAGGTTACAAATGAGTATACACTTGCAGGTTCCAGCTCCGCTGCTGTTGAGACCCAATAAGTTTGGTGTTTGTTGTGTTCAATGATACAAATATGTGCACATTGCTCTAGTCGTGAAAAAAGGAAACGGTCTGCAATAAAACATAACCCAACAACTGCGTGCAAAGCAATCGTCCTGCCGGGTGTCGAACTCCCAGCCCAACTTACCATATACAGATGTGTAAATATAATCAGACAGCTTGCATGCCACTTCATCAGATTAAGCCTTTTTCAGCTCCATCTTTGGCTGCTGTGTGGAGGAGGTTGCCTCTGCATAGCTCTTGGGGGGTGTCAGAGCAGGAGCTGGCAGCTTGGGGTACAGCATGTAGCAGTTCATGACAGAGGCAATCACTCCAATCAGGCCTACAGTGCGTGGCTTCATAGGCCGCAACTGCAGGAGCCCCGCAGCCAGCAGTGTCTGCACACAACACTCAGACTCAGTCAACTTATCTCAACCACACTAGGCAGGATTGTCGGGCACAGACTATTCACACCAGACTGTACAGTCCTGGTTGCAAGGCTGTTTCCTATATAGGACAGACAAAAGCTCCAAACAAAAGATGCTAGCAAATAGTGTCATACATGCCATGTTTTTGGGGCTGGGCGGCATGCATGACTGCTAACATGACATGCGGCTTTGCAGGTAGCCATGCCACTTGAGATCATCGCCTTGCTGTTGCAAGGCACATACGCATTGCACTGTGCATGAGAATGGCACCGCTAACCTGGAACAAGGCATGGACAAGGGTGATCATGCGGGTGTTGATCTCAGCCTGTGCCTTCATCCTCTTGATCTCCCATGCCTCCTTGCCCTCGCCTGTGCTTGGTGGCTTGCTCAGCTGAAGCAGCTCATAGCACTCACTCACAACAGTGCAGACTGAGCCCAACGCCCATGACCAAAGGGACATCTTCTGTGCCCTGCATCATGTATATCTTGTGAGAAAACATGAGACCATGCAAAGGCCAAGTCACAATTGTTGCTTGCATTGACTCAGGATGCACATGGTAGAAAGCCTGAAGGTACAGAAGAACAGCTGTACAGCATCTGCCAAAGATGGCAGAAGGTTGATCACTGCTGCTGTCATTCAGGCAATGCAGCTCCACATGCTTAATCCTGCTGACTTGCTTGCCGTACAGATGGTTTGTCAAATGCAATTGCATGCAGTGAGATCACATTGCAACTTGACAGCAAGAGCTTCAGCATGTGCTTGTCACTTACTTCTCAGTGCCTTCCTTGTCAGTGTACAGACCAGCCTGACTAGCCCATACAACATGATCACCAGCAAAGTAGATGGCCATCAAGATAGACTTGAGCTGCAGGTGGAACACATACTTGTAAGGCTGCCTTGTCCAAACAATGTTCAAAGTACCTGTCAAACATAATGTTTACCTTGTTGATGAGCTCCAGCAGCACTGGCTTCTTGGGGTTAAGCACAGGGTTCAGCAGTACAGGTGAAGCAGCTTCCAAAGGCTGCAGGATATTGGTGCAGAGTCAGTCAGGCCTTGAGCTGCGTCAACATCAGCTGAAGCAGCTCTTAAAATTGTGTAACACAAAGAATTTGTCAATAGAGCAGCTTACTCTGAAGATACGGAAAACCTTTCTGGCTGCAGCAACGGAGGTCTGAACCTTTTTTGCATCACCTGCTTCTCCTGCAGAGACGAACATGGCAGCATACTGCAGCACCAGAGAAGATTGGTTGAGGGCTGACTGATTGGAGGTAACAGATTCTGCCAACACCAGTTTACTGGAGCAAAAGCAGATGCTATGGTTGTGACAGCACCTGTACAGCTGCAGTCAGCTTGTCACGCCCATCCGACTGCTTTAGAAAACTGTTGAAAGCCTGCAAATAGCACACTGCTGTTCAAGATATTCTGTGAAGCTTGCCAAGCCTGCCAAGAGTGGATGGTCAGCAGACGCACTTTCAAGTGTTCCTTTGGATCTGTTGTGATCTGAGACATGTCCCCGACTGACGCAAGCTTGGAGTATTGACAGGACCGATTTTGACCCAAAGATCAGTTGCTGACTTTTCCTCAGAGGTATCGGAACGTGTGTGCACGAAGTTGCTTCAAATACAGATGGTCGAGATGTGTATTGTCAGAACACACCCGGGGTGCTTGCCTTGCCGGACTGGGTCTGAAAGCGACAAACTGAAAAAGCCAGGCTGGCTCCAGGTCATCAAGCACGTGGATGTAGCTAATCTCGAACAACCAGGCCTCCGTAAACACGGACAACGACGGCAACACTCTCATCTTTCTGAACCTAGTCAGCTCACGACGACAGCATAGAGTCCAAATGTGTTAGTGTCGTAGCATGACATTGATTGTATGTCGAACTCCGTCCTGGAAGTGCGCAATTTGAAAAGGGTCATAGACGGCCGAGTGATCATCACCAATCTCAGCTTCACAGTAAAGTCGCCTGGAGACGTCCTCTTTATACGCGGCGCTAGCGGCGTCGGCAAAAGCTTATTACTTCGCGTGCTAGCGTGCTTGGATCCCTTGCAGGCAAGCTGTAGGCAAAGTCTTGTGCTGTCCCGTAACGCACTGACCGGTATTGAGCTTGATTGCGCCGGCTACAGGAAGGAACTTTGACCTTGGACGAACGGACTCCTCGGCAGATTGGGGTGCCCAACTGGCGTTCTTTGATCACTTACGTGCCACAGGCTCGAGTCACTTTAAAGGGAACACCATCTGAGCTATACTTCTCTGCACAGGTATGAGCCAGTGCTTATGACAGGTCTCCCCACAGCCTTCACGCTTGTCACATGTCACATCTTTACCCAGATAGACAGAAGGCTCTTTTGGTTCTGTGCAGCGATTTGCTGCCCAAAAGGGCAGACCTAGAGGAGATCTGCCAGCTCTTATACACGAGCTTGGGCTTCAGCAAGGTGTCTTGAACCAGTCTTGGGCAGAGCTATCAGTGAGTACCTTCATGCTACACATTTTCAGTTACTACCCTGCACATGTGCCAGCAACAAGTTGAGGCATCTCATTGATTACCAACCAACCTGCAGGGTGGAGAAGCTCAGAGAGTGCTCCTTGCTGTCACACTTGCCCTCAAACCACAGTTTGTCCTGCTGGACGAAGTGACAAGCGCATTAGACCACGAGTCAGCGCTCAGGGCTGAGAAAGTCTTGAGAGAAAGCGGTGCAGCACTGATCTGGATCACGCACGACGACTCACAGCCAGCGAGGGTCGGAGGCAGAATATTGCAGTTGCCCCTTGGCACAGAAATGGCAGTAGAACAGCTTCTTACCTCGCCAAGAATTAGCCAGCATGACGAGCTTGAGTTTGGCCCTGAGTCAGAAACACCCTCAAACGGCAAGCACTAGCTGTGGCTTAGTCATTCTGTCGTGCAACAAGAGCTACATTGGATACCCCCCATCTGTAAGCAACATCTAGGTTCATACATAGCTACAAGTATTCCAACAGCATTACAGACAGTCAAAAGCAGCTCAGCAGATGTCAAGACAACTGGCAGCCAGTCCTCTGATGCAGCAGCACTTGTTGAATCACATCCACCTCCCAGGCAACATTTTCGGTCAGCATTCAGTGCTGCATCAGCTTGGCGCTGATGTGGATGCTGATGGGGATGAGGATGCAGTTTACCTCAGTCCTTGGGCTGTTGGCCTGGCTGCTCTGCTTCTCCTCATCAATGGCCTCTTCTCTGTGTACCTCTCTCTGGGCCTGCACAAGACTCTGGGCACTGCAGCCATCAGGTCAGTTTCTAGACATTTTAACTAAACAGGCCAATCTTCATATCGTCAGCAAACCTAAGGAATCTGGATGTGGTCAGTAGTCAGTTGGGCATATTTGTATGTCTGTTGTCTGAGCAGGGTGGATTTGTGTAGCAAGCGCAGTGTGGCAGCTTGCCCGTTTTGAGCATGCAGTCACTCAACACATGTACATGCACTGTAACTGCATGATTTGTCATGTAGATACAGTCATTGCCATTATGTGCAAGTGAGGGTGAACTAGACAGCAGCATGGTCAGCTTGTTATACTCCATTTGTGATGACATTGAGGGCGACATTGTTGCAGGTGCACCATACAGCTCACAATCCTGGGCTACATTTTGGTTCCCATCTTCTCATACGACAGATGGTGGCTGGTATTGCTGTACGCTGGTTTCATGATCACAATAGCAGCCGCTGAAGCAGTGTCTCGCCCTTCAGCTGTGTACCAGGTATGGCTTTCGCCTTTTGCATGTGCCCTGTTGGCATCCTGTGACCAATGTCTTTGCCTGCACCTGTTGTCTGGCTGCGACAGCCGGGGCTACTTTTCTTTTCATGCTGCTGCTACAGCTGAAGCAGCATTGCAGTTGGGCTTTAATCTATGCAATCCTGGTCTTACTGCATGCATGGCTGCGTGCCTAAAGCCTAAAATCTTTTCCCATTCCAAGTCAGATACGCTAGCACAGTCCAGCTTCACTCAACAGACTGTGTCATATACATCCTAACAAGTTCTCATAACCATCATAAAAACTATCAGCTGTGCGCAAGCAGACAAGCACCAACACTATTATTTCTTATGACTCCCAACCTGTCACGTGCAACCCCTCTGGGATATGCAGGGCATGTTGGTGCACACCCTGGGCGTGGTGGGAGGAGCAGCCACAGGTGTGATATGCTATGCAATGCTGCTCATCATCAGAGTGCAGCCCTGGTGGCATGCTCAGTACTTCATCCCTACCCTGGGCATGATTCTGGGAAACTGCATCAGTGGGGTCAGCGTGGGTTTGTCATCTGTCATGGAAGAGCTCACAACAGGTCAGTCAGCTGGTCCCAGAGACACATGGTGACATGATTTGAAAATGTCAGTAATCATGAAGCATGCTCTTTTTGAAGCTCATGTACTTTCCCTGGGCTTTCTGAGTCTTGTATGCTCAGGCATGCTTGATTGCATTATCGCATTTGGTCTTGCGGCCGTCAGCAATCTAGTCCAGTGCTGCAAGCCTGCACACCTTTTTGAACAGCCATCAGATCTCATCTCAACAACAGCATCCTCACAGCACCACCCCTGCATTTGCTTCACCATGTTGCTCAGCACGCCCCAATTTGCATTCCAGCTGCTTTGTCATGCTCACATCATACAATTCACACCCTCGTGGCCTAGCAGGCAAAGGGCGCATAGAGCTGCTGCTAGCCTTGGGAGCCACACGCATGGAAGCCACCAGGGAGACCATGCAGCGCTGCCTGGTGCTGGCCCTCACGCCTGTCCTCAACCAGATGAGCGTCATGGGGGTCGTCTCCATCCCTGGCATGATGACTGGCCAGATCTTGGGCGGCACCGTCCCTTCCCAGGTGCCTCACCCAAAGCGTATCTCTGCCAGATGCAACGCGCAAACTGTAATGAGTTTTGATTTGCCTACAACGTGGTGCATACTGGCGCAGGCTGATGGTGTGTTATTTATGGCGTAGGCTTTGTCCTTTGGCTGCCAGCCTGCATGTGCATATTGTGGTGATCAGCAGAGTGCTGCTCCCATGTCTTGAGAGTGTGCATGCTCCATGGCTTCTGTATTAGGGCGCCTCTTCACTAGACAGCATGCATCTCAGTTGTCAAATGGCTTCTGCCATTCCAGCGCAGCTATGTCAACAGCGGGCTTGTGTCATGCAGTGCCTGTCACTTGACAGCATGCTGCCTGCAGGCGGCTCGATACCAGATGATGATCATGTTCCTGATTGCAGCCACCACCTGCATTGCTGTGGTGGGCTCAGTCTACTTGGCTGTGCTGAACATCCTGGACCGCCAGCACCGCCTCTGCAGTGAGAAGATTCTCCCCAGAGCTGCTGCTGGCTCTGGGGTGGAGCACTGGATCCAGGGACAGACTGTCAGGGTGAGTGTGTACACACTGCAGGCCAAACAACACTTCAAACTAGCCTGGGGCTGTGGCATTCAGCATCAAGTCTGGAGACAAAGAATTCAGATTGCGCATGGCAAAATGGCACCAAATCTGCACCAAGGGTTCATGACAGCGACAGCCAGCTGTTGCATCCTCAGGCACAGGCAGCCAAATGTATGCCCAGTGCATGCTTGCATGTTCTGCCTGCACTGGCTCAACGGTATGATGAAAGGTGGAAATGCAAGACCATGCTCAAAGTCGAGAGACACTCATTGGTAATTTGGCTGATGCAGGGCTTTAAGTTTGTGAGCAAGGGGGTGAGGCATGTTGTAGGGCGCATCAGAGTGTCTTATGGGCAAAGGGAAAGGCTGTCTACAGCATTTCGCGGCACTGGCCTAGCCCGCCGCTTCAAGCAGAACAGGAACACCCGCCACCAGGTATGACATCTTGCCTTGTGCCTTCACAAGCCTTGCTGTCTTGTGGTACAAACGCTGGTTTGATACACAGACAGAACAAGGCAGAGACTTTGATTGTCAAGTTTAGTCAGTCTGCAAATGCATGTGCTTTTGCAGCAGTTCATGTTGGACCATGCAAGGTAGGATCCATGCAAGGTAGGATCCATGCAAGGTAGGATCCATGCAAGTGCATCACACAGAGCAAGACAGGCATAGTGTCTCCCTTACACGGGGGCTGCCCTGGTATAATCCACTTCAGATTACCTGTGCTCAAAAAGGCTTCCCTTGATCATTTGCATGTTGCAGGGAGATGAGTACGATGAACTTGGATCTGTGCCGAGTCAGCTACACGATGTGATCATTGGTGCAAGTGATGATGAAAGTCAAAGCCTTGTATACGGGGCAAGTGATGCAGATGGCCAGTCGTTTACTGATGCATCTGAAAGGTTTCGGCCAGGATCCAGCACAGGATCAGTGAGCGACTTTGGCACCAAAAGCCCAAGCCAGCTCTAAGGCCCAGCAGCACCCACACAAGATGTCAGGCCAAGCATGTTGCTGTGACTGAAGCTGACTCAGCAGTGTTGAAGTGCGCATGTTACAAGAAAATGCATATTTAAGTGACTGGCTTAGTCCTATCAGGCACATGTCACTTCCCAAGCTGAAGGATATACAGCGAGCTCGTTTGCAGAGCTGTATCCTAACAAGACACACATGCTGCAAGCGGGCCATGTTGCGCAGTGACACACTCCCCCTGCTTGAGTGTGAAACGTCTTTGTTCATCACCAAGCCCTCAGCGCAGGGACACTGAGCAGAGAGCACAGGAGCATCTTGTCGTCACATGGATATGATGCTGATTAAATTTTGCAACACACCTCATCGATGATATCACAACACTGTGACACAGAGCCACACTCAGTCAGCGCATATGCTAGTCGCACTTCCTGATTGCTGAGACCAGGCTTCTTGTCTCATACGAGGTTGCAGAAACTTGATATGGTGCTGCTTGTATAACACTGTGCCTCTTGTATGTCAATGTGGAAAAGAATGGGCTATTGCAATTTGCCAGGATGGCTTGCAGTGGAAACAGATTGCAGCTGTACATGTACAGGCAGTTTGCTTCTGTCCTGTTGCAGCGCTAACATAAGCACCGCAATGCCTAGCGTAACAATGATCATTTGCCAGAGCTGGGTCCAAACAGCCTGCATGTGTCAATACATGTGAGGCTAAAATGTTATGTGTGACAAGATTGTTGCAAATGGTTGACAGTGTACCTTGTATACGGCCGCATGTGTGAGCGCCAGCTCTATTGTGGTGAGTGCTGCTATGTATGTCAGTAATCCAAGCTGCAGGAGTGTCATCAGTGTCAGTTGTTGGTTTGTATCTGAGCACTTTTTATCAAGAAATTACCCACATTTCTGTGTATCCATTTCAGTGTGCCATGTAGCCGCTCAGGGAACATATGAATGAAGCCCAACTTCTTGAACGCTAACATGCCCCCAATAGCTGCTGTGATTGCCATCAAAGAAGTCAGTGCTCCGCACTGTACAGCACTGGTGAGCTCCACTCTGGATGCAGTTCTTGTAGGCTGGAACTTGCACAGTTCTGACAACTGCAAAGCTCTTACCTTAGCGTGGACGCTTATCAAGTGCGGTTTGTTGTGCAGCACCTGCAACGTGAGTCATCACAATTTTTACGAGTATGAGCAGACTGATGACGACGGTGCTACTAGCAGGCACTGGTGACAAGCAAACCCTAGCTACCTTGTTTTGGACGATACAACCAAGCCCTGCGAAGATGCAACTGCTTGCAACGATCTGTATAAATCCATGTATCTGGATTGCTTTGACTCTTGCTTTTCCGTCTAACTTTCTGAAGGTGATCGATCTGACGATCCCCAGCGTCATCAACCCCAGAAACCCCACAGACATAAAGGTCGGATGCCATGCGAACAGGGAGCCATCGAGGACGAACGCACACAGACTGAACGTCACTACAGCGCTAAGGCTGTAGACGACTTGTACAAGCATTTGCCTTGGTACATGGCGGATTCATGAGTGTCTTCTCAAACATGTTTTGTTCTGGGATCCCGAAGTGAGAACACATGCCCTTGGTTGCCCCATTAGGCAAGGTCCAGTTACCTGATTTGGCAACTCATATGAGGGAAGGAACGGTGTGGGCAGCTGCATGCATCAGGCCCATTTTAATTGACCATTTTGGCCCCTGTAGTGGGTCACCACCACCGGGCGTCGGAACACACTGAAGTCGCATTGCATGCAAAGGAAAGTCTGCAGTCTGTGTTTTACATCGGCTCGGCACCTGCAAGCATGCTTTCTGGCCTTCATGCTACCTGTACAACCTGTCACCAAACCCGTCTGCAGCCTGCGAGAGCATCGGTCGCAAGTAGTCAGCAGCGCATACCTCGTTCTGACAGGTGTTTGAATACACGCGAGCTATGCGTGCGGTGTCCTGCGGTGGCAACAGCAACTATAGCTGCCTCAGCAAGTCTAACAGACGCCGCTAGTCCCTCCTCTGACAGTAATCTTAGTATGCATCCAGATGCGATAAAGCGCCGACAGGATGCTGAGGCCAGGTATTCCGTCGTGCGCGCAATATGCGAGAGCTGTGAGTGTTTAGACCAAACGATTTGACTGCCCTATTTTGGTGCAGGAGACAGGCCAGACAGGCTGACATTGTCGCTGCCAAGACGAACAGCTGGTAAGCCACAATTTGATGACCACTGACAGCAGCATATGCTGCATGAGTCATACAAGGCAAAGTCAACGTATCATTGTGTGTAGGTGGGAAGCACCTGGCCCTGAAAACTTGATTCTGGCAACAACAGAAATCATGCTCACCGATGCTGTTCAACAAGGAAAGAATGCTGGCAAGCTGGTTGCTGTCAAGTTCTTTGCACCTTGGTGCCAGGCGTGCAAGGCTCTGTATCCCAAATGGATGCAGCTTGCTGCTCAGAATCCAGATGTCACCTTCATCAAGGTAGGCTAATGCTTTGACCTACTCTAATATAGCCATAGACAATGTACTGCTTGTCAGATCTGTGGTGATTCTGTTTTGATTCTCTGCAGGTCAATGCTGCTGATGACACCATGAGAGCAGTGGCTGCAGCGATGGGGGTGACTAAGCTGCCATACTTTCATATGTACATGCATGGTCAGCTGGCCAAGAACTTCACTGCAAACCTGCACAAAGTCAGCTATTTGAAAAGGGCAATCATAGATTGCAAGCAGTGCCTAAATCCAGGCTGCCACTGAAATTTCACCAAAGATGCCCATCTACTGTAGCATGCTGCTCACGGCACCGCCATGGCTGCCTCATGCAGTGTACCTTCAAATTCAGGCAATGTATTTGTCCTACGGCCTGCCCTATATGATGCCCTGCTGCCAGTCATTGTTTGATTTGCAGAGTTGAGTATGGGTTGCCTTTCAAGCTTTAGGATATGGATGTGCACAGTCTAGTAAGTGTGCATCCAAGTGTGTTGATTCCGCTTGTAGAACTGATGTTGCTATTCTTTCAGTGTTTATTGTCCTGTATGGGTCGTCCAAGTGCCAAGTAGTAAGCACAAATGAATGCAACTGTCAAATGAATGATGCTCCAGGGATGCACATGTTTCTGTGAAGGTAGGCTTAGACTATATATCAGCACATACGGTAGTTCATGTCGGTCTGAGTTGTGGTCTTGTTTGCCATAAACCCTAGGGCGTTCACATTTCCTGTGAACATCTGATTCAGCGAGATGCCCATTCAGTAACTGTCGTGGTCTAAGAGCTGTAAATAATTTCAACAGCAATGCTTGCCAGTTATCATAATGACTCACAGCCATATTGCTTTCAACAAAAATAGTGACAGGTGTGCTAAACGCTGCTAGGTTCTAGCACAAGTGTTGCATGCATTGTGCTTGATGTGTGCCAGCAGCCAAGAATGATCTCCTGCACGTTACAACACGCTCATCCTGTTGAGTGGGAGACACCATGACGTTGCAGTACCCCACTGCAGATGCGAAATATGATATTTCACATGAGCAACTCTATCTCACTGTCGGAGCCTGCGCCTTCCTCTGTCACACCAAATAAGAATACAGCTTTCTATGCCCATCTGACTATCTATTGTGTCTAGACAAAATATGGACAATGGTCTACTTCTGTCTAAACTATTGCTAGGCCAAGTGATTTGGAAATAAGTGTTCTAGATGAAGCTTGAGCATATCATGGCATTTAAAGCACCAGTCCAATCTGATCAAGCTCCTGTTGGACTTCATTTTATCATATTGACTATCATAGCATCAGCTAACTGTTCTTCCATAACATACAGAGGCAATGTACAACTCCTTCTCCCATTTTTCCTGCAAGCACACCCATGCAGCGGGTCAATGAAGCAGCCAAGGGAAGCATCAAAACCAACTTGCCTGTAAAACGGTGCAGCACACAGCTGTTCATGTCAAGGTTCTCCCTGAGTACTCAGGTATCTGCCCTACCTTGACATGCTGAGAGGGAAACTGGGATGTGCGCAGTGTTTCCTGAGTTTCATCTGGCAGAATTTTCCTGGGTTGACTCAGGACAAAGGCACACTGATCATCTGTTGCAGCACACGCTGTTATCCGATAGCCTGCACCAACATGACTTGATCAGACATCAGAAACACTCACAGGGAAACAGCTGTAAATACTGCATCTCTGCTGTCTGTGTGATGCACAACTCACAAGCATGGCTCAAGACACTGCTATTGCTCGCTGCATGCACTGTGTAAGCCTTGCAAACTTCAGCCAAGGTCGTGCATCCCAACAGCCAAACGAGCCCAGCTTTGTCCCCATCACTGCAGTGAATTGGTTTTGTATCAAGAGTTGCAGGGCAGTGTTGGGAGGCGATATGCTTGTGCAGCTACTCACCCTCATCCCAGCGGCGGTGGATACCCTCAGATGGGTATAGAAAGTCCAGCTCAATGACTTGGTCCTTGTACTCATTACACCTGCTCATCACCACTGCCCATTGCTTGCCTGCAGCAAGACAAAGCTGAACTCAAAAAGTCATGCTCTCAATCACAGTAAATGGGGCTCATTGTCACTGCTTACATGCTGCTCAGGTGATGTCCACAGTCAAGACAGGAGCAAAGAGGTGTGACATTGGTGTATCTCCTTGTGTTAATTTTGAGTGGAAGAAAAGCAGCTTTGGTGTGCTTATCAGCAGCAGCCAAGTACCAGGGGCAGTTGCTGGCTTTGGTTTCACACCTGCTGTGGCCATGCTTGTGATGTAGAAATTCTCCTTCCACTTCTTCTTTATCCACTCAAAGGGGAAGGCATCACTGACCTTGTAGCTCTGCTGCGTATACCTGGTGCCCTTGCTCATCACCACTAGGGAACTGCCATGGCAGCTGCCTGCAGTTTACCTCACTTCATGAATATGCAAGTGGTCATGAACAGCACTGCTGCAATGCGCATGCAGCCTGTCATGACACCACACACAAGTCTTGCATCATGTAATGGTCCATATGAGTCGCCACAAACACAAGAGGGTGCTCAACCTGGTCATAAACTTTTGTAGCGCAGACGCACGGCCAAACTGGCATGCTATGTAGGTAAAATACTCCATATGACTTTGTTCACACCTGCCACTGCAGTGATGTAGAAGCCTAGATCCCACTTCTCCATGATCCACTCCTTGGGCAGGAAGGCATCAGGAACAACACGGTACAGCTGGCTGCCGAAGCCGGTGCCGGCGTCCATGATAATGCCCCACAGGTCTGAGGCACAGCCCACACTGCTGATGTACAGCCCATCTGCAAGGCCCTTCTTGACATGCACATCCAGCCTAGTGCTGCCCACATTGTAATGATACCTGCAGCATCAACAGGTATTGGTGTCAATCCCCATTGTGGTGAACCGCAAGGCCAAAACCAGCAGGTTGTGTCTAGAGGCACCCAGACAGAGTAACAGTGCTTAGTGACAAGGGACAAGCAGCAGACAGACAAGTTACTCAGCGTACGCTTCCCAAGTTGAAGAGCACTGCCTTGTGCACAAGCAAGGCGCACGCACTGGCTTTGAAGATCAAGGTCAACTGCATGCCTGACACAAGAGGCTGCTGTACTGCATGACAAGTAGTGCACTTTCATCTCGAATGGTGCAACAATGTACAGTGTGCGGCAAATGATACCATGCAAACATTGGCAGGCATTTGTCAGCATGCAAGGCGTCAGTGATGAGGCATGCACAGGAGTGGGGCTGCACCTCTGCTTCATGGGAGCGTGCTTGTTGTAGCAGGTGATCCATTGGCTGGCTGGCCATCCCAGGCGGGTCTTCTTCTTCAGAGTTCCATCCTGTTCATGGTCCAGCTCCTCCAGCTCAGCTCTGCCTCGCTTCTGGCCCACCTATGTCATGTCAAAGACAGCTTCAGTTGCCAAGTCACGCTGTGTTTGCAAACATGAAAAGCGCAAGGTTTGTGAATGTCAAAAGCACTTCTCCTCTGCTCTGGACATCTTGTTTCACACATCATGCGTGAATGCTGTGTTTTGCAGTTTTGGTGACAAGTTTGCTTGCAGAGATTTGCATAGCACAGGAGACAGCATTAGACTGAAAGAAAGTATGCACCAGCAGCAATGCATATGAAGTCACATACAAAACTCAGCTCAAAGAGCCAACTGTAGACTCACATTGGATTGGGCAAAAAAAGGGCAGCTGCAGCAGCAAGAGCAAAACATACCTTGATGGCTGAGTCTACACAGATGGGCTTGTGCACACAGCCTGCCAGGATGGGCTCAAACAGCGCAATGAGCGCAGCATACTTGGGGTCTTCATCAAACTTCATCTCCAACACCGCCTCTGTGAACTTGCAAAATTCTGGGGCGTTGTACTTGCAGAGGACCTCTGCAGAGGTGGCCATCTTCTTGCGGCACACCTGAAAGCCTTTGTCCTCCCCCTGTGTACCCACAAACGGTGTTAGCGCCACTTTGAGGCAGACATGAATGCAGTGCCACATGGCTGTTGGCTGCCAGCCAGAGCCTCAGGAGGCTTATACTGCGATTGCCAGCAGCCATAGAGATACAAATAATAGTCTATGCAGTCTATGCATGGACTTGTATTTGTTTGCCTATGACTGCTGGCCAGATGTCTGCATGATGAGCCTGACTCACAGGGCCAAAAGAAGCATACTTGCCTTTTCTGTCTCGGCTGCTGGCCAGATGTCTGCATGATGGGCCTGACTCACCGGTGCAAAAAGAAGAAGACCTCGTGCTCAAGTGCATCAACATGATATATAGCACGGTTCAAGCCCTCCAAAGCTTTTACTGTATGTCTGTTGCACATCAGCAAACAGAACAGGCACCATTTCAACGCGACTGTGTGATGCCAGCAGTATGTGAGCTTTGCTACCTGATGACTGGTTTGTGTGTATTAGGGAAGATGCATGCAGCTTTCTGCGTGCACAGTATAGCAGTACCTGAAAGCCTTGCCATGGTAGGCGCCCTTTGAGGAGGAACATGAGGGTGTAGGCAAGAGACTCCAGGTCATCTCGCCTGCTGCCTGTGCGGCCCAGATGTGCATGGACACTGGCATACCGGATGGTGCCTCTGAAGTCATCTGGCTTCTGCTCATACTTCACATGCTGCCCTCCAGTCGTCCGCCACTTGGTAGCTGTAAGCACAATCCAGATTCTCAATATGCATGACTGGTGGAACCATTGGGTAAGCAATTATTGGGTAACCATCCCATTGTGGTGCGCACATAACAGTGTTGCTGTTCATGGCAGGGGCTCATCCTGCTTGCTGGAAAGCCAAGCAGAGAGGTCAGCTCCAGCAAAGACAGTCTCCATCGACAGTAATGCGTGCAGAACAGCCCAAAGTACATGTTTCAAGCGATGTTGTGAAGGCACACAGGACGGATCCAGCACGCAACACAGACAAAATAGGCAGCGTACCTAGCCCCAGATCTACAACATACAGCTTGTTTGCTCGTGGAGAGTCAGGGGGCCCTAGGAGGAAATTTTCTGGCTTGACATCTCCATGAACGTACCTGCACAGCAGCAGATGCATAAGCCACAACGGTCACAGCACAAGATTCAGACAGCCACAGTTGCTTACGCCATGTCTGTGCCTTTTGTACTGCAAGCTACAAACATGGAATTTGACATAGACAGTGGGAAAATCACTGCTCATAAGCGCTTGTTGTATGCAAACAAGCTGTGGTGGGATTAATTGCTCTGCTTGCAGTGACGTCCTGTGAGATACCAATTTTGGGCTATCATTGCGCTCACATGCAGCCAGCAACACAGTCATTATGCTATTCACAGGTTGAAGATGATGCAGACTACCTAATTTGACAAGGTGACTTACCCCTTCTCGTGAAGCGCTTGCAAGATGATAATGGCCTCAACAGCCACACAAGCTACATACTGTGGAGTCATGTCAATGCTTTGTGAATTCCAAGCATCCCACAAACTGGGCCCTAGCAGGTCCATCACCTACATCACCACCAGTAGAAATAAAGACATTTGGCTGAAACTTGTGTACAACTGATGGGAAAAAAGCACAAGGAAGGGTGCTGTGTATGCACAAGAAGTGATGGCAAGGGTCACAAGGTTCAATAGGGTAGACAAGTGTCAGCATACCATGATGTAGAAATCCCCTTGCTTGCCCTTGTAGTGCATCTTTGGAAGGCCATACACTTCTCCCAAATTCCTGTATTGCAGCAGAGGTCTGAAGAACACTAACACAAAAGGTAGGAATGCATGCAGGTCTGGTGAAGCGACATCTGAAGTACGAGGAGCAGTCTGCATGCTTACTGATAGATGCCCCATTCATAGGGAGTGCCAGAGGATGTGCACCCTTTGCTCGTCTTGTGCTCAAATTTCAGAGCAACCTGCACAACCAAACTTGCCGTGTCTGTTGATCAGTAGCAGGAGAAGCCAACCAGAATGTCAATAGCACTTCAGTGCAAACCTGATGAGGCTTTGTATCTCTCGAATTGCGCCTGACAACAACACGCCTGCCAAAGAAAACTTGGCCAAAGCCTCCCTTGCCTAATCTCTTGTCCACATGGTATGTTGGAGAGCTGCCAACTTGTGTCTGCATACAAATAGTCACATCGACAACTGGCTGAGACTTGGTTGATCAACCCACTGGACAGATCTGTCTTGTTTGGTCAAAGCATGGATTTTAGGAACAGGGAAATGCTGCTGCCAAGAGCCTGTCAGCGGGTGAAAGGCACAGACTGTGCCCAGCATCATAAGATATGGCTCGTAAGACTAAGTAAGGAGAAGGGAGCAGTTGCTGCCATTCTGACCAGTGCCTGTTTCAAAGTAGGAAGTGTATCAACTCTACCTTGGCAGGCACAGGGTGCATTTCATCTTCTTCGTCGTTTGCTGCCTTGGCAGGCTCCATTGGCAAGTTGCTGCTACTTGTTCAGGCGATAAGTAAGCCTCAATGCTAGTATAGCTCACAGCCTGAATGGGACTGCGTCAGGCAGGAAAGCTCGCCCAACGCAACGAAGATGTCAGTATTAGCCCGGAGAGGCTGCTCTCTGCATGTTCTTGGCCACTCGGGCCCCGGGGCGTGCTTCAAGATCTACAAAACCTGGCTTGTCCGGTAAAGAGGCTGTATGCGTCGCAGAGCCTCACGCGTTACAGTGCGCAGCTGGCAAGTCAACGTGCTGAAAGATAGCTTGCAAAGTCGCTAGTAAGTACAGCCATTGCCTGACAGGGCCTCCGCGGTGTCCCACTGAGGAGCGAGAACGAGGTGTGAAGCAACACTACCTTGCTTGTACAGCAAGTCACACACTGAGCGTGGTGCAGCGCGACCAATGCGGGAAACAACGCAAATCAATCAGCAAGTAACCAATGAAGTCGTAAACGTGTGTTGGCACGTATCCAAGCGCAGAAATCGGCTCGAGGGTACAGGGCTTTGGCCGAGGCAGTTCAGATCAGCAGCCCAAATGTTCAAACTCACAGCTCACATCATGAGTCGAAGGCGGGCCGATCGACGTGCCCATTGGCTACGCCTTTAATTGGTGATTCTGACCGGCTAGTGCCCCTTTCCTACAGGGGTGCTTACATCACCCTGAGGTCAGAAAAAGGAATAACGAAGGCGATTGTAGATGAGACTGAAGCACGACTCAAGTTCACATTCACAACCTCGTACAACGCAAACTGCATACTGTCAATCAACCATCTGGAACAACTGCCAGTAATCTTCTTGTGCTGTATCATGGCTGGTGGCAATGTCACATTGCATATATGTTCACAAGTCAGGTTCTGTGCGTGCATAAAGATGTAGCGGCTGACTTCATGCGGGTTCTGGCGACTAATGTTTCATGCTGTCAATGGCTGCAACGCTGCTATAAGCCCACCCCGAGCTGCATATGCTGCAATCACCGCTCAGTATGAAAACCGCTGCACAATGTGTCACGTCATGTAATTGTCTGCAGTGCTGGACAGAGATTGTGTGCAGACAGAGAGTGCCGAGATGCTCATCGCTGCGTCCTTGCCTTGGTGAAGTCCCTCGCATCCTGACTCCCATTAGAGCCTACTCCACAGTGCTGCAGTGTCAGGACACATGTATCATCCAGGGTAAGCACATGGTGCTTGAGTCATGCATCAAGACTTGCAGATTTGTCACAATGATAGTGCTGCAATTGACACAGCAAGAGGTCAACTGGCATGACGATGGTGGTGTGGTCTACAACACATATCATTGCCACAGGCAAAACGACTCATACTTGACTTGTGAACAAAAGTACACATGATCAGTAAGAAATGCATGTGGCCCTCACAACCACTGAAGATCTGGCTACGCCTACCTGGCGGGCGCGGACTGTGGCAGTGAACAGCTGACCATGTCGCATCTGCAAAGCCTTGTTCACCCTTCTCTCCAGATCAGCTGCTTCCCTGACAGCATTATAGGGAGCACTAGCCTGCAAGCTGAGTCCAGGCGCCTGCATTTGTTGTAAAACCTCCATTTACACAGCAGCAAACTTGAAGGACGGGCACAGTACTGGGCTCAGGGGCACGCATGTGCTGGTTCTGATGTGCAATTGGTCAATTACACCTTGCTAGGGCTAGCTTGCTCCTTCGCTCGCAGGGCAATCCAGCTAGCAGCAATGTACATGTGGAAACAGCTGATGCTTCTGCCAGTCCCTCTTTGGGCTATTGACTCAGGCCAGTGTGTATGCAACAAGCTACACACCTTGACATATCTAGGCATGCATGTCTGGTGGGGCGTTCAACAAGTTGACTGAGCGTCACAGGTCAGCAGGCAAACACACCTTTGCTGTATGCAGCTCCCTCTCAGCTTTCAGGGGGCTTGGATGCCGCACCCCAGACTGACTCTTCACCTGTGATGCAAGAGCTGGTGACGCTGCAATGCTGGCTCCCACATACTTGTGATGGCAAGCAGCTGAGATGATACACATGCCAAGTGGTGTGTCACAGACAGCTGATATCAGCAAGACATGACGCAGATCCTATCACAATGAAACTATGGCCAATGCGTGAAACAGATGTCCTATTGTGGAACACAGCACTGAGTGTCAGCCAGAGAGTGAACTTTACGTTCCCGTCAAAGACAAAGCCTGATCAAGCAATTGGGGTGTGCAAAGTTCAAGATCAATTTAGCTCAAATCAGGCAAACGCACAGTGGACGTGAGCTCAGATGGGTCTTGAGGAAGGCTGGCTGTACAGTGACATGTGGTTGGTGTCTTGTGCACAGGTCGATGATGCTCATGCGACAAACATGAGAACTGATCAGCGCGTCAGAGCCTTGGCAAAAGACACTGACCAGGCTTTTCCTGCTTGCGCGGATCTGGTCTTCCAAGGATGTTTTGTCCAGCACAGGAACTGTATTGGTGAGGGCCTGGTAGGGGGAACGATATATGCCTGCAACAGCGCTGGTGGACAGCAGATGATGCAGCTTGCTAGATCGCTTCCGAAATCTGGCCATAGCAGCCTGCTCTTCTTGCTCTTTGATAGCGCTGCAGCAAACATGCACTTCATTGGCCACTCAGAGACACTGTCGTTGATGTTGTTGACTACCCCCTTCAGGGACGTGATGTTTACCAGAGCATCATGACAAAGTGAGAGCATACAGGTGCTGATCAAATCCCTAAAACTCATGAGGGGGTTTGCAGGCTGACCTGGGGGAGTAAAAGGGGGGGGGAAGGGTTGATTCTTTGCACAGTGATGCAGATTGAGCTGATCCTGTTATTGACTTCAGGCATTACAGCAGGGTTTCTGCTTTTACTTGTGGTACAATCCTGGCATACAGCGCCCTTAGCAACCCAACAGCAGTGAAATGCCCCACGCTGCAATTCAAAAATGTTGAGGGCCTACCAGATTGAGGCTTGAAGCTCTTGCTCAGCCAAAGCCCGCATGCGAGCGTTTGAGTCTGCCACTGCCGCCAGATATGCCTTTCGCTGCAAGAAGTTGTGTAAATACTTGCGGCTCCAAAACCCACGAAACCACCGCTGGATGTGTGTTGCTTGAGCATCAAAGTAGGCCTGCAACGCAAGTTGGAACCTTCATGATTCAGGCTTTTGTGGTGCCAGCTGTCAGGCAGCAAAGTGTCCTTGCAGGTCAGTCTTAGTACTGCAATATGGCAGTGTGCCTTGCCTCACGCAACAAAGAGTTAGCCTTTGTCCTTTCTGCCTTGAACTGCTGTCTTGCAGCATACCCTCGCCAACAAGATTGAATGTGCACAGCGTGCCTCCTGCACAACAGCTTGCTTCCTTGCCCATCACAAGGCCATACAGATCGAGCTCGTTGAGTAGTTTGGCAACTCAAACAAATGTGCGAATGAAGGAGGCTCACTCAAGAATATGCAGTCTTTTGCGGAGCAGGTGTCCTCGCACGACAGCTTGTATGAGAACAGCTGCGGGCAGCTCTTGCTGCTGAGCTGCTTCAGCAGCCCTGTATGCCGCAGGCCAATCTCAATCACCTGCCGTCGCGCTGCATTAAACAAAGGTAGACATTGGTCGCTGCTCGACTTGCCTCTGAAGCATGAAGTACTCCGCGTCCACCTCTTGAACGCGCTGGCGGAGTCCAATCAACGCGGCCATCGTGACCAAGTCGACCTCAAGACATGTCCATGCACTGCGTTAATGTTCAGACCATGGCATCCTGAAGCCTGCTTGCTGCTGCTGCTGCTGCTGCTGCTGCCTTGATGTGCACTAGGGGAATCTGGCAGCAAGGTCTGACTGATGGACTGATGGACAATTTCATGAAGCTCCCTGTCTATTGATGAGGAGACATGCATTCTGGTAGGTGCATGCAGCGGTTTCTACAGTCTACACTTGGCTCTTACCAGTTGCCAGTACCCCTATGATCACAACCGTCTCGCTCTAATTGCATTAACAGCCCAGGGCTGAATGCAATGGAATTGCAAATCCCTTAATTACATCTATCAGCCCTGAACTTAGTTGCGTTAAGCTCCCATCAGCCCTAATCTCATGTGATTCCATACCATAACGCTGGAATGAGCTGACAATCCTCTGATTCAGCTGATGAGTTTCGATAATCATTGCTGACTTGATCGAGAGGGAGATTACAATATATTACAATACGTGTATATACTACTTACTAATGACTGTTTTTAACAGCCTGCCATGTGCATCCAGCCAGACGAACCATCGGTGTTCTAAAGACTAATTACTAACAGCTCAGTGCTGCAGATACGTGCTCGACTGGATTTCCACTGCTTCATCACATATGTACCACAAAATCTCAAGCAAAATATCCAGATAGTCCTCCTGTTTTAACCCACTTTGAGAGCCTGCTGCAGCAGCTCACAATTTCTACATGTACAAGTATGCATTATGTATGAACTGCACAGGTCATTGCTGCATTGACACTCCATTTTTATGATAAAATCACGGTGTTAGATAAAGTACATGTCTACAAAGCTTCAAAACTTGCTCAGCTTGCTTCCAATCAAGCTGATGAACAGAAAGCTTGGTGCCTTAGCAAATCGACCAGATGCATCCAATGGATGCTTGCATTGACCAAGTTCGCAGGACCAAATGTTTGGCTTGAAAGGATGAACGCCTTGATAGTCTGAGTGAAAGTCTGAGCATATTCTGAGATGATGAAAGCTGAGTAAAGACTTCTGAGATGATCAAAGCTGAGTAAAAACTTCTGAGATGATCAGGGCTGAGAAAAGGTCTGAGCAAATTCTGAGATGATCAATGCTGGCTGAGAAAAAGTCAATGCTGACATTGCAAGTGCTTTCAAACAAGGCAGGGCATAAAGACAACTTGACAATCCAGACAAACAGAAACTGTTACGACAGACTGAGCAACCAAATTTGCAGCAGCATGTTATGGGGACACTCACAGCTGGAGCACCTTAGCACCTCGCCCGTTGATGTCAACAAAAGCTAGAGCAAGACTGATCAAGTTCGATGTGGAGTCCGCGCTCCACCTGGGTGCATGCCTTGTCAGGTCACAAGTGAAGATCAGCGCTGTCAATTTCTTCAAGCTTGTAAGCATCTGCAGTGGCTCAGGAATCTGCATCTGGATACACCCCTTGAAGCTGATTCTGTTCAGGCCAGTCAGCCCAGCCAGCAGAGTAGGAAAGGTGTGGAACTCATTGTGCGCCAGATCCAGGTTGTGCAGGTGAACCAGGCCTGTCAGCGCCTGAGGTAGCTGTACAAGCTTGTTGTTGGCCAGACCCAGGTACTCCAAGGCTGACAGCAGGCACAAGCATTCTGGCACCTTCTTGAGGCTGCAGTCATTCATGCGAAGACTACGCATGGAGTTGCAGCAGGCAACATCATGGGGCAGCATGATCCCTGGAGCAGCCCAGTTGCCACCCAAGTCAAGCAGACTCAGATGGGCAAGCCTGCCGAGTGACACTGGCACCCCACTGACTCCACAAGAGGACAGATCCAGCTCAGTGAGGCTTCTCAGCCCGGTGAGTTCCAGAGGCCACCACTCATCTGGCGCCTTGTTGAGAGCCAGGTTGTTGTTGTCTGCCAGGCAGAGTGTGTGAAGCTGCGCAAGCTGAACAAGCACTGAGGAGACCTCCTCCAGAGAGCAGCCATTGAGCATGAGAGTCTGCAGGTTGCTGAGGGCAGCAATCGCAGGGTCAATGTAGGTGATCAGGGGGGATTGGAGGTGCAGCGTGATGAGATTGGGCAAGTTGCAGATCTGAGTGGGGAAGAAGTGGGGATGCTGATCCTGAACTGCCTGCCTGTGATCCTCGCTGTCTGCCAGCTCGAGATTCTTCAGCTGCTTGAGGTATGTGACACAGGTCAGGGCGTCTGAGACCAGGATCTGAGATGAGACGCCAAAGAGCTGCAGGTGGCGCAGGTGTGTGGCTGTTGCCAGGCTGCGCAGCATTCTTGAGTTGACCACAAAGCTGGTGTCCTGCACCTTGAGCTGCTGCAGGGAGCCACGCACTAGCTCAAGCAGTGTGGTGACGCTTCTGCTGGCTTGGACTGCTGAGAAAGCGCCCTGGTAGTACTGGCGGCACCAGGCATCGAAATCCAGCTGCACATGCTTGATGCTTGCTGCCCGGCGCCTGACCCAGCTGAGGAACAAGTCTCTGTCAACAAATCTCTGCAAGCAAACAAGAGCGTCAGGGCTCAGCAGCTGCAAGCAGACATGCGCAGTGCCTGTACAGTTCTTGCACACACGACAGAAGGTGTTTAAGAGCAGGGAATAACAATCTGCAAGGGATGCAGGGCTTATGCAATCTGTGTATGTGCGCAGAGACTGTGCAATACAAGGAATCAGTTATAGTATATGCACCTTGGCTTGAATACACAATCTCAGCACATACTTGATGGCTGTGAGGAAGCGTACAACTCAAATACAATCGTAAGCAGTACCTGTTGTACATCCCAAAGCTCGTGAAAGCCAATGTTCAAGTGCGCCCACACGTAAGAAGGCTGGGACAGACATTTGTTCCACCTTTTGCAGACTAAGGGCAGACCACACCGCTTCTGATAGCCGTCGATCAGCGCTGTCAAAGTGCCGTCTGTGACATGGCCATATGGCGCACCGGCCGAATCCTCTGAGCCCCATGTGCTGTCTGGCAGTGCTTCTATATCTCTGAAGATCTTGAGAAGGACGTGATCTGGAAGCTGCTCGAATCCCACAGGTCTGCAGGCCATTTGTTAGCCGCTCAGTACGCCATGGCATCATTCGGTGCGGATTCGTCCACTATCAAAGCAGCAGAGGCAAAGCTTGAAGTCTTTTTGACAGCTTACTTTTTGTCGCTGGAATAGCATTCGTCTGGGTCTTCTTCGAGGGGCCCGTCTGCTAAACCGTCAATATCTTCAAACGACAACCTGTCTGACATCTCACAACCTTGTCTCGCCTACGCGGTACTTGTCTTTTGTTTGAGGGTGTCCACCCACTAGGGTTTCGGGGTGACCTAGGTAGCTTCATCATTCGGGAATGACTGATGAGCTGACTAATCTGTTCAGTCGGCTGAGAAGCGGTCACAACCTTCACGCGTTTGCTTCACCTCTCTCTTGGTTTCATTCACAGCTTTCAAGTGCGTTATATCTGGACTTGAGAGTTGCCGAAAGAGCTTTTACGGAGGCACCCACCTCACCTTGCTAGCTTGATAGATTGTCTCTATCAAAAGGGTGCAGCAAGGCACTTGGATACAGTTGAAGGCTGCACAAGGGTGAGCAGCATGCACAGGCCTTAGTGCACCTGTTGGATGGTCAGCTCTGTATGGGAGGACCATGTATGCATGAATGTGTGGCATTGCATATGAGAGCACTAAGCGTCTTGTCACTCTGTGATATTATAATTAATTAATATTAGCGGCAGGCTCATGAGGCAGGCACAGTGCCAAGTGACTTGATCAAGGTGGGCATGACGCACTTGCTTGGCCAACAAGTCCAGCACATTTTAGTAACAGGTGCCAGACTTCCCAAAACGCAGAACAAGATGAGCTGGTGCCTTAGGTCAACCTTCCACTTGGCTGGTCCACAGCATAACAGGACATGGTTGAGTTGCTGCCAATGGATTGGAAAGACTTTGGCTTGCGGTTCTGCTTGGTCAGCTCATGTCAGACAATGTATCCCAGGCGTGTGCAAACAACAACTAGTACTATTGCAGTACAGTCAAGTGCTCAAGGGCAACTCAATGTTTCAGGCAGTTCGGAGGTGCTGTACCTTGATGTCATTGGGGTTCTCCAAAAAAGTTTGTGGGGCTGCATCGCATACAGTTGCATCACCCTGGACCATCCTGAACTAGCTGTCAGTCAACTCACCTCCAGGCTCTCTGCTGGCAATCTTACGTATGTACAGCAGCAACCTGACTTCACTGGGGTGAATACTGTTAGTGATGCAAAGCAAACGTTGCTCTGGGAGGTGGAGCAGCTAGAGAGGGCGGTGGAGACTGTTTTCTGATGAAAACAGTCCCAAAGTTAAATCTGTCAGCTCTGGATCAGGCCCTGGATGGCATGCCCTGGGGCACCAGAAGCGTCTGCCTGCACACCATGGAGTGGACACGAACAACTCACCGCTGTTACATCTGCCTTTCTGCTTGCTGGTACCATGGACTTGCTTTGATATAGAACCTTTCACCTGCAATGATGTGCAACAAGCTGTGTTGTTCTAGACTGTCCCAGCCAGACACAGTCAACCCGGCATGCCTTCAGCTGGGGCATGTAGCATGTACATGTGCAGCTTGCATCTGTAACATGCAGCTTAGTGCCAGGCACTTGCAGAACTTCATCTCTGTACTGAATGTAAGGCTGTCAAACAGTTACCTGGTGCCAGCAAGACGCGTGGAAGCTGCAGAGATGAAATGCAACTTGAGATCCAACCAGTCAGATTCAGGCCGTAAGTTGTGCTTCAAGACTTCGTTGCTTGCATGCATACATATTTTTCTGCAAACAATGCTGACAGTACAGATGTGCTTGCATCATTGTCAGAAGTGCTTTACATGTTTAGCGTAGTGCGCAACAACAGTGCACTGTTGCAAAAACCTGCCAATTAAGCAAGGCTGTGAACTTCAATATTTGTGGATGCGTGTTTTGTCCTGGTTGCTATCAGCATTCAGAAGCTTCCAAGCTCACTGTCAGGCCGTTCAGCCTCAGATTCTACATCAACGAGACACTGTCAGGCCGTCCAGCCTCACATTGTACAACAATGAGACAGATCTCCTCAAAGCATGCTCAAAGATGCCATCCTCAACACCTCTGCAATGGGACTGCCCATGTATACCAACAGTAACTGTCATGCGCGTTCCTTGCAATGATGACAGAGAGGCAGAAGCCTTCTGCTTGAAGCTGCCGAAGCTGTGTGTGCTTTCAAAATTTGTCATAGAAAGGAACACACTTGTTTTGCTGACAAAGTTGCCTTTGTTTCATAGGCCAGCTGATCATGCTGCTTGCACGCGCTTGTTTATAAATTTACTGCAGTGCTTCCTGTATGAATTGACTGAAAAGTCAATAATGTTTGGCACTATTCTGCAGTGTAGGCGTCTGATGGATGTACAGGCAATGGTGGCCTTGGCTTTTTACTTTCAAGCACATAGACTGGGTTGATCACATGTAATGGACCCACATGCATTCAACTTGAACCATTGGCCAGCAGTCTATCAGTCACCTGAGCTTAGCCTCAGACACCTGACCAGCAGTACAAGTTCTGACTTGCGTCTCTGGGCTGGCTAGAAACGTTATGATTCAGGTTTGGCATGCATAGCAATGTACTTTATGCTCTGCAGATGCGCGGCAAAATTTCACCAGAAGGTCGCACTGGATCACACCTGGACATGGCAGCAGTTGCGCACGTCAGCAAAGAGCAGAGCGCCATGTAATTCATGGAAGCGACAACAAGTCCAAGCCACACAAAAAGACCTATACAAGTCCAGAGGGCAAAGCTGCTGTTATCACTTATGGGTGAAGGGACTGCGTGATCTGGTCTACTATTTTTTTCCTGGCAGCAAATCTGCTGACAGGCTTCTGGATCTTCCTGACCCTTGCGCAGCCAAGCCACACTGCGACGTAGTGCCTGTTTGCTTGCTCAGTAACTCTTTCATTTGCCACAATCCGCTTGACTCTTTCTGCTAAAATCTCCTCGACCTCCTGCTCTGTGTGATAGATGCCGCATGGGATATGAAGCTGCAGGAGCAGCATACAGAGCATATAGCAAGAACCTCTGAGTAAAGGTGCAGACCTGACAGTTTCACCAAGCATGTGCAGGGTAATTGCCACGCCTGCGTTAACAACACTGTCCAGGTGCGTCAGGAGCCAGGCATGCAACAGGAAACATCATCTGCTCTCTGAGCGTGGTTTTGCTCCTTCGTTGCGCATGAGCCTCAGCAAGGAGTGGCCAGATCAATCTCAGAATTGCGTCAGTTGACATACTTCATGTTTTGCGAATTTCTTGAACAGGGTAGGGCAATAATCTATTACGCACGTCATCACCGGCTTGAGGCGCATATGCCTCCTCATCTTCCTGCTGCCTGATGTACTCAGCATAGGAACTGGCAGCTGCATCGCTGCTTGGCTGAGTGCCCCACAAATCCCTGGTGGGATCAATCTCCTGATGGGTCTCCAAGCTGAGGTCAGACTCCTGCTGAGCCCAAGCTGCTACACCAGCATGGCAAGCAGGATGTTAGCATATCCTCCAGTACTTCATACTGCACGCTGTCCTTTACATACTGTGAAGCAAAGAGAACAGCAGGGGTTGCAGATGACAACACCAGGCAGGGATGATCATGAGATCAAGGTCTGGGCAGAAGGAGACTCACTGTGTCCAGTGAGCTGAGACTTCATGTCCACACTCTGATTTTCCTCGCATACCTGCACAGCTGATGGACATGTCAATTGTCAAGTAGAGGACTTGCGCATTCACGTTGCAGCTGAGCTGCGATGAATCATCAGGTCCTGTTCAGTGTGATGCTGCCTGACACTTGGAGGCAAGGGCAAATTTGTGCCGTCTTGATGCTCAGTCAGGTGGACATCAGTGTGGCTGCTAGATGACATACACAACACTTGAACAGAGTCTTGCTGTTCAGGCAACTCTTTGCATCAGGTTTCAGTGCTATCATGTACAACTGCAATTCGTTTGGAATACAGCAGGTTAACTGCTTGCATCACAGCACAAGTCATAACACTGCATCATGAAATATGTGCTGCATTGCAAGTGAATTGTAGTTACTCACCTCTGAGGCCCATTCTCCACTGTGTGGTTCTTGCAGAAAAAAAATGTCACAGGCACCTGCTGCACTGATGCTGGGCGCCTCATTCCAGCAATGCTGGTCTTGAGGCGGGACCCCCTTGCCAGATACGGCAGTCTCAGGAATCTGTATGTCAGCCTGCATGAGCCCACTGGCTTGTTGCTCCTGCATGACAGCATGTGATGAGAGATTTGACGGTGAAACATCAGAGTTGTTCACAGAGTTTGGGCTGCCAGCGTCTACTTGAAACCACTAAAAAGCCCATGTCACAGTCAGCATAGGTGGTCTCGCATAGGGTCAGCCTAAAACTATCCCTCAGCAAGCTAGAGCAAGAACAAGGTGTAAGAGCTCAGACCTTTCTGTAATGGTCTTGAGGAACAGCAGCTTGAGGAACAGCAGAACTGCCTGTCAACCCATGTGTTGCCAGATGTGAGCGCCAGGTGCTGCAAGATGCTCCCTGGCATCTTGATTAATCATACCGTTCACTCAAACGTTCCGTACAAGGTCGCCTGCTCAAAAGCAGGTGCAGACGGTTAGCCCAAAGCACACCTGCAAGCACTTGCGTGTGTCAGCTGCAGGATTTGAGGACAGAGCACCAATTGATTGCAGGCAATACGTGCAGCAATCAGGACGCAGACTCATCCATGTTCTGGCCAACGAACTATGACTACTGTGTCCCTATTGTACGCAAGGCTTTGTTTGCATAACACATCACTGTGATATGAGTGGGTTCAATAGGTCCAACAACTTGACCGGATCAACCGGTAGCAGAGTATGAATGTGTGCACAACAAGGGGCAAAGTCTAGATGATATAGGAATCTATGATGCCTGTCTCAATGTCTTGCAGTGTGGCAGTGTATTATAGTGTCGTGTGGCCTTTTCACAGCAAGTGCACGTGTACCTTGTCAGGATGTAGCTCTGCAACCAAGCTCACAGTGACACAAGCACTGTACGTGAGAGCTGTGGTGCGTGCCTAACAGCACAATTGTGCAAAGCCAATAGCGTCACCCGGTCAGTGTCAGTTGGGGACAGCCGTGGTTGCCTCTGGGATTGACAAAACCATAGATGCACCTTCTACAAAGTACAAAAAAGGGGAACACATACCATACTGCTGCATTGACTGCGCAGCAAGTGTCAGCCGTGAGCAGGTGAGCATAATCACGCCTGCTGGACAGCTTTTGTCAGTTCAGACAGTGCAATGTTGGTACAGACAACATGTCCTGGCTGTGCTTTTGACAGCTGCAACGTACTTGCAGGTCTGCAGCCATCGTTGCATCGAGTCTTGTGCCAGGGCAGCTGCAGTAGATTTTCGCTCACGGATCTGGAGCGCGACACACACCTGTGCTCGACACAAGCGACGAAGCATACCGTAACCTGCTGCGTATCTGGACGTGAGTACATCGTAGCCCGGCAACAAGGCTCATCCAGCAAGTAACACCTGCTGTGCGCATATCTTCTATTACCCCTAGGTCAGCTTGTGATGTTTGAGCTAGTCAACCCAGCACCTGTTGCTCAAATCATGCAGCTGTCTTCATGCCAACAAGCTTGCCTCACAGCCTGCAACAGCGACAATATGGTCGTGAGTGCCAAACTGGCCTCAACATGTTTGAGCACAGGTCTTGCTTGCTGAAAGTAGCATGTGTAGCCAGCATGTCAGCCTTACCCATCGTCCTTAACTTTGCAGCTTTGCCCTATGGCAGTGTCTGGACTGCCATGTAAGTTTCTTTGGTAAGGCGCAGGTGTTATATATGCTGACACAGGCATGCGCTTGCAGGTGTGTTTTAGGCTCAACAACCTAAGAGATGGGCACCAGCATTGGATCTACAGTGACTCTGTGGGGCGCTGAGCCAAGCAGTTGTGCTGCAGCTAATGATGGCTACGCTGATTTCCTTCGGGAGCAGGATGAGAAGATGTCATTTGGGCCTGATGTGAGTGACCTGCACCGCGTCATACTTTTGCAGCTCTCTGTTCAAGGCCAGTGTGGCCACTGCAAGCAGGCTGCATGGGTGGTGGACAACAAGATATTGTGCTCAGCATCAGCATGTCCTGTTGCATGCCGGGCTCCTGCGGCACACTGGCAGTGTTGTTTTGCAAATCACAAGGTGTGACAAGCATCATGCATACCGTGTAGCACATCTGCTTTAAGACATGGGTGCACTAAGCTTGCTCAGATAGATGGTTGCCATGCTGCTATGCAGATTGATTTGGGCGGCACTTATGTGTCAGAGCAGGAAGGCGAGGATATTGAGAGAAGAAGCATTAGGAGGAAGTTTGAAGAGGTCCAGCAGGCCAGAAGGCATGCCCACAATGTTGCACAGCTCGAGTGCACTAGGCATGGGAGGATTCAGAAGCCTGCTGGCAGAAAGAGTACGGCATTGAAGCAGGTCAAGAAATGGCTTGGCCGATAGGCTTACTAGTGATTTCTGGTGTTTGTTCATGTGGACATCTCACTAGAGGTTGAATTTTTGCAATCATTGCCGAGACTGGGATGCATGGCAGTCCTGCTAATTATAATTTGCAAAACGAGAGTGACAAGCATGTGGTCACACTATGTGCGTCATGCATCTGTTGGGCATAAGGTGGTTGGGAGTGCATGTCAAAGGTACTGCAACAACTGTAGCGCCCAAGCTTGTAAGAGCTGCAAGTTCAAAGTTTTGTTGCCCAGTGAGGTATTTGTGGCTATGCTCAGGGTACTGATAGAAGGTCTGTAGCCCAACAGCTCAACCAGAAAGTCCATAGATAATAATAATAATAATTCACAGGCGCCGCCAGCGTTCCAGCTAAACTAGGGGTACCTAAACCCTAGTCCTGTGCAAAGTCCATAAATGATTTACAAAATTTTGCGTTACAGAATGTAGACTCTGATACATATCTGAAACACCAAAGGGCAAGTCATGCAAGCGTCTATGAGGCAAACTTGGGTTAGTCTTCAGACACATGTAGGCACCATCTTCAAGCACACAGGCAGCGTGTGACTGTCTGAGTAGTAAAAAAACGTTCATGCACATGTGCATGTGAGTGCTCCAAAACGCGCTTGCGACAGCATTATGATGTGCAAGAGCTGCTTGCAATCTACACATCTTACAAGCTTGCTTTGAGACTGGACTCGTCAGGGAAATCAGCAGAATAGCTGGGCAGCCCATGCATGCTGAGCAATGACTGATCAAAGGAGCCTGACAGTAGAGCAACACAGCAGTGTCATAATGAATGAGACAGCTGGAACCACTGGTACCAAAAAGAAAAACTCAGAGTCTGGAACCACATGGCATGAAACGTTTGGTTATTCCTGCTGCAAAGGGGCTAGTGCCAACACTGTGTCTGATCTGCTGATCAGCACATGTATGAGAAGTTGCTGCGGTCTAAATCTAGGTCAAATAGCGAGGAGGAGCAGGAGAATTTTACATCTTTAGCCAACCAACTAGGTTGCACAGATGTGCCATGGTTGCCAAGAACATCATGATCAGCAGCAAGTGTTTACAATGTCTACACAGTCTGAACCAGACTTGTAGACAATCATACGGTCCTTCTGGGCAAGAATGGATGGCAATGAAGAGGTCCGCGGGCATTGAAAAGGGTGTGATACTTGTCTCTGAGCGGCTGGAAAATTGGACACTCAAAGACAAGATGATATTCATCCTCACTGCTAGATAGGAGGCAATGTGGCCAAAGCCTAGATGATCTAGAAATCTATGATATCTGCCTGTCTTAATCAGTAGTGAAAGCAAATGTTGGGGACAGCCGTGATTTCCTGTGGGATTGACAAAACCATAGATGCACCAGGGAACACCCATCATACTGCGTTGACTGTGCAGCAAGTGTGGTCGTGAACAGGTGAGCATAACTACAGCCTTCTGGACGGCTGCTGTCAGTTCAGCTAGTGCAACATAGGTACAGGGTTGTGCAACACATCAAGGCTGTGCTTTTGACAGCTGCAACGTGCTTGCAGGTCTGCAACCATCTTTGGATCGAGTCGGGTGCCAGCTCAGCTGCGGTACATTGTCGCTGACGGACCTGCAGTGCAACACACACTTGTGTTCGACATAAGCGACGAAGCGTACTGTAACACACTGCATATCAGGATGTGAGTTTATCGTAGCCCGGCAACAAGTCTCGTCCAACTGGTGATGCGAGTGTCACTTGTTGTGCACATGTCCTCTGCTACCGCTAGGCCAGCTTGTGGTGTTTGAGCTAGTCAACCCAGCACCTGTTGCCTAAATCATACGGCTGACTTCACGCCAACAAGCTTGCCTCTGTAGCATCCTGACATAGTCACACTGAGTCTTACGGCGTACGACAACAGATATCAATACTGCTGGCATGCAATGAGTCACGTCTGTCTGACATGTATGCCAGCGGGCCAGTTGTGAATTCAGATTCCTGGATGCTGGTTAAGTCCCTGCTGTGACCTGAACAAAAATCAATTGTGTTTGTCCGACACGGCTATCTTCTGGAATACAGCTGCACCGTTACAGCCTCCAATTGCCATCACAGCCTGCAACAGCAACAACCTGCGCCATCGTCCTTAATCCTGCAGCTTTGCCCTACGGCAGTGTCTGGACTGCAATGCAGCTGGCATTTCCTTTGGTGATACACTGGTGATATACATGTATATATGACTCCTATACACTGGTGATATATATATGCTGACATGTGCATGCGCTTGCAGGTGCGCTTTAGGTTCAATGGCCTGCACCTTCTGATAAGCAATAGCTTCTGCGCTGGACTTTGCAATGACCAGTCGTGACGCCAGGGCGCATCTTGCAGCAGTTGGTGCTCTGGAAACACATACACACCCGAACTCAGGCAGATCTGTTGCCCACGATTCTTGTGACAAGAAGGTATGCTTGGAGCATGTATATTGTATTTATATCCAAGCCTGCGTAAGGTTAGGGGTTAGTCCAATCCCAAGCTATAGGTCTCTGATATGGCAAGGGAGTATTATACTCATCAAAACTGGTGCCAGTCCCAAAAGGTAATATAACACTGAATTTTGCAAACTGTGTGAGAACTTGCAAGGTTCAGCAGCTCTGGGGAGTATGCAGAACTGGCATTTTGATGAACTCATACTTTTGGGACTCGCTATTATGTACACATTGTCTTACACTTACAGAAACTGACAATTTTGATATCAGCTTATACCGTGACTGTCACACACACAGTCTGATGTACATGCGGTATATCACCAGTTTTGCACACTTACTGCTGCAGCACAAAGACCGCGCTTTATCCACTGCATGTTGCCTTGACATGTTCAAACAACCAGCATGCTAATTGATTGTTGGCCTATGGTATGACTCTCTACACAACCACCTTCAGTAACACCAAAGCGTTGCGCGCTAAGTCACTCTAAGTCACACTTCATTGGCCTCGAAGCAACAGTACCGGGGCCCTCACCGGTGCTGAAAGGCTTCGGGGCCAGACAACT
>JAABUK010001404.1_pt1 | contig 46075 bp, 49 predicted proteins | sample 5559141 | NCBI WGS metagenome assembly JAABUK01 (sample SAMN10711869, study PRJNA513367) | rock metagenome | isolation source: Antarctica rocks | place: Antarctica: Victoria Land, Pudding Butte nord | collected 2016-01-03 | reverse complement strand
TATGCATAACCTCTTGCCTGCCTTTTCAAATTGAATCGATAGATTTTTGAAACAATCAGCACGATTATATAGCTTTCTTTTCATAGATTAAACATAAGTTGAGCGAGTTTGTATATAATTATCTGTGTGAAGCACCTACAAATCGGTGTGTGCACAGGAGATTTTCTAGAAAAAAGTGCTTTTCCAAATTCACTATACTTGTAACTTTAACAATCAATCCGCGAAACTTCTGTCGATTCTTAACGTTTGAGAGACACATGCTGGAAGTTTAATAGTTTACTACATATGATGATTCCTGTCCATACTCCTGTTGCGCTTATCTACCCCTTATACTCCTCACTCGCCCAAAACGCCTTGACATTCGGTCTACTCCTCACCGCGTCCACCACCTCCCTCAACCTCGGAAAATCCCCTAACCCTTCCATCTGCCCTTTACCCAATTCCTCATCATGCAACACCTGAAATAGCACCATATCCGCATACGTGAACTTCTTTCCCGCTACAAACGGGCCGCGCTTGGCCTCGTTGAGATGGCGCTCTAGCGCCTTCATGTACCTCGGGCGATTCTGCTCGCAGTGCCGGCCATATTCTTCCTTCCGGTTGGCGGAGAAATGGGAGTCTACAAACTCGGTGCGCCAATCGATCACCACGTCGCAGCTTCGATCACCACGTCGCAGCTTCGATCCACCGAGAACATTTCCGCCTCAGAGTCCCCATCATAGGCGTTGCCCAGCACGCGCGAGAAATGGCGGAGGATAGAGTAAGACTGCGTCAAGGCTTGGCCGTTGAGTTCGACGACGGGGACGTTTCCGGTGGGGTTAAGGCCGTCGGGGGAGGCCATGAAGGCGGGTTTGATCTCCTTTGGGAATTCGTCGAAGGTGTAGCGGATGTCGGTGAAGGATATGCCGGTGTCGAGGAAGAGGAGGCGCAGGACTTGGCCTCGGCCTTTGGACAGGAAGTCGAAGTCGTGGACCTTGGGGATGCCGCCGATTTTGTCGTTGGCGGGGCCGGGCTGGCCGATTTGGGTTGTTGTTGGCATGCTTGGGCTGGATTTTGACTAGGTAGAGGGTACAGGGTTGGTTGAGCTGCCGTCCAAACAGACGACAGAAACCTCAAGCGGGAAGTGGAAACGGCAAATTTCGAAACCCGCATAGAAGGCCACCCAATGATGTGAGATATAAGAACGCAGCGCACGGAAGAATTGAAAGCTCGCCCATCCTCCATCCTCACGTCCGATCTCGGTGAAGTCAGCCCCCCCACCCCCTCCCCGGCATGCCCACCAGGGACCGGAGAGAACCCACACTTCCGTCACGGCAGCACTGCCCAACAGCCCCAGGAGATCTAGACTTTGTGGTCAGAGATCAGATCGAACTGGAATGGTAGAACGGCAAGAGGCCGGAGTGCCAGGTGTGCAAGCACGCGGAGAACATGCAACAGTTCACACAAGATCGTCACCAGGATGTGGGAGGAGAAGAGAGGTCAGATCAGAGGGTCCAAAGGTCCGGTCCGTCTTTCGGCCGACGGGCCGAAGCCCGAATATGCGGCATGTACCACTCCTACGGGGACGAGTCAGGTTCGAGGTGACTGTTAATCAATGGAGGCAACGAACATGAAGAGCACCCTTGTAGGGTGAGATCTGCTGACTTTGAATTTTAAAATGTGGTGCGCTTGGCAGCTTCCTGTGCATGTCTTGTTGACCTCCCTGTTAGACTCACTACTGATCAGGATCACTCAGGGTCGTGACACGTAGAAGGATGGCATGTACTCCTTTGCCCTCAGCCGCGAAATGGGAGCGTCTCAAGTTTCTCTCAGACCTGCTTGGAGAGTTTCGGCCTCATCATCAGATACCAGTACGGTGAAGCAGCTAGCTAGCACTTCAAACCACGAAGTATATGGCTCAAAAGGAGAAGCAGCATGCACAAAGATTCGCTCTTCCTCTTCTCATCTCTTGCTTCCCTTCTGTCGTCAGAACCACTCCACCCCTCCCGGCGCCGTCCTCCCGCCATACCTCGCCAGATCTTCCTGGCTGAGCTTCGACTCCATCGCTCGAATCCTCTTGAATACACGACCATTCTCAACCACGATATCATTACTTTTCCCGGGCATCGGACCCCCTCCAAAAACATCGTCGCTGCTCCTAGCAACAGAAATTTTTGGCGCTGACATTTCAGCGCCGAAGGCATCCGAGGAGGCCGTTCCAACCTTGGGTGTCTCCCGCGAACTTGGTCTGTCAGGAAGAGTAGGAGTCTGCGGAAGGTGGCCGCCCACACAATCTTCCATTTCTAAGTCCGACGTTGTAGAGATATCGTGCCCGGCATCGGCATCCTCTGGTGTCCAGTCAAGATCCTGGAAGATGGTTTCGTCGACAGACGTTGCTCGCCGAAGACTCAGCTCCGGCAATGATTTCAAGGACACAGAGATTTCGCTCACAAATCCGGGGCTCGGAAGCACGCTCATTCCTCTGGTCTCACGACTATAGACACTACTTCCTCCTCTTGAAATGCTCGGCCGGAACCACTTGGGGATCTTCAAAGTCGAAAGTGAGGCTATAGATGAACGTCTGCTGTTCCCTCCCAGCCTAGCTAAGCCGAGGCGGTCGGTGAAAGGATTCCCTTCCAGGTTTGGGTAAGCAGAACTGACATTCAATTCCGACACTGCGAGTTGCTTGCCGGGACGGCAGAAGGCGGTGGATCTGCGAGTGTGTCGCTTGAATCTTGGTGACTTGCCTCTTGTCACCGGCCGCAGATCTGTAAACTCGCGATGCAATGAGGCTCTCGGCGAGTCAATATCTTGCACATGACGTCCCAGTGGAGTGGGCGAGATCAAAGGGGATTGACTGGTGATGGTGCGACGAAAGGTAAGAGGTCTTGGAAAGAGGTCGAGCGAGTCGACCGAGGAGCTCTGAGACTGAGGTGAGAGCTTCCGACCTAGTCTGGGCATGGAGGTTAGTGTCGAGAGCAACGACAAGCTGTCAAAATGCTGAGCAGACGTTACAGAACACTGTCGGATTAGACTTACTGAATATCGGTCACAGAGTCAAATTCAGGAATCGAAGAATGATCAGCAAGATCTCGGTCAGCAATTGCAGCTTGTCTGCGGGAGCAAGGTGGTGCTGCAGCATCATCAGCAGTTGCTTTACAAATTGCAAACGATAAATATACCTGACACGGGGCGATGACCAATTCCCAGAATGTGAGTTTGGTCATAAGCCTTCTCAGTAGAAAGACACGAGATCGCTCCTGATATAGCGTCTCGGCATGGGGTTGAGCTCGCGGTCGCGACGTAGTCCTTGAATCGTTTTGACGGAACCAATTTTGAGATCCCAGGGTAAGGACCAGGGCCTCCTCGCGGCTGAAGACCAGAGGAATTGGGAGCGGTGAGCGGTGTGGAGTCCGGATGAAGAGGATTTGGTGACGAACTGAATCGCGTTGTTGTGGCTGTTCCCAGCGAGCTTGGTGTCTCAAATATATTGTGAAAACCAAATCTAACTTGACCTGGCGTACATATCGGCTTTTTCGTACTGTTCAATGTCGCTTCTTTGACCGTCCGTTCGCCGACATCTGTTGCTCTTGGGTAGAGATCGCGGTCAGACTGACGTCTCGGCAAGTCTTGGCAGTCTGAAGCAGTGACAGTGGACAGGCTGGAAGCAGAGAGTGTGGCAGGAATTTTGCGGCTCGGAAGTTGATATTTCAACTTTTCCGATGCCAATCGAGTAGCCTTTGGCTTGACTGGGGGAGCACCTGCTGACCGAGGAACAAGCAGTGAACACCGGCCTTGTGCCAAGCTATCTTCTTGAATGTAGCCAAGTTCCCTATGTCGTGTCGATGTGCTCCGCGTATTGGCCGCTGCTTGCCCAATGGTGGGGTTCTGAGAATAACTTCGCTGCAACCTCGCAGTGTGTAGGTATATCGGCTTGCTCGCCGATAGCGCAGTCTTCTTTCTCGTGGATACCTCTGAAGTAGATGGCCGACACGATGCAGCTCTAGGCGTGTTAAGGAAGGGTGATTGAGAGCGAGGATCATAGACTGGAATGAGGTTCGGAGTAGGGACATGGACTTGAGTATTTGACTTTCGCTTCTTGGCCAAGGGTACAACGACAGCAGGGTGAGGAGGAAAGATGACAGGCAGTTCCAGATCGTGGTCCGATCTGATCGGATGTTTCGTCGTACCTCCATTGCAGTTATATCTTGTTTGGACGGGTTTTTGGCGTTTCTCTCGCCACTTTGGAAGGAAGTAGCCCCATAAGATACCACATATTACTACGACCGCGCCCACCAGAGCGAAGATGATAGCATAGTGCCTATCCGAGGTGCTGTTGCGAGGAACCAATTGACGTCGAGGGAGTGGAGGCATGATAGTGGCCCAGGTATTGGTGGGCTAATGTGAATGGGAAGTGAGCAGAGCTGTGACAAGACCGATCACATTGTTGGTCAGCCGTTCTCCTGGACCACATTGGCGCAAGGGACGCCGACAAGGTTGTGGAGGAGCACTTACATGTTCTTAGATCAAGATAATGATGGACTGGATTCGGTACAAGAACGATTTGACACCGTGAAGTAGTGAAAGATGTGGCGCCTCCGGAAAGAAGTGGAAGAAAGAGAAAGTGAGATCCGGCTTCAAAATCAGCACAGAGGGTGTTGGATAGGCAGAGAAGTACAAGTGCAAGACGATATGAAGGGCGAGCAGTCAGTGATTTGGGGAGTTGAAGGTTCAGATGTGCGGTGTTCAAGCTTGGTTGTGGAGGCGGTCTCGTGCCTGCCTCTTTCAATACACTATCCTTCACGAGGCGCGCTGGGACCTCACCAGTGCCACAAGAAATTACACCTGATCAGAGTGTTCATCACCCCTGTGAATGCTTTGTCCCAACGCTCGAGAAGCAATGAGACACCCACGTCCGCGGCCAGTTCTGGACATGTTCCGTGATTCGACGGTATAGAGCAAGCTGCTTGTATTCTGCTTGGCGTTGGTCTGTGAAGCTCGGGATGCCTGTCGACGCTTCTTGTTGCTGCTCGTAACCAGGACCCTTTCTGTGGGTGTGATAAGTAGAACAATTCGGCCGTTGCACAGCAAAGGTCGTAAGGTAACCCACTCGCAGGGATATAGTGCGATGCCAGAAGTTCAAAGTTGGTTCCAGGGTCACTTGAAAATGAGCTGGCTCCGAACAGCGCTGGCAGTTCGTGCACCCCAACTTGGCCGCATCGATGACACAGTGCGCCGTGCCGATAACAGGGGCCTACCCGAAGCCTTTGGTGTGCATCGACGACCTTATCCCGCACAGAAGTGACCGCTGCCACTGTCCAACAATGGCAATCGTAGAACCACACTTACTTTCAAAGCATATGTGAAGAGGCCTCAATTTGACGGATTCCTTGAAGAGCTTTCTCCCTGATTTTGTTCCGCGTCGTTCGCATGACCGTGGTCGTGAGAATGAGAGTGGTGGTGATGATGATGGTGATGATGGGATTTGTGTTTGTGATGATCCTTCTGTTTCTTCAGATCTCGCTCCAGCACAGCGAAGAGTCTTTCCAAGATCCACTCTGCTTCATCCTTGTCGCCCATCAACGGTGATCGATTGCCAAGCCAAGACCATTCCTTGATATCATCTTTGGCTTTTGCAAACTGATTGGCAGGTACATCCTGCTTATCCTCTGCCTCGGCCTCTTCATCCTCATCACTCGAAGATGAGCTTGAACTGGAGGAATCTGCATCATCTTTTCTCTCCTTCATCTTGATTGGCGCTCGACGATGATATCGTTGGTCATGCTCGTCCTCGCCCAGCAGGCGTAGGAAGTACGCCCACTCGTCGTAGGAGAATTTCTTTGGCGGTTCGGCGTTCACATATGAGTACATCTTCTTCATTTCCGAAATAAGTATATGTCGGTAATGATGCTCATCCTCTGCCACCGTGTCCCCCCGATTCTTGGCCTCTTGCTCCTCTCGCTTCTCCCTATTCTCCAGGGCGTCAGCCATATGCCGCGCACCTTCAACATCCTCCTGCCTCGGACCACCAGGCTTATTCTGGTGAGGCATGTTCACCATTCCGGGTGGCTTTTCCTCGACATCGTCGTCACTTCCGCCACTCACTTTGTTTCCAACTTTGCCGCCAGTGAGTTTATCAATGCCGAATTTCCACCTATCAGCCAAACCACCTTGGTCACTGGGCAGAACAGTGATCTCGCCAAGATAAATAGTAAAATCCTTGATGATCTTGACCACCGTGTCGCCCATATCGGAGATCAAAATAGTGAGAGTCGGCACTGCAAGCAGAGACCAAAAGACAAAGAACGGTTTCCCGCTGTTGGAATAAGGCGAGAAGTCGCCGTAGCCAATGGTCAAAAGAGAGGTGTAAGCAAAATACAGGCCGCCAAAATATGTCCAACCTTGATTCTTTTCGGCTTTGTAAAAGACCAACGCGCCAACCACCCACAGAAAAACGAAGACGCCACCGGAAATGCCTAGCGATATCCATTTCCGTTTTGTGGCCGCCAGATCTTGAACTGCTCGCATGGCCTCAAACTCTGCTCGTCTGCGTCTCTTCTCTGACGTTCTGGAGCTCGTCGGATCAAGGGCTAGCGTAGTCACAGTGCGCTCGTCAAGGCCACGGACGCCTGATCTACTGGATTTGTCCATCGCATGTATTCGCTTCAAAACCGATTTCCGGGTCTTCTCTGTCATCCGGGCATGGAGCTTCTTCTTGCCTCGGTCGAGCACCATGCTACGGATGCTTCCCACGACGAGACCGAGGCTAACGATACCACCGATGGCGTACGGGAAGAGAAGACCTCGGCCCAGGTGCGTCTTTGGAGAGTAGTCGCCAATACCAACCGTCAGGCAGGTGAAATCAGCCCAGTATATAGCATCAAGAAACTTCCAACCTTCGATATGAGAATACATGGCTGCTCCGACAAGGAGATACACTATGAAACTTATTGTCTGTAGTATCAATGTCCGTTGTGACATTGTCAATTTGAACTCCCTGCTATAGTGCCCGCGGTATGCTCCCCACACGGTCACACACATCAAGTAGCTGATCAATTGGTATAATCCAGCCGCAAAGATGGCATAGTAGTATGCTTGCGTCAAGGCTTGATCTTGAACTCCAGGGGCGTGGAGATCGTGGGATGCAACGGCAATGAGGGCGATGAGAAGGCTTGAGGCAGACCAGAAGCCAAGGATCGTGATCGGCTGAGCAACAGAGAATGGCACACGCTGAGCCATGTTGAGCAACAGGGAAACGTTGGCAGTCAGCGCCAAGAGGAGGGAGACTGCATTGACAGCAAGAAGCCTACACGGCGATTGATTAGACCACCGGCCAGTGCGATGCTGACTCGATTGACGCACCATTTCGGATCCTTGATATCGATCCCATGCTCTTCGGTTCCGCCTGGAGGTATTTCTACCCTCCAAGACTGGATCAGAGCGCAGACACTGAAGGTGTTCGCCATGGGACCGAACGTGCCAGCGAGAAGCGGGAATGCAGTGGAAGCATACCACCATCTCGCGGGCAGCAGGAACGATTGCACCTCCTCCTCCTCATCCAGGGTCTCCGAATTGGAGCCTCCATACTTGTTCTCCACCGCCTTCGCGTGTGTCGCTATCGGCTCGTGAAGACCAGGGTCATTCATTGTTCACGATGACTGGAGCATTGGGAGTGGTAGAGAGGGTAATCGCAACGACGAAGTCGCGTCATAACAGACAGTATTGCAGGAGACTCACTTTTTGTCTTTCCATTGTCTCGAACGGACCCCTCTAATCCAGGAGACCTGGTGATCCGAAACCGCTTGGAAGGTTGGCAAGTGGCCCGTGGGGTCTGTCAGAAGCTTGATTTGCAGCCAAGCCACTGACATACTACGGTAGGAGGCATAAGTAATGTAGGTCCACTTTAGTAACGCTATGTAAAGATACAGCGCCACAAAGCGCCTAACTCAGCCTTGCCTATTTAGTTTCTAGTATCCAAGAACGCTTCAGATAGCGACAGGGATATCGTACAAGGGCAGCAGGGAGAACTGGAAGCTGGGCGTTTTCTTCGACTTTACTAGTGCCCCACATACATTACTTATGCCTGGTACCGTAGTATTCTCAGGCGCCAAGTTTGGTCGGCACCAGGAAATCTAATTTGGCCATGCATAGGACGGAAATGAAATCATCGCAATGGGATGAAAATCAAATCACGCAAAGGCTCAGCAATTGAGAGTGAAATTGTGTATCGATATTAAGACGTCTAGGCGTCATTAAGAACAAAATGAAGAGAACAAGGCTGCAATTGGTATCTTTTTGCGCACGAAGCGACCGTCAATGACGCGATGAGCTCCGGTCATGCTCCAGGTATGTGAATCTTTCCAACCACTCTTCATTCGCAATTGTTTAATCACTCTTCTCCTCCAGCTCGTCGTGAGTCATTCAGACGCCAGCGGCATGGGCACCGGTTATGCCATCGTTGACACCCGTAGCAGTCCCGCCATTGCTCACACCGTTGTGGTGGCCCTTTTCGTGTTGAGCACCATGCGTGCTATCTCTGAGCGGGGATTCATCTGAGCCGCGGACGTGGAGATTCAGACGGGCAACGTCGATGTTGCGATGGCCCCAGAGCAGTAGGAAGGAGAAGACAGGCTTGGCGAGGAAATCCAAGATACCATAGAAGATAGCCTCAGAGTCTGATGAGATGACATTTCCGCCCTCGCACAAGCCCCAAGCGATGGGATAGAGGAACCACAGACCGATAGTCCAAACGCCGCAAATAACGAATGTTCGGTGGACATCTGCGCCGAGAGTTTTTGCATATGCTCGACCCTCGAAGACGACGGTGTAGGCGACAAAGAGGAAAGCCGCACAACCGAAAACGAAGAAGCCCCACTTGTAGCGGGTTTGAACCAAAGCACCGATGAGACCAGTGACAATCATGATCTCATCCATGACGATGACGTAGAAGATGGTGGACCACGGCATAGCGCACGTGAGGAGAAGGTCCAAGAGCAGCAGAGGAGTGGTGAGAAACCAGTCGATATATCGAACGTAGAAGATCTGGCGGATTACCCCAGCGACCTTGGGATCGGAACGACGGAACTCGACGGGAATTGCAGCCCAACCAAGGTTGCTGCCCAAGGTGAAGTAGGCAATGGCAGCGATGAAGTTGATCAGGGCGCAAAGATAGAAGAAGATGCGCTGCTGGCGAGGTTTGGTGAAAGACCAGGCAACACAGCCCAAAGCCGAAGCGCCTACGCATGTCAGGTTGGTGAAGCAAAAGTGAGCGAGATATGAAACCTACTCATTACCGCGCAAACAGCGAAGAGCCAGTCGCTACCACGTACCGTGATGTGGTTGTCGACCGTGCCGGAGTTGTTGGAGAAGCCATTGACATCAATCGCGGTGTTACCCATCTGGACCGTTTTGTTGAGGAATTCGCTGGCGATAGAGGACAGGTGTGGGCAAAACGAAGTCAGATCGAAATCTAATTCAGCGAGGGATGGTAGGGTCGGTTGGCGGGCTAGGGAAGGCTGTAGAAAACAGTTCGAGCTTTATGGAGATTGATGGAGAGAAACAGCGGAGGCGGTGGGAGAAATGATCGTAGCTATGACGATATGTTACCTGTGTTCTGGTACCAACCACCACGAGAACATACAGCTTAGGATATATCCGCCACCTGCAAAAACCCTGGCAGGTCAGTAGGTCAGTCAGTCAGTTAAGTCAGTCCGCCAGATCCGCAAACACCGCTGATCAATCAATTACAGAGGAAGCTTTTAGGCTTTGGTCACGGGGAGGGCAGCAAATAAGTTTTGTGAGGAAGCCAGAGCAGATCCTGCTCAACGCCGTCGCCTCTAATTGATCTTGCTAGCCATTCATGAAAAGTCTGCTGTTGTTTTCATGGCATGACACTACTGTGCAGGATTGGTGGTGACTCTGTGAGTGGCCCGGCCGACGTGATGGGAGGAGTGGTGATGTCAACCATCAAGGACACACGATGAAGGGCAAAAAGGACGAGGGATCGCTTACTTAGTGAACTCTAATCGTAGCCCGATCACCCTTACGGAGGACTGTAGTAGGGATCGACCTTGCATTCCCACTCTTCAAAGCTTGCTTCAACCGCATCCGGCAAATCACGGGGACTCCTCAAGGCGAGCGAGCGTCTGCATCTTCCACGGTCATCCGAGTCAAACAGCCTCCTGGCAGTAGCAGTCCGAATGGCAACATGAGCGACAAATCAGGCTGACTCTTGACCCCGACCATCACCGATCCAACGACCAACTCTCGCTCACTCCTGCCAGGACTCCGGGAAAGCCGACCGACAGCCTGAAGCGAGCTTGGACACCCCCTTCCACTTGCCATCCAAGTTTCGACTCGGCCATGATTCATGAACATACGAGGAGCCAATAATCACGACGTGGATGAGTGCGCATGTGCGGCTCACCGAGAGGCGGATTGGAATGTGCAGGGCAGACGAGGTGGACTTGTCCCAGATAGATGGCTCTCTGATTCGCTGTCATGCCCGAATGTCCACGTGATCGAGCTTCCGACACCATGTGCCACGAAAAACGAAAGGAGGATGTTGATCGGCAAATTAGCAGCGGCAGAGGCGGATGCGAATTGCAAGGCTCCGGGCATCATCATTGATCACATGAGAGGTGAGGGACCCTTGCCCCAAGTCACGTGGAGAGAAGGGTGGCCTGTGCTCAAGCTCTCCGGGCCACCGGGAGTGCCGCCCCGGCACAGTTGCCCATCGGCCAGATCCAGCATAGCTCCCTGGCTACTTTCACTCGATGGCTCGGCCAGTTGATGGCGATGTGTGAACGAGTGTACTACGGATGCAGGAGAAGCCACTGCGCAAACTAGCAAGGAAGAAGAAGATAGGCCTCTGCTGAGTAAGCCGCCAAGGAGGACCCACAACATGATGGTGAGACGGCCACGAGACATGACAAGAGAAGACAACGACCAAGGAAACCTCTCTCCAGCCAACTTGTACAATTCTAACAAGGGTAGACGCATTGGATATGCAGTGCATGCCAAACTGGCTATCCCATCATTGCCCAGTAGAAGGCGATGGTCAGGAACAATGCAATCAGCAGCAGACCGACCGTAGGAGGCCCACTCTGTATGCGGTCAATCTCTTTCACGGCAACCTTCTCCCCCCTGCCGCTGGGTGCCTGCTCGCCATTTCTCGTCCACGGTATATCCATCCGACGGTCATCCAAGATCTGCTCAGCCGTGATCTTGCTGCCCGCAAGACATATCGGAACCCCGGTCCCTGGATGCGTGCTGGCGCCAACGAAATACAGATCGCCATACTTGGCATGCCTGGTGCTCGGCCGGAAGCTGAGCACGTTGAAAAAGCTGTGGCTGAGTCCAAGAATCGCGCCCTTGTCGAGATTGAATTTCTCCTTCCACGTGCCTGGCGTGTTGATCTCTTCGTGAATGATGGAGTGACGCATCTTGGCTCCAGTGCGGGCTTCAATCGTGGTCAGGACCTTCTCACGAGCCTTACCTACCATCGCATTCCAGTCTTGCTTGTTCTGGGGGTTGAGACCCTCAGACGCGTGCTTTTCGAGCAAGTGTCCAACCGGGACCAGGACTACAATCGTATCTTTGCCCTCGGGTGCGGCGCTTGCATCGACGTGGCTGGGAACGTTAACGTAGAATGAGGGTTCTTGAGGGATGAGTTGACGCTTGAAGATGTCATCGAAGGATTCTTTGAAATCGTCCGCCAGAAAGATATTGTGCGCCGTCAGTTCTGGAACCTTTTTATCCATCGCCCAGTAGAACGAGATGGAGCTGCAGGAGGCGGCTTTCTTGGAGAGAGACGTTGCTTTGCTGCTGGAAGGGAGAAGGTTGTTGTAGGCGTAGACGAGATCGGCATTCACGACCACAAGATCTGCAGACAGCTCTTCCCCATTGGAAAGAACGACGCCTTCTGCTCGCTTCCCGTCCGAGGAGAGATTGACTCGGGAAACACCAGTAGAGAGCCGATACTCAACGCCCATCCGCTTGCCCACTTTGACGAGCGCGTCTAGAACAACGTGAAAGCCGCCTCTCGGATACCAGATCCCTTCTGCCAGTTCGGTGTACTGAAGCAGACTGTAGGTTCCGGGAGCGTCGAATGGAGACATGCCCATGTACATGCTGCCGAAGGTGAAGACGCGCCTTAGCCGCTCGGTGTAGAAATATTGAGACGCTCGGTAGTACACGCTTTCGAACGGATGAAGTGCGAAAAGATACCGAAGGAAAGATGGACGTGCCATGTGGAGCAGGTTCGTAAAATTCTTGCGCAGAACATGGGTGATGCTGTGTTCGTAATGTCTATGCGACTCTTGAAGAAATCCTAGGTACCGTTCAAACCCATCGATGCCCTCCCACTTTTCGACTTCCTGCTTCATTCGCGCTGTGTCTGTCGAGAGTTCAAATGATTCGCCATCCCCAAACCACAGATTGTAATTTGGTTCGCATTTCAGCAGTTCAACGCCTTCTGCTTCCAGGGAGGTATCGAGATCATGGAAGGCCTCGCGAAAGAGACGGGGAAGCAGTAAGAGCGAAGGGCCTTGATCAAAGCGCTACAAATGTCAGCGCACGAGCGTAAGACTGCCAGCATAGGACAACATACATATCCGTCATGGTGTATCAGTGAGCATCGACCACCGGTAAAATCATTCTTCTCCAAGACGGTAACCTTGAAGCCTGCTTTTGCAAGTCGAGCAGCAGTAGCAATACCACCTGCCCCAGCACCAACAACGATAGCACTTTTTTGTCTAGCCATAATATCAATAGTGTTTTGTGGTTATGGGAGAAAAAGAGAGTGTGTGTGTGGACATTATAGTAAATTGGCTAATCACATGTTCGGAAAGAATAAAGTGATGACAGCATGATTCTTGCAGGCACGTCAAACCACCTGCCCAGACCTTTCGTGGCTTCGCCGATGGGGGAAAGGCAATTCGAGATTGACGATGGGCTCGAAGGGCAGAGAGCCTCAAACAAAGGTTGCAGAGGGAGATGTTGGTCTTCGGCGTAGCAATTGAGATCTCTGACAATCCCCGCATCTGGCCCTGCCCTGGAGTGGAAGTTCAACAATAGGCAAAGTCATAGGATTGATAATTTAAGTCTCAAAAGTATATCTAATTATATGCTTTGTGTTTGCGCCAAATCAAGAATGCAATACCCATGCGCATTAACATCTTCGATCACCAACTAAACTGATTTCACCTGCTTTTCTGGTATCACTCCTGATCTCCGACCTGTCAGCGCCCCCCATCCAACGAGCAGCCTACGCGATTTGGGCACGCTTGCACGGTTTCTCCGTCCGCTACCTGAAATGTCCTCAAGCGCTTCATTTGCAGCCATCTTTCCCAGTAAGACTCTTCCAATTTCCATGTAGCTTTCGACGGCAACCCGAATCCCTGCCCGCGCATATCTAGGCAAAGCTTCAATGGCTCCTCGGTTCTCCTTGTAGATGGCAAAAGCATCGTCCAGCAGTCGTTTCCTGGTGTCGGCCACCCCTTCTGCTTTGCCGCGCGTCTGGATCACATGCCCCGGCGTCAATTCCCGCTCGCGAAGCCAGTCCGTCGGCAAATAGCATCGTCCGTCTCCAGCGTCAACGTAGACGTCGCGAGCAATGTTTGTGTACTGCAGGGCAAGGCCCATCTTGGCGCCTGCATCGAGACATTTCTCACGGATTTTGAGCGCGGGAGAGGACTTTGCATAGGTATTGCCGCTTAGATCATGGTGATAAACTAGGTGAAGGCAAAGTGCCGCCACGGTGGAAGCGACACGGGAGGCATACGTTTCGAGATCATACGCTGTCTTAATTGGGAAGCTGGCAGCAGCGCCGTTTGGAACCTTCTCTCCCACTCTATTAAAGTCGACATCAGATCTGAATCCTTCCAGCAGAGAGAAAAGAGGCTCGGAAGGAAGACTCTGGGTTGGAAGAACTGCGAGTATCGCTCGACTGGCGGGTGGAAACGGACTCAGTGCGTCATCCAGCTTCTTCGGCAAACCGTCCTTAGAATACGAAATCTCCAGAAAAAGTGCGAGATGCGAGATCCACTGCTCGGCGTCCTCCGCGGAGCTAGCGTTGTCGATGAGGTCGTCACCCACACGGCAGAACGCGTATAGGAGGATGAGGTCTACACGAAGACGACCGGCAAAGATCGAGCTCGCGAGATAGAAGGAGCGCGATTTGGCTGAGAGATTGATGAGAGCCTCTCTGATGCCATTGATGCGCGCAGTGTCATATTTGGACGGCGATAGAAACAGTGCTCGCATGAGAAGGCTTGGATGCGGTAGAGTTGGTGCAGTTGGAAATATGTCCGGGAATGCCTCGATCACTGCCAAGGCGTTTTCAAAAGCGGTAAGTCCAAAGACGACCAACGTATTGGTGACCAGGAAAAACAAAGCCTCCTCGACTTCCAGACTTGGCCAGACCTGAATACCAACTTTGGTTCCTGCCTCGATGGACCATGTACCACGAAGCAATGCGATGGTGTCAACAATCCACAGGTATGCCGTCGGCAGAAGTATTGGTAACCACGTTTTAGACCTTGGAAGTGTCAATAGGGGTTGATACGCAAGACACCAGAGCGCCAATAACACTGGGCCAGCCCATCCGCAGATGAGGGCCAGATAAGTCCCCTTGGACAATGGAAGAGTGCTAAAATAGGAGGAAGAAAGCGTGAAGCAGACGAAGAAGACTTGACCAAGTCTCTTGCGAAACTGGAAATAGCGAGCGTCTCTTTGCTTCGTATCCGTGTCATCGAACAGGCATGTGACATATAAGGTGGGTTTGTTGACGAGGATATACAAAAGCGAGGTCATGTAGGTCTGAATGACAAAGAAGAAAAGCTCCTCGATTGGAATCTTGAAGACGCTGAAACCAAGGACTCCGTTTGGCGGGTAGGTCCATACTTTCGTGTGAATCAGGTAAGAGTCCCACGGGATTGTATAGGCGACAGCAACCTTGAGAAGAATGAGCACAAAACTTGCACCTTTGCCCCGAAATTGTACGCACAGAAATTAGGAAGACTATCTTATATAAGTCGATTTTCGTCACCAAGGGACGTAGAATGATTGTCAGTATTACTGCTGGAGGTATAGTAAAGATGGAATGTCTGTAGGCCTCTCAGTATGGGACCGCCACTCCCAGCTTCTGTTTTTCACTCACATCCACGCATAGTCAAGACCCATATCTCGACGACGTCACGACTCGAAAAGCCAACAAAGTCTCCAAAGGGGGATCGGGTGGATCAAGGTCGCGGCAGTGTAGAGCGAAAGATTAAGGAGCTGTACAGAGGAGTCCGCGATCCATGCCAACGTATACAACAAATGTCAGGCTTCTCTGACTGTTAAGACCTCGCCGTCGACAAACTAGAACTATAACCGGGCCTTTTCGTATGCCGAGTCGGCGGAAAGTTATGATGCCAAGAATGCCACTTGCCGGGGATAGTCCGATTGCCAAGAGATCTCGCTGGTGCATTTTCGGGCCTGTAAAAGCGGCGAGAGCAGCGTTTGGCGACAACGCTCCAACCTCTTTTCTCGCGATTTCCTCTCCAGCTGTGCACTCGGCCTTCTCGTCCTCGCCCGTCCTCGCCCGTGTAGTAAGAAGCAACGAGGTGCATTTGCTTTGAAGCAATAGTGGAATGGTCGTAGAGGCCCCTTAAACGGCAGGGATAGCCCGGTTTGAGTTTGCCATGGCATAGCCCGTACTTGACTAGTGAGTAGCCCAGCAGTAGTCAGGTCTCGGCCCTGCAAGTAACCATCACGGCGTCATCGCCAGCTTCTCCACCTTTGGCCAGGGCCTGCGCAGCATGCAGACCCATTGCTGGGACAATCAGTGCTTCTGCGCAGCCCGCATGCTGCTCCATCAAACGTCGCATCCTCCGCATCTCCACTCCTGGGATGCTCAGACACAGTGTATTCAATTAATCCATCACAAGTCTTTACCTGAGACTATACGTGGTTGGGCTTCCCACCGTCTACTAGGAGCTATAATCCTATACGTAGTAGATGTATTGTTGCTGTAGTGCCCTTCGTCCTTGATAGTGATAGGATGAAACCCGCTCGACAGCATATCTATCCAACTATACCTTCTCTCTAACATAACCAACAAGCAATCGAGGCTGCGCTGTCTCAATAACAGTAGAGACTTATGCCATGTCTGCAGCTACAAATAGTGTAGTAGCCTGCCTGCTAGCTGGTCGGAAACCTCATCAAGCAAGTTTGCAGATAGCACTAAGTAAGACCTCTCCTCTATCAGTGTGCACGTACCTGCCTTCTGCCTACCCCGCCCTATCAACCCTCACAGCTCCGACACTCCTCTTACCACACTCATGACACCCGCCAATGCAAACAAGAGGAAGAGAGCAGAGCCACATCCGTATCTCACAGGAAATTTCGCCCCCATTCGCCAGACCCAGCCACTCATTCCCTGCGACTACACCGGAGTCATTCCAGAGGAGTTGCACGGCAGCGAGTATGTACGAAATGGTGGCAATCCGGTAGCAAACGAAGATCTGGGCAGAGATGCTCACTGGTTCGACGGCGATGGCATGCTGAGTGGAGTCGCTTTTCGCAGGACGGAAAGGGGCGTGCAGCCTGAATTTGTCAATCAATTCATCCTCACCGATGTCTACCTCTCAACCGCATCTACCTCCTTCGTCAAGACACCCATACCTCCCAGTGTTGCAACACTGGTCAATCCGCTCTCCACGTTTTCCGACATCATCTCCAGCGTTTTCAGGACTGTCAACCTGGTCATCCTCTCGCGGCTACCTGGCTCGACCCAGGCTATTAAGAAGATCAGTGTTGCCAATACTGGAATAGTTTTCCATGATGGAAGGGCCTTGGCTACGTGTGAGAGTGGACCACCAATGCGCGTATCACTACCTGGACTGGAGACCGTTGGCTGGTTCAATGGAAAACGTGCAGAGGGTGAGAGAGGAGGCGAGGACGGTGCAGGCTTTGGCGGATCTGGCCTCTTGAGCTTCATGAAAGAATGGACTACCGCGCATCCTCGAGTTGACCCAAAGACTGGCGAGCTCATCCTCTTTCATTCGACCTTCAAGAAACCTTATGCACATTACTCAATCTTACCCACTGCCTACCCTCCCGCCATACCTTCGACTCCCTTGAACGTGCCTACACGAATGCTGAACGCCCCCATACCTGGCATCTCTTCCGCGAAAATGATGCATGACTTTGGAGTCTCACTCGATCACACCGTCATTCTCGATCTTCCATTGTCCCTCGATCCTCTGAATCTTACTAAGAATCAGCCAGTCGTGGCTTATGACCCAAGCGGCCAGTCCAGGTTCGGGGTTTTTCCTCGCCACAGTCCGGGTCAGATTCGCTGGTTTGAGACAAAGGCCTGCTGCATCTTCCACACGGCAAACACATGGGATGACAAAATTCTTGACAAGAACTGTGGTGCGATGAAAATCGCTCCGGTCAATATGCTGGCATGCCGTTTGACGTCCGCCGCTCTGCTCTACTCGGCCGGCAACGTCGCAACTCCGCAACCGATTCGCACGACGGTACCACAAGAAGAACAGCAGTGTCGTTTGTACTACTATCAGTTCGACATGGACGAAAGTAAGTCGCAGAACAAAATCAGCTATCAATTCGCTCTCAGCGCCATCTCCTTCGAATTTCCATCGATGAGAGATGACATGTCAATGTCGGCTGCCAAGTACATTTACGGCTGCTCGATCTCGGGTGGGTCTTTCGGTGTCGCTCTGGGTCGGGCTGTCAAGATCAATTGCCTGGTCAAAATGAACGCTGAGGTTCTAATTGCTAGAGGCAAAGCAAGCGCTAATATGGAGCCTGTTACTGGCTGTGTCGACACCAGGACCGTAGAAGATGTTCTTTCCTCGACAATTGCGGACGATCCAATCCAGGTCTTCGAATTCCCAGCAGGCTACTATGCTCAAGAATCCCGTTTCGTGCCAAAAGCAGACGCGCAAGGCGAGGATGATGGATACCTACTCACCTACGTATTCAATGAGTCTCAACTAGACGACCTTGGCGAATGCTTGCCGGATGCGAAAAGTGAATTGTGGATTATCGACGCCAAGAACATGAGCTCAGTCATCGGGAAGATCATCCTTCCGCAGAGGGTGCCTTATGGTTTGCACGGTAACTGGTTCTCAGAAGGTCAAGTGCTTGGACAGAGACCGATTGAGACCATAAGGCGACTTCCGTTAACCAAGCCATCACCAGTATCACGAGCTGGTCATGATATTTGGGGCTCGTGTCGAAAATATCTTGAATCGGCTCTCGGCTAGCAGGGTGCACCGAGATACCCTTCAGCATGGACGGCGTTTTTGGGTTTCGGCGAATGAAAATGGGATGGATATAGCATCTGGGGATGCAAAATGTATATACGCTTTGTCAATCTGCTGTATAGTCAATGGTGAAATCCGATGCATACAACGCTTGTGGTGTCTGGGTTGTCCTGTTTCCATGGGTCCGAAATTGAAGCATGGCGAGTTGTGACTGAGCAAGCTTGGCAAGAGTACAGCTGATGGTAACAGCTCGCCTGCTTGAAGATCTCACCGTCCAACCCCAGTTTTACGATTGTTTTTCATCTTCTACTCAACCCGTTCATCATGGCATCCAAAGTGCTATCGCTGAGTCAAGCTATGAGACGTTTCTCCAGATTCTCCATATGCCAGGGACCAGAAACCGCTATTTGCAAAGCCTTTCCATCTTCAAGACAATTCTCCTCACATTCATATATCATAACCCGCCCATGTAGACGATCACTTTCACCACAATGCCTCTTCCGCCGTCAGCCATCGCGCACGTTCTCTGTCTCGGTTTCCCAACATGCTAGAACAATTGAACAAGCCAAATCCCTCAACCGCACTGGCGTGCGTATCTTCCTCCGTGGTAATTACCGTCTTCTCCCTCTAACGATATATGACAGCCATTCACATTCAAATCAGCGCTCATATTCTGCGCGACCGGCGCCGCCATGATTTTCTACTTCCAATACGAAAAGGCACGATTGGAGCGGAAGAGGATCGTCGAGATGAGCAAAGGATATGGGAAACCTAAGGTTGGGGGGCCATTCACATTGAAGGATCTGGACGGAAATGAATACACGGAGAAGGACTTGTTGGGAAAATATACACTGGTATAACAGTCCGGGGAAAGTCGTCAGTGGAGATATGCTGACCCGTGACTTTTCTAAAGATCTACTTTGGTTTCAGCCACTGCCCTGACATCTGCCCCGATGAACTCGACAAAATGTCCGAAGCCATCGACATAATCCAATCACGCGCTCCGAATACCCTCCGCTCCATCTTCGTTTCCTGCGACCCGGCTCGCGACACTCCTGCTGTTCTCCGCTCCTACCTGGCCGAATTCCACCCCTCGCTCATCGGCCTTACGGGAACGTGGGAACAAACAAAGAACGTCTGCAAACAATATCGGGTCTATTTCTCGACGCCGCAGGATGTGAAGCCGAACGAGGAGGATTACCTGGTGGATCATAGCATTTACTTTTATGTGATGGATCCTGAGGGGGATTTTGTCGAGTGTATCGGACGCCAGGATACTCCGGAGAGTGCGGCGGGGATTGTGTTGCAGCATGTGAGAGATTGGAAGAAGGAGGGCAAGAAGATTGATGAGACGGCGCTGCCGTATTTGAGTAAAGAGCACGGGGTGGTTGGAGCACCGACGTAATGCACCGAGAAATCACAGACGAGAAGAGAAGTCTGAGGTACTGTATATTTCCAAGACCGAATCAACGAACAACTCTCCAAACTCGAAAACTTTCACCTGAGATAAATTGTGTCCCGTCGAGTATCTTCTCGCCTGGAATTGTCTGTCACACGATCTGACTAGTTAGACGGCAATGTCCGACGACCGTCTGAGACAGCGCAGAGGATTGCCTGCGAGCTGTCCACCGTCTGACTCAGCGTCCGAGAAAGGCTTTTCGAGGACCTTCACCACAACGCCAGAAATTATATGCCCCATCACCTAGCTCGGTAAAAATAAAGACCAGAATCCGCACTTTGCTTCTTCCCACAACAGACAAGGGGGCTGGCTGACATGCTTGGACATGCAGCGCAGCGCGGCATGGCATGGCATGGCATGGTGCACGGATCCTAATGCGCCAGGTCTTCCACGAGGCTAGTTGATCGGGATCTTCGAGTTTATCATAGAGGTCCACGCTTCCTGTTCGGAGGCGATCATGGTGGTGCTCTCTCGGGACAGGGTTGGAGGTAGAATCGCAGGGAATGGATGCGTTTCTCGACTATGCCGGCGGGACATTTCTGTCCAATCTAGGCAACTACGACGTATCTATAATCTTTCCCCTAGAATTTCCTTTCTGTTGTTCATACCGGCGTGAATACTGTTCATACGCGAAACGGCAATAATGAAGGTGCATGCTAGGGGGTTGTTGGGTGACCAGAAAATTCGCTCCGAACGTGTCAAATCCGAGACTTTGGTCAATCTGTCTAACTAAAGCCTCAGCCAAAGCCGGTGACCTGTTAGCAGGGCTTGAAGGGCCAATGACCGCCATTCCGCCGCAACAGTCTGGGCTTCCCGTCAGAGTCCACACAAAGCTCTTACTATCCGACCTTGACAAAATCCCACGGGAAAAGATGAGATAGCAATGGTCTCGCAGGTGATGGTACGGCACAGAACATGTTGCCGGAGAACACCAGGCTGCAAAAAGTAGAGGCCGATGGGGAAGGTGGTGGTTCAACATTAGAAGTTTCCGGACCGGCGGTCTAGAAGCGTGCCGCGAATCGCAGAAGATCTGGGTGACGGACCGCGCGCCTCGTGTTGAAAGACATCTTCGGCTTTGTCGAGCCATATCGAGAGACCCGTTCGGCGTCCGAGCCGATTTTGAAGGACTGGTGGCGATTTCAGAATGTGAAGGAAACAAGAGTTCTTGGTGAAATTGGTGGAGGAGTCAGAGACCTTCATTCGCACACTTCCGTGGCCGAAAGGAGTGTCTGGGAACAACGGGAAGGGACCTTTCGAGAAGGCTCTTTTCGACTCGCCTGACTTTGCGAGCATTCACAGTAGGCGGGTTTAAGGGTGCTTGTATGGATGAGACCGAACCGTTGTCCTAGCTTTGGCTTGTTGTTCCAGCATTATATTCGGCGGCATCAACCTGTCTAACGTAGGCGACATGGTCTAAGTGACATTGGGGAAAGCTGACACTTGCTCCGTAGTACAATGATATCCGTCAGGATTGTGGGCTTATAAACGTAATGATCGCAAACCGCATGACTGCCGAAAGTCAGTCAGGAGTCACGTGCTCATTTATTGACGCAGCGGAAGCAGCAGCATACAGCAAATATCGGTTTCACGGCTTTTACGCGTGGGTTGTACTTCATGAGCTCATCGGCCACGGTACTGGCCGAATGAAGATTGAAGAGAGCGAAGGGAAATACAACTTTGATATTAACAATCCCCCAATAGATCCTTTAATTGGGGATCCCATCAGATCCTGGTATAGGCCTGGTCAAACGTGGACTGGCCAATTCGGGCATCTGGCCGCAACGGTGGATGAATGTCGTGCGGATCTTGTTGGCGCGTACCTGATGGCGGATGCCGAGCCTTTGGCTCTGTTTGGATTTGGGATTGATAATGAGGTATCGCTAAATGAATGTATGCGCTACTCGACGAGGACCCTCAAGACACCCGCGAGATTCCTCCCATTGATCCACTTGCAGGATTTATAACTTATTCCCAACACAGGGACAACTTGCCATGTTGCGATGCCTCTTGACCGACGGAGATGGCGTCGTGAAAGTCGTCTCCAACGATGAGCTGGATACTCTGACTGTGAGGGTAGATCGAGCCCGGGTTGTATCTCACGGTAAACCAGCGTTGGGCAACATGCTGCTGAAACTGCACACCCATCGATGCACTGCAGATGTTGAGCAATACCGAGCCTATTACAAGAACCTTTCTGGGGTAGATGGCGTGTACCTCAAATGGCGAATCATGGTGGTCGCGAAACAGCAGCCAAGACCCAATCATGTACACGCGAACACGTTCGTCGAGGGCGAACAGGTGGTGTTGAGGGAGTACGAAGCCACGGCGGAAGGGATCGTACGGAGCTGGGCCGAGCGGAAGGTCTGAAAATGATGGGACATCTCATCAATTTTCCTGTAGTGCGAGTTGTGCAATCTGCAAAAGGACTTGTGTGAATGCTAGCAACAATCCGAGGCCTCCGAATATTACGAGTAACCCACGAAATAGGTTGGAAACCCTTGCCTCGTTTGGCTTTGAGTCGGAACAATTGCTCTGGAAATGTCAGGCCGGGAGCTCCGAGAGCATCATTATCAAAAGCCAAGCTGATGATGTGAGACATGATACAGAAGAGTGGGTTGTCGTCCAGATTGAAAGTGTATGTTTTCCTGTACATTATGTTCGCGCTTATAGGACTAGTCATGGATACTTTGGAGAGATGGCGATAGATCTTACGGCCACTTACTCTTTTGACCAGACTTCGTCCTGGTCAACCGCACACCCAACTTGAGAAGATGTGCACCGGTCTTGCCGTCCCTGCCAACGTAGAGGTCGAGGTCACGGTAGGTCAAGGAGAGAAGGGCATGGGGTCTCGAACCAGTGAATGCCGCCAGCAGCAAGATTGTCGCCAGCTGTACTCTCTGTCGGTCGTTGGGAAAGATATTGATGTCGGAGACTCAAAGGTACTGGATAAGCTCCACGAAGTCATCAGCCTCGGAAAGCGGCTTCTCCGTCTCGATATTGTCTAAGCCACACTCTTCAGTCAACACGCCTGCGACGATCTGCGTTGCTTAGTACTCTTCATGCCACAGATGATACTCCCCGAGGATCACAAATGATACTCCCCGAGGATCATACCACAAAGATCTGCTTCAAGATGTTCGGGTCCACCCGGTGCCGCGTCCACTCGATATGGAGCTGACTCAACTGACGCCAGCACCTTGTCACCGTGCTGGTCTTCTGGATGGTGTATGTCTTCAGCAACCAGGGGAGAAAGTTCTCACTCGGAGCGGTGGCACATTCTTGCAGGGTCTAAAGGGGGTTTCAGGGTTCGACGTGGGAAGAGGAGGGAGTGGGTGGTTGATGGATGCAAGTTGCAAAGCGGCACGGGAAGGAGGAGGCCTGGTAAAACGGCGTCAAAGGCCGCTCAAAACGGATGCCTTTGCACCACGACAGCCTCCTTGGAGATCATGTATCTATACCACCGCTTTCTTGTGCGCTGGCCCCGACAATGACGCCCGTACCGCAATCTCCATGAGCAGCAGAGTCCTGCGTGCTGGACAGGTCTCACCGGGAGCCAGACTGCACGCCGGCGGGTTTCGTTTGCAGTCGTCTCCACCCGCTGAACTTAGACCTGCAAGGGCCTCGTCTCGGCGTCAGTTCTGGCGCTGTACGTGGAACTAGCTGTGGTCAAGGACTGGTGCAGGTAGGGGCTAGCCATGCGCCAGCTCCACGCCCTTGACCAGCTTGAGCTTGTTGCTCCTCGAACAGGAATCAAGACCGACCCGGCGCCATCCTCTCACAATGCTGGGCCGTGATTACTCAGGTAAAGTCAGTGCTTCCACGACGCTACTATTCCAGCCTCCTGCATGCTAGGTCCAAGTCACCACTTTCTGACCACGAACCCGCTGTTTTTGAAACCACTAACAAGCTAGTGTCGAGCCTCTCGAGACGGGAGACCAAGGCTGTCAATCTTCTCCTCCCCACCTCGGATCCATCGCCCTTAAATCTCTACTGTTATTGCTCTGAAGAATTGGCACCTGAATGTAGGTCATAACGGCTGATATTGGATACTTTGGGTCGATTTGTTTTCCTCCTACTTCGTACCATTGCACACAATGCTGTTCAGAGAATTATTGTTACCGCTCGGGGCGCTCTTCGTCTTCCAAGTTGCCGCCCAAAGCAATGTAACGGGCTTGCCGGAATGTGGTGTAAGCATACTGGCTGGTCCAATTGACTTGCTCAACCGGTTGACTATCAACAGCAACCATGTATCACAGACATGCAAGATCTGGCGCCTTCATTGGGCTGCCAGGATGACGACAAACGATGTATCTGTGGGAATAAGAACTTCGGATTTGGTTTACAGGATTGCGTCCGTCAAGCCTGTCCTGCCACGACGGACTTCGGGCTATTCGCGGATTATAGTGTACACTGGTGTGGTATGTTTCGCATTGATCTTCCTCTGCTTTCTCCTTAGTCTGATAGGAATTAGCCGGTTATTCTTCTCCGGGAGATACACTGAGTACGTCTTCGTGGAGCGGACCGGTACGGGAACCCACTCACACCATTGAATCTCTTTATTGACAAGGACCCAGACATCCACCCTTTCGGGCTCATCCGCCTCTGCCTCCATTGCACAAGGTCAAGTGACGTCCGCACCGCCGACACCTACATCAACAGCTTCATCAAATGCACAGACTGCTGTTGATGTAGACAAGCCGGCCACCACCACCACCGGCCTACCTAATGGGGCGAAGATAGGTCTCGCCATTGGCATAGCAATCCTTGGAGTTCTTTTGATTGCCTGTTTACTCGTAATCTGCAGCAATAGGAAGCGCAAGCAACGAGAAGCGGAGAACAGGCAGAACATGCGTGACTCCACCATGGCGGCTTACGATTCGGGGCCAGAGGTATACAGAGGAGACCCGCGCCCAATCGGAACTCAACTAGACCAACACGGGGGCATGAGACCACCAGCATTCGCAGAGTTGGAAGCTGAAAACAGTCCGATCTACGATGTCCATCCAATGAAGAGACAGTTACACGAGATGCCGAGTCCGCGATAACCATTTTCTCCTACACTTTACATGCAGCTGTACGATAGTGGCGGGACACGGGACATGAAATTTCCAAAACCTGGCTGTAAATATGGGATGGCTTCAGGCTGATGTTGAGGGCTTATTCAGAAAGAAGATTTGTCAAATCTAGTTGTATTGGGATCACATTCGCCAGGACTTTACACTATCTTGTACATATTGATTACTCCCCTTTCACTCCTTTATTCGTACTCCGTTATCCCCCAAGAGCCAGGTTCCCGGGACGTCTCCCCGTTGTACGTCAACCCCGTGCACGCACGGACGAGAAGAAAGGAATCTCGTTTGCATCTATCCCGGCACGGAAGAACAACGTTTCCTCCCTCAAAAGAACAGCCCATACCCAAAATCGACTTCCGGTCTCGACGATCTTCCCACTTGCTTAGAGGCCCGCTCCACCTCAGAGAGGCTGTTTCTCCACGAAACTGAAACACACATTGCTTTTGCAGCAAGCAGGCCATGGCTCCACGCTCCCGAGGCCGGAACTCCATTCTCGGTTCCGTCTCGAATGTTCCTTAGAACGCTCAATCAGATTGATCACGCGCTATACTGACAAGGCCTGAAGCGTAGATGTGGAAGGGTATCAGTTGCTCGGCACTTGAGGTCGATCCGAAGAAATACAGACGTCCGGCATGATAAGTTGATAGACTGCACAATCACACCGCAGTTGGATCCTTTTGATTTCAATTTCTTTTGCACCCTGGATTTTTGCTTTAGCGCCCCCCATTCTATTTTACTGGCCGCTATTCTCTTGTTTGTTCCATTTCCCCTGCGATATTCTTGCATCTGCTTCCTCATGCACCGGTCAGTCTGACAAGTCCCGGTTAGATTTAGCAGTGGCACAGCCTATTTCGTCTTCACGTCCCATGGAAGATGGACAATCTGCCTGCATGGTTTCAAAGCAATTGATGTCAGCGATACAGACCAGCCACGGCTGCACAGATTAGGTATCCCACGGACATACTCTCGGAGCAAGACTTACACCAATCCATCTTCTACGAAAATCTCCCCATCACGTTCGCCACTATGAATCCCAGCTTCACGAGCCGCTGAATTCACAGTTCCATGCCGACTGACAATATGAGCTACCGCCAATATACTTGGATAGTACACCCACCTACTCTGGCCCAACCTGACTGACTACCTCTGTGTGGGATGAGCTCCTCGAATATGAACTCGAGAGGCAGAATCGGGAACGTCTTCCCCGCCTCACGGTGTCCCCATGTCCTCTTCCGAATTCCATCCCGTGCCCGAAAAATGTCCAACGTCAGAATGCACCAATGGCTACGTGTCTGCCTCAAGCCTCGGTTGATTATCAAGTACTTGATAGGGATCGCAAAGGACCTTTCCAACTAGATCTTTGCGATCCCTGACAGCAAATAATCTCCGTCCTCGTCTCATGGTCTCGGAAGAGTCAGATCATTGGCACTGTCGTTAACAAGCTTTGCGGTCAAAGGATCCTGAATGTGCAAGCTCGTTCCTGGCAATGGAACTTCATTTTATAGCAGCTCTTGTCCAGGCTGTGTGGACCTTTTCAGACTTGTCCTCTCACGAGATGGAAAGAACCATCAAGCGATCATCTTGAGATAGGATGCTGGCCTGCTCTTGCCATTGATCCTTGCCTGGTTCCAGTCTTCTTCCAGATATGTCCCTCTCTAGCAGCAATTTCGTAACGTTCAAACCATTCGTGTTAGCAACATCTTTGCTTCTGTCTCTCAGCAGTACAGTGTTTCCATCATGCTGTCTTCGTTCTTTCATTCTTCCTGGTCTCTCTTCCGCTCCTTCACCATATCTTTCCCTGTGCATCTGCTGCTCCACTGCAAGCTGGACCCATAGTCGGTCCACTGTTGATCGATGTTTTTGACGATGCAAAGATCAATTCGCTTGGTCAGTATCACGGCGGCAGCGGACTCGGGCAAATCCAAGAAGGAGAACAGAGACTTGTTATTGCTACCGACGACGTTGACGGTAAGAACTGAGCGACCATCCGCAATGCTCCATCGCCATCCCCTTGGAGTGACCACAGCTGACCACTCCAGACTACTTTGACATCAGCCTGAGCGAGACGTGCACCAACCTCACTCCTTACTCACAACACTACCTCCACATCTTCTACAGCGGCTCCAACAAGTTCAGCATCTCCCTCCAACAGCACAACGCCGCCTGCAACGAAGATTTAGACCCCTACCCCGAAACCTGGGATTCTGTCGAAGCCGCCCGCTACTCTTCCCCTTCAGGAGCCGATATCTGGATCCCAGTCTCCCACTTCAACATAAATCTGACTCGCTCCACCGCCATCGCCCTCGAATCCTTCTACACCGCCTCCCCAACCACATTCTACACAATCGAGCTAATCCCTCCCTCCCAGCTCCCCACCTCTTTCAAGCCGCCCCAGGGCCTAGCAACCGGCAACCTCGTTCTCAAATGCAAAGTCCCCAACGCATTCGCTTTTGCTATCGACGACGGAGTCCCCGAGCTGGCGCAGGAGGTGCTGCAGATCCTCAAGGAGGAAGACGTAAAGGTTACTTTCTTCGCAGTAGGTAACGCGCTAGCGGACGACAGGACAAATTTGTCGAACGTCTATAAGGAGGCATTGAGCTTGGGGCACCAGGTTGGATTGCACAGCGGGAGTCATCCAAAGTACGTGTACACTTTAGGAAGCTAGTGGAAGGATAGGGCTGAGTGAGGGGGTTTGCCGATGCTAACGTGGTTGATCATGCAGGATGGAAGCACTCTCCTCCGACGAAGAGATCGACCAGCAATACCGGCAGAGTATTGATATTGTCCAGGAAAAGCTTGGTATCACCTGTTTGTTCCCCCTTTCCCCGTCCCTCCTCCTCCCGTACCCACAAAACATCAGCCCCTAATCCCGCTCTCCCCATTTCTAGCGACATATTTCCGCCCCCCCTACGGCACCCTCGGCGCCCGGACCCGCCAATCCCTCTCCCGCCACATCCCCAACCACCCCACCATCGTAATGTGGACCATCGACGTCGAGGACTGGATCTGGGGCGAATCCCCCACACCAGAGAAACAGCTAGATGCTTTCAAGCGCGGTGTTGAGGCGGGCGGGGATATCGTGGTGCTGCATTTTTTGTATGAGAGTACGGTGGGGTTTCTGAGGGAGATGATCAGGTTCGTCAAGGGGAGGGAGAGGGATGGGGTGGCGGTCCGGGTTGGGACGGTGAGGGAGTGTTTGGGCGAGAAAGCGTGATTGGGGGGGATGTGGTGGTCTGGAGGCGAGGCACGGAAGGACAAGGGCTGGATGCTTTGACGTGGAACTTGAATGTGAACACGTACCTCTTCGTCCTGGCTTGTCTTTCTTTCAGCCTACAAGAGAGATTCCATCCTCAACGTCAATACATGACAACTACAAATCTTGGTTCCGTCTCCCTCTTCTTCCTCAAGACCCCGTTAATGATACCTGAGCAAAATCACCTAGCTCGACGCCATCTTTCAATCCTTCAAACTCCACACCCATCACTCGATTCCACCCTCCCTTCCTTCCATCCCGACTGATCAATCTGAACCGAACCGAACCGAACCGAACCGAACCGAACCGAACTTTTGCGCTCCCTCGATCCTCCCCGCATTCTCAACACTGGAATGTCAGATTTGATCGGAAATGGAATTGAGTTGAGCTCTCTCTCTCTCTCTCTCCGTCTGCATCGGCGGTGCTCATTAAAATTCCACTGTATTTTACTAGCTGGCTAGGCTAGTGGTAGAGAAACTTGGGCGAGGATATCGATTTGTTAGTGGGGCAAGAAGAACGGTATAGTAGACGACGACTGATAGATAGGGGGTTGGAGGGAGTGAGGAGGAGTGAGTTCGGTAGCGGCGGGCGGGCGGGCGGGCGGGCGGGTGGTTAGTGTAAGAGTGGTGTTATGTTTTGTTGGGAAGGAAGGAAGTTGGTTGGTTTTGTTGGGGCGATGGGAGAGGAGAGGAGAGTGAAAGTGAGGGTTTTACGAGTGAATAAAATCAATTCTCATTTTTATTTTATTTTCAAATGCTCATTTGATTTTATGCTTGGTAGCTGAAAGATGATGGATTGTACAGTGAGAAGATGGGTTCAAGCCATGAATCGGGTGTTGCACTGGTGCGGGTTGATTAGATTTGAGTAGTGGAAATGGAGATCTAATCCCCGAGGACGGGTTTGGCGCGAAGCAAGAGGAGGAGGAGTGCTCTAGTTGAAAAGGTAGCTGTGATAGGGCTTTTAGGATTGAGCTTGAGCTTGAGTCTGAGATTCAGTTTGAGCTTGAGTCTGAATTTCAGTTTGAGCTTGAGACAAAGTATAGTTATGTTGAGGGTGGCTGCTCAGCTGCTGTGGGTTGTGATTGGGAATTGCCTGTGTGCGAGTCCGGCGGGAAAGGATGCCGATGTTTCGTCTTGATGGGCATGATGGCCTTGCGTGCTGAGGAGGTTGTAAAGCAGCGGGTTCGTATCTGCTAGAAGTAGCAACTGTGGTGAGATGGGCAGTTGGTTCGTAGTTGGGAGGACTACAGACGGTGGCGTCGTAAATGGGAATAGTGCCAATGCGCGGAGCACCATAGGCAATGACACCATGATTAGTAGGACCATAATCAGTAGCACCACAACCAGTAGCACCGTAGTCATTGCCATGATGAGCGACCGTATCGTCATATGCCAACACGGTGGAATGTGGTGGCCATCCTCTCAGAAACCATTCCAGATTCCAGCCTGGCAATTTCATGGGATTGAAACGCGAATATGGGCAAGCATCAGCGACATGGAAATCCCATATCGGCGGTAGGAATTGCTCGAAAAGAGGATCACACCGTCTTGCGATCCATCGAGACGGTAGATTCCGAAGACCCTGTTTGAAAGTATCAGGTAGTGTGTGATCGGGGCCAAGGTCGAAGTATCTGACCAAACCGGTGTGATTTCTGTCAGAACGGGTCGGTAGATTCACAGCGTAGAGATGTGATACTGGATCGGAGTCTCATAGTGGAGTATCTTCGGACGATCTTGGTGCAAACCGGCCTTGGTGTTTACTGTGATGCGGGTTGAAAGCCATGTCAACGAAGTCTAGCTTTCTGAGGATTGACTGTACTGTCCAATCCAGGTGCCGTCAAGGTTGAGATGGGATAGAGCTTAACCAGGTCGGCGGCATGTTTCTGTATGGAACCACGTGTTTACAGTCCAAAAGGCTGGTTTTCAATAGCCTGTTGGCACCGGTGTTCTTTTTCTATGAGAGCTTGTCCGGCCAGCTTCAAAAATTCAAACGGAGCAGTCTCATTGAATTTGAGCACCAATGGAAATGGTCGTCACTATCCATCAGGTACGGTTCCGCAGATCTCCCTTCTGACTAGCTACTGGAAAGCAGCAGTCGTAGCGTACCGTCTTTCAAAGAAGTAAAGATCAAACCACGGCGAGCCATGTAAATGGCTCCCACCGTCAGAGCTGTCACTCCTGTAAAAGCGCACGCCCATAGGGCCATGCCCAAGTAGGCGGCTTTTGTGAAAGCAGATTGGATGACAGCAGCATCGTTCTCGAACGGGAATTCAACGTCCGGAATAGGCAGCTGTAGGATTTCGCAAAGCGGACCCCAACCAGATTTGATATCGTAATAATGTAGCTTCTCCTTGGGGACAACCCTTGCCAGATACTCGTAATGCCTAGGATAAGAATACGGCCCAGGTTGTAGTGAACCATCAATGTAGTAAAGTTCTCCATAGCGACCATATCGGTTGAGATCAACATACTCTGCCCAATGGCGCAGGCCCGGAACCCAGAAAAACAGCAGGTTAGTGTAGGCAGTTTTGTCAGATCTTTGAACAATTGGCGCCATACTTTCCCACCATTTCTTCTCGTCTCGAGTAGTAACGATAATCTTCGCGTCCGGGTACAGCTCCATCAATATCTCAGCGTACATGTTACACGGGGCATCTGTAACTGCTACAAAACCCTCCAACTGTTTTGCAATGAGGAACTTTTGATAGACACGCTCAGCAACAGTGACGGAGGTCGGATCATGACGCAGTCTCAACGAAATTCGGAAGACTTCATTCCATCTCAGCATGTGAGAATTGCTTCCTGCCAGAAGATGGGCCCCTCCATGGTAGGACGGTCCTTGCAGCAGTATTTCCAGAGCTCGAGAGAAAGATGCTGTACCGGTGCGAGAGAATCCAAGGCCCAATACCTGCATTTGGGTGGCAGCCGGGCCAGGTTTTGAAGGTCCTTGACCCATGACTTCGACGAGATAGGGCCCCAGGAGAATGGGGTGTCGTTTGACTGACGAGGGTGCCGGCAGTCACATCCAACTGTAAGACAACGTGGAAACGATCGACCTCTACCGCCTTCCTTACTCGGGTCCTTCGCGGTGTTGCCGATATCCTGTCCCTTCTATGAAAGCAGATCGCCGCCAGCGGCAGCGTGTCTCGCTTTATTAGCATTCTCCATCCCAGCGAACCAGGAGTACTAATCAGCAGCGCCGAGTTGGGACAATGAGGTGAATAATGCCGCAAGATCGCTTGGGGCTTGTTTAAGAATGGACAAGTTCACATTGTCATTGGTGAGATGTCCAGGTATGCTGCTTGCCGCTGCAAGACAAGACGCCAGGTTTGTGTGCGCGTGATTGATTGCCCGCCAGTGCATGACTAGGCCGTGGCAGAAGTCTGCGAAAGTACTCCGTAAGCTATAGTGGATGGATGTTGTTGCTCCCGTACGGAATTCTGCCTTTGATGTTGCGATCGACGCTCCACCAGGGGTGACAGAATTTATGACGCACTGAACTTTCGTTGCCTGCGTTTTTATGAACACTCTTGTCAAACACATAGCAAAGAAGTATACGGGACAGACAACGCCTCCTGACCCGATGATGGCAAGGCCAGGCCTCTTCTTGGCCAGGGGCGCCGAAAGCGATTTGGGTCTTGATGCCACTGTGTCCCTTTACGGTGGTAGAGGACATCAGCCATAGGCCTATTACCAGTAAAGCTAAGGCATGCCATCGTAACTGTCCAACTACCTGAAAGCATCTTTGCACCCTGTGTGAGAACGCAAAATAAGAAGCCAACACAGCTTTATCCTGCCGACTGCCCAGATTTTACAGCAGACTTGTTCCTTGTTCTGCCAGCGTATCCAGGCGACGAAAGCTGGGTTTTTGTCCCTGCAGTCCCTACACTAATGGATCGTGACCTTCAGAACACGACCCTCATGTTGTCCGTCTCAACCAGCGATGTTGACGGCAAGGGTGAGGTCCTTCAACAAGAACCTCGGCGAAGCGTCCAAAGGCTCGGTTTGCCGCTGAAAGCTGTCAAAAGCACCTTCAAGAGATAGTTGAAACAAGAAAAATAACAATCAGTTCTATCTAGCTATCTGAAACATCCATTCAGCCGTTGCATCGCTGTCTACTTCGCACTCTCTTCCTCGGTCGTCTACTCGACGTGAGACTAGTTTCGGGAAGGCTTGACGTGGATTCTGGCGGTGCAGAGCTCGATCTAGTACGCTTGCGTTTGCGGACAGCCCCAGTGGTCAGGTCGTCGTGATCTGTACCCAGAGGGATATCCGAGCGGTGGGCTGGGCTCTCCCTCGTATCCTCACTCTCACCATCCATTTCTCTCAATATAGCCGGATAGCAAGACCGCTCTTTCTTTCCAGGCGATGGAACTGGAGTCATAAGGCCTTGGTGTGAAAGACCTAGTGGGATGTCAGTAGTAGATCTTGATTCTGTTGAATGGAAATAGTTGGACGAAGGCTCATCATCTCTGATCGGGTGTAGATTTGTGCATATTGACCTCTCGTTCTCAATAGGATGTTCCCGGTGGGGGAATGAGGCTTGTGTGAGTATTGGTTATGGCTCGTCTTGCGGGATATCGAATAGAGCTACCCGCTAGATATTTAGTTCTTGTAGCTTTCTCTCCTGCGCTCGAGCGCGCTCAGCCAGGGAATTGATGAGAATCTCGTAAGAATCATCTGGTCCCTCGAGCGAGTAAGACGAGGAGGAAGAAGTGTAACTGACCTCAAAGCTGTTAAAGCTATTTCTAGACGCACTCGAAGTATTTGTGGGGTAAAATAGTTCTCTCGCTTTGAATTTGATGGAGCTAATCTGCTGGGCTAAAAGCGAAATCGCAGTAGCCATTGCTACTACGACAATTATGTACCTCGCCACACCGAATCCGATAACAGAATTCCCTTCCTAACCTGTCCCACCGTTGAGGGAAGGTTTCCTCTCCACTACGCCAGTTTTCAGAAAGACCCGCAATCCGGTGGAGGATGGTATCATTTCTGAACCATTTAGCCAAGAAAAGCACCCAAACTGGTCGGTTAGGCTCAGAAAGCTCGATGCTCTTCCAGGCACGATACAGCGACTCTTCTGATTTCCTTTTTGAGCTCTGACTCTGTGCTCCAAGTGATGCTCCAACCAAGACGTGTTCTGCCTGCTGAATAAGCAATTCCGATCTTGATTTCTGGAAGGACGGATCGCAGGAGGTTGGTCGAGACTCAAGGCCGCATACAGCAATCACGTCGCCACATTGCCGGCAGTGGCAAAGGGATGTTGGTAGTAGGATATTCTGAGGTTGAGGAAACGTCAGCGGTCATGGCCGTGGCCAGGGCTGCCTTGCTTAGAATGATGCGAGTTGAGCTCGGTTGGAGTCGCAGATGAGTATTCTTGCTATGTTGTTCAGCAGTATGAGGATAACTTGCTGCAGGCCTGGCGTCCACCCTCCCTGCGCTCTTTCCCCCCAAAATGGACGACTACTTGAATAGCATCTTGGAGAGCTCCAGCCGGTAGAAAAAGCTCACTCATCTTCATCTCAGGCGTCTCGGCTGTCTCAGCCGCTTTGTCAGGAGTTCTGTCGGAAGAGATACGCCGCGAGGTTCGAAAATACAGCCCTTCCGACACTATACCAGCCACTCCAGACCTTTAGATGGGGAGGAACAACACCTGGAACCCTTCGCGCGGCCCATGCCTATAAGCCCCACAGCCCGCGAGGCTTTCGATTCTGCTGTAGATCTCATCAAACAAGAACCAGAATGCTATGCCCATGTGCGTCGAAACATGGGTATGGAGCCGATGCGCTCTGAGACTCTCAGCATGGCAAGTGACTTTACGGACGGCGAGACGGCCGAAGCTGACGCTCGAATCGATCATCCTCCCGTACACTGATTCCAAGTTTACTGCCGCTTCCATCTCGGCAATCCGCCCCGATGTCTCCGGACAGGATGGGTTCTCGGAGACGGACGTGGTAGAGCGGCCGAGCAGGTGGAATTTTTACTATGTGCACCCAGACGAACCAGCTAAATTGCTAATAAGCATACTGAAATCTTTTGTCATCGGCATTCATGCCGTCTTGTTATTTATCCTCGTCATAGAATCACCATGCGGGCCCGCGATGGAGAAAGTGTGACGGTCACACTCTCTGCGTCTACTACTACATTCTCCCGAGCGGAACTGGCTCTAAAAGAACAAGTTCAGATAGGCGATTGCGTATATCTATGCGAATATCTCCACTATGCAAAGAGTACAGCTCACCCTACTTATGAAACCGACGCACGGGCCCAATTGGGAAAGCTTTTCAGCAGCCTGTCACTTCGAGCCCTAAAGCTACGCCAACGAGACTACACATCTACACGTGGCTGCTGGGGGTCTTTGTAAAGGAAAGTTTTAGTCAGATCACAACTGGAACAGGAAGCGAAGGGGATCTCATCGGCGTCAAGAGACTTCATAAGCTCCGTGAAAGAAAAGCTCAGCGCCCATAGAAGAATCATGGCTTACGTAGTATATTGGGAAACATACGAGTCCAATATAGACGGCCTAATCTATCGCTAGTTTCTAGACAAGTCTAATATAGTAGAGCTCCTACATCCATCGACGACAACATCTGAAGAATGTGTGGATAGAAGATATGTGAACCAATTTCCGGCAGAGCCCTTCCAAGGTTCTAGCCTGCATTAGCTGCATTGGTGCGTGGTCCAATTCTCGACTTATTTGAAGCCGGGCGTTCTGTGGGCGCAGAAGGGACATTCCTAACCCTCGGTTGTCCGGTCAACCATCATCTTATCATCATCCCTAGGCGGAACTCCCGAGAGGACATCGCCAAGAGACGAACAAGCTCAGGGCTGGAATTACGGTACGTATCCCGGCTACGTGCATCATTTCAGACATCTCAACCCTGAGATTCCGGCTCCTTCACCCGACATAAATTCTCTTCTTTCCCACACCTAATCCGTTATCTACCCTTTCTACGTAAATATCGTACTCCAGCCGATCACCATGCCCCACTCCCCATACCGCAAAATCATCTATCCGCCAATTGGAGATGTGGATGAATACAGGCGAGAACTTATCGTGCACCGAGCAGGGGAGGACGACGGCGAAAGGGATAAGGATCGGGCAGCAACGCTGCTCGACCTTGGAGACACGCTGGTCGAGCACTGTGATTTCCTTGAAGAAAAGCTCGATATCAAGGTCGGCATCTACTTATCTATAGCACTCTGCCAACGTCGGTGAGTAGCATCGCTGACGGAATGGATATGCGTCTTATATAGAAACGCGAATACCGCCAACTTGCCGAGCAGAATGACACATTGAAGCAGGAAAATGAGGCCTTGAAAACAGAAAGCCAGGCCCAGATAACGGAAATTGCTGCGCTAAAGAGCGAGCTGGAGAAGGCGAGAGCCGCAACGGGGACTGAGGAGCAGCTTGGCTCTAACGGTGACGGCGCCTGTGTAGAAGCCAACTCTCAGGATGGAAAGTTAGAGGTTGGGGAAGCAGAGAAGCCGGAAGAGGAAGGGTGTGCCTGACTGATATCTCCTACGTTCTTGACAAGGCCTCACACGAGAGTGCTAATTCGCTCTTAGCGAAGGCTGTTTGGAGACTGCGAGAATGGCGAATTCGCGTAAGAGAGGCCGTGAGATCGACGCTGCGCTGGATGGAAAGGCTATGAAGAAAGGAAGGACAGGGACAGGAGCAGACATGACATATTAGCGAGGCTCTAATGAAAGAAGAGAAAAGCCGCATGTTCTACCTTCGATTCTCCACAAAGTCAAATATCAAGAATGATCGGCGGCAACCTCCAGTACCAAATGATCAGAATAGAGTGTTCGGGGTTCGTATCTGAGTTTCTCGGATGGAGGAGAAGGGACCGAAGGATCTTCTCGATATGGGATAGCAGAAGTAACTCGGTCAAGTCAGAGGCTATCTTTTGTTTTCTTGTGTCACTGAATGTGTGACGTTTCTTATTAGGGAATAGTCGTCCCGTGATTTAGTGTCATAAATTTGCTGCAGCCTTGGCACGAAGAACACGAAAGATCGGGTTTTTTATTAATGCAGCCAATGTCAACCCCAGACCACTGCCACTCAGGCGCCACTCGTGACTATGCGAGCTTTTGCGTCCTCACATCTGACGATCTCCGAAACCGCGTCGAGATGGGGGTGCTCTCTCTCAGCTTCCTGCACCATGCGGCCATGAGATCTCGATGTGATAGTGACATGTTCCTAGCAAGACGGAAGTGTGTCAGCGTGAAAGCGTTTAGGCGAAGCTCGAATGATGCGTCTACACTACCTTTACAACCCTGATGAGGGACTGGGTTCGCAATCTCAATCACGTAAAGCAAAGAAGTCAATCGACTCGTTGGGTTGGCTGACAGTCGTCGGGGCTCGTCTTATCTGGCTCGTCGACTCTTGTTTTCACGCAATACTAGCGAGAATGTCGAGAAGTTTGAATCAGAAAGTTCGAACCAAGAACGCTTGCAATTCGGGGAAGCCGTCCAATTATCAGAAAACTTCAATTCACGTTTGGATGTACCGTAAGTTAAGTGTGCAGCTAGAATGCTTGTGTTGATAATGCAGGAGCTATGAATAGAACGGACGTGCGCCTTGCAATGCTAAAGGACAGTGACTCTGACCCGGACTCAGAAGCCTAGAGAGACCCAGACCGGTCCAAACCAATGTACATCCAAAATCGGTATACCTGGATACGTCCGCAGGCCTTTTGATGAGGAGTGTCGAGTGCAGCAATCAATGCCTTTCATACCAATGCTTTCCCTTTGTCTTCTCCGTCCTCGTCCTCGTCAAGTCTAGCCGCCCTGCATCACTAGCCCCATCCACGACAACGACCTCGCCGTTCATACCATTCTGCGTCTTCTCTCCCCTGGACTTTCCGTCCACCTTCCCGTCATTGTCTTTTGTCACTCCCAACGACTCCTGACCCTTCTCCACGTCCCCCTCCACCTCCTCCTCTTCGACGGGAATCCCCTCAACCTTCTTTATCTTTTTTCCCTCCCTAAATACCACGATCCCTGCCACAATACCCACCAAACACGCAATCGTGACTAGAAATCCCGTAACCCAACTTGGCCGCGTGAAGCGGTTGAGTCCCCACATCGCGCCTGCCAGACAAGCCTGAAAGGCAGTGTTGAGGATATACATCCACACAACGACATCGATCATAACAGGCTTTGTTGGCGGCGCTCTTACGCCAGTCAACGGCGCAGGTGGCATGCTGGTCACTGGCAGAGGGACTGCAGGATTCTCCTCCAGCTCCGCGAATTCCTCCTCGGTCCACTCCGGCGGTGAGTCATCTCGCTTCGGATTTTTCTTGTTGTATACAGGCGGCGGAGCGAGATGCTCATCTAATTTGTCCGAACCTGGAAGGCGAAACCAGCCTCGATTATGGCCCGCAAGGCGTCTGAAATAGTCGTATTTCTTGAAGACGCGCCATTGGATCAGGTAGTAGAAGTCGCGGAACCGCCAGGGGATCAACCCGAATCCAGTTACACAGAACAGACCGTTCAGGATTTGACTGTCTATCTCGATCCAGATCTTGCGAGCGCTATAGTCGTCGTTGCAGCTTGGGTGACACATTGCGGGTGCGGCTTGGAGAAGGACGAAGAAGATCATGGCGCCCCAAGCTACGACATTGAGGCCGTATATTGTGATTAAAAAACCGAAGGGAGTCAAGAAGAACTTCCAGAAGGCTTTGAGGCCGATCACAGTAGACTGCCACCAGGTTTTCTTTGGTGGAAATCGGTAGCCGTTGGGGTAGGTGCCTGTTTCGTCAGGGCCATTTGGCGGGGTTGAGTCTGCAGACGGTTGGTCGGAGGTGGAGGACGATCGAGCGAGTTCGGTAGTAATAGTTGGCTCGCCACGCTTGTCGTCTGCAACACGCTGCGGTGATCTGATGACATGTCAGTATTTATGACGGAGAGGCCATGTCATCGACTTACATATTGGCCCGCCGTGTCTCTATGCCAGACCCTTCTGGTATTGTAGATGGCACTCCGTTTGCCTCGTCTGAGACTTGATAGTCCACGATAGGGAAGAAATCTTCCTGCTCACCCAGCCGAGTCGACAACGGAGATGTCGTGCTCCTTCTTTGTCTGGAAGCGCTCAATGAGCTCGCTCGTGATGTTCTCCTCCTCTGGATCTGATGTGGAGTCTCTCCTCTGCCCTGCATCTGGCCTTCTTCTGTCCATCCGTCCGCACAGAAGCTGCCGTTCCTAATCTCACCCAGTGTCGGGACTTTGGACGCAACCTCGCCTGTGGCCTGCCACATGCCATAAGGAGGACTGCTATTGAGAAACGACTCGCTCGAGGAGAGAGTTCGCCTTCGCCGGGAGATAGCGGAGCTGCTTGACTTCTTCCTTTCGAGAGCCAGTGGCTCCGTCTTCGAGTCTGCCGGTTTTGATGGTGGAGCCGCGCCTTTAGGGGCCCTCGTGGCGCCAGGAGACCGAGGAAGGGAAGGGAATGGTTCGGTGCTTGCTGGAGATGCCATGATGGGTGTACAGCTGGCCGAGCGGCGCGAATGAGTATGCGGAAGCCCCGGCTACCTGGTCGAACAGGTAACACGACGCGCCGATTGCTTGTTTGCAGCTTTCCACGTCAGCATGAGGGCTGCAAGACTTGTTGTTCACAGCCTTGTGTGTTATTCTCAATCGTTCTGCAACTTGGAGGGAGCAATTGAAATGATGCGACTAAATACAGCATGAGGCTTTGGAGCTTATGAAGACTTTCTAGAATGAGAAGTAGCTGGAGTGGCACTGCACGCGTAAGGTGCCAAGGTCGAAAGAGCGGCTTTTCGCCCAGCCGGCAGATCAGGGTCTTCGGCAGGTTGACGACTTATGCATCATTATCGCCATATAGATCATTCACTGAACTGTCCTCCGACCGCGGCTAACAGTAGTCACGACTGGTAGGGTTTCGTATCGCCGGGAAAACAATTGGGGCAGTCGACCAATGTGAGAAGAATTCTGTCTCTGCAGGAGCATGATTCACCCGGTGCTGCCAGAGGCGTGTGTCCCCGACCACCGAGACGTCTTTCGGGTCAAGGATATTGAAGACGTCAATAGCTCCTGGCTGTGATGGAGCTTTGGATAGCCGGGCGGGTGTAGGGAACCCGAAGCGCTGGAAAGACGTAGCTTAGCCTGCCAGTCACATTCGCTTGATATGGAACCATTGCAAGGTGGTTGTATGGTTGTATACTTGTATACCCGAGAATCCTATGTAGTGACTTCCTGATCAGCCTTATATTTCTTCGACCGCCGTCGCTTTTTCTTGGTTGTTTCAATGCCAGTATCCGCCTCACCCTCCACAGCATTGACCTCGTTTCTATTCGTCGTTTCCCCATCAGCTTCTGGGCCAACCTCCGCGGAGACCATCGGCCCTTTCTCGTCCCCAAATGTGTCTCTACGCCACTGCCTCAACCTGGCTTTCTTTCCCAGATGCTTCTGATCCCTTTTCTTTTTGTTGGGGTCTCTAAACGCAGCTAACTTTTTGAGGCCTGCGTACTCATTCAGTTGACTGTCATCTGCCATTAGGATATCGCGGGCAGACAAGCCGAAGCTGAGAGGGGACGTCTCGCGATAGCGGAAGCCAGCGGCATCCTTCTGGTTGCCTGCAATCGCGGTATCGAGTTCCACTTGGTCGTCCACCAGTTGCTCAATCATCCTTCGTTCCTTTCGTGCGCCCTTTTTCTTGTCTTCACGATCTTTTTCATAGTCTTTCCTTGATGTCTGGTCGCCATGGACTTCCTTTGGCCGCTTTACACCCTCCTCAAGCGCCTCATCAGGAAGCTCAAAAGTTGGTTCTCCTTCGTCAAAGTCAGGGACCAGATCATTGATTTCAACGTCATTATCCCATTTCGGTTTCTTTAGCTTTCGACTCTTCTTGTTCGCTGTACGTCCATTTTCGTCGCTGCTGACATCGTCTTCTGCGTAATATGCTTCACCAAACCTCTTCTGCATTTCTTCCTCCCATCTTGCATCGTTCCAGTCATCATCAAGAAACCTAGCCCAGTCCTCTTGCGACAGTCCACCACTACCCTTGAGTCCTGCTGCCTTCTTTATCTTCCCAAGCTTTTCTTCAGCTTCCTCAATCTTCAGCTTCCGCAATTGAGCTTTCTCCTGAGCCCTCTCACGTTTTGCTGCCTCCTTTCTTTCTCGATCAGCATCCCGCTGTTTCCTTCGCGCATTGTTCTCTTCGCGCCGGACAGAGTATTTCGCAGCAATGTCACGGGCATGTGAAACAAGCTTCTCGTTCGACTTTGCTGGATCTTCAAATCGAAAATTGTAGGCTTGCTCGAACGCCTCAGCCTTGCGATCCTCCTCGTCGTCATCTGATAAAAGTGGTTGAAAATGCGCACGCTCCGACGGTACCCATGCTCTAGCAGCCATAAAATTGGAAAGAAAGGTCTCGGGATCTTTGTCTGCATTCTCCACGTCAAGCGGCGATTGCTCAGCCGTCCTCACCTTTCGTGGTTTGGCAACAAGGAAGCTGTCATCTTCCCCACCATTTCCCATGTCATCACCTGACGATTCGCTTGCGGGGTTGCCTGCCGTAGCAGCATTAATCTCACCAACAATGGACCGCTTCAGGGCCTCCTGCTCTTGGTTGTATGTCATGGGTGTCTCCGCAATGTTCTCCAAATCAACTTTGCCACCGTTCAAGAGGTTTTCCCGATGATAGTCTCGCAAGAACATGGCCTTCTCCTTCGTTGTGCTAGTTTGATCGCCTGGCTCGTGGCGGTCATCGTCCAGCTGTGAATAGAAAGTAGTCTTTTTGTCGTAGACTCGTGGATCTTTTGCCTTAATGGCATTCAAAGTCGCGAAAATCTCCGAGTCCAAGGCCTCAGTTGCAAATTTGCCTGCATCATCTTCATCTTCATCTTCGTCTTCGGAATCAGACGTCGAATCCTCATTGGAGTCGGCAGCAGTCTCTTCGTCTCTGTCAGAACGCTTGCGCTTCAGGGATTTACTGGAGAGCTTATCCTCCACTTCAGCCGACAGAATTAGCATTCTGGGCAAATCTTCACAGGCAAAGAATACATACATCGCCGCAACTCTTCTCTTTTCTTATTGTAGGTGAATTTTCGTGCGAAGTCCTCGTTGACTTGGAAATCGGTGCCATTCTGCAGCTGAACTCCCCCACCCTCGCTATCCGATCCATCGCTACTAAGCAAGTCCTTTGTCATATCGGGTGGTTGTCAAGAATGAACAGTAGAAATTGTTCCATTTCCAAATCTCTCTTGACAAAAGTGTCTCCACAACCGACTAAGTTAGGGTCCAGCAGATCCTCGACTTGGCAGGTTCGCCGAGCGTTTGCGCGACGTGTGAAACAGGACATGCTGGGAGTTGGTGAGAGTTTACAGGAGCTGAGTTGGTTATTCTATGTTCCGCATGTTATAGTAACCTGCATTCGCAACAAACTGTTATGATTGAACGGTATTTGCTCCTGGAGAGTTTGCTCCCTCTCAGCGCGCGAAATGTCACACATGCAACAGGCACCTCTTGCCCAAGTGGGAAAGCTCATCAATCTCATGTATGTTTCCTTTTTCGTATGCGATCAATTGATGGTTCTGACTCCGTGTATAGACCTGTGGGCTTGAAAGAAGCCGCTCTTGACTCCCCTACCTTCAGAGCAACCGTCATACACTTTTCTGAACAGGTGGATCTGATTGAGAAATGGGTCGAAGAGTATATGAAGTCTACGAATAGGCTGGTGGCCGAGTCAGCTACATTGGAAAATGTCATCATTAGCTTTACCTCTCATGCGCTGCTACCCAATTCGATCACAGAAGCTGTATTGGATCATGACTACAGCGTTCTGGCGATGAGGAAATATGGAGAGGGCGCAAAGGACTTTTGGATGAGCACCTTGGCTGTGATCAAGAGATTGACTGCAGTGGTCGTGGAGCCTATCAGGGCGTTCTTACAGAATGATTTGCGAGCTTTCAAGGTTCGATACTGCCGATTACGATCTTGATGAATTGACTGATCGTTCATAGGATGTACGGCGAAGCTTAGAGGCCTGTCAGAAGAGTTTCGACACTTTGCAAACGAAGTACGCCTCCCAAGCGAAGTCGAAGGAACCTTCCTCGTTGCGCGAGGATGCTTTCCAGCTGCACGAGGCTCGAAAATTGTATCTTAAAGCATCGATGGATTATTGTGTGCTCGCGCCTCAGCTACGGACCATGATTGATAAACTTCTCATTCGGATCTTTTCCGACCAATGGCGTGAGATGCGGCTGTCGGGGGAGAACAGTGGTGCGACATTCGCTCGAGGTGCACATGAAATGGAACGAGTCAAGGGGTGGATCAGAGAGATGGAAAACAGCGACAAAGCTTTCAAGAGAGAATTGCATGCTGCGAGAAAACAGCTTGAAGAGATAGCTGAGATTGCAGCACGTCCTTCGCGCGAGCTGGACGATTATTCCGTATCCACCGTCCCTTACCTAGGACATACACCATCCCCCAGCCGTGGAAATATTCCAAAATCACCTGGGAAGGCCGAAGCCAAGAAATCTGAAAAGCAAGGTTGGCTGTTTCTCCGGACTTTCTCTGGAAAACCAGTCAGGTTGGTGTGGGTACGTCGATGGGCATTCGTCAAGAATGGAATTTTCGGCTGGTTGCTGCAGAGCACTCGTGCTGGTGGCGTTGAGGAAAGTGAGCGTATTGGCGTCTTGCTATGTAATGTCAAGCCTGCTCTTCAGGAAGAACGACGCTTCTGCTTTGAGGTGAAGACGAAAAATAATGCGATCATGCTGCAAGCAGATACTCAGGCTGAGCTCACGGAATGGATCAGTGTTTTTGAAAATGCAAAATCCAAGGCTCTAGAGGACCCAGGATCAAGCGGCTCTCTTGTTGGCAAGGCAGCACACCAGGATCCTGCCTTTGCCATCTCTCCACCATCCGTGCCTGAGTTTGGCAATTTTGTTCTCGATTCAGTGAATCCTGGTAGCAAAGACGATGAGGCAATCGCTCTCGAACGAACCGGTACGATGGCTTCATCCGGTCAAGACCCTGGCGGAGATGTCAGTCGGAAGGGCACGGGACTTGGGACTGAAGGCGGTGGACTTCGTGATCATGCTGCAAGAGCCATGTCCAAAGTTGACCTACCGCGCAGATCTCCTTCGACCCTCATGATTGGTACGCCCAGCTCGCCAGCGATGGGCGGCATCGCAAGTTTGATTGCAGCAAGCCATGGCTCAATGCCAGTTGGCCCAGGGGCTCCGGTCAAGCCAGTCGAGGTGGAAAAGCCCAAGATCACTTTCACTCTTGCTTCGCGTGATATGCCACCAAACACTCTTGCGCCTTCGACATTGATCAATCCACCTGCTCCGACACAGCTGAGCAAGCAGGCTGTAATCATCAGCGGCGAGCGTGGAGTCAGTTCCCTTGCCGACAAATCGGGCGGTATGCCGAGTGGACTGCTTGCAAACATGTGGGGAAGCTGGAACTGGGGCTATGTGAACAGGCTTGAACGAGGAGAGTTGAAAATTCCGTCAGAGACAAGACCTCTTGATCAGCCTAGCCCGTTAATGCTACCCTCTGCTTCTCCACCTAAAGGGCCCATCCAGTCCCTAGTCAAGGAGAATCTGACTTCTTTCTCATCCTCCGCTACAGATCTTACTCTCACAGACGACAAATTGAGGTCCAGAACACCATCGCCTGGAAAACGCAATACTATCAGTATGGACGCAGAGTCTGCAAAAGCTCTCCGAATGGCAATAGCACCGCAGGAATATCCCAACTACTACCCTTTACAATTGAAGACTCAAGACGCTCAATTTCGCTTGCTCTTTCCAAGCGTCAGCACGGAGGAGAAACTTGTTTTAGTTTTTCGAGCAACCTGGAATCCAAACGATCAGCAGGACTTTCCTGGGAGAGCTTATGTGACCACACATGAGATTTACTTTTACAGCCATCACCTGGGACTTGTCCTGGCTTCTGGTGTAAGTCTTCCCACAATAGAAGAGGTCACAGCTGCTCCTGGGCGAGACTGCGACTTCCTCTTCTTGCATATGCGGGATGTGAGAGACGGGAGCAGTCCTGCGCGAATCACAATCAAGACGTTTCTGGAGCCGCTGAAATTGCTACAACGACGACTGAACTATTTGGTCAGGAATAGCGTCGCTGACGAACCTTCAGACCTGGAAAATGTCATCAAGACCTTAATAAGAATGGAAGCTCAAAGACCCGCACGACGTTCAAGCTCTGAAAGTTGGGAAGATGTTTCTATAAGCACGCCAATGGATGATGGCACACCTGGCGGGCAAAACCAGTCGAGGCAGAATCTGAACGATCTCAAAGCTCCTGTCCGGGTTGACAGGTCGCTCGAGAACCAGCTAGGCAGATACAGACAAACAAAGGAAGCTCCCAAGTTCAGACTCCCTGCTCAGCCAGTTGTCTATACGGCGGCAGGAAATCTTCACAAAGCATTAGAGAGAAACTTCGACGTCAGTCCCAAGGCACTCTTTCACGTCCTTTTCGGGGACAAAAGCGCTGTCTGGCAATTACTGCAACACGAGCGCAGAGCGAGAAACCTTAAACAGGGTCCATGGGTCAGTGTGGGTGAAGGACACTTGAGGCGAGATTTTGACTTTGACATCCCCATCTGCGACTCATTTGGCCATACCAGAGACGTCGAAGTAAGAGACTATCAAGTTGTTGATGTGCTCAACGACCATCTCTGCTACGTCGTGACCGACAAACGAACAGCCTGGCATTTACCATACCGCCACAATTTCAAGATCGTCAGCAAGATCGTCATCACCCATCTTGCCAAGGCGAAAAGCAAGCTCGCCATCTTCACAAAAGTCGAATGGGTAAGAAAACCATGGTTCCTCAAACGCATAATCGACAGACAAGCAATGGACGACCTCGGACTCGACGCCCTCGACCTGACAGACCTCGTCACCGACCAAGTCCGCCGCCTTGGTCCTTACAGCCGCACGAAAAAAGCAATCCAGATCTTCGGCCAAGTCGGCCACTCCAACAACATCACGCAACTCCAGCTCGAAAAAATGGCAATCAACATCGAAATGAGAAGACATCCGATCCAACGCACCCCCTTCGCTCTAATGCTCCAAACCTCCGTCTCCCTCTTCGAAAGCATACTCACCTCCCTCCTCGAATCCGTCATCGATCTCTGCGCCTGGTTCTGGAAAACCGGCTCAGCAAACAGCGTCATCCTCGCCCTGCTAGTAGTAAGTGGCTTATTCAACGGCTTCTACACCTCCCGCGACTCATGGGAATGGTGGCACGAACGCTCCGCCACTAGATTCCTAGCCAACATGGGCATCCAGGCCAATACCGTCATGAGCAAAGCCGTCTACATGCACGATATTGACGAAGTTCTCGCTCCAGCGGTGGCGTTCCCATCCCAAGCCGGCGCTCCTGCCACAGCGAGTCCATGCTACTCCACCTTCCGCACCGCAAACCAACTCGATGATCTGGATGCGCCCTTACCAATCTCGTCGGAGAAGGGCGATGCACGGAGGATTCAACAAACGAGACGGAAGCTGGCGTTGTATAGACATGATCTGTTGGTGGCGATGAGGGTGGTTAATAGTGTTGAGAAGGAGGTCTTGCGCACGGAGTGGGAGGGGTTCGTGAGGGGCGAGTGGAGGAGGTGTAGGCAATTTGGGAGGTTTTTGGAGGAGGAGAAGAAGGAGGAGAACGGGAATGGGACGATGACGGGTTTGGAGGAGGTGGAGAGGTGGTTGGGGGATTACTGTGAGAGCTGCCGGTGGGAGTTTGAGGGGTTGGGTGTTACACAGTAGGATGGAGGTCGACAAGACGGATTGTTGGGTGTATGCGCTGTTTTGGGTATCGCATGGCAAAGGATCACGACTTGGTTGAGATCTGGATGAGTCGACTGTTTGGTGTTGCCTTTATGGACGACTGGATTGGGCAACGATACCTCGCTAGTTTTCTGGATATGCAATATACATGTACATCAATCTCTCGGCGAACCCGACCATCTTCGCAGCCGCTCACTGCTAGTCGCCCGCCTGTTCGGTCTCGAGTCCACCATCCTCGAGACGAAG
>JAABUK010001403.1_pt1 | contig 46095 bp, 12 predicted proteins | sample 5559141 | NCBI WGS metagenome assembly JAABUK01 (sample SAMN10711869, study PRJNA513367) | rock metagenome | isolation source: Antarctica rocks | place: Antarctica: Victoria Land, Pudding Butte nord | collected 2016-01-03 | reverse complement strand
ACGGCCTCGGGCGCCCGTCGAGCGCCCGTCGAGCGATTTAACGCTCGAAGGGTGCTCGGCGGGCGCTCGACGGGCGCTCGGGGCCGCTCGGGCACCCCGAGCCTACCTTAGGCGCCCGAGGCAGCTTGCCTAGTGGCCCCGAGCCGCTGGAGCCGGTTTTCGATTTGCCGACGTATCTCCTAAAATAAACCTAAAGGCCTTTATTAACTTAAGGCGAGAACGGAGAAGTTACTCTTTAAAATATTAATACTATAGAGGTAGTCCAGAATAAGAAGATATATAAAAAAGTAGTTTACAATCTTTATTAGCTTAAAGCTATTTATTTGGACTAATCGATAATTAAAACTAGGTATATTTCAATAGACCCGTAGTTACTAACGCTAATAACCTACGATAAAGATTATATACGATAGAAGATTAAAGCGGTAAAGATTATCCTTTATACTTTTTTTATAGACTAATATTTAGAGTCTTTATACTTCTTCTTTATTACGATATTAATATTACCTTTATTTAAATACGTCCTATTATTTCTAAAGGAAATTAATATTTAAAAGGTATTACTAGTAGTATACGTTATCAAAGTTTATTTATTAATTTTATATTATTTAATACTAGATTAAAAGAGTATCGTTATAGCGATAATTAAAAGTATTAGGATACGCTTTCCGGTAGGCGTTTAATTACGAGAGAGAGTTAAACTACAAAAGAGGATCCTTTCCCGTATATCGTTATATAGATAAGGGTCGGAAGCGGAGTATCTAGAATTTCTTTATATTAATTAAAGGTCGAACGGCTATTATAGAGAATTTATATTATTTAATACCGACGTCTTCTTTAGGCGCTAGTAGCTCTAAGTTATATTTAATAAATTTAACGGATATATACCTTAGTACCCAGGAAATATATCGACTCTAAAAACGATTTAAATTTGCGAAATAGGCGTCCTCCGTAGTAAAATTCACTATTTCTCCGGTTATTTAAAAGAGGTAAGGAGATATCTTAAGCGAATACTATATCCCGGACGACCCGAGGTATTTATAATATATAAGACTATAACTTACTTAACTATAATATATTATAAATTAAATAAAACTATATTAGGTATAGAGTATATATTAGTATAATTAAATAATCTTACTATTTATTAGTTTTAAGAAAGCGGGAGCGCGAAATAATTAAGGCTTATTTTAATATATACCTATTTAATATAAAGTATATAGGTTATCTTTATTTAACCGACCGCTTCCGGTTATATATCTTTAAAGAGAGATATTCGATAAGGGTTCGATAAGGTATACGAGCTTTTTTAAATATTTATTTAATCTTATAAGAATACTAGCGCCTTTAGTAGAGCTAGTAAAATAAATCGGTTCTCTACGCTTTTAGGTCTAGCTTTAATTATATATATTAAAGATAATATATATAGGGCCCGCGATTACTACGATATTACTTTAGATATTATAAATTATTATTAATAAAATACTAGTTACACCGAGGTAATTATTTACTAGTTTAAAAATATTATAATATATAATCTTAGAGAGCTAAAGGAGGTATAGAAATTTAATAGGCTAGTAGGAAAGTTTTATTAATATCGCTTATATTTCTTTATAGGATTTAGAACTCTTTAGCCTAAAATTATCGGAATTTAAATTATTTAATAAAAACGCGAAAGGATAATTTCATAATAAGGATAAGAAAGAATAACCTTAAAATATTTATAACGGAGGATTTAAAGTATATAATTATCTTTAATAAATTAATTTAATAGTCTTAACGTTCTCCCCTCGAAAAAGAATTTTTAAAAAAACGATCTCGCTAGATTAGAGAACGTTACGAATATTTTCTATTAAATATAACTAGTTATAGCGTCCGTTATATAAGCTATCTTCTGAGTTATTCTAGAAATATTATAATATCGGCTTAGTCTAATAACCCTTACTAAGTAGGCTAGAGTCGTAGGTTATCGGATTATTAATTTATATTACGGATAATAAATAAAGTAACGATATTTTCTAGCTATAAATTATAAGGTAGGTTAAACGGATCTTAATTAATATTTATATTTTTAACTTAAGAATAGGCCGTTTTAAGACTCTTTAAGACTCGATATCGAGGACTTAAGCCCGCGACCGAAACTTTATATATATCGCCTAAGATTATAACTTTACCGTCGATACCGGGTATTAATAACGAACCTAGTATTCGGGGTAAATCTAGTTTATTCGGGATACTAAAATAACTAAAATAACTTAGTTATATAATATTAATAAACTCTTATTATATTACTTGGACGTAGCTAACTCTAACTAAAAGACTATTAATATTAATCGCCTTAATATTATATATATAGCGGGGACTAAGAGAAAAGGCGGTATTTATATATATATTAAATATCTCTTAAGAGTATACAGCCGAAGAACTAGTTTCCCGGCGAAGACTAGGTTTTATACTTTACCGTATTTTATTAACCCCGAAGAGAGAATTCGGATAGATTTTCGATCTTTAAATAAAGAGGTTTTCGTAAAATATATTTTAGAGACTTATAAAGTTTTATAATTCTTTAAAAAGGATATTTAAGACGCCCCTCGATATTTTTAATTCCTTATATTAATATCCTTTTACGCGTTTATTAAAAAGGGAGTTAATATAATAATATACGAAACCTATTAAAATAATAAATATAACGTAATAAATATTATACCGAGGCCTATTATAACGGCGATCACGTTTATCGATAAAGATTATATATATTAATTTAGCCCGTCTCTTAAGAATATCGCCTAGTATAAAATAAGAATCTTTAAAGCCGGCGCCCCTATATTCTCAGCCCCTTAATGAAATATAATAATTATAATATTTTAAAAACGAGTAGCTAATAAAGGAGTTATATTAAAATTCGTCGAGGTTTATTTAAATCTCCTGGTTAATACTTTATAATTAAAGCCGGAGGTTTAATTACTAAATTTCTCTTTAACTCGGGCTATTAATAATAGTTTCCTATAATAAAGGGCGCTATAAGGTAATACTATACTCTCGTTACTCGATATAATTTAAGAATTATAAATATTCTTTTAACTAAAACGGTTTTAGTTAATTTCGGATAATAATTTTATATAATTTCTCGATAAGGTATATAATAAACTTAATCTCGGAATATATATATAATAGTTTTCTTAAACGAGTTCTAATATAAAGCGGAATATAACCGGCTCGCTTATATTTAATAATATATTAATACCGAATAACTTTATCTATTAAGTCCTTATCTTTAGTTATTATTCTAATTATCGAGATCGGGTCGCTTTTTTAAAATCCCTAATTTACTCTCTCCTATAATATTATATATCGATATAGTATATTATTTTCATAATATATTAATATATACGAAGCGTAAATAATAGTCCGTGAATCTCGCTATTAATAAAGATAAGATTAATTTAATTTTAGATTCGTAATTCTCCTTTCTTAACGAGTATATAAAGTCTTAGGCGCGGGCTTATCCGCGATCTAAAATATAAAAAATATTAAATATCGAGAATACTTTAAAGTTTACGAAAAAGATTAAGGGGTAAGAAAATATTATTTATATTTTAATAACGGGGAGTTTATACGTAATTAATAAAACTCTTCGTATCCTAGGTTATTAAGAGTAATATAAATTCTTAATTACGTAATAATAAGGGTAAAGTTAGGGTTATATAATCGGTATTTTACACCGGCGATAATAAAGAAATCGTTAAGAAACTTAATCCTCGAGCTTTTAAATAGATTAAAAGTATATAGATATACGATTATAATAGTCTTCCTCTTTAATATACTAAATTTTAATATTTCTTTCGTTTACCGCTTTAAAAGTTAATACTAAATAAATATAATTAATATCTTTATAAAGTTATACTTCCTCCCTATTATTAAGCTTTTATATAATCCTACTATTTAAAGTAATTTTTAAATTAATATTAATCGATCTTTACGCCCCTTTATTATACTTTTATAATTCTTTTTATTAATTATATTAACTTATTATATCCGGTTAAAAAAAATAAGTAATTACGTTTATTATATATTCTCGTCGTTTACTCGGCGAAGGTAGTATGGACTTTATCTAGATATAATATAAGTATAATATTATTAATAATTTTAACGCGAATATAGTTAAAGCTTTGAAATATTATCCCCTTATAATTATATAATTAAAATAACTAACTATTATAATTCCTAATTAAAAGTGATATAGTTACGGTTATTTTATAACGTAGTTTAATGATTACGTGAATTCGTTCCTAGTAATTTATTTAAATTAACGATAGATATTAACCCCTCTCTAGGACTTCCTAATATTTAAGAGAGTAGAATATAAATTTAAGAGCTATTATAATAGTATTATAAATATATATTATTATACGAATACGTAGAGCTCTTTTATAGAATATAAATATATTAATATTAATAAAATATATAATTAAATAAGCGACTATCTTTACTCTCCCGTATTATTAAAGAGCTTTAATTATATTAAATAGTATAAAAATATTAAATAAACGTTAATATAAATATACCCGACGTTTAAGGCTTATACGATACTTTAATAAGTTAGAGATTATATCTCGACTTATTATACTAATAATATTTTTTATCGGATACTTATATAATAATATTAATATAATCTATTAAAGGGCGCCTTAGAAAACTCACCGTTAATAATTTAAATAAAAGATAACGTTATATTATAGTTAAAGAGTATTTAATATCTGATTCGTCTCTTTATTTCTTTAACTTTATTAAGACTAGTAAAATAAGGTCTAGAATACTTATCGCCGGCTTAATATATTCGATCGTAATCGATCCGATATTCGGTTAGATATAATCGGAGGATATTAATTAACCTTCGTTATATAGCGAAAACTATCTTATAACTCTTTCGAATATCTACTTTAAACTTTTTATTCGGGATTTATAAATAAATATTCTTAAATATCTAAAAGTACGCCGTATTATTAAATATTCGTTATATCTACTTTAATAATTCCTCTCCTTCGTTTCCTCCGCGAAGAAAGGATAATTATTTTATATCTTTTAAAGCGACTTAAATACCCTATTATAAATACTTCGTTAGAGACTATAAATATTATACTTTTATTAAATATATCGAAACCCTTAACTACTATAAGCGACTTATTAGATAACGACGTAAATCCTCCGACTAGTTGTAATTATTAATATAATTAAAGTTTAAAGGTACTCCGAACCGTAAGGAGGAAAAAATTCGCTAATTACTATATAACCTTTTAAAGTACTAGGATTTAACGGTAAATAATAATCTATTTAGTCTTTCGTAAACGTTTTAAATCCGGTAAAGTAAATAATATTAATACTCTCGATAATCGAATTATAAGGTACGGGGGGATAATATTATTTTATAAAAAATTACCTCACCGGCTCAGAATATCTAAAAAATATTAATTAATAATATCGTTAAAACGAGTAATAGAGCTTATTAAAATAAACGGCTTTTTACTATAAAAGCTAGTATATTATAAAGATACTCGTATAGCTAAAATAAGGGTTTTAAAGAAAGTTATTAAACTCTATATAAATATAGAAGGTACCCTAGTAAACTTCGATTATACTCTCGAAGAGAGGTCGAAGGTTTAAATAAATACGGAATCTATTTTATTAAATTACTAAGGTATCGACCTAAGGGACGGGAATATCGAAGATAATATTTTTTAATATCTCCGACTACGAAAGGGGCGTTATATTAAGTATTAAAAAATATAATCTTATAAACTATATACTATATTTATTAAATATATATTTTATTAAAACTAGTTACTAAAAGTCTATACCTAAACCTAGATCTTTTATTTAGGACTTTAATATATTTAACGACTCCTAAAGGGATTTAAGAGTATAAATAATAATATATATATTTTATAAAAAGCCTACTATTATTAAATCTAAAACTAAACGATAACTAAAGTACGAAGTTATTATATTAATTAATAATAAAGTCCCCGTCCGAGTACCTAACTCTTTAATAAAGGGTACTCTAAATACGCTATAGAATATATTAACGATTAAATAAAGAAAGTATAATAACATTTAAACTTAAGTATATAGTCCGAAGAAGTAGTACCGCCCTAGAACGTTAGGGTAGAGGAAACGCCTTATAAATAATATATTATAAAGTCGATAAAATCGGACGAAAGAAGACGCGGCTTTAATTATTAATACTAAACCGAAGATAGCTCCGGCGGTAATTATATATATCTAGATAATATCTATAACTTTTAGTAGTATGAATTAATTAAATATTATTATTTAAGGTTAAGTTATAACTACTAATTTATATTTAACCGAAAGGTATCTAGATCTAGAAATATCTACTTTTAATATTATCGAGGCGAGGTTTATTATCCGGATCCTTTAATATATATAGCCCGCTTTCGACGTAAAGAAGATATATTATTAATTAAATATTATCCGTCGACGAAGGATCTAATTATAACTCTATTAAATATTAACTCAAACCTTTACGGTACGAAATAGTATTATTAATCTACTACGTTAAATAGATTCGAATAGACTATACGTATTCTTATATTTATACTATAATAATCTAACGAAATAATCGATACGCCGTACGTAAGAAGTTTTATAAACGATATAAAAGTTAGTTTAAAAAGAGAAATTAACTAGCGCGGCTAATAAGAGTAGAAATATATATAATTATTTATTATAATAATAAATACTATATTTATAAATCGACTAATCGACCCGGATAGTCTTTATTAGAGTAAAATATTATAAGTTAATACCCTAGTCGCCATAATATAGACCGTTTATAAATTATTTATTAAATAAATTTCATTCTACCCCTTTTCCGCCGGTATCCTAAAGACTTTAAAATAATAAATAAAGAAAGGGACGATAATAAAGACGAGGAGGAAAGAGAAGTAAAAGGAGAAAAAATAAAAGAAGGAGGAGTAATAAAAGAAGATAAAGTATAAATAGAAGTAATAAAGCTTAGCGGGTCTAAGGAAAACCGTATATAAAAGATTAACGAAAAAATTATTAATAAAAGGAGAGTATTTACGATCCTTAGGCCTCTTATCTTACGGAGATCGCCGATCGAGGGGGCTTCGCGTATAGATAATAAATAGATTCTAGAAAAAAAATACGATTAGTTCGGAATAAACAATTATTATTAACTATATTATCTATATTATAAGAACGATAACGGTGAAATATCCGAGTTGAATTTTAGATATAATAATTAAGCCCTAGGTTTAAAACGTAGGGTCTTACTCGAATAAGAAAATATTAATATTAAAAGAATTTAATCTAACTAGTTATTAAAGAGCGAATAGCGCGTAGTTAGTAATTAGTTCTAGCGATATCTCTTAGCCACACTATTTTATATAGGCTTAAACGGCGTAGCTATACTTTATTTATATCGTATTTACCCTATATATAAGTATCTACGCCTTATAGTTTTTATTTAATAAACGGTATCTATATCTAAACTCCTAGATAAGGGACGTCTCTATTTTATATTTAATCGTTATATAACCCGTCGAAACTTCTTTCCGTATTATCTAGGTTCTATCTTTACTATAGTCTATCTATAGGAATACTCTAATAATATAGCCAAGAACGATAAATAAACTAATATCTTCTTTCTATACTTTTCTTACCGACGCCTTTCTAAAGAATAAAAAAGAGATAATTTATATTATTAACCTTAAGCTACCGGTCGCCTAAAGATTATTATTTAATTATTTTAAACCCGATAACTAATTTACCGTTAAAGTTAAATTAATTAAACTACGGTAACTAGGTTAAAATAAACCTATAAATATAAAAGAGTCTATCTAGGTCCCGACCCACGGTCCTACTTCTAGTAATTAAATAATTATAGATATAGGCCTAATATAAACGCTAGATCTACTCGATATAACTACTACCGTAGCTCTTCCTAAAGTAATATTAAACTCTATACTAAAAAGCGTTTCCGTACCGACGATAAACGCATATATACTAGTATTAACGCTCGTTAAATTCTATAATATATCGATTTCGATATTAATAATCTCTAGGATTTCGTCTATACGACTAAGGAAAGTATATTAACTTATTCGCTATAAATCCGGAATATATATATTATAATAATATATAATATTAATAGCGTTAAAAACTTTATTCTTTTTATATTCGTAATATAATAAATAAAAATAACGAGGAGAAATATATTCTTTATTAATTATATAAGTCTAGTATCTATTCTAGATTTATAGGCGCCTATTATAAATACCCCTTCTAAAGAATATATTTTAGATTTAAATATAACTAGAATTAATTACACCGATAATCTAGTTAAAGCCGGCGCCTATAAGAGTATAAATTAATTAATTTACTCTTTTCATTATCTATAAAATACCCTCTTTATATTTTTATATTTCTATATATTCTAGTTTTATAGAGATTTAAAGCTCCGTCGGCCTAATAGTATATTTCTTTATTAAAAATCGTTTAATCCGAAATACGTTCGTACCTAAAATTAATTAACCTAATTACAAGATAAATTCATAACCGTTAACCCTATAATTTCCTTAACTATAAACTTAAGACCCTTTAATAACGATAATATCTAATACCCTACCCTTTTAGGTATATCGGGTACCTTAGCCGGAACCCCTACTAATAATATAATTATAAATAATAATATATAAAATTCGGTAAATAATATATTAGGCGGAAATATTAATAATAATATAAATAATACCTCTAATAATACCGCGAATAGAAGTTTTAATATTATTATAAATTAAGAATCTAATTAAAACCCCGTTACTACGCGATAAATAAGATTATCTAGGCGAGGGGCGAAAATCGCCCTCGAGTTATTTAATCTAATCGAAGAGTTAAGCTAAAACTAACTTCGCGAGTAATAATAATATAAAATCGATCGAATTATTAATAATAACCCGGATAAGGCGTTTAGATAATTTCATTATATAGATAAACTATAATAATATAAATTTATAAATAATTTTCTACTTTTATTTATTCTAATAAATAACCTAAAGAATAAAAGAAAAAGGTTAACTAAATATAATAAAATAAATAAAAACCCTAAATTAAAAATAAGTAAATTAACTATAATATAGTTTTAAATAATACTCGAGATAAATTTAATTTATTTATTATTATATTAAAGGAAATAAAGAGGCCTAAGAAATTATATAAAATATTTTAAAATATAATACTCTTTATAGGAAATATCTACCGGCTATAAATTAACCCCTCTAATTAAAAAGCGCTCTCTTTTATCGAAAAGGTTAATAATAATATCGAAGCCTATAATAAAAAGAAAGGTTATAATTTAAATTACGGAAAATTTCCTCTAAAGTACCTTTAAAATAAATACTAAAGTACGTAAATATTAAAAATAATATATAAAGATATAATTTATCCTAAATAGAAAAAGGAGCTAGTTATTATTTTTAAGGCTCTTTATATCGTAATATAAATATTCTATAGAGATTATAACCTACCTAAAATATAAATTTAATAATATACTAATATCGATAAAAAGCCTCTATAACTTTTAGAGGCCGAGGAGTCCTAGTCTAATTCTACTATAAATACTAGTAATAATAGTAGTATTAAATCTGGTACTAATAATACTAATAGTACTAGGATTAAACCGAGTACTAGAAATAATAGTACTAAATCAGGTACTAGTAATACTATTAATATTAATACTAGTTCTAGTCCTAATAATAATGAGGATACGGAGATAAGTAATATAAAAGACTTATCTACCGGAATAAAATCTACTAATAATAGCGATATAGGGATAATTAAAACTATAAGTTTTTAAGACTTTCTAGTTTCTAGTAAAGGAGAAGTCGGGATTATATATATAAAAGTCGGTGTAATTATACAACGATCTAAAACCTAAGGATATCTTATCCGTTAGAAAACCGACGAAGAAATTTATTACTTAATATAAATACCGGTATAAAAGTATATATTAAATCGTTATATCGGTTAACTACGCTATAATATCGGGGGCTAGTTAATACCCTCGTATATCTATTATAATAAAATAACTAGGAGATTTAGAAGATACTTTTTTATCGCGAAATAATTTTATTAAGATAATTAATTAGGTACGGATTAATTAAAATCTCTTAAATTAATCGAATTCGAAGGACGAAAAGTTTTTATAATATTATAAATAGAAGCTAGACTCTTTAACGGAGAAATAAAAGTAATATAGCGAATTAAAAATAACTAATTTAAAGCGGTAAAAGTGGCTTAATTTATAATTAGCTAACTAGGATTTTCTTAACTAGGAATTACTTAACTAGGATTAACTTAACTAGGAGTTATTTAAATAAAAGTCGCTTAACTAAGATTCGTTCAACTAGGTATCGTTCAACTAGGTATCGTTTAACTAGGTATTATTTAACTAGGTATTACTTGACTAGGATTTATATAACTAGGTATCGCTTAACTAGTAATAAGCTAGCTAGTAGTTCCTTAAATGAAAGTTATCTAACTAGGAGTCGCCTAGCTAGGATTTATATAACTAACTCAAATTAATATAATCTCGTCCTCCGTAGTTTAAATAATAATAGCTAGTACGGTTTAATAGGCTATTTAATAATATTAGTAATAATCGATACCGGCCGTAGCTACGTAGAAAATAGGATATAGTAGAAGGGGATTAAAAATAGCGATTCTATAACTAATCCGAAAATAATTAACGGAAGAAAATTATTAATACCCGATAATATTAGTAGCTCTAAAATCGATATTAATACTAATTTTGAATCTTATTAAAATTTATTCCGTAATTATTAAAATTAGGGAGAATAAAATAAAGAGTTATTCGACTTTAATACTCGTTAGGAGCGCTCTATAGGCGTTTCGTTATACTATACTATTATTTATACTTTATAATAACGCCTCGCGGCTCTTATTAATCTTTTCCTCGTAAAATTTTCTAGCGAATACTACCTCTTATTTAATATTTCGTATTTTACTTTAAACGCTTATTAAAAATTATCTATTATTACTATATCTTAGTTTAATATTATAAAAATACTTTTCTAATAAAACTATACCTCCCTTTAATTTAACGTAGACTATTCTTAACTAGTAATACCGAAAATAAAATTCTCTATATTATAAACTTATTATCGTAAATTAATTAAGACCGGTTAAGTATTTAACGTTCGTCCCTAGGTCGCGAGACGTACCCCGTCGTAAAACGAACTAATAATTTAGACCTTTAAAGTCTCTCTATCGTAAGACTATGAAGTTATAATTAATTAAGGATTTTTCTACAGTTATTTCTTTTCCCGGATAACTATTTATAACGAAAATTATTACGGTATTAATTATATTATCGCTTATTCGTTTAATATTATTAATTACCGCTTTAACTATTTCTTTTTACTAAATTACGATTAGTTATATATTTTTAGTTTTCGGAATTATAATATAATAGTTTTAATAAGAAAAAATATAATTCCAAACTTTAAATATATATTCTAAATCTGGTCGTAAAAAAAAGGGTAACGATAGCCTCGCGTTTTGGGGCGATATTTTAATATATTTTAATATATATTAATCTATAATTTAATATTATACTTTTTAGTATTATATAAAATTATCCTCTTTTTAATATAGTTTTTAAAATAATTATAGCGTATCGTTTTAGGTTTTTAAAAACGTTTATAAAAAGGTATATACCTATTTTCTTTATATTTAGCGCGGTTATTATTTAATTTACTTTTACTATTTAAAAGCGTTACCTTTTACTCGTTTCCGTTTTTTTTTAATAATAAATTAATATAAATAAAGCCAATTAAGTATTAGCGCAAAATATTCCTATTAATATTCTTAAATTATACCGTGTTTTAGTAAATTATAACGGGGTCTTTTATTCGATTTTATATTATTATATATAAAAACGACGCTCGCTAAAACAAAAGGCCGAAAGTTAATAATATTTTAATTTATAAGAAGAGAGAGCCCTTTTTAGATTTTTATTATAAATATCTAGTTTCGGATAACCTATACGAATCAAATTTATATTTTTATTAATTTTTAATATTACCTATTAGCGACCCCCGATAAATAAATTACTTAAACTTTTAAATAGGAATTAAGTAAAAACTTTCGAGAAACGCTATTTAATACTCTAAACGAAAAAAGTTAAAATATTAGACTAGAACCGTCACGAAAAGAATATTTATAAAAAGGTTATATTATATATATTAATTTAAGGTAATCGGGAAAATATTATAAAATCTAATTATTCTACTAAAGAATATTTATAATATAAACGAGTTTGGAATAATACTTTCTATATTAGGCTCCGTTAAAAATTTTATAAATAAAAACGATATATAAGATTATAAAAACGCGTGAATTAAACGAATAATAATAATTACGATTAAATATATTAATATTAATAGTAAATATTTAATACTTATAATTATTTAACCGGTTATTATTTATCGAAGTAATTAAACTATATTCTTTACCCCGAATAGTAATATACGCGCTCTAAATTTGGATATATTAATTTTAAAATCAGCTTAGAATAACTTAAATAAATATTTAATTTTTAAATTAAAGAATAAGCTAATTAAAAATCACGAATATTAATTTACGACGGCTTCGGAACGTACGAAACCCTCGAAATTTTAAAATATTATTTCGAAAACAATATTATATTATATTAATTACTCTCTTATACGTTTTATAAACTTTAGCTCTATAACGTCGTAATATTCGCCCTATTAAAATCAATTTATTATAATCGGGTTAAATAACTAAAACGAAAAAAAGTAAATATAATCGGAAAAAAGTATTTTACTTTTTTATATAGTTTTATAAAGGAAATAGTATTTATATTTAAAAATATTAAGGCCGGTTCCGTTATAAATAATTTAATACTATTAAACCTAAATAAAGTATTAAAAAATATACCGAAGCCCCCCGCTAAATTAATTATTCCGATAATTAATAAAGTAAAGGTAGGGCCTTATCTAGAAAATAAAATACTATAAATATTTACGACGCTAATATTAATAAAAGCTTTTAAATCGCTATAAAATATAATTATTAAATAGGATATTTATACGTTTAATAAGACGAGTAAATAAAGTCTATAAAAATATATATAAAAGCTCGTTAATACTATTTAATTATTTTTTACTAAGGGTGCCCTTTAGTAAAATTAAATTCGATTTTTAATTATAATTAAAAATAAAGCTAAAGTTCGACGATCGATTAAGTTAATAATACTAGGGAAAACGAAGGTTATAAATTATAAAGACTTTATCGCGAAGTATATTAAGAGGGAGGCGAAAGAATAAAATAAAGCGAAGGGAAAAAGGAAATATAGTTAGAAGTATAAAAGTCCGGAAGAAATAAATAAACCTACGCGGATAAACGAAGTATAGGTTAAAAAAAATAAAATTACGCTAGAACTATAGAGAGCCCTAGTAGCGCGGATATAATAGTAGAGGATATAAAAGATAATATTATTATACGAAAGATAAAGCTTAAATCGGTCTAAGGTAGGCTCGCGTAGGCTTCGCGTTTTATTACTTTTTAATTAATATTTAATAAGAGAATTAATTATTATTATATATTCGGTACGATAGTTATAATTATCCAATAGTATAATACGGGTAATATAATATCTTTAACTTCGTAAATAAATTGGGTATTTATTAACTAGAAAGAATTCGGTATAGAACTATAATATATTTATATATCCGAGATTATTACTTTTTATCGGATATCGTCTTACGTAATTAACTATAAGGGTTTATAGGAGTTTAAATCTTAATTAAAAAATACCTAAATCCTCGGTAAATATATTCGGAACGGATTTTTTAAGATCTTTTATTAAAGGAGAAGAATATAATTACCGGAGGAATTATATTTAGAGGGCGTATAAAGATTAGTTAAAGTTTAATATAATAAACTATAAGTATTCTTATATAGAAAAGACGAGGGATTACGGAATAAAATATTTATATTATTTATCTCGGCCGTTTACGTCTCCGATAAGGCCTAACGGAAATAGGTCCTTTTTTGTATTTACTTTTTTCTTATCTTTATAGACTCTTTTCTTATCCCTAAATATCTCGAAGGTAATTTAAAAGCGATTATTTATATAATTAGAAAGATAAAAAATAATTTCCCTTAACGGTTTTAAAGTACCGGTGATTCTACGTATTTTATAATTTATTTAGTACCTTATATTTCCGTCTCCGTAGGCCCGCTTTAAGTCTTATTATTATTAACTTAATTAATAATAATAGCGATTATAAATATTTATTTATATCCGTAGCTTTCTCGTCTTTATCTAGTATTTACGGAAATATCTCTCTACCTCCCTCTTATTTACTCTAGCTACTTTTAAATAAATATAAATTATTAATAATAATAAATATCGTTAAATAATCTAGGCCCCGTACTTTCTTATATTTATCTAGTGCTCGTCGATATATTTTTTTTACTTCTACTAACTTACCTTAATCTATATAAAGATTATTTAAATTATTAATAATATCGAGCGTTAATATATATTTACGATTTTATATTTTCTCGTATTTATCTAGTACCCGTTAATATATATATTTTACTTCTATTAATTTACCTTAATCCGCGTAAAAGTTATTTAAATTATTAATAGTATTAAGCGTTAATATATATTTACGATTTTATACTTTTTCTTTTTTATTTAATATTTATTAATATATTTCTTCTACTTTTATTAATTTACCTTAATCCGCGTAAAAATTACTTAAATTATTAACGGTATAAAGTGTTAACGTATATTTATAACTCTATACTTTCTCCTTTTTATTTAATACCCGTCGATATATATTTTTTACTTTTATTAATTTATTTTAATCCGCGTAGAGGTTATTTAAATTATTAACCGTATTAAGTATTAATATATATTTATAATTATATACTTTCTCCTTTCTATTTAATACCCGTCGATATATTTTTTCTACTTTTATTAATTTATTTTAATTTTTATAAAGGTTATTTAAATTATTAATAGTATAAAGTATTAACGTATATTTACGACTCTATACTTTCTCCTTTTTATTTAATACCCGTCGATATATTTTTTTTATTTTTATTAGTTTATTTTAATCCGCGTAAAGGTTACCTAAATTATTAACGGTATCGAGCGTCGACGTATATTTACGATCTTATATTTTCTCGTATTTATTTAATACCCGTTAATATATTTCTTTTACTTTTATTAACTTACTTTAATCCGCGTAAAGGTTATTTAAATTATTAACGATATTAAGCGTCGATATATATTTATAACTATATATTTTCTCCTTTTTATCTAGTATTTATCGATATATATTTTTTATTTTTACTAGTTTATTTTAATCTTTATAAAGATTACCTAAATTATTAACGATATCGAGTATTAACGTATATTTACGACCTTATACTTTCTCCTTTCTATTTAATACCCGTCGATATATTTCTTTTATTTTTACTAGCTTACCTTAATCTTTATAAAGATTATTTAAATTATTAACGATATCAAGCGTCGATATATATTTACGACCCTATACTTTCTCCTTTTTATTTAGTACCCGTCGATATATCTTTTCTATTTCTACTAACTTACTTTAATCTTTATAAAGATTATTTAAATTATAAAAAATATCGCTCGCTTCGATAAACTTAATATACTTGAGTACGCCGGAGTCTTTAATCCGCCTCGTATATCGATTTATATACGGTATAAATCGCTATTATAATACCTAGTACTCCGTCTTTAAATAATCCGGTATTATAACCCCGATTATCTTTACCGCCGTTATTATTAATTTATCGAGCCTACGGCCGATCGTCTCCGCGTACTAGTCGTATACGACCGGGTAAACGGAGTAGCTATCGGTATATTAATATAATTCGACTAGCGAGTACTTTAATAAAGCCTTTATTACTCGTTTAAAATCGATTTTACTCTCTATTATTTTTTAAAATTAATTACTCTCCTAGTAATTATCGCTTCCGCGAGAAACTAGTTTATATTATATATTTTAATAATCTAGATTCGCTTAAAGCTAGAGGAATATAATTATTATCCCGTTAGTTTCTTAAATACGCTCGTAAAAGATCGTCTACGTCGTTTAAATACTCCTATTATTATAATCCCGTAGACGCGGCGTCTCCGTTACGAGTCGTAACTATAAGCTCTTATATAACTCTAAATATTTCGAGTAGCTCGTCTTCGTTTCGTATATATATCTACCTACCTAAACTAGGGCTAGGGGTAAATAACTTAATCGTTTTACTAATTTCGTTATATCTACCGATTAATTAATAAAGATAAGAATATTTAGAAATTCGACCGAAAGGACTTTTATTATACTAGAATTTAATTATTATAAACCCGAGTAATCGTTAAAGATTTCTAGAGCTTACTCGGAGTTAAGCCTTTTAACTTCGGTCGATATTTTAATCTTTTTAAAAGTAGAGAGACGATTTATAATAAAGATAAAATTATAGTTAACCGGTAGTAGGAAGGATTTAACGTCGTAGGCTTAAATATTTCCTTTATCCGTTATTACGTCTCGGTCGATATTATTTAAGATTATTAATTACCGTTAATTCCGTTCTAGGGCGAGTTATTATAGAATAATTTCCGCCTCCGCCTTTATATCTAGAGCCTACTAGACTATCGTCGCCGTAAGATTTAAAATATTATAAATACCCGTATACCTTAAGAACGTAGTTAAACTCTATACGATTATATCTCGGCTATCGCTATTTATTTATACGATCGTACTATACGTCTTTTAATACTTTCGGGCGTAAGTGATAACTAGTTATATTTTTCCGATTCTCCTTATATTATAAAGGATATAAATCTTCCGTTTATATACCTTAGTCGGTAATAAGTTCTATTTTATCTTTTATATTTCGTTATCTCGATCGACGAAATATTTAATTATAAGAAGGCCCGTTAAATAAAATAGGACCTAGAATTTATTATCTTTTAGATAATAAATAATTAAAAAGCGTTTAGAATTATTATAATATTAGTCCTCTTATAATTCGATCGGTACTTTTTATTAAGCCTACTCTCTTCTTTATATAAAATTATTATTCCTTTTAAATATATTTACCCCGATCCGATAAAGCCTCGATAATATATTAATTCTCCGTTATTACGCTTTTAAATAGAATTTAAAGAAGCTCCTTCGTAAATATTACTACCGTAGTTATTATATATTCTTACTACTCGTCGTTTTTATAGGAGTCCGAGTAATCGTAGATCCCTCGAATTATTATATACGGGAAGTCGTTCGATAAATTTACCGCTTCTATCTTAAAGTATAAGATACCGTATTATTAATTAAGCCTATCGCGGGTAATAATATCTTTTATTAATTAATCGGCCGATATAATAATATCGTAGTATATAATATGACTCTCTAGATCGAATCGACGCTATAATCGCCGAATCGCGGGTAGGGTAGTATAGTCGTAATTTACATTATATCCGACGTTATTATCGATATAGGTAAAGCTAGATTTATACTATTAATCTTTCTCCGCTCCCGGATATTAATATTTTTCCCGTATTCTTAAATTCCGAGTTATTATTTCTCGGATTATATCGCCGATACGGTTACTTTTTCTCTCGTATATTGTATCGAGCTAGTTTAATACTATTAAAAAACTCGTCGGTAAAGAGTTTAAATTTCTCGTAATCTCGAAATCCTTATCTTATACTACCTTATTAAATTTATACGGGAGAACCCTTTTACTCCTCCCTACCAGATATCCTATTATTATATTATTTAATTTAATATTATATTTATTTTTAGGCGCTCCCCCTCCGATCCCTACTATTAATTTAATACGGATAAATTCGAAGAATCGGAGTATATCCTTCGCTACCGTCGCGGTAGAGACGATCTTATATCTACCTTTCGGGAGGTATATAACGACGATATAATAATCACTAATACGACTTAAGGTATAAGTATTATTATTATATAATAAAATACTTAGGAGAGGAAGGTATTTATCGTCTAAAAACTCGTATATAATTACGTACTCCGTCTTTACGGTATAGATCTATCCTACGATATAAGCTTAATAATTTATAACTTCTAATTTATAGAAAGAGAAGCGCCCGCTTTATTTATAATCTTAATAATAAAATTAAATTAAATTAAACTCTTTATTTTATAAGGTTAGTATATCGTAGGGAATTAAACCCCCTCGACTCGTTAAAAGAGTAGAGTTATAGGTTTATTAACCGTAGAATCGGCTTAACTCGCTTACTACGTATATTAATTAAATTATACGTTTATTATTATAAAAGACGTCCGGGGGTAATTTTATATTAACTACTTTAATTAAAAAGTACCGGATTAACGTATAACGTTATATAAATAACGGGCGCTATAGTCGTTATAAAGTTAATAATAACTTTTTAGCGTTTTTATTGAATTCTAAGACCCGGATAAGGATTATTTATAAGTTCTAATAATAGTATAAACTTAATAATAATATTATAATAAACGAGTATTATTACGTTATGAAAAGGAGGCTCGTCGTAAATTAAAGGGGCGGCGATAATACGAATATAATTTTCTAGTAACCGGCTTTAAGAGTATTTACAATTAACTATAATATAAGATTAATATAAAACTACGGGAGATTTCTATATATTTATAAAGTTAGAGTCGCTTAAAATTAAAGTATTATTAATTTATCTTATAACGGGGTACGTCTCTCGACTTAAGGACGGACGTTAGGTATAAGATTAATTAAGAGATTCTTATCTTAATTCTTAAATAGAAAAAGCGAGATTAAAGAGTTAGGTATAATTACGTAAACTAAGAATAAAATAAGAGAAATAAAAGTAGATTAAAGGAGCTAGAAGTAGAGCGGGGGAGTTAAAAGCGGAGTAAAGAAGTTAAAAATAAATTAAGGAGTTAAGAGTAATTTATATATAATTAATAACTACCTTAAAGACTACTAAGGATATTAAAGTATTAAGAGCCTATATATTATCGTTATTATTATCGGAGCTAAGAGTAGAGGGGCGGGTATTTATTTTCGGGATTTCTAGAAAAGAATAATCTAATTAATTAATTAATAAATTCTTATATATTATTATTAACTATATATCTAAACCTAGTCTTAAGAGATTTTCAGGTTATTTAAGGGGATAATTAAATAATCGAAGTTCTTTAAATTAAAGACTCGAGAATTTCTAGTATAATACGTAAACTCATCGAAAATCTATAGGAGATTATATATATATAATATAGATTTTAGAAGTTAGACGTAAAGCTCTACTAACTAGCTATAGTAGTATCTATTATATTTATATTCAGATTTACTCGTTTATAAATAAATATAAGACTCTTTATCCGAGGTTATTTTTTATAAAGGTATAAGTTAGTTTAGATTTTACCTAATCTAAAATTATAAAAATCTTATTTATTTCTTTATAATATTTATTTATATTATTTTTTAATTCTTTAACTATTAGCTTTTATTTACTTATATATTTCTTAAACTTTTTATTATTTATCTATAATTACTAGATAATAACTTTTAGTTTACTAGTTTTTAATTTAATTACTCGTCTCCTTTTTAACTTTATAGTAACCCGACGTTCCTATTTACTAATTTCGCGACTTAATTTAACGTTATCTTAATATAGGTCGTTAATCTTTACTATAAAATTAACTTCTAATTTAGGAAATTCTAGAAACTTATTAAATAGTTAACTAAATATCGAATTAACGAGAATAAATAATATATATAGACTCTTCTTTATTTTATACCGAGAGTTCTAATTAAAATAGGGCCTTCTAGATAACTATAAACGATTTATTAATATTATTATATAAATCCTTAAACTGGCTAATCGAAAGGTTATTTAGATTTTTCGAGAATAAATATTTTTTTTCGTCTAGTTTTTCCTACGTATAAGGGTTATCCGCGTTGGTTTTAAGTCGTACCTACGACGTTTTTATTATAATTCCTAGCCTTTTATCTTTACTTATATTAATAACGGTTAATTATAGAAGATAACGGCTTTTATAAATATACGCCGATAATTTATCTTTATATTTCTTATTCTACTCCGTTCGCTTTATATTATTAGGTCGACGAGAGGCTATTTTATCTTTAGACTATTTATAAAGTAAATTAATTAAAAATTCCTAAAGTAGTTACTAGTTATTATTCTAGTAAACTTAATATTATCGTTTAAAGAATCTAGGTATGAATAGAAATTAAATTAAATATTAAAAGCTTTTAACTCTTCGTAGGGCTTTATTTCTAATACCCTTTTTTAAAGAATTAAAATTAGAGCCTTAAATCGTAGGAACGTAAATAAAAATCTAGATATCTACGTTAATTAAAGGTTTATTTTAATCTATATTAAAGTCCTATTATTATTACGAGTTAATTATAGGCTATATAGACCTACTCTAAAAGTATAGTCTTAAGGCCTAGTAGCTTACTTATAGAATAGAGAAATTTCTATATATATTATATATATAGACGTAAAACTCGAGAGTATTCTATAAGTATAACGTATTTAATTCGTTTATTTATAAATTTATATATAATTAATTCTTATCCCGCTTTATATAGGTTAATAAACTACCTTTTAGGCTCTAAATTATTAAAAGATAATTTTATATTACTAGCTCTATAACTACGGACGCGGAATTATTACGTATTATAACGGAAGAATAATAGGTTACGGGTCGGACTCGTTAAATAATCTAAAGTCGATTAATAAAGGAAGGTCGGAGTTAATTAATAATATTAATATTAAATTATCGAGTACGGTCTCGTCCGAGGTTTAATTAATAATCGAAAGCGGGCTTTTAGAGCGTATAAGAGATACTATTAATAAACTTCGCTTCTTTTAATTTACTATTAAGTCGATTAAAGGAAGAGAGTAATTTTAATTAAGATTATCTTTATTTTTTATTTTTACTAGTCCCGTAGGAACGATAAAATCGAGTATCTCGAGTATTAATAAGTTTATTATTTTATTAATATACTTATAAGGACTTTCCCCGTTTAGGAGGTTATAATAATTCTTTAATTTAATATTCGCGCTAAGGAAAACCTTTATATTTAGAGAAAATTAATATATTAAACGACGCTTTTTAATCGGATCGAGTTTAATATACTTAATATAATATATATCTTAATAATAATATTAAAGATCTTGAATCGAATCGAAAGAAAGTATATAATATGGATTAAGATATAGGATAACCTTATCTTTACCCGGTTTTATAGATCGGTTATATTTATCTTTTAAATATTAGAAATATTCTTATAAATACTCTTTCTAGCTTTATTTAACGAAGAATTAATAAAAATATTTCGTTAGTAAAAGCTTTAAATCGAAGAGATAAAAGAGATACTACCTAGTAGTAGTAAGAATTCGGCGGAAAATAAATAAATTATATTAAATTAGGAGCGTCTTAAGGTCGGTAAAATAATATTAATAATATTTAAACTATCCGGCCCTATTAGTAATTTATTCGTCGTATTAGAAATAAAGCTCGGTAAAATCGTATTTTCTTTTAAGGTCGCCTTTATAATAATAGTAAATATATTCCTATTTATCGTTAATATTAATACTATAGAATCGAAGGGTATCTAGTTAACGAGTTTATAATAACCGAGTATTTAGGAAATAAGAAAAGAGAAGACGAACCGATTTATATCCCTCGTATATTAAGGTATAGAGTAACGACCGTTTTTAAATCGTAAACTTAAACGATAGGCTACCCGCGGATTCTTTATATATAATATAATTATATCTTAAAATACGCTACGGCCTTATATATTACGGAGGGGAATATTAAAGAAGAGTAAAGATACTAGCCGATTACGTAGCGAGTTTAAACGGCGAATCCGGTTAAAGTAATTTAATAAATTTATAATTTAAAGTATTTTATCCTTTATATTTAAAATAGTTTTATATAATTAAATCTATTATTATTTATTAAACTCCTCGGATACGAGCTAGTATTTCCGTTAATATAATTTTTCTCGTCGAGCCTAAATTAATTAGATTTTATTTTTTAATATAATACCCCGAAACTTCTCCTTTAGTATTTCGATCTCTTTATTAATAAAGACGAAGTCGATATAATTATCTAAGTTAGCTTCTACTTTTACGGGTAGCGATTATAATAATTAAAGATAATAATAAAGCGATAACCTATAAAATTCTTTAAGATAAATAATACGATGTTTTTTATTCTAGTAATTAGTTATCCCGTTTATAATATTTAGTTTAGGCGCGTATAAACTAAAGAAAATATCTATATTATTATAACCGGCGAATTTTATTCTTTCGGCGATTAAATAATTATTATCTTTAGCCGAGTTAATATTTCTTAATAATTATATCTCGTTTATAAGAATTTATTATCGGCTTTAATAAGGGTTTCTCTTCGAATATTATATATCCTAATATTTTCTTTATACCCGGCCCGATATCCTAGATCTATTATCCGATTATTAAAAGAGCTCGCTTTATAAATCTTTCCGATAAATTTATCCGTAGATATAATCTAAAAAAAAGATATATAAAGTATATCCTTTTTAATTCGAAGGTAGTATAAGGATTTATCCGGAGGTAATAAAATCGCCTCGATCTTTTCGAAAGATTTATAGTCCTAGAAAGTATAATCCGCGAGGGCGATTACTAATAAAAGTAGTATTAAATTCGTAAATAACGGCTCTATATCTTTATATATACTATACTATAATCTAGAATTATATCGGTATAATTAATAAGGATTACCCTTAATTATAATTCCGAAGTTTTAAATAATAAAGTAACTTTTTATATAATATTTATAAAAAGCTTTTTACGTTCTTTATAATTTATACTTTAATCTCCGCCTCTCCTTTTTCATTCTTAAATACAACGAAATCGATTATTTACTCGTAGCGTAAACGCGATACCCGATAACTTTTTTAGTTAATAATACCTTAAAGAATTATTTTATTTATTTTATATAATAGTCTACAGCCGGAGCCTCTACGTATATTAGATTCAAAATACTCGCCTACTCGCGCCGACGAGTAGATAAATAATATATAAATAGCGTAGTCTTATATAAGGATCCGTCTATATCTATATTAATACTAATCTTTCTACTATATATACTTAATAATAATAACGAAGTAATTTACTATTATAAAGTACCGAGTTCGCCGAGTCGTTAAAAGGTTAAATTTTTTATATAGCTCGGTTTATATATATTAATATAATTATTAGACTTTATAGACGGGGAGGAAGAGTAGAGCGAAGCTCTAAATACGAATAAAATAAATCGATTCTAATACTTTAAAAGGGATTTTATCGTTATTAGGCCGCCGCTTCTAACCGGCGCTAAAGTCTATCTACTTTTAAAATATAATATATATAGACGGCTCCTTTTTACCGGTATTATAGCCGTATATAATACCCTCTATAAAGTACTTTACTATTTTTATAATATAAGAATTAATACTAGGGTTTCTTCTAACGTACCTAGTCTACCGAGATAAAATATCGTTAATAAGGGTTATATAATACTTCGTTAATAAGGGAAAATATAAAGATTTATTTATCCTAAAGGACTAGTATCCGGTTAGAATTAATTCTAGTATTAGACTCGAGGTATTTAGATACCTTATCGTTATTAATATTAACCTCGATTAAGGACTTTAGATTATTCGTTTCCGTATTATTAAAGAACTACGCTATAATCCTTTTTTTCTATATTATTAAAGTTAAGGTCGGCGCGAGAATTATAATAAAATAAAAATACCCTAGTTACTAAAACGTATAGAGCGAAGAGAGGTAAAGGCCGTAATATATAGAATAAATATAAAATAATAACGTATATAATAGTGTATTTAATATATAGATAAATTACTACCGGTCGTAGGTAGTTAGAAGTAAAGAGGAAGACTAAAAATAAAAGAATAAAAGAATAAGAGTAGAAGATAATATAATAGGCGGTCGATAAAGTTATAACTAGCTCTTTTTTAATTAATATCTAAAACGAGCTAAATAGATACTCTCGTATAAATTTATAAAGAGGTATTACTAGTTAAAGAGTAGGAAGTAGTTAAGGGAGAGTACGGGGGAGTAGAGAAAAAGTATAAAAGAGTAACGAGGGAGTAAAGGAGAGTAGCGAGGGAGTATAAAGAAGTAAAGAGGGAGTATATCGACGAAATAATTATTAGCGGGGGAGTAAAGCGGCGGTAGTTAAATTAATTAGTAATTATATACTAACCTAGGTTCGGGGACACTATATATATATATATATATATTACTACTAGACTAGTATTATAACTTACTTTATTCACTATTTACGCGACCTATAGAGATTAACTAGAATATAAACGGGAAGGTATATATAGATCGATAGAGACCAAGTTCTATAATAGATAAACGATAGTAGTGAAGCGGATAATAGATAAATACTACCCTCGAAGCTAATAAGACAAGGTCGGTAAAGAGAGCGCTTCGGGTATAATATCTACTAAATATTTCTCACTTTAGGCTCATTAATAGACTATCTAAGAAATTATATCTCTTTTACGGTAAGGGTAAAAGGGTGAAGAGAAAATACGAATAATAGTATATAGTATATAATAAGTAAATACTACGCCTTTAAATCGTTAATTATATAATAACCGCGTATATATTTTTAAATTCAGAAGGCTCTACTAAAAATACTACTAAAAAAAGACGACGGGGTAAAGCGGACTTAAGGTATATTTTTTACAGATATTAATTCGCTAGGGTTATATTAATAGACTATCTAAGAGATTACTATCTTTTTAGTAATCGGAAGAAGGACTATCGCGGCTCTTTGAAATAAGGAGTATATAGTAAGATAATACTATACACTCAGTTCATGGATTGTATAACTACGGTATATATCTTCATTAATCTAGAAAACCCTACCGAAAACTCTACCGAAAGACTTACTTATGAGAAGGAGCCTATACTTTCTAGATTCAAGTCCCGAGCTTCTACTCCGGCCTTGACCCTTGTTTGAGTACTTTGGTCGACTTGGTAGTCGATATCGGAGTAGTATTAATAAGCTCTACGTACAATATATTACTTTAATTAAACGACTACCCCAGTAATATCCATTTCCTAATCCTCCGCTATTGTCTCCGTTACTCCCAATACCTGTAGTAGCTCTCTACAATAGACGAAGCTAGAGCCAAATTTTTATATATTATCTATACCGCATATCCAGCAATAATGGATACCGTCTATCTCTTAGTGTATTAGTCGCTCGTTTCAGGGTAAAGTATACTTAGAGAAAGCCATCAGAAAAGATCGCTTGTGAAATCTTCTCTGGAGGTGTTGGGGTCAGAGATCATGGCGCACGTGACGGGGATAGTGGAGAATGAGACGATTAGAGGGCGAAAGGGACAGAGCAGACGACACGAAGTAACTATACCGACGAATGATCGACTCATAGTGTTTACCGAGTCCGCGACACCAGGTACCCAAGGTTTCTCAAGCAGTACAATCAATATATGGAGGATATACATGACATCAGAGATAGCGTTTTAACGAAAGCCACCGCTGCTATAACTCGAGTTAGAGAGAAAGGTATAATTCTGGTGACTTTCGGAAGCGTCGGTCACAGCTTACCGCTATACTCATGAGGTATATCAATTCTGTAGTGCCGATTGGGGGTGAATGATCGTAGAAGGGAAGTAGTACTTGAAGAACAAGAGGCGATATATCATAGTTACGGGGAAGCGGGCGTTGTATATATAATATTGGGAAGCACTACAATAAGACTAAATAACACGAGGGACAGGGTATGAATTACTCTCCTAGTCTAGGAGAGTAGAACATACTTATATTCATTATAGTAATGACTAATTTCCTTTGAAACTCTACGTCCGTCTTTTATCCGGTCTGACCATTAATAGTTATAGTACCATTTGTCGGTATAATATCATTGTCAAGCGCTTCATACTGAGACAAATATCTACCCCTACATTTCCGAGGGTCGTCGTTCGTGGGTGTAGGGAAATTTCTGCATAAAGTATTAATGACTGAACGCACAGATATTAGTATTTAGATGGGTCTCGAAAGGTCGCTCGTCTAAGACATTCCTACGGGAAAGGCAAGAGACTTATATGTAGAGTACCAAATATAGCTCTAAGCGTTATTTATTGTATCCGAGGCTACAAGACCGAACGCTGCGTTAATGTCGTAGGCTTTATAAATACTACTTGTAGCTGGCCCTGGCGAATTATCGAGGTAGAAATGAACTATCTCGTGTATAAGAATCCATATTTGGTTCTGTACTAATTTGCCCTCTTGGCCGTTTTCTTCGAATTGTTTATTTGTGATAGCAGGGTAAAAGGCGGCTAGTGTAGTCGCTTGTTAAATAACCTCGAAAAAAAATGGGTAGAGGAATATCCAATTAGTTTGAGTCTTGTAGAATACGGATGCCCCCGATTTGCAGCCGTCGTACAAGTCTGTCTCAACGCCGGTAATAGTCATGTTTAGAATATTGGGTCCTGGAATACAGACGATGAGGGGCGATTGAGGAGTTGGACTATTTTTCTTTAGAAGGGGAGCACCGGTGGTAACGTTGGATATAATCTCGTCAACGAGAGTATCGTAGATAGAGTCTTTGAAAAATGCTTGGTAGGTAGGACTTGCGGTTCCGAAGTGCGTATTTGCAACGACTGGTAGCAAAGCTGCCCATAGGAGATCCAGATCTTGTTAGACAAGAGTAGTGTTGGCATCGCATTGGTAGATACTATAGCGGCCTTGTTTGGTGACACCGGGGGAGGCTAAAGAACCGGTCAGCTTAGTCTCGATACGAGAATAACGCCTCCCACTCTGTGCGGTTACTGTATGCAACGTTGAAAGCGCTCCTGCCCAGAATGAAAATTGCAAGGTCCGCATGCTTGCGATCGTCGACGAGGATATGTCGATGAGGTTCAATGAACGAATATAAGACACGAGATCCAGAAAGCGAATGTTGCTACTAAATCGTCTTGTGATCTCGTGGGTCTCATATATCTTATATCAAAAATCGTTCGTTAATGTTGCCGCGAATGGCGGTGCGGTTGTAGTCAAGCCATGTATAGAGCTGAAACGCAATACCCGCGAAACGCTTCATAATTGACGTTTGGTTTCAGATACATCGAGAATAAGTCAATGATGTCGTCCTATGAATAGATATGAAACGTCTTTTATAAGGTATCTAGATATATCCTATAGAAAGTCGCTTGCGCCGGGAGAAGATCAGCTATTCTCTAGTCTAGTCGATTGAGAATTACTGAAATGCTTGCGACTCAGGTATACTCGATATATCGTATCAATAATAACAGCTTGCAATGAGATGCCTTGGGTCTCGACAAGTAGTAGGGTCAGAAGTTGAAGCAAAAGCGGGCGCGGGAGGGGACATCTTCGGCGTAGCATAGTCATCGTCGGGGGGACGGATAGGGATAGACCCCATTTTATTAATAGTAGACCCATTCTATAGACCCCATGGATATCAATAATAACTACCTCGTCGTCGCCCATACTTAACGCCATCGTCATCGCCGTTATCGATAATATATCTACTGTACTAGTTACTTTTACCGTTACCCTACTCGCCGTCGTTAGCCCGATCCCTTAAAAGCCTTCTCCGTACCCCGAGTAAACAATATCTATATTATAAATAATAGAAACTAAAGCTTAGAAAGAGTATAGAATATAATTATAAAATAGATAATAACGTTATCGTTTATTTATTATAAATTAAGTCTAAATTTAATTTATAAATTAAGGTAAGGTAGGATTAAATAAAATATTAATATTCTATAAAAATCCTCCTATTAAGGCGAGAGTAATTATTTAGCGACGACGAGGTATTACTCGAATATTAATATAATTACTAAATATACGTTTTATAAGTTAATTATATACTATAAAAATATACTAAAGATAAAATTTAAAACTTTTTCTTTAAGTGTTTTTATATCTTATTATCGTTAAATAAATATTATTTCTTTACTTTATAATAGTAAAAACGACTATAGTTTACCTTATAAATATTCTTTTAAATCTTTTATATTATTATTTAAATAACTCGTCCGCCTAATTAACCCTTTATATTATCGTTATCGTTATTATTATTTTATTAATTTTATTAAATTAGCGCCGCTTTTTACCCCGACCTTTTCCCTTTAATTTTATAACTTTATAGTATTACTCCCGATATTTTATCGCTTTAATTAAGGGCCGGTTATTTTCGGTTTTTTAGTTTTATTTTTACCTCTTACGATTTATTTCTATAAATCGTTATATTTAAATTATTTTATCCCGGTATTTAGCTTTTTAAGCGTCTCGTTTACGTACTTTTATTAAATCTTATTTACGAGTATCTTATTTATAATCTCTTTTATATATAACTAACTCGAATCGGGAAAACTTTCGTTTTATAAATATATTGTATATTAATATCCCTCGCTTTATTTTTCTAGGCTTTTTTTTAATTAACTTCGATTCTTATATTAATTTTAAAGACTTAATTTAAACGTCGTCGTATATTAATAAATTAAACTTTTATTAATTATAATAATATTTAAATCTTAATAACGATTTTAAAATATATAGAGTTTCTTATTACTCGTATATATATAGTAGTCCTATAATTATTTTAAAGACGCTAGTATATTATAGTATATATATCGAACTACTCTTTTTAATTCTTTTATACTATTAATATATAAAGTCGATCGCTAGTAAACTAAGATATTCTATTAAATATTTAAATAATAGGATCCTATATTTTAATAATAAATTAATCTTTCTAATTTTATATATAATATAAATTTTTAAATACTTTTATTCGATAAGGTCTCGAACTTTATCGACGATAATTTATTAATCGTTAATAAATATATTCAGTCTTTTCTTAAACTTTTAATATTTACTCTTATTTATTAATATCGCTTTCTTCCTAAAATACGATATACGGTTAATTTAATAAATAATTATTTTAGTTTTCTTATAACTAGCTAGATATTCTCGGTATATATACGAGTATAACTCTTCTTCCTAGTTTATTTACTTTATTTTTTATAATTTATTATCGGCTTAAATAAATTTTATCTCGCTACTAACCTTAAGGACTTTATATTATATTAATCGTTATAATAATACTCCTTTAAAATCACCGGTAAAAACCTTATCGACTCGATTATTAATATTTTTATATATATATTTACGCTGCGGAACAGGGAAGAGAATTTTGACTTTTTCGAAAATCGAGGAAGGGAATTTAAAAAATTAGCACAAATATTAGTATAAAAAAAATCCCTTCCCTAAAGAAGGGAAGGGAATAGAGTAAAAAAGGCCGATTCCCTTCCCTATTCCGCACCGTATATATATTATTAATATTATATATAAATAGCCCTCGGAAAGACGTTTTTAATAACCGCGATTAATTTATCGTTATCGTTAATTAGGAAGACTTTTCTACGTCCTATATATTCTTTAAAATAAATTAATTTATCTTTATTTAAAATTTATTAATTTATTAATATCTTCTTGAAAATATTTATAACTTATATAAATTATTCCTTTATCTCTTTCCGAAGAAATACGAAGCCGATATAAAAAGTATTATTATATATAGTTATTAAAATAATAATTAATAAGGGTATATTATATTTATTCGTTTTATATATAATATTTAAGAAAAAAACGTAATTATAAGATTTTAATAAAGTTTTAAATTTATAATAAAAAAATATTAAACCTTCTAAAGTATTATCGTTATTTAATATATAGTATATTTATAATTATTCTTTTTATTGTGGTTTATTATATAAGGTTTAAAATCGAGTCCTTTTTTCTAATTTTACGTCTCGAAGCCTAATATATATATTATATATATCTTTTTTATTAACTAGCCTTATAGGGTTTATATAGTGTAATTTATTTATAATTTTATAAATAAATAATTACCGTCGAGTCTCGTTAATAATTTAGGATAAATTTTATAATATAAACTTCCGTTAAAACGGATATATTATAAGTTTAATAATAATATAATTATATAAATTAATTTTTATTTTAAGACGTTAAATACCTTCTTTTTTAAGGGTAGCTTTAAATTATTAATAATTTATTTTTCTAGACGTACGCTTTCGTTTTTTATTACTCTCTTCGACTCTTTTTTTCGATTTATCGTATATATTATAACGAAGCTAGTACTTCCGGATTTTATTATTATAGTCGTTTTTACTTCTAGCTCTAACTACCGCGTATCTTTACTTTTTCGCGTATTTATTTAATACGATAATTAACTTTTTAAACGAGGTATAAATATTATATATCGGCGGTAAATTTAAACCGCGATTATAATATATTAAAAATTATTCTACCCCTCCTTTAAGTTATAGTATATTTATAAAATAAGTAAATATCCTAATAAATATTAACGTACCGAATATAATATTATATAAATTATAATAAAGTATATTAGATAAAGTAATTAATATTATCTCTAAAGTATTATAGAAGACGTTAGACGTAGAATAATTATTTAATATTTACTAACTTCGATTCCTAGTTATTCTATATACGAAAGAGAGTAGGGGGTACGACGTCGGTTAATTTAATTTATTTAATAATAAATAATAAGATTTTAAGGTCGAGAAGTTAGAGAAGAAGTATTAAGAAAACTTCAACTCGCTAAGTATAGATCTTAGGGCTAGGGCTAGACTAAGCCTATATAGGGAGGGGTTTATAGATAAGGGGGTCTATCGTTAGTAAAATAAGGTCTATCCCTATCCGTCCCCATCGTCGGTGCCTTGAATGCGCCCCCAGATCTCCGTGGGCCAAGCCTTTCAAAATTCCAAAAATTTGGCTTAGTTCTACCCCTTGGAAATCCAAACCCGATTTTACGAATTTCGATATTTACTAGACAACCACTTATTACAAATACTTCAAAACTTTACGACTTTTTACTTATATATCGATTACACGTATTGTAAGTCCTTAGAGTATTATTGGAAATCCAAACCCGATTTTACGAATTTCGATATTTACTTGACAACCACTTATTACAAATACTTCAAAACTTTACGACTTTTTACTTATATATCGATTACACGTATTGTAAGTCCTTAGAGTATTATTATGTACTGTCGCTGAGGCTTCTAGGAATACGTAGTTTTCGTACGAAAGCTTAGAAGAGGTCACCCCCTAACCGTCTAAACTCCCTGACCGTCCACTCGTAGGGCTGAAGCCCGTAGACCCCGGACAAGTTGCCCTAGAACGAGTTGCTTAGGCGAGAAGACCTGTACCCGGAAGATTCCAGCTCAGTACCCGGAAAGCGGGCTCTAGGGTGCCCTCTTAGGGGTGCATAAGCTCTAGCCCTACGAGTGGACGGTTAGGGGGTGACCTCTTCTATAGACGAGCGGGAGTCGCAGGAGCAGCGGATTATCAACGCGGCGTTCTTGAGTCAATTCAACCAATAGTATAGGGCGGAATACTGGGGTGGAAGAGCAACAGCGACGTATGGGAGGTATAAACAGAGTGGATAAACGACATATTTATATACATACCGCGCTCTCCATTTATGGCGACGATAGTGGGGTATAAATAGGTACTTAGATTTTGGTGAGAGCCCCATACAAATTAAGCGAACTGTGCGCTGGAACCCGTTTGTGCGCCCGGAGGACTTCTCGTCCAAGCGCAAATCTCCTAACCCAGTCCCTCTACCTTACTACCAGTCGAGCACTCTCTCCAGCAGCACTTGTATATATCGGTATGAACTAGCAATTAAAGTAGGAGGACCGATCTTGCACCGCCGGATTCGGCAAAATGGGTTTGTACAGCATTGACCAAAGTACCCTTGTATCAAGGTCATTCAGGAAATGAAAACGATGTAGACCGCGGAATGCGGGAGACTCGACGGATTTTGGTATGAGTATAGGTAGTCGATGGCATGTGACACCGAGTCGAACAAGAGAGATAGATGAAATGAATTGACATAACCCTAATTAAGAGGCAAGGATTTGCTCGTAAGAGAACAACAGTCAGACCCAAGAAGTGATCGAACCAAACGCACCCAATGCATGAGTATCATACAACATTTGCTAGACAATAAACCCTAATTTACATGGGACCATCCCATCCTGATTTGCGCCACAGGCTACTAACCCGAGCCGTCTCCTCGTCTTCCTTCCAATATCCCCCTTCCATGTCGGCCGGGTTCCATGTTTCATCTTCCTCTTGCACAGCTTCATTGTCGTAATTGCTCAAGCGTGTTTTGTACCCTTTCACCTTCTGGATGTAGACTGCCGACGTGTCGCCTTTTTTCCAGGTGTGATCCCAGCATTCCTGCCCTCTTAGGTCGCAAAAACACAACATAGACACGACGCATGGCGTGCAAGGTCTCTTGTATTTCCTGCTTGATTAGTCTCCATGATTTGGGTAGGAGATGCCTTCTTACACGAGAGGGAATAGCCTGGTGTGAGACTTATGTGCACGGTTCCTCCGAAAAACGTGGGTTCCCCATGCATATTCGAGCTCCGCGATACGGTCTCTTGCAAGATATGGCTTGCTGGTTCCGAAGCGCCGCTAAGAAGAGTTTGGGTCCGTGTTCTTACTGGCCCTCTCTTTGAGCAGAAGATCAAGATTTTCCTCATCCACGCCAAACCCTACGGCGTGGACAATTCACGACAAAATGTGCCTGCAAGCTTGAGTTGAAGCCTGAATTTTTTAGCCATGTCGTTATTGGAATAGCGTCGTGAACGAGGGAAGCTGTCGCGATTGCAATTACGTCTTTCGGCACGTAATTGGTCTAGTTTGTTCAGGTCATCATTGATGCGAGTGACGCTTGCGGTTCCATTTGGAGGTTGGTCGTCTTTCAAGATGTTGATTCCGTCATTAGCGCTAACGGGCGTCACCTTTTTGATCCGTGTACGCCTTTCATGTCCAGGGAGTGGCTCTCGTATTCCATTTTAGACTCCATCAAAGCTACGCGCCGTTGCAGGGCTTGGCGTGCGAGCGGCGTCTTTCCTCCTTTGGCGTCGTCAGCGTGGGAGGATCTCGGAGCATTGTTGACTACCATAAGTTTGTTAGAATGGGTTTTCGAGGACTACAAGCAAAGTGAGAGATCATGTCCAGACTGGCTGGACTTTGGAGCATTGCAGATCCTAAGAGAAACACAGGTTTGAGGTCTACTTCTCGTTCGACGTACGTCTCTTCGTCCAAGACTATTACAGTAATCTTGTCGCCTTCTTTAACGCATCTCTTTCGTAACTCATTTGGAATTTCAAATTTTGGATGTCTCTTGAAGTCTGGAACAAAGTCATAGCGTTGGATGTTGATACTGTTGAAACACCCAATCTCCTCCTAGTCTGATTCTGTGATGACTTGGAGTTTATGTTCAGTGTCCATAGTAGCCCTTAGCTGTGGTACTAGATGTAGCTTGAGCAATTTACCATATTGATCCTCGAAGATTTCTATCATATACATATGTGTATGGCGAGTCCGCTTTCCAAGCAATGGCCATGAAAGTCACAGCCAAACCTCGCCCGCGGCAACTTAAAAGCTTCTCGAAGTCGAGAACAAGCCCTGTAACGACGGATGTGACCAAGGGCCCAACACAGACAAAGCAATGAAACCGAAAACAGAATGTACACCAAAAAGTTGACCCTTGGCATTGTGAATTGGTAGTTCTCCGTGCAGTGAAGATTACTCTAACATTAATGAGGACAGTTCCCAACAACAGTTCCCAACATCGTCAACGGCGCATACTGCCATGGGTTTTGCCAGCTAATACAACCAAACTCGAGAGAAGAAGACAAACTCTATCTACTTGAGAGGACAAAAACACAGCAAGTCGGCCCAAAGAAAAACAAGTCGGACCCTCTTCACTACAGCATCCTTATGAAGGCAATGCAGTCTCATCATTTGCCTGACAGCACGATGGATCAGGCTCATCTTTGATTTCCCTGCTGACTCGGTTGTTGTTGTGAGCCGTCGTACGATTAGTACCCTCTTCCGATTCGTACGGGTCCCAGGTTTCGTCCAAATTCAGCGCCGCCGGCTTGGGAACTCTCCACCCAATCAACTTCCTGACATGCAAAGCTGTATGATCTCCAATTTGCGTCCATGTAGTCTTATCCCAAAAAGCCTGCGTGTGTAAGTTGCATATATAATGCATCGGGACGATATAGTTTGTTGCGGTTCCCTTGAAGCCTCTTCGTTGTGGCACGTCCATGTCGGCGATGAAGGACGGCCATTTGGTGATGATCAGTGGATACTCGGGTTCTGCTCCTAGCTGTATCTTCCCTCCGAAAACATGATTTTCCCAGCAGGCTCCAAGTTCAGCAAGGCTCTGTTTCCCAAAATAGGGCTCGTTGACTTGAGTGACAGTCCCAATAGAGTTCCTCGTCAGGTCGTAACGCGCAAGCTGTTCGTTTATGCGGTATGTGAACAAGGTATCATTCCTAGCATGTTCCAGGGCATGGGTGATCTCATGGCACAAGGTGTTAGCAATCTTGAATTGGAGCCTGAATTGGACAGGTCTCAAGTTGTCGGCTCCGCGCCTGGGTGCTTGATCACATCTAGCGCGGAACCCTTCCAGCCTTCTCAGGTCGGCTTTGTTGATATGGATGATGCTTGCAATACCGGGTTTTCCGTTGGATTTGTCACTTTTGACGTTGATACCCTGGCGTGTTCTTAATTGGGCGGTAGTGGCGGCAGTCCAAGCATGAGTACCCCGTATCCTCTCATCGTCCCGTGGGTCGTCTATTTCGAAAGCCAGAGAATCGGCGAGTCGTTCTAAAGCATCTCTGGCTTGCTCTCGCCTATGACCCTTCCCCATGTCCTTCAAGCGTAGTTCACTGCATGGCTCGCCCTTATGATTGTACTGTTCCGGTAAAGTTTTCCGATCGCTATACAGGATGTAATAGAAAAGGTCCAGGCTTCCCGGGCTTTCGAGCATCCGTGACGCTAATTGGAATACAGGCTCAGCGTAACTACACAGTCGCGTGTAATCGTCCTCCGTGAAGACAGTGTTGACTCTCTGATTATCTCGCACGGAGCCCAGAGGATCCGACCAGGCAGAGTAGTTGAAAAGTAGATGTTTCTTAGGCTGTGCTTCCAAATCGTAGAGACCAGCCACTGGCCTTGCATGGTAACCAAGGTTTACCCAGTCTCCATCTAGTATCTCCGGATATTGGTCTCCTACAAGGGGGTCCATTGCAATTGTCGGTGGTAATGCGTGTGAGCAATCCCATAATGGGAACGTTTCATGTGCATTGCTGTTAGATATATGTTGAGCGTCCAGCTTCCGCATTCGAGGTGGAGTGGAACAATGACTCTTTCGCGATCCTGTGGAATGTTGTCGAAAGCGGAAAACCAATACAACATCGAGGGACGCTAGTGTGGTCTGCATAGAACAAAGCAATTTTGATCCACACATCATTCCGAGGAATGAAAACGGAACGAGCTACGACAAAACCCGAGGATGCGGAAGGCTAGAACGCTACGAGCAAATATATATGTAGTAGATTCAGAAAGACTCTCCAGGCTGAGAAAACGCAAGAGGGAATAAGTTCAGACGAACGCAAATAGTTGAGAACAAGGTCAGACTTCGCTTGCATAGAAGTATGAGCAAGAACAGCAAGAACAGCAAGTGGGTATCAAATAGCAGTCAGATAACAGTTTGGTCGTGAACCGTAAAGAAGACCCACCAATCACTCAAGCCTATCCGGGTGTCCAATAAACCACCCCTCATCGACTCCCTCCCTTTCCATCCCATCCACACCCACCATACTCCCCATCGCATATCTCCTATCCCTCTCTGTGACAATCTGATCTCTCTCATGACTTCCCATCGTAGCCATGCCAGCAAAATCACCAGGTATGTAACTACCACACAGACTCAATATGACAGCAGCAATGGTATCAGGCCGTCTCATCATGCCTGGTGTTTTCTTTTTGCAGAGTATGCATACAATTCCAATAAGCATCACGAGTAAGATGGCGACTGTCAGTGGCGGCGATGTAGGCTTTGAATGCTGTGCCGAGCTTGAAGGGGACGTTTGCTAAAGCGACGATGAGGGCTTCGCAGAGAATTGCGACGAGGCTGATGTAGGCGTTGAAGAAGTGACTGTGGGCGAGAGAGCGAAAGGAACTGGTGAAGGGGTTCGAGCCGGGAGCTAGCAGGATGGAGTCACTGGCTTTAGCATTGCCGTGAAGAAGTTGGTGGTAGGGTTTCAAGCTACTGATTTCCTGTGAGCATCATGTCTCTCATAATGAAATCAAGGAGCAAGAGAATGACATAGCGTCATCGATCAAGTTCCAGTACATTTTGAGTATGACACCAATAGCAGTGAAGAGAAAGCTGACACCGGAGGCCTCACTGTCCATAGATCTCTCGAATCCTGTATCAGGACCGGCTCGATTGTAGTAGATGACCAGAGCTTCATGTCCCAAGACGAACAGAGCAAGGCAATGACACTCGCTGGATGCAGCCAGGGACGTGAGCCCGGATTTCGCCTGTTACGGCCAGTGAAATCCTCAACGGCAGTTAATGCTACCGCAGCGTACTTCTTGCCACCAAGAGATGATGTGCAGCGAGAATCGACAGGCACGGCATTACCGGTGAATAATGCTCATCCCATATAAATTGTTATCGACGACTTCGTTATAGGTACCAATTCGGTAGCGGTTACCTCGAAGCGCGAGCCCAATGTCCTTTGAGCTTGGCGCGTATGCGTTGAGTCGACGGAAATCCTCGATGAGGCGTTGGTCTTGGAGAAAGGTTGCTACCCCGGGGATACTCAGTGGGTTGGCATAGAGTCCACTTCTTCTTTGCCAAATCGCAATAGCGAGAGCAAAGGTTATGACTGTGACGAATGCCAGGATACCTTAGACTACTCTTGCTACCACCGAATAGACGGTCAACTCAGGAACGCAGTCCTGGTCCCCTGAAATTGCCGTACATATGCCCTCGCCAATGAATTCAATGAACACCGTTGCAGAAGCAAGAGGCGCAAGGACCAGGATTATCAGCGACACGAGACCGGACTACCTTACTAAGTAATGCTTTTTGCGAATGGCGACGAACGTCGCGACAGCGTTAATCGGCGCTCGGTATTCCAGTGCAATAGAATCCTCGGCCAACGCCCCATCTGCACTGTGTAGCTGATAGAGAGGCTCTATCTCTTTGATGGCAGAGACCAAAAGGTGCCATGGAATGCTGAAGAGAACGACGAGAATAGTGGGGACGAACGCGCAAACGAGGTAGTCTCGAGGGGTGACGCTGATGGGTTGCTTCGTGGGATCTTCAGCGCTATCTGCTGCTTCCTGGATGGAGACAGCTCCTGTTGGTCCCACTACGACCACATCTCCGTCTGGCAGCGTAGCGGTTGTGGGGTACGCTGTGTTGAACGTAAGTCCACCTACACTAACGACCCCTCCAGCTTCGATGGCATAGGTTTCCCCAGCAGCCACCTCTCATTGATAATATTTGTCGAATTAGATCCAGATACCGATGCTGGGGGCTTTGTTATATGTATGACACCATGAGAGGCGGATATCGTGGGACTGGCCGAAATTCCAAGAGGCAAGAGATCTATGGGAGCAGGAGCACCAACAGCGATCTCACTAGCGGTCGTCGTCCTGATACAGAAAGAAATCATCAGGCCATGAGTAGTTGGGTTCCCACCAGGACGCAAACAGCTTGGTAATGAAAATGGACTGAGATGAGTTACACAGGCGTAACACTATTGATTGGTAAAGAGACAGGGGCGGGCAATGCTGACGTTGTGGCGCCAGCTGGACTTGGGTCAAAGGGGAGGAAGACAGACTGCGCTGGCGTTGGCTCTAGTATGGGTGTAGTTGTGTCCACGGGAAGAAAAACGGATGGTGCAGGGGCAAATGTCGTTGAATTTTCGTCGATTGGATCAACTGGAAAAAGACTGATGGCACAGGTGCAAGGGTGGTTGCTGCCGCTGCTACTGGGAGCAATACGTCAGGGTTGGGTGCGGCAGTCGTCGTCGCAGCAGCATTATCAAGCGGCAGAAATGTGGTCGGTTTAGGCGCTCCTAGGGCGGTCGGTGCTTCTATACAGGCTCTACTCAGCACTAAATCATCTCTAGATGTATATAAGATCTCACCACCTAAGGATTTGACTTGGTATTTCTTACCTTTATGATTAAGCTGACCTCTGCTGATGCTTTATCATGTATGGGCGTCACAATACCACTGGCGTTGTGTGCAGGTAGGCGTCGAATAGCGTATTCCGTTAGAGCTATCAGAGCCAGAGTCGCGGCGAGAAGATATAATAGCGAGGGGACTCCATGACTTAAAAAATGTCTCAAATCAGTGACATAACTTACGGCACTGCGGCGAGCAGTATGCCTTGAACAAAAATGCCAATTGACAGACATACTTGAAGATTGGGGAGGAGTATAGACTAAATAATAGATGGAGGAGAGTCCGGCTTGGTGGGCGAGCTTAAGGCTTGTGATCCTTTGCGAAAAGGTGGTCGTCGCCAATTGACGGTTATTAATGTGAAACTTGGATCTTGACTGAATCGAAGTCGTGGCCTGAAGAAGCCGGAGCCGCGAAGCCGAATTGAGCCAGGGGAGAATTAGTGGTACTCGTAGTGGCAAGATTTAGCTGAAAGATCGAGACCGTCTTGACCATTGGCTGACGTCCAATTATATTAAACCCACAACGCCTAGGGATACCAACAACGGCCAGCAGTGACAGGGTTGACTTCCGCGAACTTGGCTTGCCTAAAGATACCAGATAGCAGACAAGCGTAGAGATAGAAGGAGGAGAGCTCCGCCTCGGCGGCCTAAGCGGCTTGCTGTCGTCGCGCCCCTGCAAAAGGCCATACATTTCTTGTCATTTTGTGCGAGGAGACAGGTCTTTCTGTCTACATTCGATGCACATTGAGCATTGCATTCACACAAGGTATCTCGTTAGTAGGAATTTGCTAGGCTGTGGTACGAGTGCGCCACCATTGCCAAACCCTTTCCTTTCCACTCCTCTCTCCCACGACGCCTTGTTCGCCTGGGCAACTTGGCGTCGACAGGGCCCAGTGGAACTTCTCACTTGGGACTCACCCATCTGCTGCGAAATCCTTCGAAAATGAGAGAATCCGAAAAGGTTCTCTTGATATCGATCTCGGTAGAGTTGCTGGACCCGAGGACCCCTCGGACGGTGACATTTCGGCAAACCTGCCTCGCCTGACGGGGGCCCTGACTTCTGCTTCCGGAGGTTCGGTAAGAAATACTAGGTAAAGTATAGAAATCTTCAACCCATGACGATAAGCACCGCGGGGCGTGGAGCCCGTATAGTATGCGTGGTTACTTTTAAACACATTCATTCAAAAGCACTACTCTACATTCCTTCCAATTCCCAGCATCCTAGGAGGAGGAGTTCTGTCACTCTTTACAATTCATCAAGTAGACCTCAAAGCGTTGACAAACCCACGCCTTCAAATAGTGAAGGGACCTGCACAAGTCGAACAACGCCGTCATCATGGCGCCTATCATACACTGCGTCCGACACGCCCAGGGTAAGCTTACTAGAGTGCATCGACGCTGGCATCATCAATGCTGACCTGTAAAGGTTACCACAACCTATCCGTCGAGAACTGTAGCATGCCTGACCCTGACCTAACCTCCTATGGCCTCGAACAATGTGCCCACCTCTCCCGCTCTTTTCCCTATCACACGCGGATCGATCTCCTAGTCGCCTCTCCGCTCCGGCGTACTCTTAACACCACCCTGAATGGCTTCACTCCTCAGGTACAAAAGGGATTGCCTGTAATCGCCCTACCCGAAGTGCAAGAGACGTCAGATGTACCAGCTGACACGGGCTCTGATTATGAGGTCTTGAGGGAGGAGATGAAGGGCAAGCCGGTGGATTTGAGTAGGGTGCAGGAAGGGTGGAATAGTAAGACGGGGAAGTGGGCGCCGAATGCGGATAAGCTCGAGGAGAGGGCAAGAGAGGCGAGGAGGTGGTTGAAGAGTAGGCCGGAGAAAGAGATCGTGTTGGTAACACACGGGCATTTCCTGCATTATTTTACGGAGGATTGGACGGACTTCAACAAGGTTACGGGTACGCCACTTCCAGACATCATTGTTGGGAGGCGGCACTGATCCATATATTGCAGGGACCGGCTGGGCCAATATCGAATACCGATCCTACCATTTTGCCGACGAAAAGGGCGACAATGCCTCTATAGTTGAGACCAAGCAGTCAAGAGAGCCGAGACGTGGCACGGAGAAGCCTTTGGGCAAGACAGAGCGTATGGAGCTGAGAGAGACAGCATCGAAGACGTGTGAAAATGGGGGTTTCGAACCCATACAAGCGAAGGTGTGATGATAGCATGGTTGAAGAGGAATGTTACTGACTGCTGTACTTACTTCAAGTTACAGCGGAAAGACAAGGATAGGGCCTGGATCGGTGCTTTCTAGGCTTTTCAACCAGCTGATTGGCTTGACTAGGCTGATAGACGTGAAAATGCTAATAGGTAATGCGAGCCCTTGGGCATAGATGAGACAGACGACATAGACCATAGAGGCACCTCGAAGGGCAGATGCATAGAAATGGCATGATACCAAAGTCAGAACCGCCTGGAATGTCGTCTTGTCAGCACCGTGTACTTATCAACTAATTCTCGTGTGGCTTCCGTATCAAGGAGCTTTCCTGTGTTTCTATCCCGCTCATGGGGATGATCATCATTCACCCTGCTTGGCGGGTCTGGGGTAGGGACAATCTGATAATTGCTATGCGCTTTCTTATCCCATCGCAGAGACACGATCGTGGCTTGCGGTGCCACAATTTCATTCGTCACTCATTCCTAGAACAGGATGCTGGTAATGTAAGTGTCACTTAGTAGCCTTAGTTCGCGGTTGGCCTAGAATATAAAGCCACTTCTTTCCATTTTTCTCTTCTCCTGCTAAGCCAACTCCCATTTCCTGCTTCAGAAAAGCCAATCTGGACAGTTCACTGCAGGCGCCGCAATAAGTGACCCTTTTAAGGCCCCCTCAGCTTCGCCCTCACATTATCCCTCGCCATGTCGTCCCCAGAGACAGCAGTATCACCCAACGAAGCAATCGCCGAGCAATACAGAAGCTATGAAATACGTGGCAGAGGCAATTCACGTATGCTTGTCCCCATTGTCTACTCCTCTCTTCTTTTGGCTCATACTTTTGCAGGCAGGCCTTCGGAACTCAAAATCATCGGGACGACTGTGCGTTATGGACACGATAATTGGAATTTTTCGAAAGAAATCGACGACGAAGACGGCAGAGAAGTAAGGATAATGAAGAGAATGGCTTTAAGAGCGCGTTGGCCGGAGGGTGGCTTTCAATGATGTAGTATAATGACAAATGGTGTACGGAATTCATACTGTCAATGTCAGCTTACAATCCCCGGTGCTATAAGCATAGAATAATTACGAGTCATCATTGGAAGGATCAGTATTGGGAACGAGTCGTGGGCGTTCCTATCTTGGAGTAGGAAATTCTATAAGTTCTTTACCCTCTATATTCCGATTTAATCGTACTTTATCTATCTTCGAATCGTCAGATCAGAATTGGAGCAATACCAAACTTTTATGCAGAGCATGACTTCCATATATCCAGCATGAGCGCCTTGATCCCGGACTAAACGAATTATAGTAGAGCGGACCTTTGTGCTTTGAAGCCTGTGTTACGGCTTGGAGTCTAGCAGTCATTCAATTCGCGCTATAGCGCATTGATAAGATCCCAAAGACTCTGAACAACTTTGCTGTGAAGCAAGCTTCGTCGCGGCTCGGACATAGCTCTGCTTGGTCTTGGCAGCAACACGAAAGAAGGAAGCAACTACGCCCTTAACAAAATAAGATTCAATGTGCGCCTAAGGGCAAGCCCGGAGCAGCCCCGGGGGATCCCTATTCTAGCGGATTAAATGATTTTTGGGGGCAACTTAGATGCTAGCTTCTGGGCTAGCTTAGGCGCTCCCTCATTGAATTTAATTTTGTTAAGAGGAGGTGGAGGACCCTGAAAATCATCGTCAAGCTTGGCACTCGGCCATTCAAGTATTAAGCACATATAATAGCAACATACCTACACTCACTCCATCTCCTAACGTTCCGTTTCTTGCAAGCATTATTGCTGTAGATAAAATGCCCCTCGGAATCAATAATCCTTTCCCTAGTTCTGTCGCCAGTGAGTGCAAGAAAGCTGGCAAGGTAAGCTCATTGCCTTCACAGTCAAACTTAACGTCGTTCACTAACATCTCACGCCTCAGGTCCTGGCCTCCTTCGTAGACCCACGGCAAGCTTTTGGCCCCGACAAGGTCATACCTCCACAGGTATTAGCCCATGCAAAGGTACGCCTCCATAGCCTCGAGTACAGGGCCGAGGACGAAGACTCAAATTCCACTCTCTAGGGTCTCGCAGTCATCACAGTTCTCAAAGCCGGCTTCCTAGGATCAGGCCGTTTCGGCTCTGGCATAGTCATCGCCCGCCTCTCCGATGGTACCTGGTCAGCTCCCTCAGCAATCGCCACAGGTGGTGGAGGCTTCGGCGGGCAGATAGGGTTTGAACTTACAGACTTCGTCTTCATTCTCAATGATGCAGCTGCCGTGCGTACATTCTCACAGAAAGGCTCGTTGACACTTGGAGGCAATGTGTCAATTGCTGCGGGACCGATTGGGCGCAATGCAGAGGCGGCTGGAGCGGCGAGTTTGAAGGGCGTGGCGGGGGTATTTTCGTATTCGAAGACGAAAGGACTTTTTGCTGGTGTCAGTCTGGAAGGCAGTGTCCTCATCGAGCGCCGCGATGCAAACGAGAAGCTCTACAATAGCCGAATCACAGCGCGGCAGCTCCTGGAGGGTGGCGTTCGCCCACCACCAGCGGCAGAGCCCCTCATGCGTGTTCTGAACTCAAGAGCGTTTGCCGGTGTTACACCAGCAGCGTCAGATGAAATGTACAACGACATCCCAATATACGACGATAGACACGACAATGTTGTGTGGGAAGGTCGTCAAGGAGCTGGCTACAACGAAGGCGTGCGCTCGAATCGATCAAGCACGACAGTAGGCGCAAATGACTACGAATACAGTGATGCACCAAAAAGAGCAAGCACATGGAACGACGATGTTTATGATCGCCAACCCAACAGTGCTGGCCAAAGTCGTACCAACACGATAGGGGAGGACTACTCGTTCAACGGATCACCAAAGCCGGGTCGACCCACGGCGCCGAAGCCAATGTTCAAGCCTAAGCCAGCTGCTTTGGCGGCAGGGAAAGATCAAGCTATTGCTCTGTTCACATTCGATGCAGATCAGCCGGGCGATCTCGCTTTCAGGAAGGGCGAGATTATTAAGATTACGAAAAGAACAGAGAATGCTTCAGACTGGTGGACAGGCAAAATTGGGGATCGAACGGGAATCTTTCCTAGGTATGGAAGCGATCTTTCTGATATTTCCGTATGGTACCATCGTGCTGACATTTAATAGTAATTACGTGGAAGCTGTGTAAAGCGACGATACCCATGAAGGTGCGCACGTCCTGTAGTCAGATGGCTTATGCACTCGGCAAGCGAAGGAGTTTGGATAAATGTTATTCATTACAGATATTACGCGTGGCTGTTGTTCTTGACGGCGAATGATCTAGATATGGGCCATCTCAAGTACCTAGTAAATATTGCTGGAAAGCATATCACGAGATACAAAACAGACTAGAATCAGACAAGGCTATAGAGGACTTCAGTAAAAGCCGCTTTTTGCTTCAGATGGATAGAGCAACTCGTCAGACCTTCATTCAAAACGCGTAGATAATCATAAAGTCTACACTTCAAATATATGGCGACCTCTAAAACTCTTGCGGTAAGGAATCCTCCAAGGTCAAGCTTTCGCGCGTGCGGCAAGTAAATGTCACGTTGTCGAGCTTGAGATGTCCTCGACTTTCTGTAAACGCATAACCATCTCCATTACAGTATTTTGCATTCTTGACTTTCCAAAATATGGTCACTCTCCCAAGATCTCTGGCCGTTGAGTTCCGTAGAGAATCAGAATGGATGTTATTGTTGTTTTTAAGAAGGTCTATCGAGTTGAGACTAAGGTACCTTATACTAGAGGGTCGCCATCTCCGCAAGGAGATTACGGGGGCGGTAGGAATAAGTATAGGCGGTGTACGGCGTAGTACGATATAGGTCACGTAATATCAGACTTTATAAGTCCACTAAGATCACTAAATATCGGTAACGATATATACGTTTTACGAAGTAAATACGCGGGATTACGTAGTAAAAAGTGAATAGAAGGACCCCGAATAAATACCTATATAATCCATAGTCCCCCTAAAAAAACCTTCTAACTTATATTACTCTTAAGGTACGTATATATAGAACCCGTATAGAATTTTCTATATTAATTTATACCTTATTTATAAAGCCCCTCCCTATTTATTATAGATAAATCCCTATCTATACTAAACTCTAATTAACCGTACGGTCCTATATAAGTAGGTAGTTATTTTAATTTCATTCTCTACTAATCTATATTAATCTATACGTATTTTATACCTATCCGTACCTAGCCTATAATAGTAGGTATAATATCCATAGGCGATACCGAAGATAAGGACGAATTCGGTATAGATTTATACGACTTAGAGTATCTAAAGCGTAAAACGCTACCGAGTAGTAAAGTTAAGGATTAAAATATACTGAAGGCTGAAGAGAAAATACTCGATCTATACGCTCCCGTATAGTATCGTACCTTTACGTACGTAGAGGTTATCCGTAATATCGGTTTACGCGAGGGTAGGACCGTCGTATATACTATATTACTATATTATATGGATTCGGGATAAAACCATATTAATCTATATAGAACTTTACGCGTCCGTTTAATATCGAGGGCGTTCTCTTATAGTCCCGTATAGATATTATATACCTAAATAACGACCGTTACGCTTATTATACGAAAGGGAACGGGATTATACAGTTCTATAAAACTCTATCTAGATACCGTAACGAAGTATATATTAACTATATATACTCTAGTAACGGGTTAAAGTACTCGTTTATTCTTAGTTTATACTATATAATTTAATATAGTAACTTTATTAATATTATATAGAGGAGGTTAAGGAAGTAAAGAAGTATAAAGCGGTAGACCCTCTTAATAAAGAAGTATATATCGTAGTACGGAGTCGTATTAATTAATATAGTTAATCCGAGAGTCTACGTAGACTAAGGTATCGAGGCGTACGGTTTAGAATCTCGAGGTATACGATCTATACGAAAAGATTACGGCCGCGTATTATAACCTTAGGACTCTATATTAAGCGGTAACGGATTATATTTATACGAATTAGGCGTAGTAGGATAACGGGGGCTAGTAAGGATCGGTACGATAGAGTATAGGCCTTATACGGGTATTCATAGGATTATTACTTCTTATACTAGTTAATATAATTAATTAAACTTCTATATCGAATCTATTCTAAGCCGTATAATCTTTATATTAAATCGTGACTATAGAAAAAATATATCCAAAGACTTTATAATAAAAATTTATTATATATATTTAAATAATCCTATTTATATTTATTAATAATCGTTTAATTAAAAATTATTTATTAATAATTTATTATAAAAATATTATAATATAAATATAATTAGAGTTATTTCAATATCTATATTATATTTTAATATATTTATATATAATTATATTTTAATATCTATAAATATATTAAAAAAAAAATTATTAAAATAACTCTAAATATATATATATTTATAATTATTTAAATAAATAAATAAATACTATAATATAATATAAAATTATTATCTATAATTTTAATATAGATATTTATTATAATAATTAATATATTTAATATATTTTAAGAGCCTAAAATATAATATTATATAAAAATATAAAGATAGAATTTTATATATTTAATCCTATCTTTA
>JAABUK010001402.1_pt1 | contig 46102 bp, 52 predicted proteins | sample 5559141 | NCBI WGS metagenome assembly JAABUK01 (sample SAMN10711869, study PRJNA513367) | rock metagenome | isolation source: Antarctica rocks | place: Antarctica: Victoria Land, Pudding Butte nord | collected 2016-01-03 | reverse complement strand
AGAACCCCCCCCCCCCCACCAATGTCCCCCCACATCATCAGGACCCCTTACAACCTCAGAACCTCCCCTTCCCCCCTTTGCCCAAAACCCCTCACGACATAACCTTCAGGATATTATGCTGTGTACCTATAGTTGCCCAAAATGACACCATCAAGGTTTAAATCACGACCCCTAACCCTAAAACCCTGTACCTGTAATTTCCCAGGAAGACACCATCAGGATTGAGCATGGGAACCACCACAATGGTGACGTGGCGGCGCAGGTGCACAGCCAGCGTGCTGCTGCCCAGCAGCCAGTCCACCAGCCCATGACCCACAAAGGAAGCTGGGGTCTCCCCCGGGTGCACCCTGGCTGTCACAAACACCACAGGCCTCACTTGCCCTGCAGCCACAGCATAGCAATCAGGCTGGGTTTGGGGACCAAGGATGTCCAATCAGGCTGGGTTGGGGACCAAGGATGTCCAGTCAGGCTGGGTTGGGGACCAAGAATGTCCAATCACTGCAATGATTGAGCAGAGGCAGGCACTAATACAGACCCCCAATAGCAGCTGATGCATCTGACTGAGCGCATTGAAAAATGTGTTCAGCACTGCTCTGTGCTTGAATGTAACTGCAGTAGCCTCTGGACAAGGTAGCTACAGCTTGCCATCCAATGCCAAAGCAACACTGAGAGCGGCAATTCTACCTGATCAGACCTCTGCAGGATGATTCATTGGCTATCTGATTTTCTGTTGTACACAAAAACTGTACTGGCGCAGAGCGCATGCATTGAAACAAGCATCAAGAAATTTCGATTTGAAGCTGCTGATGAACGTGCGGCTCTTGAAGCCCTTACAAGGCAAATGACTACTGAGAGATAGCATGCAGCACTGACCTACATCTGTGAAGGCTTCCTCTATGACTCATTGGCTATTCATCTTCTATTGTACAAATCAACTGTACTGGTGCAAACACAATGCATTGAAACAAGCATCAAGAGAAAAGCCTGCAGCACTGACCTACATCTGTGAGGACTTCCTCTATGACCAGAGCATCTATGCGCTTCATTTGGGGTGTTCTGCACAGCAGGTGGCGCTGCAGGTAAGGCAAGTGTAGCCTCTCCCAGCTGAGCAGCCACTGCTGCAGCTTGGTGTAGCTGTAAGGGTAGGTGTAAGCAAACTCATACACCTCCTTGGGCCTAAATGGAAAGAGACCAAAAGGTGAGTCCTTGCTTCCAGAAGAAGACTTTGGTGCAGTGTGAGGTGCCGAGGAGGAGCAGGTAAGGCAGGTACAGCCTCTCCCAACTGAGCAGCCACTGCTGCAGCTTGCTCTAGCTGTAAGGGTAGGTGTAAGCAAACTCGTACACCTCCTTTGGCCTACATGGAAAGAGACCAAAAGGTGAGTCCTTGCTTCCAGAAGAAGACTTTGGTGCAGTGTGAGGTGCCGAGGAGGAGCAGGGAAGGCAAGTGCAGCCTCTCCCAGCTGAGCAGCCACTGCTGCAGCTTGCAGTAGCTGTAAGGGTAGGTGTAAGCAAACTCGTACACCTCCTTGGGCCTACATGGAAAGAGACCAGATGGTGGATTCTGGTTTCTAGAAGAAGACTCTGGTACAGCTGTGAGGGTAGGGGTAAGCAAACTCGTACACCTCCTCGGGCCTACACAAGAAGAGGCCAGATAGTGGATTCTGGTTTCAAGAAGATGACTTTGGTGTGGCTGTAAGGGTAGGTGTAAGCAAACTCATACAACTCCTTAGGCCTACATGCAGGAAGACCAGTTAGTGGATTCTGGGTTGTAGAAGAAGACTTTGGTGCAGCTGTGAGGGTAGGTGTAAGCAAACTCATACAACTCCTTGGGCCTACATGGGAAGAGACCAGTTGGTCAGTTCTTGCTTCTAGAAGAAGGCTTTGGTGCAGTGGGCAGAGACCAGTTGGTCAGTCCTTGCTTCTAGAAAAAGAGTTTGGTGCAACGGGAAGAGACCAGTAGGTGAGTGCTTGCTTCTAGAAGAAGGCTTTGGGGCAGTGGGAAGTGCAGAGGGGCAGGTTGAGCTGCTATAACTTCTGGCAGCCAAGAGCATCAATGTCTTGTTTGCTGATGTTGTGGCAGGTCTGCGCATCTGTGTTTGTCTTGCACAAAAGCACAAGCACACAAGCACACACACACGCACGCACGCACACGCACGCACGCACGCACACACGCACGCACGCACACACACGCGCGCGCGCGCACGCACACACAGACAGACAAACACATATGCGCATGCACACATGTACGCACAAGCCAAATCTGACCCAAAACAAGCCAAAAATGACCTGTCAATGGTGAAGAGCACGGAAAGAACGTTGCTGGTCCTGTGGCGAGGGCTCTTGTAGTAGAAGCAGTTGGAGGGGGGCAGGCGCGCCCACTGGGGGTGGCTTGCGCTGCGCACCAGGGGGGTCATGCCGCATCTGTACAGCGCCCGGGCTTTGCTGAAGTTCACAAAGTTCAGAACCACCCTCTGACCTACATTTGCAGTTATCACTTTAGTGCTGTGTTTCACAGTACTTTCTGACCTACATACGCATTTGTGACTTTGCTCCTCTGTTTTCATGGTACTTTCTGACTGTGTGCATGGCTGACCTACATACGCATTTGTTACTTCGTTACTGTGCTTCCCATGGTACTTTGTTATTGTGCTTTCAAGGTACTTGGTGTGTTGTGTTCTCATGGAGAGCAGAATAACAGTTTGGCAAAGCTGGGACACCCAATATGGCAATGGTGCAGCAACGCAATGCTGTTGCAATGGTAAGGCATTTGCACACGCTCAATATCAGACCAGATGGCAATGGGCTCTGCAGGAGGATGCTGCAAGATCATAATAGCAGAATGACTTGTGTCAATGCTTCTGTGCACAACATGTGCATATAATGCCAGGCTGAGCAGTCACAAGCGTGCAGAGTAAGCCCCTCGGCATTTGCCTTGTATGGGTCTGTGCTTGACTGACAAGGTCATTGTTGACTGCAGCAAGTTGGTCACCTTCCAAGACAAGTACAGATACAGACAAATCATACCTTGTGTACCGCCATGCATCTGAAAGTGAAACCACAATCTGTGCTTTGGGCCATATGTGTCCTGACGCACGTTGATGTCATACTCCAGACCATTGTCCGCCGCGCGTGCGAAGCCAATGTTGCCGCCTTCGAAGTCACTGCTGAAGGTGAGGTTGCCTGGTGGGGCGCCTGCTAACCCTGCTGAGGCCCTGCACACACGCACATGCACTCCAGTGAGTGCATGGAAGTGCATTGGCCAATGACCAAAGGCAGAGTTGGTTGTGAGATCACACTTGGCTGCATAATGATCATGCCATGCATAGGTCAAATGTGCTTGGTGCAATATGTTTGTATCTGCTCACTGCCGTGGAAGGACCTGATGGCAGTAATCAACAGTTCATTTAGTGATTTATGGATCAAGTGGTTGATTTGTTGACAAACAGACTGATGAATGAGTGGATGCAGTGGCCCATTGAGGAAGAGTGCTGAGTCTGCAGCTGTTGTCCTGCACAGACGCCCTTCCGTCACAGCACACCAAGAGTGGTGGAGTTTGTATGAGCATGGCTGCACAATCTGTCAGCTACACCCTTTGCTGGCGTGCTTGCACAACGGCAGCCGAAGGCACAAACAACAAAGAAGTGCCAGCACATAGCACAACATGCAATATTGAGAGGCCTAATCCCTGGGCGGCCCGGTATAGCGTTCGGCTTCGCATTAAATTGACACCGAAAGGTGCAGTCTTTTCTTTTCTTTTCTAATGAGAGGCCATCTGCATGCCAGCCTAATTGGACAATAAGGCATTTGACACACCAGGGAATTGTAGAAGGCCTCACTTGCTATAGCTAGTGGATGTCGGTCCATTCTGCGTCAGCCCTGTGCGTGTGGGGCTGTACCCCGCAGCCCAGCTGTTACTTCTTCCATACTTCTTGCTCTTGAGTGATGGCTGCGCAGCAGCCTGAGTGGTTGGATCTGAAGGTGCATAAGCACCAGCAGCGGCCCCACTATTGTCTGCTGCTCTGGTTGCTGCTTGGTGACTTTTTGGATGCTGAGTCATGGCTGGATGAGTCACACCCTGCTGACTCAGCTCTGTCATGGGCTGAGGCACCTCAGCTGACAGTGAGTGCCGAGTGCGCATTGCATTGGGCACAGCTGCATCAGCTGTGTAACGACGCCTGGAGTTACTGCGTAAGATGGCAGCAGCTGCACGTGGCTGTAGTCTACTGGGCCTTGCAGCCTTGACTGGCGCACTGTCTGTGCCTGCTTTTGGTACCATTGCCTGATTAAGCTGTCTGGGAAGGGGCACCAGAGACAGGTCTGGCCCTCGGTTGGCCTCAGCAAACAGGGCACTCAGCTCGGCCCTGAGCTGAGTCAGAGCTGCTGACTCGGTTGAGCTGAGAGGATGCTTGACTCGTGCTGTGGCTATGCTGGGGCCAGAGGGCATGTCTGGGGGTAAGCTAGGTACCCCACCACTGTTGGAAGAAGAAGGTGCAGGGTTGACCAGCACAGGAAGCTTCAGACGAGGTGCCAAGCCAGCTGACTCCCATATTAGACTGCCAGCACACTGCTGCTGCTGAGTATGGTCCTGAGTATTCAGGTGCGACGCAGAGTCTGCATCTGAGGGTGGATCACCAGCTGACACAGTGTGATCTGCTGGTGCCTCGCCACTTGCTTGACTGTTCCAGTCCAGGAAGGTATCTGCCTCAATCTCTGGGAAGCCTGCAGATTGCTGCATAAGGGAGCACAGTAGTGAAGATGTGATCAGGGACGGAGGTTGCAGACTGCATTGTGCTCTCATGTGATGAGAGTTTGCAGAAGCTGAACAGGCACAGCTGATGCACCTTGCAATCTTGAGGCTGCAGCAGACCAAGACTTGCCACAGAAAGTAGCACTGCAAGCACTCCAGGTGTGCGTTGCATGCTGATGGAACCAGGTCAATGAGCCTCTGCGCAACTTTTGTGAAGGCACGTACCCATTTGCCAGATGCTGTCTTGCTGCCAGCCAGTTGCTGCTTGCAGCGGCGTTCCCTTGTGGCGCCTGACGCTTGCATGCAAGGCTGAACTACCTGGGACGCCTACAGTGGAAGATTGCTGTAAATCAGCCAGCATTTCAACAAAGACATTTTTCACCTCCGTGCACTGAGGGCGTTACAGGCAAACAAGAAAGCTTGATGGCAGTAGGCGTTGCTGACAGCCGGTACCTGCGGCTTAGCCATCAGCTGTCATGTTCAGTGTTCAGACTTGACATCGTTGCACGGCATGAGTTGGCTGCAGGAACGGCGCTGTCCGCTAACGGCTGCAAGGCTGAAGCATGTTCAGCTGACTTGGTGTAGACAAACATGTGGAAAGTGCAGCGTTTTAAAATGCCAACGACAAAACGTAGCTTGACCCCCCTTTGTGAACGCAGAATTTGTGAACTGCACGCTTGGTTGACTGCCCTTCTGTCGACTTGCCGAATCAGGGCTGGAGAGCTGGAGCTTCCGCTGCGTTCTTCTTCTGTCGCTCCGAGACCACTAGAATCAAGAAGGTTTAGTGCCTCAAAGTAATGACTGCAACAGATTGACTCAGGCGCTCCTGGGAGGAGGAGTGTGTTGTATGCAAGCCTGTGAACAACCGCTCCGCAGAAGCTTTGTTGTCCATGGACCCCATTCAACTGTGTATCTGATCTTGACAAACCTGCCTGCTGAGCACGTGCAAGGTTCCTGATGCAGTGTGCTATCATGCATGCGTCTTTCCTCTGCATGCCAGGCTGGACTGCTGAGAACTGCGTCGTGCCAGGCATCGGTTCAGAGGCTGCTTCTCTGACTAAGTCTTGATGGACATCAATCCAGACACATGCCAGGGCGTTCCTGATGCAACCTGACACAACCTGATGCGACCTGATGCAAGTCTGTGCATCAGCTGTGTGTTAGTAACAAGTCCATATAGCTTTCACAAGAGGGCATTGCCCTCAACTGTAGACACAAGCAAGTACATGTATCTGCATCTAGAATGGCAAACTGTCTTGCAAAAACCAGAGACATTCTTGGGAATGCTAACATGGTACGTGCGTGGAAAGCAAATAAAGCCTTCAAGCTTTTGTACTGTAAAAATGTTCCATCTGTACTTAATCACGCACTTCTTCAGCACCAGGCAACATAAACAGCAGGTATCGTGGTTTGGTCAGCATTTTGCACAACACGTCGCACTCTGATGCTTGACGAAAAGGCTTAAATACCTAGCCTAGGTTGTTGCTCACAGCAGGCCATGGTCTTGGCGGGTACAGGGTCACAGTGGCAAGGCAAGGGTACAAAATGCTAATGTGGTGCAGTGGTGGTTGCATGTCATCATTGCTGGTACTGAAGTTGACTTCAACTCACTAACCTGCAGGTCTTGCTCAGGCTGTCTGAGCGCCTCTTGCACACCATCAGAAGACAGACCCTGCCACTTTGTATTGGCCTTTTCATGCAGTGACGTGACAGTCAGCTTCAGCTTCTCAAGTAAGGGCGATTCCCCTCTGAACAACTCATCTAGAGATGTGTCCTCGAGCTCGCTGCCGTGAAGGTCCAAAACGTTCAGCAAAGGCCACTTGCCCTGTGCCAGATATGACATGGCCCAATTGCCTAAGTCATTGTAGACTGTCGCTGACTGCAGGCTTGGGCACTCTGACTTAGTCAGCTGCAGGATGACTGCGGCGTCCAGCTGAGTGCAACTAAACACATGAAGCTGGATTTGATTCACACCAAAGTTAGAGAGCTTTGAGATCATCTGCGTGTCAATCTGCTGGCGTGTCAGATTCAGAAGGATGATTGAAGCCCAGTGTAATAATGCAGAGCTCCTGGATGAGTTCTGTCTTGTATCTTCTTGCGAGACCATTCTGCTAAAGGCATTGCTCACAGCAGATAAATGTTGCATCTGCTGCTCCTTGCCCTCATGGAAACGCAGCCTCACTTTGAACAGGTTTAAGAAAGCAAGCTTAGGCCAACGCGCCTGGGACAACAGTGAAAGTAAGCCCATGTCCACTGGCACATCAACAAATGACAACAAGGTTAATGCTGGCCAGTTGGCTGCCACCAGCTCCTGAACAAATGCCCTTGTCAGCTTAGTATGCCAAAAGGACAGTCCTATCAAGAATGGCCAGTCTCCCTTGGCAATTTCTGCCGCAGCAGCTTCACTGAGCTGAGTGCACTCCAGCTGCAGCTGCCATCTGCCCCGCATGCTGGCCTTGGCAAGCACTGAAGCAGCAGCAACTGCCATGTCACAGGTGACACGTATAGTTTGAATCCTGTGGCTGTCCTGGTTGGCTAATGTCCACTTCAACAGCCGAGGCCAGGAACAGCTGATGAGGTCACCGGTGTGAGTTGGGTCACTGATTGTGATGCTCGTGACATAGTCGTGAATCTGACTGCGGTGAGTTGTGCTGGTTGCTATCAAGGCTGCAAGGCACTCTGAAGGCAGTAGTTCCAGCAATCTTGGGACCTGCTGGATGAGGTCTGACAGGGGCATCAGCGCACACTTGGAATGCGGCCTGCATACAGCAAAGTAAGCTTGAATCTGCTTATTTGACAGCAGATTTGCAAAAGCACTCAACACAAAGCCCTGCACTGCTTCAGAGGTTTCAGCCACAATAGTGCGACAGACTGACCCTCTTGAGAACTTACCCTTGCATAATCCGCCGCCACAGTTGTCGTCTACACAGCAGTGATACGAGCTCGGTCAGTGGAGCTCGGTGGAATTGTGATCTGAAGTACGCCAGCCACGTCAACGAGGCAATACGAGTTCGAACGGGTGGTGAAACTGCTGTTTGAAAAGCAGTGCAAAGATGAAAACGATAGCTCTTGGCCACAGGGCACGTTCATGTGCAGAGTGTTGACACCAAGCTGTCTCAAAAATGTGCACACTTTTGGTTTTGCTTCAACACAGTGTCAACCGCACAAGGCTACGAAATGGGAATATGCACCATATGGTTAAATGTTGGAAACAATAGTCACCTTACACAAACAGTGCTGTAACAATGCTGTAGCTGTCTCACAGAGCAAGGTGCAGTGCAACCTTTTTGCCGCTCATGTTGGCTGAGTGTATGCATACGATAATCTGCATGCATCACCCATGCACAATACTGTGAAGATCCTTAAGGCTTGTGTATATCAGGTGCTGTGTTGGTGTCTTTGTATGTTACAATGATCTTGCAATGTCTTGTTCAGGCTCATGCTCCCAAAAGACAAAGGCTCTGGTTTCTATGCTATGCCGAGCCACTGCATCCAGGGGCGTTGAGGGGTCAGTGAAGCCAGTATGTGGGGTAAAGCGTGCTCGACCTTCTCGTGAGTCATAACAGACGAAGACGTATGCTTCATCTGCAGTGATACCCTTGGCATAGTACCATCTGCAAAATCAAGAAGTTGACTAAACATGTTACCTATTGAATAGTCAAACTTGCAAAGATTTGCACCGATTGAATGACAGCAAGAGTGTTGCAGCAAAATTTGCAGCATCATACCTTGTTTGCTCAGATGGTATATGTATACGCTTGCATACACTCACAAAGCTCTCCGCAGGCAAGAGCATGTAAGATGATGACTGGAGTGCAATGCGCAGCAATATATTGGCTGCAATGTTGTCTTGTGCATCACAATAATGTTATGCATAATGTAGACACTGGAGGATAGTGGTGCGCACAGGGCAAAGCCGCTTGCCTGTGGTCAGGGTTGTACTTTGCTGCATAGTTGTGGCCTTTCCGGCCGGGGAAGATGAGGCTGTATGGTATGAGGTCATCCTTGGCTACGGTGGCAGCATCCAACATGGCCAAAGGTGAGTCATGCACAGGTCCTCTTAACAGCCGCCAAACCTGCACCAAACCACTGTGAAGGAACTCAGCATCCATTTGAGAGACATCTGTGCATTCTGGTCTTCAGGTATCACTTGATGGATGGCATGATGGGTGATGTGTATCTGTGCAGACAGATTTCGGTGACCACCTAGAACAAACTGCTGAATGTGTAAATGTTGGCCACAGCCCTCAAGGTACAGGCTGTGTTTGATGCAACTCTTGTACCACTCTACTGTACATGCAAAAGAGAGCGAGATAGAGAGATACTGCTTGCCTTCCTGTATAAGAGGCGCTGTCTACCTCACATCAAAAGACACAGCAAATGTGTATATATTAGCAAAAGTAGCGCTATGTATTTCTGAGCCCATCCCAGTTTGCTTGATAGCTTACCTGTATTACAGCAAAGGGAGTCCTACTGAGCCTGTCAGCTTCATCTGGGAGAAGTGCTTGCAATCTTGATGGACCACTCTTGACAGTGTAGTCCACATGGACACGTGACACTGGTTCACCTCTAGCATCTGGATCCTTCCTGCTTCTCTGCACTGTCGAGCTGCATGAGTGCATCACTGGTGAGTGCAGTTACGATCATGAGCGCATGTTGTTGTATTTGCAAGTGCTTTGATTCCTTGATAGATTGGATCTCAGATACACTTTCCCAAGGATCTTGTATCTGCAAATGCTTTGATTGCATAGGATACAGTGTCAATCCCCGTGCATGAGTCTCAAAGCCTGCACTGCTGCATGAGGTTTCTGCATGATAGCTTGTTGCAGGCAGGCTTGCTTACTTTTCCGTAGCTCTTCGTATAGTATGATCAAAGATGTGCACTCTACTTGCCCTTGCGGTCTTCTTCAGCAGAGCCTCCACTTCAGGATAGTACCTGGTGGTGACCTGCAATAGCATCTTGCATGTTAAGACTGCATGCACTTTCACTGGTCCATGCAACTGCTGCTAGTTAGCAACATTTCTGCGATTTACATCTTTATCATCTTCCCAGCTGATGTCTGCAGGAATTTGGAACCGCTCAAGCTGGAATCCGTTCCGCACAAGGTCAAAGTGTGTGTCTTCTACGGATCGTAAATCTGTTACCGTGACCTCAACCTCATCAAGCTCCAAATTATTGGGCTTGTCAATGCCCTTGGGCAGCTCGTACTTGTACACATACAGCTCCTCATCCGCCCTTGGAGATTTGACGTAAGACACCTTAGCGCGTAAAGCTGGTGACCTCGGGGCGCACACGACCGGCTTTGCACTAAGAGCCGCTTCGGCAACCATTGTCACGCCAAATGACCTACAGAGAGATGTGTTTTATTTCGAGATGCTTCATGTCTGCAGATATGCAGTTGCGCAGTCGATCAGGCTTATGAGAGCAAGCATGTGAGTCACTGCACGTGCCATTATGTGATGCATTGCACTGAGCTGGACTCGTTTATTTGTATGCTCCACACTTCCAGGCACGATCGGCGGCCTCAGTCATGGGATCAATGATAGAGATTACGATGGAGTGTAGTGTAGCAGCAGACTGTAGCAAAGCTGTTGGCTGTCTGCACACAAGCAGCAGGCCAATAGTCAAGCATGCATGCAGGCCAATAGTCAAGCATGCATGCACTACAAATAAAGGGGGGGGGGGGGGTTTACTATGCCTAGTTTCTAGTGGCAAAAGGGTTTACATGTTAGCTTTTTAATACCCGATTTACTAGGGGCTTTGCCACTACAAAGTCAGTATGGTAGAGTAGTGGTCAACATACTAGGTTGCTACCAACCACAGCTAACATAGTAGCTGTTTTAGTAGCTGTTTTAGTAGTTCTACATGTTAGATGGCATACTTGAGCGCTAGTCGCCTTTACCATACTAGGTGCCATGATAGGGCATTATCATGGGTAGTACGCTTTTACAATTTTTGTAATTTATATTTTAAATAATAATTGACAGCTGTACCACACATGTAACGACGAGAAAGCGTTGGTAGTAGATAATCTATTGACTTTCTTGCACCCATAACAACCCAAATACATAAAGGCTTGATCATACTGATCATGGGCACTGCAGAATTGTTCACAAATTCATATACATGTGCGCTCCTGCATGACACTTTTCAAAGACTTTCACAGACTAGCTCACTCCAACAACTTCTAGCAACAGTGCCATTGATAGCTGTTGGTGCCAAACCGCATTGCACATGTATGCCATCACAAGTGCGCCACACACATGGGTCTTGCTTGCTTGCCTTCACAGCCCACAAGGGTTGTGACTATAGATGTTTCATATGACTGGCAAGGACTCGAGACCGTGACATCACCAAGTGGTTGAACCATTGTTGCCCTTGATTGAAGTTGCATCGCCACTCTCAACTACACTAGTGCTGACTACATCCCCAACTTGATCAATGGTCTCTTGCATGGCTGCAGACCTAAATGGCACATTTGGAACAAGCAAAGCTGATGGCAATTGTAACTATTGACTGTCAGCTGCACAACAAACATACAGATTTGTGCCAAAGCCATGTTCCCAAGCTACGAGACAAGTCTTGCTTGTGCTGAAGCTTATAAATGCACTTCTCAAAGCAAGCAACATACTGTCTAGGTTATGAACAACACAAAGCATGCAGCAAAACAATATTTGCAATGCAAATGGACATGTGCAAATGAGACTCACCTTTGTCTTTGACCTCGAGCATTGTTTGATTGCAACAGTGCATTGATTAAGCATGGATGTTTGAATCTTGTCAAGACACGTCTCCAAGGCTTGGATTTGGCAATCTCATACACATTTGTCTTGTGTTGACACATCCAGTGACATAATGCACATATGAAACAATTTGTGCGCTTTTGCAGGTTGATTGCGCTGTGTTGACGTGCATATGCCCATGGATACACTCAAGCAACCTTGTTGAGTGTTGTTGAGTGACAACAAATAGTAGCTGACAGCGCTTACCTGTTCGTTCTCTTGCCTTTCATGCCTGCCATCCTAAGACCAAGCATTGTGGCTTGTACACGCCAATCTCAACCTGCATGACAGCGTCCCTCAAGTCACCCAGTCTTCTTGCTAATATATTCCTCTGTAAGCAAACACCAAATTCACTTTGATACATGACTCTGTGCTTCATCAAGCGCCTTGCAGGATTTATAACATACAAATGCATCTAGCACATCATCAATCAAGCCAGGTGTCATACCTTTACGCTTCTGCAACACCATCTTGTTGCGCACGCTGAGAATCTTCCCAAGTGGATGGGGAAACTGTTCAAAGAAAGCACTGATCAGCTTGACATCCACCAAGTCTATACTTCAATAGTTGCGGCCATAAAACACTGAGTTGCACGCGGTCTCTTAGTTAGCGGCAGGCCGTAGGCACCATCTAATACCAGAAGTTGACATCGTTGCTGTAGCCCTCAAAGCGGACACGCTCTGCATCTCTCACGCGCACTCTTGTGAAGCCTGAGGTTTCGGTAGGTGAGTGCTGGACGATTGACGACACCACGGGGCAGGCTGAGATGAGGCAGCTCGTTTGAGGTCAACCCTGCGTTGTGATGGTCTATAAAGGTTCATAACTGACGCTGCGCTAGGGAATTGTTTCTGGACGATTGCTGAAGCTCTTGTTGACGCTTTTGACTCTGTTGAGCTACTAGCCGCCCGCAGTTGTTGAGGTGCGGACGTGGTCTATTGCGTCTAGCTGTGGTGCGGATTGGGTATTGTCGCAGATTCCCAAAGAGCAGAACTTTTGGATCCGTTAGTCAGCAGATGCATTTCCATCCGACTCATCCAAACGAGTAGTGTAGCAAGGCTAAGCATGCATATGCAAAGATGGCCAATACTGCAGATGATACACGCTCCCTGCATATCAAGCTCGGGTTCACAGTCAGATGGAAGGCACAATACAGAACAAACTATGTTGCCAAACATAAAAAGGACCGACTTTTCTCTGATTCACATTCCTGTTGGGCTTGGTGTCCAACATGTCACTATTTGTTGACGACTTTCAGGACAGCAGCAGCCACAGAAGGTGCCAGCATGCTTTTGCAATAAGACTCCCAGGCGTCAGCATTGCTTTGGGGGTCTTCGCAAGCAGGCCTGCTGTCCTTCACAGCCGGTTTGCTTGTTAGGGCATGATCTGTGTTCCTGCTGATGTTACTGGAATCCCTCACCATGGCAGGAGAGTTCTCCTTCTCTCCATCAGAAGTGCTGGCTACGCTTGCAGCAATATCATGTGATTTGCGAAGCAGAGTCAACAGCCCTCTGGCTGCTGTTCTGGCATCTGGCGTGTTGTCAGTGACGAGCGCCCCTCCTACCTGCAGCAGCTTGTCATTGCCGTATTGCACAAGGTCCTCAGGTGTCATCTGCTCTGCTGCTGCTGTCAGGACCATGGCGACCTGTGCTCTGACCTTGGGATTTCGGTGGGCTGCATATGGCACCAGCCTGTCTAGGGACACTGCTGGGTCAACAGAGCCTGCCATGATCCTGAGAGATTGCTGTACTTCCTCTATGACAAAACGCTTGTCGTTTGAGCTGGCCTTGAGGAGCAGCTGCAGCAGAAGGCTGTTGGCTGGGCGAGTCAAGGATCCCATGTCCATGTAGGGCTCCATGCTGTTGCCAAAGACAGAGAACAGATCTGCCACACACATGACGGCTGTCTGCACACCACAGACAAGTTGAGCTTCTAGTGCGCAGCAAGACAGAGTCGGCAGCTTAGCAAATTGCACATTGAGTCTTTGCAGGACTGCAAGTCATATGTGTTGCTGCATGCCAACAGTTTGTCTAGCTGTTGTACCTTGCACAAGGAACTCCTCAAGCTTTTGACAGATTTCAAGACGAGCGGGACAACTTTACTCCTGCAGGCAGAGCACAGTGTTTTGATAGTCAACAGCGCAAAAGATGGCTCTGTGCTTTATGCCAAGTCCAGCGTTGTTTCACTTACAGTGAGGGCTCCAAAGTATGTTTGTGATGGACGGCAGCTTGTCTGACAACGTTGAGACCGTGTATTGCCTGTGTCCAGTCCTTAGCATCCAGTTGCTGAACAGCAGCCTACAGGGGCGGATGGCAGCGTGAGCTATGCAGACAACAAAGCACATGGACCAATGAGATGAGCAGTTACGTGGAAGAGTTCCATGCAAAAGCCCTACCTGAAGCTGTTCCTTGACAGTGTCACTTTCTAAAGGTAGCAGCTGGCTGCTTGTGATGTAGTCTATGTCTACAACGACTGGTTCAGGTCCATCTGGCAGCTTGCCCTCTGACGTCTGGAAAGACAAAAGAGCGATCCAGCCTCAGGCCATCCAAGTGAAAAGCAGCGAAACTCAGCTGACAGCTTCTCACAGATGCAGTAGTTGTTTGGTCGCCTCTAAGGCGTGCACGGGCAGCTTCTGCAGCTGCTACTTCTTTCTCTGTCGGAACACTAGCAGTTTCTTCCACCTGCGCCGTCTCGCGCGCTATCTTGGCTTCTTTTGCAGTAGGACTGTCACCCTGTTTTGGAGATCTCTTATGCTTGCCTGACATAGCGCGTTTGGCACCTTCAAAAATAAGAGTAGCAGTTGCTATGCCAAGACCTAGCAATACAACTTGCAAGGGGATGCGCATAACGGAAAAGAACGATTTCAAGCAGTGTTGTCAATGTCTCAGTGCACAGCCCCGATTTGAAACAGGTCAACCGCGCATCTTCAGATTCCTGTTTATTAGTACCTGTCGAGATCATTCCTATTTAGCAACATGTATACTGAGGTGCATTTCAATTCCGCGTCGGAGTAATGCATTCGTGCTTTATGATTGACGCTCTCCAATGGGGAGTCTCCACCAGTGGCATTTTCTGTAGATGGTGATCTGGCTGCATCATGCGCTTTTGACAGAGCAGGTCAACATACTGCCCTCATGGTAAAGCATGTATTGCCGTTTCAGTCTGTCAGGACATTCGAGGCCGTGCTTACCATCGTTTGGTGACTTGCATGCACAACTTGTGCTAGAAACTCAGCTGTCTGATTGCGCAATTCGCATGCGATGCTTAAATAGATGCAACATCAGAACGGATACTCAAACAGATCATGATCATAAACCGAATTTGGTTTAAACTTGGTATGGTTTGGACTGGACAAGTGAATCCCAAAACCCAACCCTCGCCGCCGTTACACCAAGCAAATAATAAACACCACATCCGCCTTCCTTTAAAGGTATTACTGAAATGCACACGGCACACACATACTGCACATCTCATGCTTCGACCTGTTTGTCTCTGATGAGGTGTGCGATGATCTTGTTTGGGGAGGAAAGTGCGCCCCATGAATATTGCTGCTGTGCCTGAAGCTGCACTGGCGGCACCTAGTGGGATGTGCTGAGCCCGGTGAGGATATGCTTTGCCGCATGACTCAACAGCTGATTGCAGATTGATGATGCCCTCACCTCAGGCCAAAGAAGGCTCCAGACCTTGACCCCCTCACTCTGCTGATATAGGTATAACCACTAACACAACCTCCAATGTCAGCTCTGCATGCATTGTGCTTGCGCTCATGGCCCGCCGTCAGGACAGTACTGTCAGCCTCACCCTAACAGTCAGTAACAGATGCCATGGTTGTCTCAGCAGCCTTTCAGTCAGCAACACTACTCTCTCCATGACTGTAAACATAGCCTGTACTGGTGCTGCTTCAACTGCCACAGGGCTAGGCCCTGCAGCTGGCACTGGGGGTACCCGAGATGCCAATGGCGATGTGACAATGACCGAAGAAGTTTTCGCTGCCGTTGTCACATCGCCATTGTCAGGAACATCTGGTTCACGCAAGTCAGTGAGCCAATCCTGCATAAGTTTCAGCTTGACTTGCAATGGTATTGCATGCTTAGCACCCTTTTTCATCACAGAATCCAAATGCTCTGCCTTGATGCAATACCTTGCTTCCACAAACACCAGCACCGCCTAGGCGTCCAGTTTGCCCAGCACAGCTCCATCAAATTCACAAAGTACCGAACCATCATCTCTGATGATCTCAGTAATCTGAAGCTGCACCGAGTCTTTGAGGTGCTTGGCCACTGCAGCTGTGACTTTCTGCTCATTGCCTATGCTTGAGTGCTTGGTCCACAAATCTTGATGGCGCTCCAACAGCACTGACGTGTTGGATAAATGCCTACTGATTTCGCCTGTTTCATGAAACACCCGTTTGCCAAGCCAGTCTGACAGACCTGCTTGCTGCAGAGCCCGCTGCAGATCCAACGCTGAGAAATGATTGAAGAAGACATTGACTGTTACGCTTTCCCTGGGTGAAAGAAACTGAAAGATGCTGGGCAAAGCAGTGACTGTAAAGCGATTGAACATCAAGTTCAGGTGGAAGATAGGTGCGCTTGGTCGCCAGTCAGACTGCTCTAACCCTTACAGCAGACCCTGAACATCACTGTCCATGAGACTGAGATGAGTCAGATCCCACTCCAACGCCTGCAAAACAGTCAGTCAAGTGAGCAGAGCTAGCAGCTGATTTGCAGCTATTCGATGCTCATACCTTACTTTCTGCCAGTTCTTGCCCTCGTGACACCAAATCCTCGATTCTCGATTCATCTAACATGGCTGCTGGCCGATAGCAACCTTGCCTCAGATTTGCAGGCAAGCAGGAAGGCCCAGCTAAGGTGCGGGGACGGACCGATCTCCAGCAGCAACAGTGTTGATACCTGTGTTGATACCTCCAAAACTCTGTGCATACGCCGATGCTTCCTGTGCGCTTGCGCAAGGCTGTACATGCTACCGAATAGGCAGCATTAACATGTGTCGTACATGACACTATCTGCGATCTTCCGACTGTTGCGTCAAAGCCAAGCAAGCGCACACAAGCAGCCTCGGAGACAATTGGGGGGGTTTACCGCCCCCCCCCCCCTCCCCCCCGCCCTTACCGAGAACATTTGAGGCTGCATTATCAAGTGCAAGGACATTCACGGCGGTGGTTGACATCACTTGGTGACTTGCACGCACAATTGGTGCTGTAATACAAATCTGACTGTCCAATCGCAATGCTTACATAGATGGAGGATCATAACGGATACTGATCATATGCAAAAGTTGATATGGTTTGCTGGAGCGCTTTGCTGGCAGTACTGAACACTATTGTCAGGTGGTCCCCATCTCTCACCACATTTACCAAGCACACAATGTACATCCTGCACACCACACCTGCCTTCCTTCACAGGCATCATTGAAATGCACACAGAACACACATGCTGCACATCTCATACTTTGGCCTGTTTATCTCTGATGAGGTCTGCAATGATTTTGTTGGGGAGGACAGTGCGGCCCATGGGCAGTTGGGTCATGGGGGACAAAGCCTGTCCATCAGGGGAGGCTGCCAACCACTGCTCTATGGCATCCTTCTCATAAGTGTGACCATCACTTGCCACTACAGGTTCCCACATGATGTCATGAGTAATGGGGCATGTGAAGTTCCTCAGCTCATTCTCAGTCAGGCCTTTGATGAGGCGCCTTGGGGGTCTCGTCTCAGGCCTGCGGGGCCGATCTTGAGGCTGCATGCCTGATGATTGGTACTGGTCACTTCTGTAGGCAGAGGAAGGAGGGTGGGGGCCTACAGGTGGGAAGCTAGAAGGCAGAGCCTGATTGAGTGCAAAGGCAGGCTGGTTCCAGGAAGGGGTCATAGCAGGCTGTACAGCAAGGGCCGGGGGGGCGTTAACCCCCTGCTGCTGCTGCTGAGCCATCATGGACATCATCATCTGCTGCATCTGCATTTGCATTTGCATCATCTGGGCCATTTGGCGACTGTTATCACCGGCGATTGGCTGCTGCTGTTGCAGCTGCTGCAGCTTTTGATTGGCCCGTTGCAGATCAGCAAAGCTGTATGTCTGGTTGCCACCAGGTGCATCACCATGCTGCTGTGCCTGAAGCTGCTGTGGCGGCTGCTGCTGGGACTGCTGCTGAGTAGGCCGAGCATCTGCCCTGCCACGTGACTGCTTCCTATTATTGGCAGTGGCCACAGCCTGGTGCAAAGGGGGGAAGTGCAGGTCTTGGGGGGTAGGCTTGGTGGGTGCCTTGGGGGGTTGAGCAGGGAAGCCAGGAGGAGGCTGCCTTGCCCCTCTGGTAAGCTGACTAGGCTGCTGAGGACGACTCTGAGTGTTGCCCTCAGAGCTCATGGGGTACTGAGCATGCAATGGGTACCAAGACTCAGCCTGTGGTTGGTGCTTGTGGTAATCAGGGTGGGCGTTAACCTGAGGTCCATGGAAGTAGTCAGCATTTTGCTGCTGCCTCACACTCAGAGAGTGCTGGTGAGCATGAGTGTGAATTTGAGACTGCTTGAGTTTCAAGTGGTGCTCGCGAGGCTGCTCATACTGCTCAGGCTGATAGTCAAATTGAGACTTGGGCAGAGGCAGCTGCATGGGAGGGTGGTGTAGGTGACCGCTGGCAGGGTCCCCCCATGAGGCTTGGGGTGGATATGTGGGGGCTAGGTTTTCACTGGAGCCCTGGTTCACAGGCTCTGCAGCCTGCGTAACCCCATGATCTGCTATCAGCATTCTATCTGTTGTCTTTTCGCTCCTATGATTCCTTCTGTTGGTTTATGCACGCAAGCGTCATGACATCCACGGCATGGCAATGCTGCAGCGAAATGGCATTGCATAGCAAACAATCAACCCTGATTGATCAAAACGCCAAGACATGTTGCAGAATGATCGTACACCTAGCTCCGCCAAATGCTGCAGAGCCTGTAGAGACCATGCAGCAATACACGCTGCAGATTTCATGCCTAGGTGTTTCACCCCACCTTCTGTGCCTGCTTCTTGCCTCCTCGTTTCTTGCCCTGCTTGGCACCTGCATGTGCAGCCACAGCTGGCTGAGTCACCTCCTCCTGTGGAGCAGCTTGCTGAGGCGCAGCTTTCTCTCTTTTAGTCTGTGCTGCAGCTGCTTGACCCTGCATGCTGGGAGTGTCCTGGCTACGCTGCTGTACCCCTGCCTGAAAAGCTGCGATGCGGTTGGCTGAAAGGGGGTCCTGTCCAGGAAGGGGGACACCAGCGGGGTACTGACTGGCTGCCATCTGTATGGGGTCAGCAGGGGGGTGGAGAGGGGGAGCTGGGTCTGATGCCTCGTCGAGGAAGTCGTCTTCATCGTCCAGCGGCTGTGGGCCATGCTTCTTTGCCGCCTTTTGCCTCTGAAGCAAAGGCTGTGATTGTGATGATATGGGTGCTTTGTGTGTTTGCACATGTGTGTGATCCGCCAAAACATCAAGCTCATGGGAAGCTTTTGCTAGTGCTGTCAGAGATTGTTGTTGCTGCCATGCAGACAAAGTTGATGCTGACAAGCTCAAGCAACCACAAGCATAATTTGACGTGTGTTGAATCCCACATGGAGCTAAGTCAGTTGTGCCAACATGGAGCAACATTCATGCCGGGAGCCCTTTGGTGTTTGATGACAAAACCCTTCAGCGCCACGACTTGGCGTTGTCATCAAAACAAACAAACTTGACACACCATGGGGAACAAGAATGTCTTTTGCTGTGAGATGTGACAGCTCACCTTCTTCTTCTTGGCACGCTTGACAGCTGCTCTTGCAGCCTTCTCTGCTGCAGCTTCCTTTTCAGCTGCCTCCTGCCTCGGCAGCACCTGAGCTGCTGCATCAGCTGCTGCGGCAGCTGCTGCAGCATCTGCTCTGGCTTGCAGCGTCTCCTCGTCCACCTCCTCTTCTTCATCTTCTTCTTCAGGCTGTGCCTGCCCATCATAGCAACATCAGATTTGAAGGATGCACGACTACACCACTCACAGATTGTCTGTTCAGGGACAAAGCATTCAGGTGTCAAAGTGGTGGGCCACAGTGTACAGGCTGCCGCAGACTTGTTTCAAGTCTCACTCCAGAATGCAAGGCAGAAATAGGAAGATTGCGCCTTCATGCTTGGAGAATAGCCCAGGGTGGGTTGTATGGGCCTGGCCTGGGGGTGTTCAAGGTATGCTGTACCTGCTCTGTATATCCCTCATCTACTTCCTTCTGTGCCTCATGATCACCATCAGGACGCAGCTCAGTGTCTTCATCATCATCGCTCCAGCCCTGGTTGGTGAAGCCATTGCCATGCACAGCTTGTGTCTGCTGCTGCTGCTGCTGCTGTTGGCCTTGCTGGCGGGAAGCAGAGGAGGTGGGTTTGCCTCAGGGTGTTCGAGCTGGCTTTGACCTTCCAGATGATGGCCTTCCTGCAAGGGTGCGCAGTTCTGTGATGCCTAAAACAGCTCCCCAATGCAGACACGCATATTTTTTGTCCCCAAGCATCTCTGAGTCTAGAATACACACACAAAAGTGTGGCAGGTGTGTGTTGTGCTCATGTAGTCACATCTGCTCACACTTCAGCATTGTCAACAACACAGAGATGCAGCAGATGTTTGGCAGACTCTGTGAGCTGGGCCTGGCTGCTGATTGAGCTGCCAGACATGCATGACATATATCTGGCCCACAAAAAGACAAAGCAGACAGGTTAGTGGTTAGATCCTCAAAGCAGACAGGTTAGTGGTTAGATCCTCAAAGCAGACAGGTTAGTGGTTAGATCCTCAAAGCACAGGTTAGTGCTTAGATCCTCAAAGCAGTACAGCAACAGAGTCATCTGCTCTTGCGAACCTCATGCTGAAAGACTGCTGCATCAAGATCAGCAGTCCTGATGTTGAATGAAGAGTATATGAATGCACAGTATACGATGTTGCAGTTTGAATTCAGCAGGCGGAACACGACTTGAGGAACAGCCAATTCCCTGGAAGGCCTGAGATAAGGGCAAAGCTACCATCTTTACTGTCATCTGCCATCAATGGCATGTGCAGCATTGGTGCTTCAGTGTATGTTGAGACTTCTCAATCATGGTGTGTTGATTCCCAGGATGAGTTGCAAAGACAGTAAATGTAAACATATTGACAACATCAAAAAGTGAAGCCAAGACATGTGAGCGCTATAGCCATACCGACAACTTCAGTCCAACTAGCTTCAGCCCCAACGCCGCCCCTTGGGGGGGGGTTCATGACGCTGCATGAGGTGCCTGAGCTGCAGTCCGCTGCAGCCCGCTGCAGCATGTGCATCACTAGCTGGGTGACTTCTGAGGGGCTCTCAAAGGCTCTGTCAGCTGCAATCATCAAGGGCGTGTGCCCTTCGTCATCAGCCACAGTTGCACTGCCGTAGTCCAGGCGCAGCAGCTCTCGCACCACACTCACCCTGCAACAAAGAAAAGACTACAGCTTTCAGCGTCATGTTGATGAGAAGCCAAGTATCATCAAGGGCGTGTGCCCTTCGTCATCAGCCACAATTGCACTGCCGTAGTCCAGCCTCAGCAGGTCTCGTACCACACACACCCTGCAAAACAGAAAAGAGTAAAGCTTTCAGTGTCATGTTGATGAGAAGCCAGGTGTTATATTGGGCTGCCCGGGTACTCAACCTGCAACATGCATTTAGCATGTTGCAGTACCACTTGATTGACAAAGGCTAGCCAGGGCTTGAAAAATAAGGCCTGTCAAGGTTGTTTACCAGCTAACAAAAGACCTGCGCAGTCCTCCATTGTTGCGCTGGCGTGGGTTAGACTAAACAGCTCCCGCACCACATTACCCCCAAAGTGATGATCTGGCTTTTGCCCATTCATCTCTTCTCCCCCCCAACTGCTTCAGCATGTGGCATAGAAACTTGCTCAACTAGGCTTGCTTGGATTGACAATCAGGGCAAAGTGTGATTGTCTGTCAGCATCACACAAGCTGCGCCCTGCATGTTGTTACTGTTGCATGCCGACGTCGCCACTTCCACACTATAGACACTCTGATTGATGCACAGCACCTCATGCACTCAGTGGTTGCCAAAGCGAACGCGCAGATGATGTGTTGCAGCATGGGCTTGTTGAGAGTGGACAGAAGCGCCTGCACCGACAACACTGTGTACTGACAGCAATTCCTGGCAACATGTGACGTCCTAAATGTCAACCTAATGCTCACATACCTCATGCAGAAAGAAAAGCAAAGAAACGCAAAGAAAGAAAAGCTAAGAAAGAAAAGCTTTGATAGACAGAAAAAGGCAAGAAATGAAAAAAAAAGCTCAGAAAAGAAAAAGGAACAAAGCTCAGAAAAGCAAAGCAAGAAAAGCTGGGATTCTGATGACTGTGCACGAGGGGGCAATGCCTGCTTACACATTGTTGCAGTACACAAACTCAGACGCACGCTGGCCCTGCTTGATCATGGCCTGTTTTGTCAGCTCATCCACCTCCTGGACAGGTGCGGCCACAGCCAGATGCATGGGTGTCTTGCCAGAGTTGTCCACTGTAGTGAAGGATGCTGAGGCTGCAAGCAGGGCTGAAGCAGCATTCTGGCTGGCCCACCTTGCTGCATAATGCAGTGCAGTCCTGCCATCCTGTAAGCAACACACAAGACTCAGAGACAGGTGTGGCCACAGCCAGGTGCAGGGGCGTCTTGCCAGAGTTGTCCACTGTGGTGAAGGATGCTGAGGCTGCAAGCAGGGCTGAGGCGGCGTTCTGACTGGCCCGTCTTGCTGCATAATGCAGTGCATTCCTGCCATCCTGTAACGAACACATAGAACTCAGAGCATGGCCATCTTGCTGCATGTTGCAGTGCAGTTCTGCCATCCTTTAAGAAACACATAAGATTCAGAGCATGGCCATCTTGCTGCATAATGCAGTGCACTTCAGCCATCCTGTAAGAAATACACAAGATTCAGAGCATGGCCATCTTGCTGCATAATGCAATGCAGTTCTGCCATCCTGTCACAAAAACACAAGCCTCAGAGCAATGTCATCTTGCTGCATAATGTAGTGCGGTCCTGCCATCCTGTAAGACACACAAAAGCTTCAGAGCCTGGCGGTAATATGTGCAACTTGTGTTCAGTATGCATGGTTGCAAATGCAGGCATGGTCAGAAACAGGCGCAGGAGCATCTTTTGCAGAAGATCCATACTGTTAATGGTAGCTGAGGTTGTGAGCAGGGCCAAGACAGCATCTTGTCTTGGCCGGGAAAGAAAATCAAAGAAACGACTACGCCTTTCAGTGCCAACCTAATGAGAAGCCAAGTAATATACCCGTGCTGCCCAGTTGTCTTGGCCACCTTGCTGTGCGTATCACAGTGCTCTGCGTCCAGTGCATGTCAACAGCGGTAGAACAGCTTTGGGTTGGTGGGTCTGCGTGAGATTGCAAGACTCTGAGGCTGCAAGCTGGGAGGGAATGGCAAGGAATGGTACATTCTGGCTGGCTGACACTGATGTGCAATGCAGGGCATGTCTGTCATTCAACATGCACATGCAAGTGTTGCATCAGAAGGTTATGCAAGGTGATAGATCCATGCATAGGATTGGAGGATGGTGCAGGGGTTAGTCAAAGCAACAAAGGCTTGTGACACTCCAGGCTGCGCCGCTGCATGATGACACGCAGCGTATATGAAGCAAGATCTAATCATGCACAGACACAATTAACCAGCCCGGTCTTCAGTTCCAAACCAGCATCACACATTCTACCGTTGTTGAGTGACAAACGGCAAGTACAGAAAGACATTGTGCAGACTGTATTATGGCACAGCCACTGTGCCTGTCTGCACTCACAACTACAACATTACAGCACAGCTACTGTGTCTGCCTGAACTCACCACATAGCTGCGCTTCTCCACGTCTGCTCCGAAACCAATGAGCAGCTGGATGACCCCCTCCTTGTCCTCTGAGGCGGCCATGTGGAGGGCAGTCAGGCCATCATGCACCCCCTCATTGATGGGGGTGCGCTTGTCTTGGAGGAGCACCCTGAGGGTGTTCAGCTGGCCCTTGGATGCAGCATCGTGGTGTGGCATGAACCCACCCTTGTCTTGGGCCTTGGGGTCTGCCCCCCTGCCCAGCAGAGTGACTACCACTTCCTGCACGCCATGCAGTTGTCATGTGCTGACTGCTAAAGCATGATGGCATGCAATTCGGTTTGAGCATTGATGGCAATGTGGGTAGTAGCAGGAGACTGTGCTTGTCCCGGAACACAGCCGTTGGGGTGTACCCCCCACGCCCAGGAGGGTGGCTAGCACTTCATGCAAGTCATCTAGCTGTTAGTTATTGGACAGTGTAAAATCATGATACTCTGCAGTCCACCACACCACTGAATGTGTGGCTTCACAAGGGGGCATTGGTTTGCCCTAGTCCTGGCTTCATTCTCACAAGGGCAGCCCATCTGTGCACTGCCAGTGCAAATCAAAGCACTTTGTTCCTTGAGACAGTGCATGAGCAGTCTCTGCACTAAGCAGACCTTCAAAAGCCAGAGAATGCGCATAAGGCAGTTTTGCTGCTCCACCTGACTTGCTGAATCACTGTATCTTGTGCACTGATTGATAGAAAGCTGGTTATTAGTATCGTTATTATTACTGTTGTTGGTGTTGTTATCATTAGTATTGTTATTTTATCATCATCATCATCATCATCTTGATCAGATAAGGAGGCCTGTTCACACTCAACAGCAGACACTGCATGCTTGATATCGCCTCGTGGCTGGCTCAATGCAGAGGCTGGCTTCCCAGTATCTTTATGTCTCTGTGATATTGATCACACCAGCAATCAGGTCGTTTAATTCCCTACCGCAATCCTGTCAAACATTGGATATACCATACATGCCCTGGTCATAGCTGCAAAGGTTGGCTTAAATTTGTGCGGTCAGATGAGCACCACATGGATGCACTGTGTGTTGGTGTGCTGACTGCCAAAACAGGACCTCGTACTTGGGATCAATCAGGGTGTATATGCCTGACCCTAGCAGAAAACACATGCTTGATGAGTACACAACAAATACCAAAAAGAGCAAACAATGACTGGAAGGAATTGTGAAGGGGACAGGTTGATGAATGCATACTGAATGCAAGATTGAGCAAACAGTGTCTGGAAGGGATTGGGAATGCGACATTTGGCATTTGTAGCTGTACCTGGTTGCCAGCAGTGGCAGCTTGGTGCAGGGGGGTGGTGCCGTCCCTGTTACGGGTGTCCACAGGGCACCCCATGCTGATGAGGGTGCTGACCAGCTGGGCCTGACCCCTGCTGGCTGCATAGGCCAGGGGGGTCATGCCTGCTGTGTTACGCACATTCACCCTGCCTCCGGCCTTCTGAAGCAGCTTGATGACCACCATGTTGCCACACGCAGCCGCCTGCAAAGGAGAGAATCTCTCAGGGTTTAGGGTTCATAAGTATATTTTATAAACATGTAGAAATACAAGCAATATCTATAGCCGTCTGATGCGCTTTGTTGCGTTTTGTCATAGTCTGTTCAAGGTGATCTAGAAAGCAAGCATGCAGTCAAGACTACGCATGTATGTGTGGTTTCAAACTGGGATCTACCCCAAAGGAGTTAAGCAATGGAGCCTGCCTGCCAGCAGATACATGGTAAGGCTGGATGGCAGACATTAGAGAAGGGATCATTTGCTTCTGAAGCTGTAAGGGCATGAGGATAGATGGTGCGATGCAATGGAATGGCCTGGCAGCTGCATGGCAGTCAACAGCACGTAATGCTCTGCAGGCTGATAATCAGCTCAGCCCTGCTATGAAGACCACTAGTGGGATCATAGGAACAGCATAGCCCCTGTATGTCAGTTTCAGGCCAAAGTGACATTGTTACAGCACTCAGCCCATTAACACCTATGCAGCATGTGAGTCACAGTCACCAAGCAATGTGATTCACAAATGTAATAAACATAAACCGGATGAGATCAAGGCATACAGTGCATTGTTCACGAGGCAATAATCTGAATCAAACAACAGGCAATGATGAGTCTGATTGCAGAACGGCAAGCCTGTTGACATAAACAGCATTTGATACTAGAGTACACAGTACAGCTTTTGATACAAGAGTACACAGTACACAGTACAGCATTTGATACTAGAGCACAGTACACAGTACAGCAGAGGGTGACTCACCCGTGCAATTGGCGTAGCACCATCCTTGGACTGGACATCCACATCTGCCCCCGCCTTGAGCAACCGCCTGACTACATCCACATTGCTGCTGGCACACGCTGAATGCAGCACACTGCGGTCGTCCTTGGTCCTCACACACACCATGTCCTTCATCTCCTGCTTGCTGCTGGCGGTGTCCAGGAGGCAATCCACTATGCTGAGACTGCTGGGGATTGCATTGGCTGCTGCAGCAAACAGGGCTGTGCGTGTGTCTGTCGCTGCGATGTTGGGGTCTGCGCCTGCCTGTGGTGTGCACAGTCTCAGTCAGTCTTGTATGGCTTGCCATGTGTCTTGATGGAGGATTGACAGGTCAGGTGGAGTGTTATAAGGTGATAATGTGATAAGGTAATCTAGCTAGCTTTGCGCAGGCTGTGCACACTTACCAAAGTTTAGAATGGTACAGATCTTATAAAATTATGTAACAATACAAGGGGCTGTATTGTGCCTTGTGAGGTGGATGTCTGTTCTTGTGACAGCTCAAGGCAGTCACTGATATGTGTGGCATTTGAGAGGCGTGTAGGGAGGTGCCCAATTTACTGATACCGCAGTATGATGACCGCCAACAACCAAAGAGGAAACTTGGTTGCTGCAAAAACTGAAGCATTTTCTGTCTTTGTAAATCAGTGAACACCTTCCGACATTCTACAGTGAAGTAATTGCTGCAGCACAGTGGCCAATGGATTGGTCCTGATAAGATTCATGGCTTGGATGGCCACACATGTTGTGAGCATCAAGCCCAACGGCTTCAGGTCAACAGCATGCAAGTGACACTTAGCAGGTACACTGCAGGTTGTGGCTACACTGTAGCTCTTCTCAATCCCGAAACGTCTAGTTCAATTCAGAAACGTCATCCCTACACTGGAAATCTAAACTCAGAAACAACTGGGGACAGTAAAAACGCATGTCTACATTGTGGAGATGTTCCAGCACTCACCTTGATGAGATGCTGTACACAGAAGAAGTGTCCGCCAGTCACGGCTACAAAGAGTGGGGTATGGCCCCGCTTGTTCTGCAGGTTGATGCTGGCGCCTGCCTCCAGCAGAATGGTGATGCCGCCCAAATAGCCTGCATGGAGCATCAGGATTGTGTGTACACCTGTGCAATCAGCTCATACAATGAAATCAGCCAGAACAAGCAGAGCGTTTTCTGATCTGCAGGTTGATGCTGGCGCCAGCAGAATGACGATGCTGCCCAAAAACATATGGGTTGTTTGTACAGCATGAGGGGACTGTGCAATCAAGCTCAGAGCCTTGTCTGATCTGCGCCTGCCTCCAGAAGAATGGTGATGCCGCCCAAGTAGCCTAAATGAAACACGTGGAGTTTTTGTACTTCTATGGTCAATTTAATGAGAAGCCAAGTATTATACCGGGCTGCCCAGACTCAGCATACCTGCTTTGGCAGCGACATGTAGTGGAGCGTGCTGCTCCCTGCCATGCTGTGCATTAGGGCCCACCTTGACGCTGTCCAGCAGCAGCTTCATCATGCTGATGTCGCCCCTGTAAGGAAAGAAAAATTTACGCTTTTCAGCAATCATGACGGGCGTATCTTAAAGCGGCAGCACGGATCTGACGCCCCTGCGGTACGCAAGTCACACCAAACTCAGGGTGCACAATTCTGGGAGGAAACTCACAAAACTTCAACAAAATGGAGACGCTGTCCAGCAGCGTCATCATGCTGGTGTCGCCCCTGTCAATACACAAGTCAAGCCAAACTCAGGATGCACGGTTTCTGTCAAAGCTTCAACAAAATGAGGATGCATGGTATGCGTCTGAAGCTTCACAACACACGCAAAGCTGCAGACATGAGGAGACCAGTCGGTAAGCTGCAGCAGGACCAGTCGGGGGCTGATTCCAGCAGCAAATGGAGCAAAGCAATCACTTTGTCACCTCACAGGTCAAAACGATTGTGACACAGAGTTATTGCAGCTGAATGGAATGCGCAGCATGTCGGCATCATCATTGACGACACTATGCAGAAGGCGCCAGAGACAAAGCCAAACACAAAATGGTATCTTGTCAGGGTGCACACTTGTTACACTGCAACACTGTGATAGCCCATGCCAACCACAAAACACCTGATGGTACCATGTCAGGGTGCACTCTCGTCATGCTGCAACACTTTTACAGATACTTACGTGCTGGCAGCCTTATGCAGCATGTCCACAGCATGCTCTGCAGAGGCAGAGATGTCAGCGCCCGCCTTTGCTGCCCCCTTGATGATAACCTCAGCCGCTGTGGCATGCCCATGCTCAAGGGCGATCTGCAGGGGGGTGGTCACCTGGCCCCCCTTTCCGGCCCAGTCCTGGTCCCCCTCAGGCAGGGTGCATGTCGCTGCAGCGCAAATGCATGCTGTCAACAGGTGAGCAGGTGTTGAGGATGCATGTCGCTGCAGTGCCAGTACATGCTGTCAAGAGGTGAGCTGGTGTTGAGGATGCATGGGGCTGCAGCGCCAATGCATGCTGTCAAGAGGTGAGCAGGTGTTGAGCGCATGCGCGTGAGGTCAGGTGTCAAGAGGAGTCTCAGATGAGCGGGTGAGGATCTTGATTGTTGCACCTGACTTGGCTGACGCTGAGTACTGACACTCACACTAACAATCACTTGCCAGCGCCAAGTCAAGCACACAGATAGCTCCAGGCTGCCGCCTTAGGATGCTCCTGTCATGATTGCCGAAAAGCGTAGACTTTCATTTTCTCTATTCAAGCACACAGTCAAACCCGATGTCAGGTGGCATACCTGTCATTGATGCCCCATGGTCAATCAGCAGGTGCACGATTTATGCGTGTCCATAGCGTGCTGCCACGTGCAGCGGGCCAGGCTGTTCTGATGACGCTGCTTGGGCTTTTGCGCCCCGCTTCAAAAGCAACTCCACGACCTCCAGCTAGGCACACCTTGCTGCTGCCGCCAAAGCTTCACTGCTTGCAGGAGCGCCCTTGTTGATCAGCAGCTGCACGACTGCTGCATGGCCAGCACTGGCTGCTTCGGCTAGTTCAGGCCAGGCCTGCTTCTTCTTTCTGGTTCCAGCGCCGTGACTCAGCAAGGCAGACACGGTGGCCACCAGTTTGTCATCTGCAAATGATGTTGGCCGGGCAGCAGGACCATAGGTTGTGGTCAGGGCTGCTGAGAGGGGGGTTTTGTGCTGCTTGTCTTCTGCCATGCAGGCTGCACCAGCAGCAATCAGCACCTCGATGATCTCTGCTTGAGCATGCTGAGCTGCCTCATGGAGTGGAGTCAGACCATCCTTGCTGGCAGCGTTGATGTCAGCACCAGCTGAGATCAACAGATTGCAGACATCAGCTTTGCCGGCACGAGCTGCCAGGTGTAGTGGCTGGCAGCCGTTGTTGGGGTTCTCAAGCTTGGGGTCAGCATTGTGGTCAACTAGGAGCTCTGTCCATGAAGCGCTGGATGCTGCTTCGTGCAGCGGCGAGTACCCATCAGCAGACAGAATGTTGATGTCTGCACCGTGATCCACTAGAACCTGGAGAGCTCTTTTGGCATCCCCACGCACTGCGGCATGCATAGCTGTCTCACCTGAAGCAGCACTTGAACGGCCATGTCAGTGTCTGTTTTGGCCGTGCAATATCGCACACACAACCGAAAGTGAAATGAGTAGGTCGCTGAAGTAAAAAGAACAGCAAGCTGGTGTATATTGAACGCAATGTGCCTAGCTTGCAGCTCTGTACACACCTGTGCCAGTGACAGTGCCCTTCAAGAGAGCTCCTTTGGCAAGCAGCAGCTTCATGATATCTGGCTGATTGAGTCTGGATGCGTTGATCAGTGGTGTGGAATTATTGCTTGCTCTGATGTTGGCATCGGCACCATGATTCAGCAGCACCTTGACAACCTCACGGTGACCCTGCAGGGCATTTGAGCAAAGCATGCTCAGCATGCATGATGACATGTTGTCAGATGCAAGTACGCAGTAGCAACAGGGTGTAGAGGTATGCAGAGTACATTCAGAGAATGTGTGAGCTACAAGTGCTGCAGGTAGCTTGCCTTGTCAATAGCAAGCAGCAATGGAGCCTCTGGTGATGGACCCTTGTCAATAAAGTCACCACGCTTGTTCACGTCCGCTCCCTCCTTGAGCAACTTTTTTACTTTGTCAACCTGTCCCTTCCATGCAGCAGTGGCCAGGGGGGTAGCCCCCGGATAAGGTTCCTGCAGTGCCTGATCACTGTTCATCACCATTACTTATCCTGGGCTGTAACGCTATCAACTGTGTTTACACTTCACCTCAGGTCGCGACATCTGCACTTGATTGCTTTCAGCTGTTGTTGAGACCAAAGATATAGACCTGAACGACAAGTGCTGAGAGTTTTAGAGCTTGAGTCGACTTCATTAGGTCTGGCTAACAGAGACCGACAAACCTTGGCAACGTAGGCTGTCATCGCCGACAAACTAAGTTCAACACCAAGTTCCAAAGTGTTTTGCCACGACAGCAGTCTTGCGCCTAGACCTGCGCCTTAGCAATGCAAACATCATCGCAAAGCTGAGCGTTTGTACGAAGGGCCGTTGTGTTTGTACAAAGGGCTGAATGCATTTCTGCCCTTGTGTCGGTGTGTTTTAAGCTTTGCACAGACTTATTTCGCCAACGAATTATACCTGTGTGGGATCACTGACAACTGGTGTGACACAAATGAATGATTTTATGCAGAGTTGCTGAGGCTCTGCAACGTTGTACAGCCTGTTGCTGAGCTGAGCTGTTGGACTTGTTGGCCGCAAAGCTTGTGATTTCTCTCATGCAAATTTGATGCAAGTTTAAATACTGCTTTCAGAAAAAGCAGCTTGCCGCATCACTGCCTATCGCTCTTGGCAAGTGCTGCACATTCTATGTCAGCAAACGCAGCAGCAGCTGCAGCTTTAGATACTTAGGGTATCCTTAATTATATAGTTACACATATTTTTCTTACTGCTGTCTTAGCTTAGTTGCAATGGACAGTTGTGATGCAACCACTCTTTTAGCCAAGAGCTGCACATATGTGCTGCTGCTGCAATTCACTCTCAATGCAGTTAAGCATACCCTTGAAGCGCCATTACGAGTTATCATGTTTGAGCAGGAGCTCAAGAACAGCACCAGCACCTGAGGATGCAACTTGATGCAAGATGCATAAATGATTTGATGCAAGATGCAAAAATGCAATGCAGTGCGCGTCAGTGTGCATGAGCATTCATTCGAAAATTTGCACCTGACGGAAGCTGGAAGAACTATAGCGCAACAACAGATGAGCAGTGAAGCAAAGCTGACCTAACAACTGACGATAAGTTCTAAAGCAAATTGCTTCCAAGCCAACTGCAAGAAGACACAATCATGGTCTCCCCCTCCTCCCCATAGTGCACCTCATTTCTTGAGGTTGAAGCAGCTGGCAATTGCTTTGCTCGCTAAAGCATCGACATGTTGTATAGCAGTGTGTACAATTGCATCTCAAGACAGCTCTTGTACAATCATGTCACCAGGTTGGTTTTACTTGGAGCAAACCAGTTTGTGCGCTGCCCAATCGTCCCTTTGACACTGTTGGCTGCAGTATGAGACTTTCTTGCACGCAGAGCACCGCATCATCTGGCGTTGAGCCTGCTGACACTGAGAGCAGCTGTTTGACTTCTTTCTGTGGGCGTAAAGAATGTGCTGCACCAGTGTTTTGAAGTCTGCTGGCTTGGTCTCAATCAATCCCGTCTCAGCTGGAAAAGCTACTCCCGAGCACAGCATCTTGTCAACTATCACGTCGGCTTCTTCATGCCCTGGCAGGCCCAGACACTGGCAGAAAATCATGTATGACTTTGCAAGCTGTTCTTTTGTCAGCAAACAGCTCGAACCAGCAGTGAACGGCTTTACTCCAACTGCATGGAGAGCGCCTTGGAACATCACTATGTATATTGGTTTGTCAGGTAGTTGTTCCGCAGTCACCGCAGTTCGAGATATCTCGAGCCACACAGTGAACAGTTGGAATAGTCCTTTGTGATCCGAGATTGCGTGGTCGGTGCCTGCGTGTAGACGACGCGTTGAAGCGCGATCAACAGGCAAATGGACGATTCAGAATACTTCATACAGGACGTGCCGTTAGAATAACCGACGATTGGGATTGCCTTCATTATGACGCTTCTGTGATCTGCAGCGTCTGACGGATCCAAGACTACCTCCTCGGGTTTGCGAGAGCAGAAGGCTCTGTGAGCTATTGCCTGTATGTACATCAAACAGCAACAACCAGGTTCCGTGCTAGCATAGCTGAGATACTCGAACTTCATGTTGGTCTTGTACTTGCTGTCTTCCCACAAAGCTGCAGCCAAACAGGGCAAAAATGGCTTCGGAGCAATTAGCCAAACATGAGCGCGAGCCACAAGACACCAACAAAGCTGTTGCCGCAATGACGTAGTCACCATCGGAGCTGTGTACAGAAGCCCGAGCTCCTCCTAACTGAAGTTTCCCTGCTGACATGCTGCGCGCATTAGGCCGTGAAGACGGTGTAACGTGGTGTGCCTATCTTTGCTTGCGTGTATTTCTTTATGCTGTGGAGGCGTGTTTTGCTGTCCCAGTATTTCCTGAGACCATCAGGATTGGACTTGACTTGGACTTGCCTGCTATCTCCAGCAAGTGAGTGTCTGTTACTGTGAGCACGGCCAAAGCAACATACAGGAGTGTTTGCAACCCGTACTTCCATTACAGATGATAGGAAGCAGGAGATCCGACAACACAGATTTAGCGCAGTTGCTGCTTTGCCAATTGTTCACCACCCAGTAAGTTCTGCTTTGTGGCTTTTTGGCTTTTGACAGGCACCAGTCTGCAAAAATCAGAGACACACCTCCAAGATAAAATTTAGTTTTGCAGGCCTACAGCAAGCCACAGCTACCTGATGGACACCGCTTTCCCATGGTATGCCTCCCACTAGCCTTGACTTTTGTTCAGGCGTTGCACATCTGTTAAAGACGTAGAGCTTCAGCACTGCTTGAACACAGCCGCTTACAACCTGCGCAGACTACAGCCCAAGCAAGGCTCAATGGGTTTAGGGGTTGATATTGAGCAGAATACAGTGCAATGACAAGACCTTGTGATGCATACCATAGCTCACAACATCTTCTGGTGCATTTGGCAGGGTGTGTTCCAGCGAGTGCATGACTTGCTGATTGAGGATCAGGTCATTCAGGCGAGTCAGGTGAGAGCTAGCATGGCATCATGCATTGACCTAACATATTCAAGGAGAAGCAGAGCTGTCTCTTAAGAGAGACAAGACTTGTCCTGCACATACCTAGCTCATCATACCTGAAACGTCTTTTATTTATGATTGTTATTGTTGAAGGCTGTGTAGCTCAGCCAGGCATTCATCTCTCTCGTGACAGCTAGTCCAAGAGCTGCACAATCAAGACCTGAATGTTGATCGCCAAACCATGCTAAGCCTGCTCTTGCTGCATTGTCTTGCTTTTTGCTTGATTATTGCTGACAGCTGGGGGACAACTTGCGCATCAGCATGATTTGACCAGAAAGGGATGTAGTCAGGAACAGTTGCTATGGCGACAGCGAGGTGGTTTAGTGTTATCTTGTGTGAATGGCAGTGGACCAGATTTGCTGCTGCTCAAAAAGCCACATGATGTCACTGAGTGCTATCTGGTCATGCCTGGTGGTTGCTGTAGAGTTGCTATAGTTCTCATCTCAGGCTTGCAGTCTTTGTTCCCTTCAGGTGCACGTCCCAGCAGGCATTGCCACAGATGACCAATTACACATGGTAAGGAAGACCTTTGTGGCTAGATGGAGATTGCTTACACAAGATCAACTCGGGCCTTGCATGCCTAGCAATGCACTCTGAATGTTGCTCAATTTCTGTTGAGAAGTGACTTGCATTGCATGCACTCAATGCCTGTTGGGCAAGCCCATATTTTGCTTATCATCATCATTCAGAAGCAATCTTGCACAAGCAGCAGAATTTCCCCAATGATGCTTGCTTGGTAAATGCGAAAAATGTCATACTAGTATCTGACGATGCTCATGCCGCAAATGCAACATGTTGTGGGCACAGTTCAGGACACACACCGCAAGTGTTGCAAATATACAGTGCCAGGTCATCTTCCTTGCTGCAATGGCCACTTTGCTGCTGAGTACATATCAAGATCTGACTCAATCTTGTCATCTCATGCTAGGATGTGAGCAGCTATGAGTACCGGCGCTGTTCCTGACGCACTACAGCACATGCCAGCAAGCAGTTTGTTGTTGGACAGCATTGCATGACTTGTATCACTCAAACTTGACTTTCTCAGACTTCTCCCAGTTAATGTCTGTTGACTCCCCTAATGAGTCCTAAAGACAAGAAATGTAAATTGACTGATTGATTGAATTGTTGGACAGGTTCATGACAAGGACTTTGTGGCAAGATTCAGCAATGGGACTTTGAGTGAAGCAGAGGTGCGCAGGATTGGGTTTGGCGAGGTGACTCGCCATCCAGATCTGATTGAGCGTACTAAGGCTGAGGTTGCAGGTAGCATGCATCTCTGCTTTCAGATGTGTCTGCAACAACAACAGGAATTCAACATACCCTGTGAAAACAGGGAATGACAATGGGTTGACCATAGTCTGGAGTTGCTGGAAGGCTGCCATGGCATGCCACAACAAGCATTGTGTTGCTGCTAAGCAATCTGCAGACTGGATGTGCTGACAAGCATGCAGAACTAGGTCAAAATTTGGCATGGCCCCAGGCTGCAACACAGCCGTGGACATTGACCACACAAAAATAAAAAATACAAGTTTTTCTTTTTGATTTGAGTTGTGACGTGTGATGCTGAGGATCCTGATGGACTGTTTCCGTTAGGTTCTGCAGTTTAACTGCTGACAGCTGCAGAATGGACCAGCTGTCTGTATGGAGTGCACCCACCATGCCTTGTCTGTCTTTGTGTCAAACTGCTGCAACATGCTTTGATACCCTGGCAGAGACCCTTGCGGGCATCATCCCACTCAAAACTTTTGCAGGATCTTCACCGCCAAACACATAGCATTGCAGGACAATTTTGCAAGTTAGCTTCGAACACTGAGTAGTGATGATTGACCAGGATGATGGTCCCGCATGTACCTAGCTTATTATTATTATATTATTACCAGGATCCTGACACCGGTACCCCTGTACAGCTTGCACTTGCTTGGCTGAAAATAAACCTCTCTCCTCCTCCTTCTTCTTCTTCTTCTTCTCCTTGCATAGCAGGCAGCAGGCATCAAATAAGTGGCCTTGCATACTTCTTCTCCAGTGCACCTGCTCAAGCCTGCTGCAATGCAGGTGCCCTGCTGACAGCTGAGCCGGCATTGCAGCACTTCCTGTCTGCAACATAACAGACAGCACACATCAAGCCTTTGTGCCCATGTGTCTCTTTGTTTGCTATGATTCTGCTGCCGTACAGGTACTCTGCTGACAGCTGAGCTGGCATTACAGCATGGCTTAGCGTGCAACACAGCAGGTGGGACGCACCACGCCTTCCCATCCTTTGGGTCGGGCTTCTGCATCCTGAATGACCTGGCGGTCACGGCGGAGGTGCTGCTGCACAGAAAGGCTGTGGACAGGATACTCATTCTGGACCTGGATGTGCATCAGGTAATCTGAAACATCTCCACAATGTAGAGATGCTGTCCCCGTACGTTTTTGAGTTTAGACTTCCAGTGTAGGGATGATGTTTCTGAATTAGAATAGACGTCTCGGGAGTGCAAAGAGGTGATGAGACTAGCAGAGGCAGAGTGGTTGTTGGTGGCAAATGATGACATGTGGTTGATTTCATTATGTTGCCATATGTGATACCAATGGTCACTAGTTCAGCTGCTACACCCTTGTGACGTTGTGTATACACATATGCATATGTGCTGTATATGTATATCAAACTTATGTGTAAGTGTGTATATAAAAGTCTGTGTATGTGTGTCTGTAGTGTTCATGCATTATCTCTCTCTTTACATAGTCTGTTTGACCAGATTGTTGTTTTCATATAAAGCATATGTGTAATACATATACACTCAGATATATTCATATTTATGTGTGCATCGTACATATCAATTGCAGTCATCTAAAGCCTGCATCTGGCAGTGACACATGTCACAGGCAAAAGATGCCAAGAGTGCACCTGACATGCGCATGCAAGCTGCAGCTAGTTTCACACCATTTCTCCGTCTCTTGAGCCTGCATCACACTGCTGCTCAGTACGTGCTCACCGTGGGTAACATGTCCAAATGTCACAAGAATGTACATTGCTGCATGCTTTGATCCCAGACTGCATCACCAGTCATTATTGAAATCATCATTAACAACACCTTGACAAGGTAGCCAGCAGCTTGACCTTTCTGTCTTAGGAAGTCTGGTGTTGATACACAGCACCTGTTCATGCAGGGAGATGGCACTGCTTTCGTATTTCAGGACAGGAAAGATGTCTTCACTCTGAGCATGCATGCCGCCAACAACTTTCCAGCGCGCAAGCAGAAGAGTACACTGGATGTGCCTTTGCCTGATGGCATGGAGGATGATGACTACCTCAGGTGATGCAGGTGCCTTCCTTGTCAGCTGCCAGCTTCATGCACAGCTGCTGTCATGACAAAATGTGTTGACAGTGCTGATTGGTGGTTTGAGAGCTTGCCATCTGTACAGCTTGCTGTCATGACAGGCCACCATCGTGATGTGAGAAACACTTGTGTCATTGATGAGCATTGGCAGACGCTGCCCTCTGGCTGCAGCCATTACAGTATGTTGAGGCGTGCAGAATCTGCAGAGCATATATATATGTCATTGGCTGATGTCTCTAGCTTCCAGCTGTTTTTCAGCTGTTGTCATAACAGCTTGATTAGTAACACAAGAGCCACTGAGACACAATCTGCACTGTCAGCTGTCTGTTGTGTGCATTATTGTTGGAGATGCAGGTAGTTCCAAAGAAACACATGTCCAGAAAGTTCGTGTGTACACTGAGTTGTTTGTGCACCACACACAATTCACAAGTCTGAATCTGTGATACAGGCGCAGCTTTGACATGCAACTGTGCTTGATACTATATGTTGCATTGTTCACGAAGGGATTGCAGCAGGAGTGATGACACAAGCCCTGCAGTCTGTATACTGTGTGTGCATAGCACCAAAATAACAAGGCCCCACATGGCATTACGAATCAGACCTATCAACAGAAGTCATGTGCTTCTTCTGCAGGACAGTGGCAGAGGTTGTGTCTGGAGTTCTGCAGGACTTCCGGCCAGACCTGGTGCTGTATGATGCCGGCGTAGACCCTCACGCTGATGACAAGCTTGGCCGGCTGAAGCTGACAGACAAGGGACTCATGCGGCGTGAAATGCAGGTATTTTCAAGAAAGAATAGAACAGTGCCAGGGAGCGCTGGTATCGCTTCACATGTGTACACCTTGTATACAGCATGCCTGAATACCAAAAACTGGACCACAAAAAGGGAAGCATTCAGGATGGTGCTTACCTGACTTTAGGGGAAGACAGTTGTCTGATGATAGAATGTTCAAAATTGTTGACGAGTGAATGATTGAATGACAACACATATGAAGCAGAGATTAGTCATGCTATGGTCTTGCAGGTGTTGGACAGTGTGATGGCTGCCGGAATCCCCATTGCCGGCAACATTGGTGGAGGGTACCATCCTGATCTCACCGTGCTGGCAAGACGACACTGCCTGCTTCACCGAGCAGCAGCACAAATGTTTGTTGATCACAAGCTATGACAGCAGCTCACTGGTCATTGCTAGGCAGCAGTTGATAATTACTGATGCAAATTATTGAACTGATTGGGATAGCAGCTGGTCCCACATTCTATACAAATGTGTACGCAACAACGGAATAAGTATTGCCCCTGCGCTGCATCAGATTGCATGGAACAGATGAGGGCCATGCGCAGAAAGCCCTGCGAGTATCTGTCAATCAGGGGCAGCGACAGGTGTGCAATGTAACGTAGCTAAAAGTACAAGATTGATTGCATCAGTGGCTTGCTGACATTGACCAGCTTCAGCCAATGCTTCTGCATCGGTCCTTCTGCTGCGTTCAACAGCATAGCTTCACTACTTGCTGGTGGGGCTTCACCAAAATACAGCTGGCAGCCGCTGCTGAACATTGCAGACATTGCCAATGTTGCATCACCAAATCAGTGCACATATGCATGGTGTTCAGCACCCTCCAAACAGTGGGCATGCACTCCCAGATATTCAAGTGCTTCCCTCTGAGGTTACACGTCTTTGCAGTATCTCACACACTGGCTGAGGATACAGTTGAAATAGATACAATACAAGGGCAATGTTGGCAAGGGCAATATTGGCAGGTTGCTGTCAGACAATGACAACAGCTGAGAGCAAATATGTCCAAAAATGCACCTCTGTGCGCTTACTACGGCAAGCAGCACAGGGCTGGTAAGGGGCTGGCAGAAAGTCATTGATGCTGCAGTCCCCTTGTCATAGGGGTTCTGCTGGCATAGCGAGCTCTGGTGTACACGTCATGTACATGCAGGCCCACACAGTGGCCCGAACTGGGCCGCACAAGCAACTCTGTATTCACGCTGCAACTGCAAGTGCTACTGGTGCCTATTTCTTGCCACCGAAGGTGAGGCCTCCCCCTGTCTTAGCCTCCTTCTTAGCTTTGTCAGCTGCTCTCTTCTCATCCTTGGCCTTGCCACCCTTAGGCTTGTTTTTCTCAGACTTGGCGCTTGGCTTTGGTTTGAAAGGTTCTTTCGGGGGCATTGCTGCTTCTGCGATGCAACAGACAGAGGAGTCACCTTCGAGACAGCTAACACTGATCTGACTGGCCTGTCGTGTTTGTCTCAACAGAAACTCACCTGAAGCTTGGTTGAAGGTCTGCGCCTGCTCGTCCGCGCCTCGACTGCTCAGCCAAGTACTCGATGTCGCTCACTTTTCACTAAACTTTTAGTCTGCACAGTCACGCGCCTCCACTGAGTGCTTACCACTTTACCTCTATCTTGATCGTCTTCTTCACCCATAAATGTTTGACTTGACTCGACTCAGCGAACTATACGGTCAGTGATTTTCCCCTGTGCACCATGCCTGACTGCCTGAAGGACCTGTGCGCAATTGCATACAGCTCTAGAACGGGTGCAGCATTCCTTGTAATGATCTTTTGCGACTGGTCAACATCAATAATCTCTACACATGCCGCTCGGGAGTTGCTCCCATAGCGGTCTCATTTATCAGCCAGTGCGGTCTGCGCTCGACCAGATACTTGTGACCGATGAGTACTCTCATGCGAGCTTTCAATATCGGATATGCAGCTCAGGACCGCTATATGAGCCAGTGAGATGATCAGTATACAGCAATCGCTTTGAGGAGCAAGAGCAAGAAGTCTTTGTAAGTGGTGCATACAGCAGCATCGACGTTTGAGTGTATCCTATGAGCTGCACATTTGCCAGTCAGCTTGTCGCTTTCAGCCCAAGTGCTTGCTGGAGGCAACTCCGCTTCACCACTTCTTGTTGCAATTTTCTTTTACACTGCTCAGCTTCAGCAGGAGTGTCAGCTGTCATGGCCAGTGTGGACTTTTCATTCATCGCAAACCTTGTGGCATCTCAAATTGCCTTTGCCACCTTGTACAGATGTCACTGGCTAGCGTTAAATGCAGAGAAGTCCTTGAGATCATGTACTTGGAAACCACATGGAAACATTTGAAAGCAAATGATCTGGACTACATGCAGATGCTGAACAAATGGTGAACTTTTGGATTTAGCAGGCTAGGTATACTAAACCAGTCATAAAATACACCAAAGCCAGTGCTTTGGCGCCTGCACACTGCAGGACCTGTCAGAAAATGCAAAATCTAAAGCCTGGCAGATCACTTGGTTGACTATATTTTGCACATGCATGCATTCACAAGACAGACACGACTTTATTCAGCTGTTGTAGAGGCAGGACTGTCTGGATCAATCAGATGTTCTGAAACATGTCGTGTGATAAATATGCTCAATTTGGCTCATCCTATGATGCCTTGGTTGCTTGATGTACTGTCTATGCCTGCTATAGGAGACAAGTCACCAAAAATGGATCCATCAGAGCTTGTGGACAAACCCTGCAAGCATCGACGGCCAAACATCTTGCAGCCATAGACATCTGGACAACACAACACACACACAAAATCTGCAATGCATGCTACAGGGCTAACATTTGGTACGCTTGCTTGCAAGGCCTTTATAGAGAGGGCCAGAAAGCTACCACTACAAGTTTTTGGTCGGATCCTGAGCCTATTGACATTCAGGTGCATTGTCTGACCCCACCCCACTAGATGTGCTAGGTGTGTTGCTTGTAGGTGTGTTGCTCGGAGGTGTGTTGCTTGTAAGGGTACTGCTCCCAGGAATGGTCCCCAGTGCATTTGGGGATGGATACAATGATCCGCCACCAGTCAGAGCATTCTGCAGGCTAGCCAGACCGCCATTCCCGCCAGAATATGAACCAGAAGGGGGAGAGGGGTTTCCAGGGGGGCTGGGTGGGGATTGAAGATTTACCGTGCTAGGGGGAGGCGGAGGCACAGATGCTTTGCCACTGCTGGATGGCGGCAGTTGTGAGCTGGTAGAAAATGGGCTACTGCTGAAGCAGAATTGATTGAAATGGGACTGGTAGATGAGCTGCTTGAGGGGCTGCTCAAGGGACTTCCTGAGTAGCTTCCACTGGTGCTTCCGGTACTGCTGCCACTGTCGCAAGTAGATATGACTGTTGAAACACTGACAAATGCATCCACTTCTGAGGCCAAGGTGGAACTGCAGGCCAATGACACATGGTCTTAGTCAGCATGACTGATTGTGATGAAGTGCTCACAACAGTGCATCTTCTTGAGTGTGTATCTAACACGTGCATTGCAGCACAGCAGTGAAGGCAAACTCAAGCATGCAAGCAACCTGTACTCAGCATGTGCTTTGACTACAACATCAACAAACACACAACAGAGCTGTAATGCGTGCAATTGACTCAGATGCAGACAGAGAACACCTGGAGGCGTTGGCAGTAAGGGCACTTGTCTTGACGACAACATGAAGGCATCAGTAGTAACACTAACGAGCATACAATAGGCATTCCAAGTGATTTGGACAGACATGGCAGCAACGTACACAGCAAAATTGTAAGCTGCTGCTTGACTTCAAACACGCAGACAGCCTGACAGAATGCCGCTGCCATGCCATCAACACCCCAGTGTGAGACTGGTCAGGAATGACTAAAAGTGGTGGACTACTCACCATGCACAGCTGACAAAGTTAGTCCACGCAGATGTGCCAGGCGTCGGCAGCTCGGAGCAGCATCCACCTGCAGCAGCCCACAATTAATTTAAGCTTGGGCAGAACTTCAATTTCTGGCTGACTCTCTGAAACTCTTTGCAGGACCTTGCAAATCTGAGCAGGTCATGAAGATGGCTGTAGGTGCTGTCAATGCCGTAGATACTCGTATACCACCGCTATTCAAATGTAGTTTTGTCAAGTACAGCATTATGTAATGCTGTAATTGACAGGACTATGTGCAAATAGCGGTGCCATGCTTGCAGCATTGCCTTTACTATGCTGTGCAAAGGTGCGTCGGTTTTGCCCTTGTAGGTGTGCAGTAGCTGATTGTGGGAGTATACACCGTATGCAGGCACAATATTGCTTGGCAAGAAGCAATCAGGGCATTAAGTTGGCATTCACCTTGACCAGCTGAAGGAGGTGTCACTGTGCTGCACTGTGACACCAGAATGTTCCTCCAACTGTCCACATCACTTTCGTCAACACTCTTGCAAGTGTTGCTAGCTGTATCTGTGAAAGCAATCCAAGCCTGGTCAGCTGATGGCCATGGCAGGAGCCAAAAAAGGCAAAGTTAGTAATTGCAATGCACTAGCTAGTGCTTCTTCCCCAATATGTGAGGCAAGTATGCACCAAGCAAGTGTCATTTGACAAGTGGTACCTAAAGCAATTCCAATTTTGGCAACACGTGCAGCAGATTGATGGAAAGCTCACTTGCATCAGGACAACTAGCCTGTCTCAGTTGTCTAGAGTGGGACCAGCTCAAGCTGTTGTGCAAGTCAGAGCCAATCTGCTGCTGCTGCTGCTGCTGCTGACTGTCTATGGGGTATTGTCTTGCACTGACTGAGCTAAAACTGAGAAGTGTGAAAAGTGTCAGAGCAAGGCTCGCACGCTCGCAACGGCGGGGCTGTCTAGGAACATCACGCGTGTCTGCAGCAGCTGATTGAGTCCGCGCGGCAACAGGGACGATCTCCGTCATGCAACGGTACACAAGGCCTGTCCACGCGAGGTGCTGTGCCTGTGCAGCCGAGAGCTGACGGTTCCTGAAGAGGCACTGGCAAGTACACAATGAGGCTGACTGTCACAGTCGACGGTTGCCGCAGCTAACTTCGCCGTTTTAGTAACGTCAGTACCGAAAATGTCGAGGGCAACCGCTGAAGGCGGTGGTTGCAGATTCAGGATTCAGGGATGGCGACGACAGCAAATGCTGCTGACTTTGGCGGCGAATCTCTGAAGAGCGATTGCAACCTGCCCAGGCATTCCACCTATTGTTTGCGTACGACAGCTGGCCCGGCTATGCTTCGGCTGTGCAAATCATCCCCGTCCTTTGATGTTGCCCACGTGGTCTTAGCAGCCGCTACGCGTCGAATCCACACAAGCTCCGCTGCTGCATGCCCAGAGCCGCCTATCTGCTGGCTGTGTATGCATATGGACCGCCGCTGCTGCAGCATGCCAGCTGGCTCTGTCGTACTGCTCAAATTCTTTGCGACGGTTGCTTGCCTCTATCAGGATCAACGCAGCCACGCCAAGGCAGCCGTTGTAGTTTTTATTCCATTTGATGCTTTGCACAAGGCATTTCATTTGCAGCATACGTTTGTCCGTTTATGTAATCCCTCAACACCAATTCTAGTTGTAAAGGAAAGTGCATGGCCAATACAATTTTGACTACTTCACGTATCTCGCTTTACTTTCGCCCGCCATTTGTGTATTGGCATAGCTTCAAGCTGAGGCAATGTTCGGCTAAAATGCCATCCCAACAGTGCACCTATGACAATCATGCCGAACGACAAAGGGTAAAAGCCATCTCGAAGGGTGACACATTGGCCTCCAGCTTCCCCACATGCATGTGCGTTGCTGCCTTCATTTCTGCTGCCAGTGCAGGCAATGTGACTCAGCATCTGCTCACTTTCTGTGGCTGTCATGCACGTATGGACCGTGAAGAAGTCCATGAAGGCAAAGACAGCCAGCTTTGGTAGTGTAACCCCTGCAGTGCAAACAGAAGGTCTGTGATTTGCAGTGACTTATGACAACCCTTGGGATTGCGCTTGAGCAGAAGCTTGTGGAACACACCTGAGGGTGCAATGAAGTGCAGTGCCTTGTAGAGGGCACTTTGAATTTTCATGGGCTTGCAAGTGCCCCCAGCACTAGGAAAGGTGGTCTCCATTGCTACTGTGCTTTGACAAAGTCAAGTCATGCAGTGCTGCTGACAGAGATTGACTGCTAGCAGCAGCTAGGTCATGTAAATTGAGGCTCTCCAGATGATGATTTGGCTGAGCTATGGAGGACAGGTCCATACATGCAACCCAACACGAGAAACACATTCTGATGTCCAGAAAAGGAAAAAAAAGACTACGCCTTTCGGCGTCAATATAATGAGAAGCCAAGTATTATGCTGGGCTGCCCAGGATTCTGATGTCCATCTGAAGTGCATGTAACAGAAGCCTGCGGACGATAGATTTCTCAAGTCATGGGGCATAGGCATATAGAAGCTACCTGTTGCGTCAGAGAATCTTTGCAGTTGTCAATCCAGACAAAATCCACAAAGATGAAAGTAAGGACTACATCCTCAACCGCATACTACTGACATTGAAGACAGGCGACTCACCCATGTTGGCTATGGTGTTTAGCAGGGTCAGGTATGCGCCTCCCATACCCGGGTCACTGATGCGGTTGAAGAAGCTGCCCATTGCTGTAAACATGAGGGTGGATGTGAAGGAGGTCAACAGGCCACAGACTGCCAGCATCAGGAAAGGTTTGGGATGGGACAACAGGGACGACGCTCCTGATGGGAAATAGTACACCTGCAATGCACACAACAGTCTCGGGTAGTCACTATGAACTTGGCTTTTGATACATGTGCGGTGGGAAAGGTTTGGGGTAGGACAACAGGGATGACGCGCCAGATGGGAAATAGTACACCTGCAATGCACACAGCAGTCTCAGGTAGTCACTGAGAAGGGAAGGGAAGGGAAGGGAAGGGAAGGGAAGGGAAGGGAAGGGAAGGGAAGGGAAGGGAAGGGAAAACTAGACTAGACTATGCCTTTTGGCGTCGATTTAATGTGAAGCCAAGTATTATACCAGGCTGCCCGGGTGTCATTGTGAACTTGGCTTTTCATACTTGTTCAGTGGTGCAGTTGAGGCTACTGAACCCTCGACTCCAAAGCATACATGCTAAACTTAGAGCAAGTAGTCACGTTTGTTCTCTTGGGCGACGACTGAAATAGCCTCCTGACAGCTGCTTATTACAGCTCATGCCTTACTGATGATTCTTCCAAGGTGATCTCAACGCGGCCTGTTCAACTTGAATTTGTCACATAGAGATCCGCATGGAAAAATCCATCAACAAGACATGAGCTGTGATAAGCAGCTGTCAGGAGGCTATCTCAGTAGTTGCCCAAGAGAACAAACACAACTTCCTGCCTCTAAGAACACAACTTCCTGCCTCTAAGAGACGGCAGTTGACCATAGTAGCAGCAGCACCGTGTGGAAGGGCTAGCCAGTACATTCTGAGTGGGATTTTCTATTATCTTTTCTGTTCTGAGTGGGGCCAGAGAGGTCACATAGCATCAACGGTAGGAAAGTGTCCGGATGACCAGCAGCAAAAGTGATGGACCAGAACGGAAATAAAGACCTACCAAGCAAACATAAAATAGATTCTCAATATCCACCATGCAGACATTGACTGCGACTGTGTTTACTGTGACTGTGACTGTTACCGGTGCTGTTACTGTTACTGTGTCATTGTGACTTACTTTTACAGTCACTGTGACTATGAGTTTCTGTGTATTGTGAGTTACTGATACTGTGACTGCTGAGACAGATCAGATGCAGAAGGCCATCATTGTCACCAGGGTAAACCTGTTTGACCACTACCCTCTGGGCTTGTATGCAGCTGTTACTACATCAACTCAGATCGGGCAAGTGACTTTCCTGGTTGATGCTTTGGCACCTTTGATTCAGGTGAACAAGCTATCAGTTATCATAGCAGGAAGGGCGTTTGGGATGAGAGGCAAGGGCTTGGGATGAGAGGCAAGGGCTTGGGATGAGAGGTGAGAGCTTGGGATGAGAGGTGAGTGCTGAAGCACCAGGCATCAAACATGACAAAGGCTCTTTCAGGAAGCCTGTAGAATACTTGGCTTCTCATTACATAGACGCCGAAAGGCATTATCATTTCTTTTCTTTTTTCTTTTCTGACAAAGGCTCTTTTGGAAGGACTGCACAAGCAACGAAGCATGCAAATCCAGCAGGGAGGCATTTCAAGAAACATGACTCACCACGAGGGTCACAGCAGCAGCCATGACTAATCTGATCTTGTAGCCCAGCATGAAGGGTGTAAAGGGGGTAGGGCTGGAGGCCCAGCGCCCCGCCAGGACTGCAGACGCCAGCTCACAGGGAAACTCTAAAAGCACCAGGCCTGCCAGGGCCTCTTTGGAAACGCCCTTCTCTAGTAGCTTCAGAGGGGCTGCTTGTTCTGCTGGCAACATGCCTAGCCTGCAGGAAACCTCACATGCTTTGAGAGACCATGGCAATGTATCCAGATGATTAAGACAAGATTTGCCTGAAATGCAAGTGACAAATGTCACCTGCACTCTACTGCAAGAGCATGTTGGATAGGGCATGTCAAAGTGCGAATGTCCCTGAAAGATGGAATATTCCCCCCCTTTCTTTTCAAAGAAGGGTATACATGAACCATAAACTTTGCCACTAAATGATAAACAGGTAAGGAAAACTCTTGATCATGGTGTTAATCACGCTGAAGGCAAGCATGACAACAGCAGAGCGCCTGACAGCCGAGATCTGGTGGGAGAATTCAAGTGATTTGGGTCTACCGAAACCGAGGCAACAGCCAAGCCTTATGACATGGAGCGTGACTGAACATTACCTGAACGTGAGTAAGACCACAGCAAAGCGCCTGACAGCTGGCAGTTTGACCACTTCCCAGAGCTGCCTGTAGGCCTCCCTTATGCTGACAGTTTCCTCTGGATTCTTCACATCTGTCTCCACTGCAGCAGCATAGTAACAACTGTGAGACCTCATGTTCAATAAGCAGTGTGCTGTGCTGTGATCTCAGGCAACTGCATTCATCATGTTGTTTTGACCAAAACCAAAATCAGGGAATGGCAGCGTTCCAAAACAGAAAAGCAAGGGGGTTTGTTACTTGTACTGTGTGCTGAAGCAGTATGGCCAAATGTCTGGTCAACATAGGCGC
>JAABUK010001401.1_pt1 | contig 46155 bp, 37 predicted proteins | sample 5559141 | NCBI WGS metagenome assembly JAABUK01 (sample SAMN10711869, study PRJNA513367) | rock metagenome | isolation source: Antarctica rocks | place: Antarctica: Victoria Land, Pudding Butte nord | collected 2016-01-03 | reverse complement strand
CGCTGTTCCACCCCCACGGCGAGCGGTGGGACTGGATCCATTGCGAGAAGGTGCACAACCTGATGGGGATCCGCCGGGTGATGGCGCCGATCACCCGGCTCCAGGCGCTGGGCGAGGCGGTCCAGGGCAATTTCCGGTTCATCGGGCCCGAGGACGGCGGCGACCTCGACGACCCGGGCCGTCGGGCCTGGGCCAAAGCTCGGGTGGGCGAGGTGATCGATGGCGAGGTCGAAACGCTCCGGGCGCTCCGCGACACGCTCGACGTCGAGGCACTGGCGATGGATCGGGCCGGGGCCCGCGACCGGGCGTTGTTCGACCCGTCGAAGGAGGCGACCCTGGCCCGCAAATATGAAGCGGCGGCCGAGCGCGGGCTGTTCCGGGCCCTCCGCGAGTTCCGCGAGATCGAGGCCGAGGCGGCCGCTGCGGGACCCGAGCCGGCCGGGCCGGCCCGCGAGGCGAACGGGACGTTGGCTTCGTTTTTCCCGGCCGACCCGGCCCGGTCGATCCCCCCGGCCCCGCCGGCCCGGCCGATCCCCGCGTCGGCCATGAACCCGGCCCCCTTCGTCCATCAACCGGTCTCGACGGGCCCCGTGGACGTCCCGATGTCCATCGGCCGGGTCGGCCCCGGGTTGCTCTGAGAGGCTATCCGGGAACAAAAGCAAGGAATGGCGAATGGTTTAGCCGGATCTCACGAGGCGGGAAACGGGACGCCGATGCCCGGGCAACGCCCCTCGGGCCCATCCGCGCCCCGGAAGGCCCGGCCGCGTCGCCGATCAGGCCCGCGCCAGGACGATCCGCAGCTCGGAATACCGCAGGCCGCCGATCGCGGCGAGCGCGACGAAGTAGGCCGCGGCCCCTCCCAGGACGGCGGCCCCGACGTGCCATCGGAGCAGGATCAGGCAGGCCGGGACCATCACCGCCGAGGCCACGATCGGCCGGGCCAGGTGGTGATGCCAGGCCGGCTGGCGGCCCTCCCGCGCCAGGCAACCGTAACCGGCGACGACTAGCGACAGGGCGATCAGGAGGATCGCCGACGCCGCGCCCGCCAGCCCGAAGGAACCGAGCAGGAGCGCGACCAGGGGGCCCGACCCGATCGCCCCGGCGGCCAGCAGCCGGACCCCGGCCGACTCGCGGTTCAGGGCGATCAGGGCCGTGTGGTGCAGGAACGCGATCGTCAGGAGCGGCGCCCGCCAGATCCCGACCGCCAGCAGGACCGCCGCCCCGTCGTAGCTAGCCGGCAGGAGGAACCGGACCAGCGGCCCGGCCAGGACCGATGCCCCGACGGCCATCGGAACCAGCGCCAGGGTCAGGACCCGGACCAGCGCGTCCAGCGCCCGTCGTCCGGCCTCGGGCGTGTCGCGCCACGACCGGGCCAGGGTCGGGAAGACCACCTGCTGGAAGATCATCCCGAAGGTCAGGGCCGCCGTCACCATCCGGTGCGGGGCACCGTAGAGCCCAACGTCCTCCCACGAGCAGATCAGGCCCACCACCAGCAGGTCGACCGTCCCCAGGACCGTCTGCGCCACCTGGATCATCAGGACCGGCCGACACCGGCGGAAGAAGACCCGGAGGAACCGGCCGCTGATCCTCGGCCGGGGGAGGCCGAATTCCCGGACGTACCGGGCCCAGATCAGGGCGATCCCGCACGCCTCGCCCGCCGCCAGCCAGATCGGGATCCGGGCGATCTGGCCCGGCTCGTGGACCCAGAACCAGACCCCGGCCGAGTAGACCGCCGTCCGGATGTAGAGCGAGACGGCCACCAGGCCCATCCGCTCCATCCCCCGGTAGACGAAGTCCAGGCCCATCGCCGTGGTCAGGAGCATCAGCCCGTAGAGCGTCAAAAGCGTCCGGTCGGCCGGCTCGGTGAGCGTGGTCGCCCCCACGATCGCCAGGCCGGCGAACAGCACCACCGCCACCGCGATCTTGACGAAGAACAGGTGATTGACCAGTTGTCGGACCAGCCGGGGATGCCGGGCCATCTCGCGGGCGGCGATCACGTCGCAACCGTTCCGGACCAGCAGCACCAGCCAGAACACGATGTTAAAGGCGAACTCGATCCGCCCATACCCCGCCTTGCCCAGGCACTTGGCCAGCGAGAGCGTGACCAGGACCGAGGTCCCCCGGCAGGCGATCTCCGCGGCGCTCATCGACAGGAAGTTGGACGCGATCCGCCGAGGGACCTGCCGGCCCTTCGGACGAGGCTCGGCCCGGCGTGGCCCCGGTGGCGTGGCGATCCGGCGTCGGACGGGTGGCCGGGTCGTGAGGGGCGAGCTTGTCATGCGCGGTCGGACTTCCCTGGGCCCCGGGCGGATCGCCGGGAGCGAAGCCCGACGGGAGCGAGGGGCCGAGATCCGACCCGCCCCAACCGGGGGCCCGGTGGCGCGGCCGGATCGTAGTCGCGTCCCCAAAAGCTGTCAATACCCAGGATCGGCCCGCCCACCCGGGCGGCTTGAGCCGGGGCGGCGACGGGACCCGGCGATCGGATCGCGCCAAGGGGCCGTCGGCCACCTTTCGTCCTCCGATCGCGTCATTGTCGGGAAGAAGTATGCTGGTCAGGCCCCACGTCCCGCGAATATGATGGGGAAGGATGTGCAATCCGGCCCAAATCGGATCAATCGGCCCCCCGACCGGACCGGACCGGACCGGGTGCCACGGGTTCGGTACTCCGACCCCGTGCCGTCGACGTCCGTTTCCATCGCACGGGGTCGGCGTACCGAACCCGTGGCACCCGGCGTGGCCATGATCCGGTATCTTCCGTCGTGGAAGCCCTTCGGACCTATCTGCGAACCGGCCAGCTACCGCCGCTGCCCGGGAAAATCACCGAGATCGGCCCGAGGCTTGCAAGAATTCTCGCTCGCGGGTATCGATCAACGACAAAAATAATAAATATACACAACATTTATTGTTTTCATTAATTATCATCACATGAAGATTTCGAATTCGATTCTTGTGCGGACCCGGCCGCGTCATCCGCGCTCGGAGAGCCGGCTCAGGCCGGAGGCGTCGGCGACGGGCGGGTCGAGCCAGCGGTTCTTGGGGATCACCCGGGGGGTGAAGCCCTCGACCGCCTCGGGCCGGAACCGGAGGACGTGGCCCAGCTTCTCGGCGATCCGGCCGTTCCGGGCCGACTTCAGCATCGACAGGACGTGGGCGTCGTCGGAGAGGAGGTCGGCCCGGCGGAGGGCCCCGGTCCGGAACGCCTCGCGGAGGGCGTCGGCGAACTCATTGTAGATATAAGCCTCGGTCGGGCTCGCCCACCAGTCGCGGTTCATGGCGGCGAACCGGGCGGCGACCTCGCGGGCCACGCCCTCGTCGGTGAAGGCGATCGTCGGGCCGGCCACGGTCAGGTGGTCGAGATACCGGGCGACCTCCTCCGGGGTCGTCACCTGGCAGGCCAGGCTATCGCGGAAGAAGTAGTCGAGCCGGTCGGCGCAGAGCCGGGGCAGGGGCTGCTCCAGGAGGGGATACACGGAGTCGTCGAAGAACTCGTCGGGCTGAAAGCCCATCTCGGCCAGGGCGGCGGCCAGGTCGGGCCGGCGGAGGAATTCGGGCTTGAGCCCCTCGTGGTGGTCCTGCTCCTCCGAGGAGAACACGAAGTCGACGGCGTGCGAGAACGCCGTGTGGGAGACGTCGTGGAGGAGGCCGGCAACCCGCTCGCGGCGGTCGGCCCCCAGGCGGCCGAGGAGGAGGTAGACGCCCAGGCTGTGCTCGAACCGGGTCACGGTCTTGAACGGGAAGGCCAGGGCCGAGGGGCCCGCCTGGCGGATCCCCCGGAGCCTCCGGAACGTCGGGCAGGCGACCAGGGCGAGCACCCCGGGGTCGTCGACCGTCGCCTCGCCGTAGACCCGATCATCCCACCGCATCGCCGCCATCGCCCGTCGCCCCCCCGCCCCTCGGATGTCCGGCCTTCGATGATCGGGGACGAGGGCCCTCGACCGCAAGGGCATCTGGCCCCCCCGCCCGCGTTCGGGATTAATCCGGGCCGGGGGATCGAAGCCGTTCCGTTGGGGCGTCCGCCCCGATAAGATCGGACGTGCCGGCCATCCCGGTCGTTCATTTCCCGGAATCATCGGACGGAATCGCAAACGCCCAGGGGGCGAGGGTCGTTGTCGTGGATCGATCGATGTTGATGCGAGGTCGGACGGGCCTGGCGCTCGCGGCCTGGGCCGGGCTGATCGCGGCCGGTTGCAGCAAGACGGGCGACGATGCGGGCCCGTCCTCGGGCCGGTCGGCCGGGGGGGACGCCCGGCCCCGGCTCCTCCTGATCACCAACGGCAACTCCGACTGGTGGTCGGCCGTCGAGAAGGGGATGAAGGACGGGGGCGAGAAGTTCGCCGCCAACGCCGAGATGAAGCGGAACGACGGCTCGGTCAGCGGCCAGATCCGGCTCCTGGAGGAGGCCCTCAGCTCGTCCGACGTCCGGGGCGTGGCCGTCTCGGTCCTGGAGCCCGAGGCGTCGGGGATCCTCAAGGCGATGCGCAAGCTCAAGGATTCGGGCAAGAAGGTCATCACCATCGACTCGGACGTGGCCACGGCCTCGGCCGAGGTCCGGTCGGCCTACATCGGGACCAACAACGCCAAGGCGGGCGAGTCGGCCGGCAAGGCCGCCGCCGCCCTCCGGCCGCAGGGGGGGAAGGTCGCCGCCTTCGTCGGGACCGCCTCGGCCGCCAACGCCCGAGACCGCCTGGAAGGCTTCTACACCGGGGCCGGCCCCAAGTTCGTCAGGCCGCCGGTCGAGATCTTCGAGGACCAGGCCGACATGAACAAGGCCCGGTCGTTCGCCCAGATCGCCATCACCAAGCACCCCGACGCCGGCCTGATGCTCGGCCTCTACTCGTACAACGCCCCTCGGATCGCCGACGAGGTCTCCAAGGTCCCCGAGTTCCGCAAGAAGACCACCGTCGTCACCTTCGACCTCGACGAGCAGGCGGTCGACCACCTGGAGAAGGGGAACATCGACGCCTCGGTCTGCCAGAATCCCTATGAGATCGGCTACCGGGCCGTCCGACTCCTCCGGGCGATGGCCGGCGACGACAAGGCGACCGTCGACGAGATGCTCCCCAAGGGCGAGACGACCATCGACACCGGCGTCCGGGTGATCGTGCCGACGGCCGAGTCGCCGGTCAAGGGCGACGACGTGATCACGGTCAAGGGGATGAAGGAATGGCTGGCGAGCAAGGGGCTGAAGTCGTCCTGATCGGCGGTCAACGCCCCGGGGACGTGGCATCGCGGCCCCGGATCGATTAACGTGTGGCGGCCGATCCCGGTCGGGCTGGATCCGACCGGCGGCCTTCGCATCATCGCCATCCCCCCGAGATGACAGGGCTCAATGGGCGCGAACAACGGAACGGGCCGGGCGATGGCGATCATCCGGACCCCCGAGGGGGGGCTGGTCGCCAGCATCCTGGCGATCCTGGGGCTGATCTACCTGCTCGATCCGAGCCGGTCGTTCTTCGACGCGCCGAGCCTGCTCGCGCTCCTCCAGCAGATCGGCCTCTATGGCGTCCTGGCCGTGGGGGCCGCCGTGGTGATCATCTCGGGCGGGATCGACCTGTCGGTCGGCGCCGTGGTGGCCCTGTCGTCGGTCGTCAGCGCCAAGCTGGTCACCCAGTGGCTCCGGTTCGGGTCCGAAGGCCAGCCGTCGGCGACCGTGGTGGTCGCGGCGATCGCCCTGACCTTGCTGATGGGCCTCCTGATCGGCCTGTTCCACGCCTTCCTGATCAACAAGCTGGCGCTCCCGCCGTTCATCGCCACCCTGGCGACGATGTCGGGCCTGCGGAGCCTGGCGTCGATCCTCTCGGACAACAAGACGATCAACATCCGATCCGACCTCTACGTGGCCCTGGGCCAGAACGAATGGGCCACGTTCGCCACCTTCGCCGTGGTGGCCTCGGTGGTCAGCCTGATGATGGGGGCGACGGTCCTGGGCCGGCACCTCTACGCGCTCGGGGGGAACGAGGCCGCCGCCCGCCTGAGCGGCCTCAAGATCACCCGCCTCAAGGCGTTCTCCTACGGGCTCTCGGGGGTCCTGGCCGCCCTGGCCGGGATCCTTTTCGCCGGCAAGGACGGGACGGGCAGCTCGGAGATGGGCAAGTCCTATGAGCTGTTCGCCATCACGGCGGCGGTGGTCGGCGGGTGCAGCTTGGCCGGCGGGGTCGGGTCGATCCGGGGGACGGTCCTGGGCCTGACCTTGCTCCAGACCCTCATCAAGGGGACCGGGATGGTGGTCAAGAAGATCGACTTCTCCGTCGGCAAGGCCCACGTCGAGATCCCCCTGAACAGCACCCAGGTCGAGGGGCTCGTGCTCGGGACGGTGATCATCCTCGCCGTCGCCATCAACCAGAGGTTCCGGCCCAAGCTCTGACCGGAGGCGGGGGCCGCCATGTCTTCCAACGCCTCCCGGCCGTCCGAATCGGCGGCGCTGCGCGAGCTGATGGTCTGGCACCGGGCGTCGATGCGGCGGATCGCGACCGGATTCGGGGCGGTCGGCGGGGTGGTCGTCTACGGGGTGGGCGGCTACGTGGTGCTGGGCTGGCCGGCGTTCGACGCCCTGTTCATGGTGGTGATCACGATCTCGGGGGTGGGTTTCGGCGAGGTCCGCAAGCTGGACTCGACGGCCGAGCGGGTCCACACGATGATGGTCATCGCCTTCGGCCTGCTGTCGGTGGCCTACACCGTGGGCGGGTTCGTCCAGTACGTGACCGAGGGCCAGGTCCGCAACTTCCTGGGGCGGCAACGGATGAGGCGACAGATCGCGGCCATGACGGGACATACGGTGATCGTCGGCTTCGGCCGGATCGGCGGGCTGGTCGGCGACGAGATGGCCAGCGCCAAGATCCCGTTCGTGGTGATCGAGCGGGCGGCCGAGCGGATCCCCGAGATCGAGCGGCGGGGGTTCCTGTTCATCCAGGGGGACGCGACCGAGGAGGAGACACTACGCGAGGCGGGGCTGGAGCGGGCCAAGACGCTGGTCACGGTCCTGCCCAACGACGCCGCCAACGTCTTCCTGACCCTGACCGCCCGCCGCCTGGTCCCCAAGGTCGAGATCATCGCCCGGGCCGAGCAGCCGGCCACCCACAAGACGCTCCGCCACGCGGGGGCCGACCACGTGGTGATGCCCGCCGCCATCGGCGCCCACCGGATCATCTCACTCCTGACCAACCCCTCGTCGGTCGAGTTCGCCGAGCTGGTCACCCGCCGGTCGAGCCTGGCGATCGAGCTGGAGGAGATCCCGGTCCGGGCCCGGGGGCCCCTCGACGGCCTGACCCTCCGCGACGCCGACATCGGCCGACGGACCGGGGTGATGGTCATCGCCGTCAAGCGGGTCGACGGCCGGGTCGAGTTCCCCCCCTCCGGCGACGAGCCCTTCGCCGCCGGCGATACCGCCGTCCTGCTCGGCCTCCGGAGCAACCTCGACCTGTTCCGGCACAGCTTCCACGTCTGAGGGACGAGGAAGCCACCGACCCTCATCCGGCGGACGAGGGCCGGCGGCCTGTCGGGTTGGTTGCACGTCCGAGGATCAGCGCTTGCTGAACTGGAAGCTCTTGCGGGCCTTCTTGTGGCCGTACTTCTTCCGCTCGACCATCCGGGCGTCCCGGGTGAGGAAGTCGCCGTCGCGGAGGGCGGGGAGGAGGTCGGGGCGATGCTCGGCGAGGGCCCGGGCCAGGCCGAGGAGGACGGCGCCGGACTGGCTGCTCTTGCCGCTCCCCTTGACGTTGACGAACACGTCGACCCGTTCGCCCATCTCGGTGACCTTGAGCGGGGCCCGGACGTCGTTCCGCTGCGTCTCCTCGGTGAAGTAGGCGTCGACCTCAAGCTTGTTGATCAGGAACTTGCCGCTGCCTTCGCGGATCCGGACGCGGGCGACGGCGGTCTTGCGCCGGCCGGTGCCCCAGATGTAAGGATTGATCACGGCCGCCATCGTTGATGCGATCCTCGGTCCGATCGGGTGGGTGTCTGTACGCTCACGCGGCAGGTTCAGTCGGCGGTCGGCCCGGCCGGCGGGGGAGTGGGCGTCTCGTGACCGGGGGCGGGCAACTGGGCCTCGTGCGCCTCGGCCGGCGCGTGGGCCTCATGCGTCTCGGCCGGTGCATGGGCCTCGGCGACGGGCGCGGGCGCTGCCTCTACGGGCGTCGCGACGACCTTGGCCGGCATCTCGACGGCGGGGGCCGGCTTGCGTCGGGACCGGGCCGGGCCGGGGATCGGCTTGACGGCATAGATCGCCCCGGCGGCCGAGGGTCGGCCGTCGATCGCACCCAGGGGGACCGGCGACTGGGCCTGGTGGTCGTGGACCGGGCCGGAGAAGAGCTTGAGCTTCTCCATCATGTGCCGGCCGATCTTGTTCTTGGGCATCATCCGCTGGATGGCCAGGCGGAGGATCCGGTCCGGATGGCGCTGGAACAGCTTCCAGGCCTGCTCTTCCTTCTGCCCGCCCGGATGCCCGGAATAGCGCTGATAGAACTTCTGCTGCCACTTGTTGCCGGTGAAGACGACCTTGTCGACGTTGGTGACGATCACGTAGTCGCCGGTGTCGATGTAGGCGGTATAAGTCGGCCGGTGCTTGCCCATCAGGATCGGCGCGATCTGCGCGGCGAGCCGACCGACGACCGCCTCGTTGGCGTCGATCACGTACCATTGCTTGGCCAGCTCGCCGGCCTTCGCCTGATAACAATTCATGGAACTGGGCTACCTGACTTCGGGTCCCTGGCGCCGGCCGCGCCGGGCGCCGCTGATCCCAGGGCGAAACGACCATTCTAATGGGGGCGACGCGACCGTCAAGGCCGGTTTGCGCGGTTCGCCCGCAATCGGTCGATGAAGGCGGCGTGCTCGGGGCCGTCCAGGCCGCGTCGGAGGGCCTCGTTGACGCCCCTCCTGTCGCCCCGGAGGAACGCGTCCGGGTCGAGCCAGAGTCCCGGGAAGGCCCGCGACCGATAAAGCCCGTCGGCGCCGATCGCCATCGGCGAGAGACGTCCCTCATGGATCGAGAACCAGAGGATCGCCCGGTGTGGGACGTCGAAGACGATGTAATCGAGGGCCCCGGCCGCCTCGTAGAGTCGCCTCTTCGCGTCCCGATCGAGGGCGAGCGAGCTGGATGAGATCTCGACGACCAGTTCCGGGCAACCCGTCGTATACCCATCCGGGTCCTCGCCCGTCCGACCTCCGCTTTCCGGGTCGATGAGCAGGGCACAATCCGGCTGGACCTCGTCCCCCGGGCCGAGTTGGACGGTCGTGTTGGTCTGCCCTGTCGTGCCCGGAGTCTCGGAACTGTACAGATAGAGGAATCCGGCGAGGTTGAAATCAGGTCGGCCATGCCGGGGGTTGACGGGTGAACTCATGACGTGAACGACCCCGTCGATCAGCTCGGCCCGGAAATCATCCGGCGTCCGGAGGTAGAGTTCGTGGAACGTCGGCTGGTCCAGTCGCTGGCCGTCGAGGAGAGTCGGGGCCGCCTGCGCGACGGTGGGCCCGGGATCGGCCCGCGGTTCGAGGGTTTCCATCGGTCACCTCTCGGTTCGGTGGGGCGGGGGATTCAGGCCCCGAGCTTTTCCTGGAGGAAGGCCAGGGCCCGGTCGAGGGCGGCGGGGATCCGGTCGGGCTGCCTGCCGCCGGCCTGGGCGAGGTCGGGCCGGCCTCCCCCGCCGCCGCCCACGATCGGGGCGACTTCCTTGAGCCACTGGCCGGCATGCAGGCCCAGGGCGATCAGGTCGGGGGTCAGGCCGGCGGCGAGGTTCACCTTGCCGTCGACCGCCGAGGCGAGCAGGACGGCCAGGCCGGCGGGCGACTTCCGGCGGAGGACGTCGACGAGCTGCCGGAGGTCGTCGGGCGAGGCCGAGCCGAGCGACGCCGCCACGACCCGGGCCGGGCCGACCTCGGTCGCCGAGGCGATCAGGTCGTCGGGCGCGGTGGCCGGGGTCGCGTCCGCCTTGCGTCGGCCGGCTTCCTTCTTGAGGGCCTTGACCTCCTCCAGGAGCGCGGCGACCCGCTCGCCGACCATCCCGGGCGGGACCTTGAGCGCGGCGGCGACGTCGGCCAGGGCCTGCTCCTCCCGGCGGACGTGCTCCAGCGCGGCCTTGCCGGTCAGGGCGGTGATCCGCCGGGTCCCGGCCGAGACGGATTCCTCGGCGACGACCTTGAACAGGCCGACCTGGCCGACGTTGTCCAGGTGCGTCCCGCCGCAGAGCTCCCGGGAAAAGTCGCCCATCGAGACCACCCGGACGACCTCGGGATACTTCTCGCCGAACAGGGCCATCGCCCCCAGCCCCCGGGCCCGGTCGATCGGCATGGTGGTCCAGGAGATCGGCTCGCAGCCGAGGACCCGGTGGTTGACCGTCTCCTCGATCGCCCGGAGCCGGTCGCGGCCGACGGCCTCGGGGTTGGCGAAGTCGAACCGGAGCCGGTCCGGCTCGACCTTGCTCCCGGCCTGCTGGGCGTGCTTCCCCAGGTGGGAATGGAGGGCATGGTGCAGGACGTGCGTGGCCGAGTGCGCCCGGCGGATCGCGTCGCGCCGATCGGCGTCGACCTCGGCTCGGACCTCGGCGCCATTCGCGAGCGACCCCTCGGCGACCCGCCCGATGTGGAGCGTGAAATCGTTCTCCTTGCGGGTGTCGATGACCTGGAACGAGAAGCCTTCGCCGCGGATCGTCCCGGTGTCGCCCACCTGGCCGCCGCTCTCGCCGTAGAACGTCGTCCGGTCCAGGACCAGGACGACCGGCGATCCTCCCTCGGGCCCGGCCGATGCCGAGTCGACGAGCTGATTCTGGGCGAGGATCCCGACCACCCGGGCGTCGGCCGAGGTGGCCCCGTAGCCGAGGAACTCGCTCCCCAAGTGGTACGACTTCTTGAGGGTGTCGAGCGGGCCGGCGGTGAAGACGGCGGCGGCCCCGGCCATCGGCCGGGAGATCTCGCCGTGCCGTCCCATCTCCTCGTCGAAGCCCTTGCGGTCGACCCTCAGGTTCTGCTCGGCGGCAAGGCTCTCCGTCACCTCGACGTAGATCCCGTGGGTTGCATGGAGGGTGAACGCCTCCTTCCCCGAGACGACGTCCGAGCCGGCCGCCCTGGTCTTGCGGAAGGCCTGATCCAGCAGCTTGAGGCCGTTCTCCAGGTTCCGGAGGAATTGCTCCTCCTCCTCGCGGACGACGGTCTGGATCCGCCGGACGCTGTCGGCCAGCTCGGGATAGGGCCGGGCCATCGCCCGGGCCACGGCCGGGACGATTTCGAAGAGGAACGGGTCGCGGCGGCCCATCTGGTAGGCGTCCAGGACGGCCCGGCGGAGGAGCCGGCGGATGACGTAGCCCTGCTTCTCCTTGGACGGCTTGACGTTCTCGTGGATGCAGAAGGTCAGGGCCCGGGCGTGGTCGGCGATCCGGCGGATCCGGATCCCGTCCGGGCTCGACGGGTCGTAGGCCACGCCGACGTGCTCGGCCGCCGCGGCGACCAGGGGCCGGAAGATGTCGATCTCGAAGTTCGACCTGACCTTCTGCATCGCGGCGGCGATCCGCTCCAGCCCCATCCCGGTGTCGATGTTCTTCTTGGGGAGCGGATCGAGCCGGCCGGGCCCGACCCGGTTGTACTGGGTGAAGACGAGGTTCCAGATCTCGACCTCTTCGACCCCGTCGCCGTGGTAGAAGATCTCCGAGCACGGGCCGCAGACGCCGTCGGGCCCGTGGGACGGGGCCCCGGCGGGCCAGAAGTTGTCGTCCTCGCCCATCCGGGTGATCCGCCCGGGGGCCAGGCCGATCTCCTCGTTCCAGATGGCGAACGCCTCGTCGTCGTCGAGGTACACGGTGACGGTCAGGCGGTCGGCGGGGATCTTCAGGGTCCCGGTCAGGAACTCCCAGGCCCAGCCGATCGCCTCGCGCTTGAAGTAGTCTCCGAAGCTGAAATTGCCCAGCATCTCGAAGAACGTCATGTGCCGCGGGGTCTTGCCGACGTTCTCGATGTCGCCCGTCCGGATGCACTTCTGGCAGGTGGTGGCGCGGGTGAAGGCGGGGTCGCCCAGGCCCATGAACTCGCGCTTGAACTGGTTCATCCCCGCCGGGGTGAACAGGACCGTCTCATCCTCCTTGGGGACCAGGACGTCGCTCGGGCGGCGGGCGCATCCCTTGGAGGCGAAGAAGTCGAGGTAAGCTTCGCGGAGATCGTCGGTGGTCATGGATGGGCCGTTTCGGTCGTCAATGGGCGATCGGGCGGCGCCCGCGAGATCCAGGGTCGGCACCGCGCCGGCGGGGCCGGATTTCCGACCGCCGACGATAACCGAAAACCCCGCCCCGTCCCACCCCGCCGGGCGCCGGTTCGCGGGGTCTGGGCCGTCGGGCTACTTGAGGATGACCTCGCGGTCGCCCTCGATGGTCAGCGTGATCGGGCCCTTCTTGTCGGCGACGGCGGCGGAGAACTCGTCGGGGCTCTTCACGGCCTGGCCGTCGACCTTGAGGATCAGGGTCCCCGGCTTCAGGCCGGCCTCATCGGCGACGGAGCTGGCCTGGACCTCGGACACGACCACGCCCCCGACGGCCATCGCCCGCATCAGGGCGACGCCGAAGACGACCCGGGGATTGGTGCTGACGAAGTCGACCCGGAGCCCGCGCCAGGGGGCCCGGCGGTTGGTCGCGATCACCTCGCCCTGGATGGGGAGCTTGGAGAGCACGACCGTCTTCTCGATCTCCTCGCCCTCGCGGAGCAGCCGGAGCTTGATCGGGGTCCCGGGGCTGAAGGCGTTGACGGCCAGGACCAGCGAGTCGGAGTCGACGACCTTGAGCCCGCCGATGGAGAGGATGGCGTCTCGGACCACCAGCCCGCCCTCGCCGGCCGGCGTCCCGGGCTGCACGCCCTCGATCCGGTTGGAGTTGTCGCCGGGGAGCTGGACCCCGAGGAAGCCGTATTCGACCTCCTTGCCCTGCCGGAGCGCCTCGATCGCGCGGCGGAACAGGGCGTCGACCGGCAGGGCATAGCCGGCCTGGGCGTCGAAGCCGCCCACGTTGGCCGCATTGGAGGTCAGGCCGACCAGCTCGCCCCGGAAGTTGACCACCGCCCCGCCGCTCATCCCCAGGTTGAGCTTGGCGTCGAGCTGGAGCATGGTCGGGTAGTGGCGGAGCTGCCTCCGGGCCGGCTCGACCTGGGACGGGTCGATCCGCCGGGCGGTGTTGGCAAGGATCCCCCAACTCGCCGACGCCCGGCCGTCGCGGCCGGCGTTGAACGGGTTCCCCAGCGCCAGCAGGAACATCCCCTTGCGGAGCCGGGACGCGTCGCCCAGCTTGATCGGATGGAAGCCTCCCCGGCGGGCGACCTCGGGATCGCTGGGGCCGATCACGGCCAGGTCGCTCCTCGGGTCGGCGGCGATCACCTCGGCCTCGAACTCCCGGCCCGGGGCCCGGACGATCAGCTTGCTGGCCCCCTTGACGACCGAGAAGGTCGTGAGGATCTCCCCCTTGTCGCCGATCACGACCCCGGAGCCGTAGTCGGAGGCGATGTAGTCGGGAAGCTCCATCTCCTCGAAGCCCCGGAAGGCGCCGAAGGGGACCGCCTCCTCGCGGCGGATCGGGGCGGGGTTGCGGCCCCTGACGGCGGTGGTGGCGTCGGCCTTGCCGTCCTTATCCCGGGCGATGGCGACCACCGAAGGCTCGGCCAGGGCGATGGCGTCGCCGAGGGCCGTCTCCAGGGCCGCGATCACGTCGACCGGGCCGGCGGGGGCCGGGGGGTCGGCCGGTCCGAGGAGGGCGAGAACCACGAGGGCCAGATGCGGCATCGGCGATCACTCCGGGGCGGGCCTCGACGCCGCCCGCGACATCTCCCCGCGGACGGCCCATCTCCATCTTTCCCGCTCCCGGCGCCGAGGGCAACCCTTTCCGGACCCGGTCCCGCGAAGGGGGCTCAGTCGTCGACCTCGCCGTCGCCGGCCCCGTTGGCCGATGGGGCCGGTTGGTGGTGGCTGCTGACCCGGGTGGCCATCACCTTGGCGGTGATCTCCTCGGCGATCTCGGGGTGGTCGCGGAAGTATTGCTTGGCGTTCTCGCGGCCCTGGCCGAGCCGGAGGTCGCCGTAGTTGAACCACGAGCCCGACTTCTCGACCAGCTTGTCGGCCATGGCCAGGTCCATCAGGTCGCCCTCGCGGGAGATCCCGCCGGTATACATCATGTCGAACTCGCAGACCCGGAACGGCGGCGCGACCTTGTTCTTGACGATCTTGACCTTCACCCGGGAGCCGACGACCTCCTCGCCCTCCTTGACCGGGCCGATCCGCCGGACGTCGATCCGGCACGAGCTGTAGAATTTCAGGGCCCGGCCGCCCGGGGTGGTCTCGGGGCTGCCGAACATCACGCCGATCTTCTCGCGGATCTGGTTGATGAAGATCAGGACGCACCGGGACTTCGACACCCCGCCGGTCAGCTTCCGGAGCGCCTGGCTCATCAGCCGGGCCTGGAGGCCGACGTGGGTGTCGCCGATCTCGCCTTCGAATTCCGCCTTGGGCACCAGGGCCGCGACCGAGTCGATCACGATGATGTCCACCGCGTTGGACATCACCAGCATCTCGGCGATCTGCAGCGCCTCCTCGGCGCTCGACGGCTGGCTGACCAGCAGCTCCTCGATGTTGACGCCCAGCCGCTTGCACCACGACGGGTCCAGCGCGTGCTCCACGTCGATGAACGCCGCCACGCCGCCGATCTTCTGGGCGTTGGCCACCGCGTGCAGCGCGATCGTCGTCTTGCCGCTCGACTCGGGCCCGAACAGCTCCACGATCCGGCCCTTGGGCAGGCCCCGGCCGCCCAGGGCCAGGTCGAGCGAGATCGCCCCGGTCGAGATCCCCTCGATCTCCAGCGCGCTCCCCTCGCCCAGCTTCATGATCGCCCCGGCGCCGAACGCCTTCTCGATCGAGCTGATCGCGTGGTTCAACGCCCGCTCGTCCGCCGTCATCGAAGCCTTGCCGTTCGTCTCCACCGCCTGCTTCTTGGCCACGGCGAGCACCTCCACCGTTCGATTTTCGATCTGTACGCAAGGACACTAATCTACCATGCTTTTCCGCCATGCGTCAAGCGCCGTCGGCGGGTTTTATCGGCGGAGCGGCGCGGTGGCCAGGGCCATGTAGGCGGGCCCTTCGGGGGTGAGGGTGGAGGCGTAGGTGACGACCTCGGCGACCGGGAAGTTGCCGGCCGACCAGGTCCGGTAGTGGGCCACGAGCGGGGCGAGGTCGGGGCCGGGCCCCTTACCGCCCCGGATCCGCCCGATCGTGACGTGGGCCGAGAACCGATCGTCGTCGGGCGGATAGCCGGCCTCGTCGACGGCCCGGACCACCGACTTCCGGAGCTCCGCCAGGGCGTCCAGGCCCGGCCCGGTGATGCCGACCCAGACGACCCGGGGCCGCGAGGGGTCGGGGAACGCCCCCAGGGATTGCAGGTTCAGGGTGAACGGGCCCGAGCCTCCGATCGCCGCGCCCACCGCCCGGCAGACGGGGTTCAGGTCGACGTCGGGGACATCGCCCAGGAAGGCGAGCGTGAGGTGGAACATCGCCGGCTCGACCCACCGGGCCCCGGGGAGGTCGGGGGCGATCAGGCTTTGCAGACGCCCCAGCCGCGTCCGCTGGACGGCCGGGATCGCGATGCCGATGAAGGTCCGGGTGGTGCTGGCCATCGTGGGGTCATGCTCGGGGCGGGACGGTGACGTCCCGGGTACTCGCCAGCCGGGTCCGCCGGAATCTGGCCCAGACCGCCAGGACAACGCCGCCCGCGGCCGCCGAGGCGTAGGCGGCCAGGTGGGCCCAGAGGTCGGCCAGGAAGACGTGGTGCCTGTCCTGGGGGACACGCGACGCGATCGGGCCGACGAGCCAGACCCATCCCCGGGTCGCCGAGTAATACCCGACCAGCCCGGCGACGAGGGAGACAACGGCCATCGATCCCAGGAGCAGGCCAAGGGGCCGGAGCAGGTCGCCGGCCGTCAGCTTCGGATATCGTCCGAGGCGGCAGGCCAGGGCGAGGATGATCCCCAGCCCGAATCCGACCCACCAGGTCGCCACCACGCCCCAGCCGAGGGCCAGGAGCGTCGGCGACTCGGTCCCGAAGATCGGGGCATGGCCGATGGTGAAATATTCGACGCAGACCCGGGCGGTGACGTTGTCGTGGGCGATCCCGTAGGCGACCGCCGCGACCACGCCCAGCCCGACGATCTTGAGCGACTCGACCACGGGCCCGCCCCCTCGTCCGTCAGGCGACGGCGACATCGGAAAGGAGCGAATCGACCTCGTCGGAGGCGCCGAAGTTGGCCCGGTAGCGGTCGACGAACTCGCGGATCGTGTAATAGTGGTGCTGGGTCCCGGCGTGCTCGATCGCGTAGACCCCCGTCAGGGCGCCCAGCCGGCCGACGACCGGCCAGGAGAAGCCGCGGGCCATCCCCTTGACGAACCCGGCGCGGAAGGCGTCGCCGGCGCCGGTGGGGTCGACCAGGGCCGTCGGGCTGGCCGGCGGGATCTCGTATTCCTGGCCCTCGACGGTGATCAGGGCCCCGGCCTCGCCCCTGGTCATCACGGTGATCGGGACCCGCCGCCGCAACTCGGGCTCGGTGATCCCCAGCTTCTCGGCCATCATCCCGAACTCGTAGTCGTTGCCGGTGAGGATCTTGGCCCCCTGGAACCCGGCCTCCAGCTCCTCGCCGGTCATCCGGGGCGCCTGCATCGAGGGGTCGTACAGATAAGGGATCCCCAGCGCGGTGCATTCCTCGGCATGGCGGGCCATGGCGTCCGGTGCGTTGGGGGCGATCAGGACGAGGTCATCGGCCGAGAGCCCGGCGTCCTTGAGCGAGAGGGTCGCCGCGTGCTTCATCGCGCCGGGATAGAAGGCGGTGATCTGGTTGTGCTTCAAGTCGGTATTGATGAAGCACGACGCGGTGAAGTCGTCCGCGATCACCTTGATGCCCGAGGTGACGACGCCCTTGCCTTCCAGCCAGGCGCGGTACTCGGCGAAGTCGTCGCCCACCGTCCCCACGACTTCCGGCTTCTCGCCCAGCAGGGCCAGGTTATAGGCGATGTTCGGGGCCGTCCCGCCCCGGAGCCGCTTCATCGAGTCGACCAGGAACGACACGCTGAGGATGTGCATCTTCTCGGGCAGGATGTGGTCCTGGAAGTGGCCCGGGAAGACCATGACGTAATCGAAGGCGATCGAACCGGTGACGATGATGCGCATGGACCATTTCTCTCAGGGCGTTCGGCAGGGCTGGCGAGTCTTGAGGGACAATCCTTGAGCGGGTAGGGCCGGGCTCGCCCTGCCGAATTGAGCTGGGGCGTTCGGCCGGCCCTCGAGGTATCGACGACCCCGCCGTTCGCGACTCAGGATGGCGAGTCAGTGTACGAGAAATCGCCCGCCGAGGTAAGTACCCGATCGCCACCGCCCACGATCTCGAATCAGGTCTATATTTCTCATTCGATAGCATTTGTGAGTGTGAACGAATCAGACCGAAGGAGGTTGTACGGCATCCCGCGTCGGGCGGAATCGACCCATTCGATAACCCTCGGCAACGTCAGGCGAACCGACGATAGATTAGCATCACATGTATATTTTCCGATTGACCGAACATCGTCCCGATTCAGGGTCATGGAGAGGGAAGGACAATCCCAGGAGGTCAGTTTAGCGAGGTTGATCCTCCGCCCGCCATCCCCGATGGGATCGCGGAATGAGACCGCCATGGAGACCTGCTCGTTTGCATTCGTTGTGGCCGATACCACCTCCTCGAATGTGTCACCAGGGACGAGGCGCGGGCATGTCAGGACGCGACGATCGTGGAGTTGTAGCCGCAGATCCGCGATCTCGCGGCCGGTATTGTTCACGAAGCGGAATCGTGTGGTCGGCCTTCCCCAATAGAGGCCGGTCAAGCCGGCGATGATTGCCGCCAGCGTGAGGATCATCGCGAGCTTACGAAAGTCGTTCCGGGCTTTCATCGAAGATTCCTTTCTTCCTCAACCGAAGCCGAGCCGGGCCATCAGGCCCCGGATCGCGTTCAGGGGGAATCCGGGGTAGGTCTGGTGCTTGAGCTGGAATGGGCCCTCGGGCGGGGCGAGTTCGACGATGTAGGATTCGTGCGCCGAGTAATCCAGGGCACCCGCCCGGCCGACCTGGCGGAAGCGGTCGCCGTTGGCGGCGTAGAATTCGATGGATAACGGATAGGTCGAGAACTGGGCGGTGTTGAAGGTGAAATCGGGCCGGGTGACGCGGGTGATCGAGCCTCCAGGCTTGAGGTCGGGGGCGTCGAACGAGCCGCCGGCATAGGTCAGCTTGATCGCGGTGATCGGCCGGTTCGAGCGGTTCTCCACCGTCATCTCGATCGCCCGGAACCGATAGGCGATCGCCTCCAGGATCGGGAACGACAGCGCGACCAGGCCGACGAAGATCAGTCGGCGGTTCCGCCGCCGCTTGAGGGCCTCGATCGGGGCCGACGGGGCTTGCCCGGCCTCGGTTGCGGCTTTCCGCCTCGATTTCTTGGACATGAGGTTCGGGATCCGTCCGGTCGGTCTCAGGCCCGGAGCATGGCCAGGGTCGACGCGATCCGGGCCCGGCAGGAGTCGCGGCCCAGGATCGCCAGGCAGTCGTAGAGGCCCGGGCCGACGCCTTGCCCTGTCGTCGCCACCCGGAGCGGGTTGACGACCTGTCCCATGGGATGCTGGTGCGACTCGGCGTAGTCGTGGACGGCCTTCTCCAGGGTCGGCACGTCGAACGGCTCGGTGGCGGCCAGGACCTCGTCGAGCTCGGCCAGGAGTTGCGGGACGCCGTCCTTGCGGAGCCGCTTCTTCACCGCGTCGGGGTCGTGGGTCAGCGTCTCGGTGAAGAAGTACCGGCCCAGCGTGAGGATGTCCGAGAACACCTTGAGCCGGTCGCCCAGCGCCTCGACCACGGCCGAGATTCGAGCCCGCAGCGCGGGCGCGATCGGCTCCGAGGCCAGGCCCTCGCGGACCAGGTAGGGGAGTGCCCCGTCGACCTTCCGGTCCAGGGTCAGGGTCTTCATCCACTCGCCCTGGATCCAGAACAGCTTGTCGGGATCGTGGCTGGCGGGCGAGCTGTTGACCCGGTCGAGGGTGAACTTCCCGACCAGTTCGGCCCGGGTGAAGATCTCCTGGCTGGCGTCCAGGCTCCAGCCCAGCCGGGCCAGGTAATTCATCATCGCGTCGGGCAGATAGCCCTTCTCGACGTACTGGTTCAGGAGGACCAGGACGCCCCGGCCGGCGTACTCCTCGGTCTTCCGCTTGGAGAGCTTGGATTTCGAGCCCGGCTCGGCGACGTAGGGGACGTGCGCGAAGGCTGGCAGGGGGGCGCCCAGGGCCTCGAAGATCAGGAGTTGCGAGAACGTGTTGGAGAGGTGCTCCTCGGCCCGGACGACGTGGGTGATCTCCATCGCGACGTCGTCCACCGCGCTGGCGAAGTTGTAGAGCGGCATCCCGTCGGGCCGGACGATGACGAAGTCGCCGATCTCGCCGGACTTCTGCTCGACGTCGCCCTTGATGAGGTCGTGGACCACGAGGGTCCGATCGGCCGGGACGCGGAACCGGAGCCCGAAGGGGCGCCCCTCGGCGTCGAACCGGGCCCGGTCGGCCTCGATGATGGGCTTCTCGCGGAACCGATAGGCGACCTTGTGCGACTTCTGGGCCTCGCGGTCGGCATCGCGCTCCGCCTGGGTGCTGTAGTCGCGGTAGACATGGCCCGAGGCGACCAGGGCGGCGGCGGCCCGGGTGTAACCCTCGGACCGCTCGGACTGGAAGTAAGGGCCGTGCGGGCCGCCGACCTCGGGGCCCTCGTCCCAGTCCATCCCCATCCAGCGGAACCCGTCGAGGATCCGCGACAGGGCTCCCTCGACGTGGCGTTGCTGGTCAGTGTCGTCGATCCGGAGGATGAACTGGCCGCCGAGGTGCCGGGCCAGGAGCCAATTGAATAGCGCCGTCCGGACCCCGCCGATGTGGAGGAATCCGGTCGGGCTGGGGGCGAATCGGGTGCGGACGCTCATGGGGACGGATGCCGGGCCGGTGATCGAAACCGCTTACCATCGAACGGATTAAGACCAGGATAGGCGGATTCGGCCCGCGTGTCAACGGCGATCGGCCCGCGCGTGACCCGGGGCGGTGGGGGGTGACGATCCGCGGGCGGGGTCAGGCCCGGCCGGCCCGGGCGGGGGGGGTCATCTCGTCCTCCTCGGGCTTCTCGTAGCCGAGGTTCTGGAGGACTTCCAGGACCTCGCTCCAGGTGGGGAACATCCGGCCGCTGCTCTTCTTGTAATCCTGCATCGCCTGCATGAACTCGCGCTCGGCCAGGGAATAGTCGCGGTCGCACGTGGTCGGGTCGACGAACCGGCGTCGGCCGCTGGTATTCCGCGCCGAGGCGGCCCGGAGGGCCTGGGCGGTGGCCCGGCGGTCGACCCAGGCCTGTCCCTCGCCTTCGGGGGAGGAGGGGGAGGGCACCGGCTCTTTGTGCTTGCGTGCGGCGGGATGGCTCATGGTGCGGTGCTCCTCGATCGAGGGCCGCGACCGCGGGCGGTCGGCGGCGGTCCGGCCTGGCGACGCCGGGCGTGGCGCGGGAGTCGATCGCCGGGCCTCCGCCGCGGGTGGCCCCGTCGGACTCGGCCGGCCGGCGATCCGGCCCGACATCGGAACCCGCCCACCTCGCGGCGGGCCTCGTCCGAGGGACAATCTAAGACGCGGCGCCCGATCCGGGGACGGATCGCGCGCACCCGGCCCGATTTTTCTCCGATTCGCCCGCCCGATCAGTCGGCGATCGGCCCCCGGGCCGCGATCGGCTCTTCCAGGGGGCGGGACGAGATCCGGTCCGCCCGGGCGTGGAGCCGGAGCCCGTCGCATCGACGGCGGGGGATCGGGGCGGGCGCCACGCCCTCGGCCGGCCGGTGGCCGAAGACGAACCAGCGGGCCATGGTGAAGCTGATCCCCGTGGCCGAGACGATCCCCACGACGGCCGCCGCCAGGCGGTGCCGGCGGAAGAAGCCCAGCGTGTTGGGCAGGACCAGCCGGAGCGTCAGGCTCAACCCGATCCCCAGGAGGTTGCTCAGGACGTACCGGACGAACTGGCGGGCCATCGAGCCGCGTCGGGCGTCGTTGAAGGTCAGGCGGCGGTTGAGCGAGAAGTTCCAGGTCAACGCCGTCGCGATCGCCAGGACGGCCGCCACGGCCAGCCCGAGCGATCCGCCGACCACCGGGGCCGTCATCGAGGCCAGCCCGGTGTGGGCCAGGATCGCCTGGAGGATCGCATAACAGGTCAGGTCGACGACCATGCCCGAGGCGCCGACCACGCAGAACTGGAGGAGCCGCGAGGCATTGCCGAATCGGTCGTCGGCGAGCCGCTTGAACTGGCGGATGTCGCCCATCCACGACCGGGCCCGTCGCGAGGGGGCGACCGGCCCGACCGGGACGTCGGCCCGACGCCCGCCGACCCGCGCCAGCAGCTCCAGCGCGAACCGGTCGCCGACCGGGGCGAACGAGTCGTCGGCCAGCTCGGCCCCGGTCCTGGTCAGGCCGATCAACCCCGAGGTCGGGTCGGCCGTCGCCAGGAGGCGTCGGGCCGGCCAGGACTCCCACCGCCCGGGGCGTCGGGCGACCACCAGCTGGGCATCGCCCGAGGCCAGGCGATCGACCACGGCGAAGACGTCCTCGGGCGCGTAGGCCATCCCCAGGTCGAGGACCACGAGCAGCGCCCCCCGGGCGGAGCGGAGGCCGGCGATGGCGGCCTCGGACAGCCCCGGCCCGCCGGCGACCAGGGTCTCGGACCAGGGTTCCTCGGGGCCCGGGGTCGGTCGGATGGTGGGATCCGCCACGACCAGGACCTCGACGGGATAACCCCGGTCCTCAAGGCCCGCCCGATACGCGGCGACCCGACCGGACGGCCAGGCGATCCCGGGGGCCCGGAGGATGATCAGACTGACTCGGGCCATGATCGAGCAAGCTCCCGCTGAGTTTCGGAGGATGCACCGCACCTCGGGACCCGGGCCCGGCAGGCGCCAAGATGGGCGGCGATGCCCGCGAAGGTCGGTACGCTCGGTTACGCTCAGGCGGAGTCGACCACGGTTGCGAATCGATGGGGCGGATTCGGGGCGTGCAAAGCCTGGCGGTACAAACCTATCGGGACGACGATCGTGCCCGATCCCGGACGCGATCCCCTGGTCCAAGTATAGGTGAATTCCCCAAACTCGTCAAACCGTCCTGTCGGCCCAAAGGCGGTGGCTGAAGGACGATTGTCGGCGGCCGGTTGCCGCTTCCTTGAGCGGAGGCGGGCGGGGAGGTCGGGATTCAGGACGGACGGCCCAGGTCCTCGGATCGGGGATAAATCTTGTGGCGGGGGGAGTTGCGGAGGACGCCGGCCCGGCCCCAGGCGGTGACCTCGCGGAAGGCATCGGAGTGGATGAAGGCCCGGAAGGCGTCGGGATCGCCCCATTCGCTGAGGATGGCGTACGAATCCGGGTCGTCGACGCGTTGATAAAGGTGGCTGGAATGATGCCCCGGGGCCTCGCGGAGCGCCGAGACGACGGCCTCGAATTTGGCCCGGAAGGCCGGGCCCTGGCCGGCCACGACGTCATAATACATGCCGACCGTGACCATCGACGAGTTCCTCCGGGTCCGGTGATTCAGGTCGCGTCGATCCCGCGATCGATCCAGCCGCCTCCCATGAGGAGGTCGCCCTGGAAGATGGCGACGACCTGGCCGGGGGCGACGGCCGACTGGGGTTCGTCGAAGAGGATCCGCGTCCTCCCCTCGCCAATCGGCTCGGCCACGGCGGGGACAGCCCGGTGTCGGGCCCGGATCTGGGCCAGGCAGGGGGTCGGCCCCGAGGGGGGATCGACGTGCCATCGGAATCGGGACGCTTCCAGGCCCGCCCGGTCGAGCGCCGATCGGCGGCCGACCGTCACCGTCCGGGTGGTCGGCTCGATCTGGACGACATATCTCGGCTCGCCCAGCGCGATCCCGAGACCCCGACGCTGACCGATGGTGAAACCTTCGATCCCCTCGTGCTGGCCGAGGGTGGTGCCGTCCTCATCCACGATCGAGCCCGAGGTCGTCGCCCCGGGACGACGCTCCCGGACGAATCGGAGGTAATCGTCGTCGGGGATGAAGCAGATTTCCTGGCTGTCCAGCTTGTCGTGGACGGGCAGGCCGAGGTCGCGGGCCATCGCGCGGATCTCTGCCTTGGAGTGGCCGCCGACAGGGAGCAGGACATTCGGGAGGAGTTCGCGGCGGAGGTCGAACAGGACGTACGACTGATCCTTGCCCGGGTCGACGCCCCGGGCAACGCGCGGTCGGCCGTCGGGGCCGGGGAGGATCCGGGCGTAATGACCGGTGGCGACGAAGTCGGCCCCGACCTGTCGGCCGTAATCCCAGAGCTTGCCGAACTTCAGCCAGGTATTGCAGAGGACGCAGGGATTCGGGGTCCGTCCGGCGACATATTCGTCGGCGAACCGGTCCATGATCCGCCCGAAGTCCCGTTCGAAGTCCAGCGCATAGAACGGGATGTCGAGCCGATCGGCCACGTTCCGGGCGTCGACGGCGTCGGTCGCGGAGCAGCAGGTTTTGGCCCGGCGATCGGCGGTGTCGCCGTGGGCGCCGGTGCGCATGAAGAGGCCGATGACCTCGTGCCCCCGCTCCTGGAGCAGGTGCGCGGCCACAGAGCTGTCGACGCCGCCGCTCATCGCCAGGACCACCCGTCCGCCCATCGCTTCGCCATCCCTCACCGGGTTCCGGAAACCGGGCCGACGCCCATCCTCAGGATAGGCGGTCCCGGGCCGGATCGGCAAGGCGGGTCCCGGCGGTTCTCCCGGGATCGGGGCCCGCCCGACCGCGCCCGGCCGATCCGGGATGCGGCCGGGTCCGCCCGTCCCGCGTCCACCCGGGATGGGATTTCGCCCTTCCCGGGGGCGTGGCGGAGACGGCGGGCCGGATTGAGGTCACTTGGGGGGCGTGCCGGTGCCCGGCCCGCTGGCCCCGGGGCCTGGTTTGGCGGACCCGGCGGCGGCGTCGGCACCGGACCCGGACTGCTTCCCGGTCTCCTGGCCCGAGTTGGAGTCGCCCGAGGGGGGAGCCCCCTGGGCCGGGGTGACCGGGGGTGCGGCGCCGGCTCCGTCGCCGCCGTAGGGCGTGCTACCGCTCGGGTTCGCGTCGAGCCGCTTGCCGACGACCGGCGAGCCGGGCCCTTCGGTGGTAACCTCGCCCGTGGTCGCGTTGGTCCCCTGTGCGGCCGCGCCGGTGTTGGGCCGCTGATCGCCCGCGCCCCGGCCCGTCCGGTCATCCTTCGATTCGTTCGTGTCATTGCAGCCGGCCAGGGCGAGGGCCAGGGCGAGGGCCGCCAGGATCGGGGCGCATCGGGCCCGCTTCGAGAAGGACTTCATGAGGCTCGCTCCAGGTTGGTGACCGGCCGGGCCGCGGATTGTCCCGGCCCGTGGTTTCGACGACCGGGCCGCCACGACGTCATCGGTGGTCGGTCGGATGGAGGGCAAATTGCGATCCAAGCCCGCAATCGGCCGGGAATCGGGGAATTCAGGGCAGCGGTTCGGGCCGAGCCGGCGGCGGGATCTCGCCCCGACGCTCGGCCCGACGCTCCATCCGGAGGGCCTTCCGCTCCCCGGGCGTGAGCCGGGGCGGGGGCGGAGGGGCGTCGGGATCGCGGGGGCGCGACATCCGCATCAGGAGTTCCAGGGCGCCCCGGGTCGCCCCCCGGGTGAGCAGCGATTTGCCCGCATCCCGGAGGCCGGCCTGGAAGGCATCCTTGTCGACCGTCGGATGGCCCAGGGTCCCCCGGATCGGGACCTCCACCACCGTCCCGGCGACGATGTCGGCCAGCATCGGGTTGTTGCCCAGCATCGCGGGCGTGACCGGGAGCGACGCCGTCAGGGACAGGTTGCGGTCGAAGTCGACCCAGCCGGCCAGCCCGATCCGGGTCAGGTTGCCGACCGGGACCGACATCCCCCGCTGATTGATCCGGCCGTCGGCGACCGTCAGGGTCACGGGCTGGTCGAGCCGGAGCCGGACCTCGCGCCGGCCGACCGTCCGGAGCAATTCGTCGGCCAGCGGGCCGGGCGCGAACTCGACGTCCTTGAAGACGACCGCCCCCTCGACCCGGGCCTGGCGGCCCCGGCCCGCGCCGATCGGGAACTCGGCGCGGTCGAGGTCGACGCTGACCAGGCCGCTGGCCCTCGTCGCCTGGTCCAGGATTGGCGCCACATAGGCCAGGACCCGCCGGGAGACCTCGTCGTTGATCCGGGCCTCGCGGATCGCCGAGTTGCCGACCAGCTTCAGGAGGGGACCGCCGGGGGCGTCGAGGTCGAACTCCGGTTCGAGCCGGATCCGGCCCTCGTTCAGGGTCGTGTCGATCGGGTCGATCGAGAGCCGGCCGCCCCGGGCCCGGAGGACGACCGGCGTCGGCCCGAACTGCATCCCGTAGATGTCGGCCCCGGTCAGGTCGAGGCCCAGCTCGGCGTCGAGCCCCCGGAGCCGATCGCCGTCCGACCCGCCGATCGACCCCGAGAAGCGGAACGGACGGGGCCTCCCCGCGACCCTCGCCCCGGGCTCGACCCGATCGGCCAGGAGGGCGTTGATCCGGTCGAAATCCGGGGCGAGCGTCCCCCGGAGGTCGACCCGCCGGAGGCCGCCCGGGTCGTCGATCCGGCCCGAGGCGTCGAGCGTCCCGTAACCGGTCGAGGCGGTGAACCCGGTCAGGTCGACCCGGTCGGCCTCCGGTGAGTAATGGGCCGCGAAGGCCATCGACGGGGGCAAAGCCGGGCCGGAGGGCGGCGAGTCGGGGCCGAGCTTGCCGGAAAGCTGGACCCCGTCGGCGTCGCTCCGGGCGGAGGCCACCGCCGACCATCGCCCCGAGAGCCCGAGGGGAGGACGTTCCATCCATCCCGAGGCCCGCGAGTCGACCAATCCGGCGTCGGCGGTCAGGCTCACCCGGAACCGGAGGGCCGCGAGATCCCCGCCGATCCCCGAGACGCGGATGCCGTCGGGACCCGGGGCGATCGCCGCGAGGTCGGCCCCCGGGATCGCGTCGAGGGCCAGCTCGCCGGTCGACAGATCCAGCCGTCCTTGCGCCGCGAACGGGAGCTGGGTCTCCGGTCCGGGGGGGATCCCGTCGCCCGACCACTTGGGACCGAGGACGAAGCGGAATTGATGGATCGTCAGGGCCCGGCCGTCGCCAGCCCACCGGCCCGAGAGGAGGATGTTCCGGTCGAGCTGGGCGGCCCGCTCCAGGGGTTGCCTCACCGTGACCAGCACGTCGACCGCCCCGGCCTTCGACTCCAGCGAGACCTCGCCGAGCGAGAGATTCCGCGAAGCATCCACCGACCTTGCCCCGGCGGAGATCCGATCCCAGCCCCCGGGAGCCCCCCAGGCCAGGGCCGGACCGGTCACCGCCAGGCGAAGCTCTTGCGGGTCGCGGACGATGACCAGGGAGCCCTTGCCGATGCCGAGGTTCCGGCTCGGTGCCGCGAGGGTGAGCGTATAGCGAGGGTCCGCGAGGGACCGTTCGTCCGGCAGGGATTGCCCCCGGGCCCTGGCCTCCGCCAGGCGCCTGGAGTGGGCATCCGGGCCCTCCCGCGGGGAAAACTCGTATTTGCCCGTCACGGAGGCGACGCCGTCCATCGTCAGGTCGCCGAGGTCGACCCAGTCGCCGAGCTGGCGGCGGAGGGCGTCGAGGTCGATCCTGGCTTGCAGGTCGACGCCGTCTTCCAGCTTGCCCCGGGCCGAGGCATCGAGGAAGGAGGTCTTGACCGCGAGCTGTTCCAGGGTCGTCGCCCGTCCGTCGTGGGCGATCTTCGCGGTGAAGGTGGCCGGGTCGCGGAGGGCAAAGGTCCGGTCGCGGTGTCGGGCGGCGAGGTCGGCGACGCGGGCTTCGACGTCGATGGTGGTGCGCTCGCCCGCCCGGTCGAGTCCGACCGAGAGCCGGGCCATCCCCCCCTCGACGGTCAGGCCGTCGCGGAGCCGGAGGGCGTGCGGGAGCTGGCGGGCGATCGCGGCGAGGTCGAGCCGGCCCGCGATCCGCCCCAGGCCCGGGCCCGCCCCGGCGATCGGACCTTCGGCCTTCAATTCGCCGAGGGGGCCCGAGGCCGTGAGCCGCCGGATCGACCAGCCCTCATCCCCCCGGGCGAGGTCCCATCCGGCGTCGAGCTGCTCCATGGCCAGGGTGTCGCCGGCGAGCAGGGCGCCGTCGACCCGGAGGCCGAGGAGCCGGACGTCGCCGGAGGACTTCCATCGGCCCCCGGCCCGGAGGAAGTCGAGCGTCCCGTCGAGCCGTCCGGCGACGTCGAGACCGGCGGACCGGGTCGCGATCGGCCAGCCCTTGCTCACGACGCCGACCCGGATCTCGGGCGATCGGGGGGCCCCGCCCTTCGCGGGCCATTGGTCGTAAATCCCCTGCGTTTCCAGGGTCGAGGCGCCCTGGGCCAGCTTCATCGTCCAGGAGACCGGGTCGGGAGCCGGGCGGACCCGGAGGTCCAGGTCGAAAGGATCGGCGGCCATCGGACCGGCCAGGGAGGGGTCGGCAAATCGGAGCGAACCGCCCGCGATCCGGACCGTCAGGTCACGCTCGGGGTCGGGGGTGGCGATGATCGTCCGGAGCGCCTCGGCGAGGTCGATCGAGCCGCCGGCCGATCGATGGACGTCGAGCGACGCGCCGTGGAGCGTCAGGGTGGCCGGGCCCCGAGCCCCGAGGAGGAGGCCGCCGAGGCTCCGGTCCAGCTTGGCCGACCGGACCGAGGCGACCCGACGGCCCGCCGGGTCGAGCAGGGCGACCTCGGTGAGCCGGGTCGGGCCGAACCACGAGAGTCGGAGCGCGGCGAACTCCAGCCGCCCCGGGGCCAGGGCGGCGTTGATCCGGGCCGCCACCCGGGATCGGGCGGGGGCCGTGCCGAGGAGCCAGGGGACCGCGGCCAGCAGGGCGAGGGCCAGGGCCATCGAGGCCCCGAGGACCTGGCGCCATCGCCGAGGACGCCTGGCGGGGGACGCGATCGTCATCGGTCGGGGACTCCGGTTCTCGCCGAATTGGTGCGTGGTCCGACGCCTTCGATCATAGCCGCGAGGGTCGGGCCCCGGAAGTTGCCGGGACCGGCCGGGAGCCGTCGCGGTCGGCCTTCGGCCGGTCGGATCACCGAGCTATAATCATGCCGGGGACGATCCGGGGGGGGGCGGAGGATGGAATCGGACGGGCGGGTGCGAAGACGACTCTCGGTGATGATGGTGCTGGTCTATTCGGTCCAGGGGGCATTCTGGCCCTTGCTCTCGATCCACCTGGTCGACCTGGGGGTCGCCGAGCGGGGCCGGGGCTGGATCTTCGCGACGATGGCCCTGGGGTCGTTCGCGGTGCCGATGGGCGCGGGCCAGCTCGTCGATCGGCTGATGCCGACCCAACGGTTCCTGTCGATCAGCTTCGGGGCGGGGACCGTCCTGCTCGCCCTGATGGGGTCGGGGGTCACGTCGAACGCCGGGGGGATGTTCGGGCTGTTCCTGGCCTACTGGCTGATCATGTCGCCGAACTACTCGCTCAGCAGTTCGATCGCGTTCCGGAACCTGGCCCGGCCGGACCGCGACTTCGGCAAGGTCCGGCTCTGGGGGACGGTCGGATGGATGGCGTCGGGCTGGCTTGTCTCGGGCGTGATGGCCTGGTCGGGATCGCGGTCGGGCCGGGGCACCCCCGAGGCGTTCTGGGTCGCCGTCGGCCTGTCGGGGGCGACGGCCCTTTATTGCCGATTTCTCCCGGACACGCCGCCGATCAAGGCCCCCGGCAACCGGAAGTCCTGGGCCCGCGACGTGTCGGACCTGGTCCGGTCGCCGTCGATGGGCGTCTATCTGCTCGCGGCGTTCGGGGTAAGCCTGACCACGCCCTTCGTCTACCAGGTGATGCCGAATTACCTCCGGGCGATCGGGATGGATCGCGCCTGGGTCGGCACGGCGATGACGCTCGGGCAATGGCCCGAGATCGCGGCACTGGCGGCGCTTCCCTGGCTGATCGGCCGGTACGGCTACCGGGCCACGCTCGGGCTGGGGATCGCGGCCTACCTGGTCCGTTACGGGATGCTGGCGCTCGACCCGTCGGTCTGGCTGGCGACCGCGGGGATCCCGCTGCATGGGATCGGCGTGGCCTGCTTCACGATCGGCGGCCAGATGTTCGTCGACGGCCGGGCGCCGGCCGACCGCCGGGCCAGTGCCCAGTCGCTCAACACGGTCGTGACCGGCGGCCTGGGATCGCTCCTGGGCTCGCTGCTGGCCGGCGAGGTGGTCGCGGCGTTCCCGGGACGGTTCGGGATGATCTTCCTCGTCCCCTGCGCGATCAACGCCAGCCTGCTGGCCTTCCTGCTGCTGATGTTCCGCCCGACGATCGCCGCCCCACAACCGCCCGACGTCCCCGTCCGGCCGCCGGCCGTCGAGCCGACGGCAAGGCCGGTCTCCGCCGGCGGTTGAAACCCGTGGCCCGGCGATCCTCCCGGACGGCTCGGGCCGATCAGGCGTCGTCGGGCTTGCCCTCGGTGGAGGCCTGCTGGGCGATCTTCTTGGAACGGGCCCGCCGCTTCCGAGGGGCCTTGGCGGGGGCTGGCGGGGGCATCTCGATGGCGACCTCGTCGACTGCCTCGGCCGACTGTTCGAGCTGGCTGACGAGCAGGCTGAGGAAATGGAGGCGGGTCCCCTGGGCTTCGAGGAACTCGTTGAACAGGAAGCCCCCTTCGAGGAGGTCGTCGGCCTGGGCCAGGACCTCCTCGGCCAGGGACTCGACCAGGGAGTCGCGGCCCCTCTGAAGGACCTGGATGGCCGCTCGATATTTATTATAAGTGGTGTCGGACATGGGCTTCCGGCCTCCTCGGGTGTCCAATGCGGCTGGGTCGTCACCGCGGGCTCGCGACGCGATCGCCGGGGACCATCCTCCATCGTGACGCCAACCAGGCGGAGATCCGGGCGTCGAGCCACCGGCGGTCGCCCCGCCAGGGCTTGCGGCTCAGATATCCCAGATGGCCCCCTCCAGGAATCAATTCCAATGCCAAATGGGGAGGAAACAGGATCGATCGGAATGGCCCGATCGGGATGAACGGGTCGTCCTCGGCGTGGATCACCAGGCCCGGGACGGAGATTTTCGGGATCAACCGCCCCGCGCTCGATTGTTCGTAATAGTCGGCGGCGTCGCGGAAGCCATTTCGCGGGGCCGTATAAATCTCGTCGAACTCCATCAGGCTCCCGGCCGTGGACAGGTCAATCGTCTCCAGGTCGGGGTACGAGGCGTGGAGCCGCGCGACCTGGCCCCGGAGGTTACGCAGAAAGTTCCTGTCGTAAAGCTGGTTATGCTTCATCCGGATCTGGCGGCAACACGCGATCAGGTCGAGCGGGGGGTTGGCGGCGACGACCGAGTCGAGGCCCTCGACCGGCCGGTCCGCGGCCTCGCCCGCGAGCTTGAGGACGAGGTTGGCGCCCAGCGAGAATCCCACCAGCGCGATCGGCGACCCCGGGGCCCGGGCGGCGAGCCATCGGGCCACCTCGCGGACGTCCCCGGACCTGCCGCTGTGGTAGAAACTCCGGGCGATCCCGAAGCCCGATCCCACCCCCCGCAGATTCATCCGGACGACGCGGATCCCCATCCCGACCAGCCGCCGGCCGACCCGGACGATATACGGCGACCGGGCGCATCCGCCGAGGCCGTGGACCAGGATCGCGGCGGGATCGCCCTGGGCCCATCCTTCGGGGATCGATTCCAGGACGCTCGCCCGGTCGCCGTCGCCCAGGTCCACCTCCGCGTAGGTCGAGGGGAGCCGATGCCTGGGCCAGGCCCAGAGCCGGGCGACGATGGTCTGGACGTGCGGATCGCGGAGCCAGGGATGGGGCTCGAACGGCGGGAACCCTCCCTCGGGCGCCGCCGTGGGGTCAACTTCGATCGTGGTCGACATGATCGCGTGCGATCCGTTCCGGGGGTCGCGAGACGATGCAGTCTTGATGGATGGGCATCTTAACACGAGGGGGCGGCGAGAATCGAGGGGCTGTCGTCCCCGGGGGCTCCGCCCGGACGTCGGGTCCGACCCGGGTTGGATTCGCGGGGGGGCCGAATTATGATGCTCTCTCCGCAATGCTCGAAGGATCGATGGGGCGAGTCTCCCGGGAGTCCATCCGGTCATGGCCGACATCGTGCTGATCAATCCGAGGTTCGAGGTGTCGTACTGGGGGATGGAACATGCCCTCCCCTTCCTGGGGAAGCGGGCCAACCTGCCGGTCGCGTGCCTGCCGCTCCTGGCCGCGTTGACGCCGGACGGGCACACCGTCACCCTGATGGACGAGAACGTCGAGGCGATCAACTTCGAGCACTGCGCCCGGGCCGACATCGTGGGCGTGACCGGGATGAGCGTCCAGCGGTTCCGGATGCGGGAGATCCTGGCCGAGTTGAAGCGCCGGGGCTGCTTCACGGCCGTGGGCGGGCCGCTGGTGACGGTCCAGGAGGACTATTTCGAGGGCCTGGCCGACGTGATCTTCATCGGCGAGGCCGAGGAGACCTGGCCGCGATTCCTGGACGAGTGGAGGCACCGGCTCCACCGGTATCGCTACGAGCAGGCCGAGAAGTCGGACATGGCGAAGGTCCCGACGCCCCGGTTCGACCTGCTCAAGATGCGCCATTACGCCTTCGGGAGCCTCCAGTTCTCGCGCGGGTGCCCGTTCCAGTGCGAATTCTGCGACATCATCGTCACGTTCGGCCGCCGGCCCCGGCTCAAGACGTCGGGGCAGGTCCTCCGGGAGATCGACGCCCTCCGGGCGCAGGGGATGCGGATCGTCTTCATCGTCGACGATAACCTGATCGGCAACAAGAAGGCGATCAAGACGGTGCTCCGCGACGTCGCGGCCTGGCAGGCGGAGCAAGGCTATCCGATCACCTTCTTCACCGAGGCGTCGATCGACCTGGCCGACGACGCCGAGCTGATGGAGCTGATGGTCGAGGCCAACATCATCGCCACGTTCATCGGGATCGAGAGCCCCAACGAGGCGTCGCTCCGCGAGACCAAGAAATTCCAGAACGTCCGCCAGGGCGGGACCTTGCTGGAGAAGGTCCACCGGATCCAGGACGCCGGGATCGAGGTCTGGTGCGGGATGATCATGGGGTTCGACAACGACGACCCGACCATCTTCGACGCCCAGATTGATTTCGTCCGGGAGGCCCGGATCGCGGCGTCGATGTCGGGCATGCTCCACGCGATCGCCAAGACGCCCCTGCACGCCCGGCTCGCCGAGGAAGGCCGGCTCGACCCTTCGGACCAGCCCGAGTACGGCACCAACGTCATCCCCCTGAGGATGTCCCGCGAGGAGCTGCGCGACGGCTACATCCGGGTGATGAACGAGCTGTACACGCCGGAGGCCTATTTTGGCCGCCTGGAAGACCTCTGGATCGGCCGGAACTTCGACGTCGGCAAGGCCCGGTCCCGGTTCTGGAAGAAGCATCCGCTCCGGCGGCTCAGGATGGAGTCGCTCTGGCTCGCCCAGGCGGTCGGGCTTTTCATCCGGCTGATGACCATGATCCCCGAGGCCCATCTGCGCAAGGAATATCGCCGGAGGGTCTGGCGCTACCTCAAGCACCGCCGGAATCCCGGGATGGTCCTGATGTACCTGCTCAAGGTCGCCCAGCATTACCACGCCCACACCATGGCCACGCAGATGAAGTCCGGGCAGACGGAGGTGTACAACTCGTACTGATCGGGGATGTCCGGCCGGCCCCTGGCCCGGGCGGGTATAATGAGCGACGTTGCCATCCTCCCCCGACACCCCGAGCGGGCGCCATGCCGATCATCCAGGCCGATGGCCTGACCAAGACCTACCGCGTCGCCCAGAAGAAGGAGGGCCTCCTGGGGTCGCTCCGCGGCCTCATTCACCGCGAATACAAGGAGGTGAAGGCGGTCGGCGGGGTCAGCTTCTCGGTCGAGCCGGGCGAGATGGTCGCGTTCCTGGGGCCCAACGGGGCCGGCAAGACGACCACGCTCAAGATGCTCTCCGGGCTGATCTACCCGACCTCGGGGACGGCCCGGGTGCTCGACTTCGTCCCCTGGAGGCGCGAGGATGCGTACCGCCGCCAGTTCTCGCTGGTGATGGGCCAGAAGAACCAGCTCTGGTGGGACCTCCCCGCCGCCGACAGCTTCCAGCTCCACCGCGAGATCTACTCGCTCCCGGCGGCCGAGTTCAACAAGACCCTCGCCGAGCTGACCGGGCTCCTGGGGGTCGACAAGCTGACCCGGCAGGCCGTCCGCGAGCTTTCGCTGGGCGAGCGGATGAAGATGGAGCTGATCGCCGCCCTGCTCCATCAGCCCCGGCTCCTCCTGCTGGACGAGCCGACCATCGGGCTGGACGTCGTGGCCCAGGTGACGATCCAGGAGTGCCTGAAGGACTACCACGCCCGGCGGGGCGTGACCATGCTGTTGACCAGCCATTACATGAGGGACGTCGAGGCGCTCTGCGACCGGGTCCTGGTGATCACCCACGGGACCCTCGTCTATGACGGGCCGCTGTCGGGGATCGCCGACCGGTTCGGCCGGGCCAAGCTGGTCCGGCTCCAGTTCGCCGGGGGGATCCCCGACGACCTCGGCCGGTTCGGCGAGGTGACCCGCCGCGAGGGGCCGACGGCCGACCTCAAGGTCGAACGATCGGAGGTGGCCGCGGTCCTGGCCGCGATCCTCGACCTCCACGCGGTCGACGACGTGAGCGTCACCGACCCGCCCCTGGAGCAGACCATCGCCCGGGTCTTCGAGGAGGGACGCTCGACCCATGACGCCGCCTGAGATCGCGACCGCCGCCGTCGGACCCTCCAACGTCCTCGCCTCCGACCTCGACGACGGACCGCCCACCCCGAGCCCGGGCCGGGGGCCGTGGACGACCGGCCGGAAATATTCCAAGATCCTCCGGGCCTCGCTGGTCGAGCGGATGGCCTACCGGGGCGACTTCCTCCTGGGGACGATCCTCCGGTTCCTGCCGATGGTCACCACTATCCTGCTCTGGGGGTCGATCTACGCCGAGTCGGGCAAGACCAGCCTGGCCGGGTTCGACTACAACGAGATGATCTGTTACCTCCTGCTGGTCCACATCAGCCGGATGTTCTCCAGCATGCCCAACCTCGCCGCCGGGATCGCCCGGGACATCCGCGAGGGGACGTTGAAGCGCTACCTGATCCAGCCGGTCGACCTGATCGGCTACCTCCTGTCGTACCGGGTGGCTCACAAGGTCGCGTACATCATCACGTCGGCGCTCCCGTACGGCCTGCTCTTCTTCCTCTGCAAGGACTACTTCAAGGGGACCTTCGACCCGACCACGGCGGTGGCCTATGCCGCCTCGCTGATCCTGGCGTTCCTGGTCGGCTTCTTCTTCGAGGTCTGCGTGGGGATGGTGGGGTTCTGGTTCCTGGAGGTCACGTCGCTCCTCTACATCGTGATGACGCTGAATTTCTTCATCTCGGGCCAGATGCTCCCGCTGACCCTCCTGCCGAGGCCGTGGTCGACCATCCTGACCTGGCTCCCGTTCCAGTACATGGCGTATTTCCCGGCGGTCGTGGCCCTGGGCAAGGTGCGGGGGCCTGACCTGGCGTGGGGCCTGGTCGCCGAGGCGGCCTGGGCCGTGTTCTTCATCGTGCTGGCCCGGGGCCTCTACCGCCTGGGCCTCCGCCGCTACAGCGCCTTCGGGGGATGATCCGCCGATGCACTCCGCCTCGCGCTATTTCCGGCTCCTGGGGAGCCTGTCCCGATTCACCCTGGCCCGCGAGCTGGCGTTCCGGGGGAACTTCCTGGTCAAGGTCTCGGTCGAGGTCATCTGGCTGGGGATCCTCCTGGCGTTCTACGAGACGATCTTCGCCCAGACCAAGACCATCGCCCACTGGCCGAAGGACCAGTACCTGTTCTTCGTCGGCTGCTTCTTCGCCCTCAACGGGATGATCGAGACGCTGTTCCTGGAGAATTGCAACGACTTCGCCGAGCTGGTCCGGACCGGAGACCTCGACTTCCTCCTGCTCCGGCCGATCGACGAGCAATTCCTGATCACCTGCCGGAAGGTCGACTGGGCCACGGCCCCGAACGTCCTGATGGGGTTCGGAGTGATGGGGATCGCGCTGTACCGCCTGGGGTGGGCGTTCGACCCGACCCGCGTCGCGGCCTTCGCGGCGACCTTCGCGTGCGGGACGGCGATCGCCTACAGCTTCATGGTGATCCTGACGTCGTTCTCGGTCTGGATGGTCCGGAATCAAAGCCTGATGGAGATGTGGTGGCTGTTCTCCAGCCTGGCGCGCTATCCCAAGGAGATCTTCCTCGGTTCCCGGGCCGAGCCGATCGGGTTCCTGTTCACGTTCATCCTGCCGATCCTGCTGGTCGCCAACGTCCCGGCCAACGCGATGGTCCGGGCGCTCGACGCGCCGATGGTGGGTTTCACTTTCGGGGCCACGGCGGTCCTGCTCTGGGCGAGCCGGAAATTCTTCCAGCATGCGCTCCGGTCCTACCGGAGTGCCAGCAGTTAGGCTCATCCCGGACGACCCTCCCGGCCGATACAACCCTCAAGAGTCGTCGACTTCGGGCGACCCGGGCCGGGTGAGCCTCCCATGAAACGATCGCTTCTCCGCTCCGATCGGGATGGTCGAGGCCGACGAGTCCCGGGCCGGGGCCGCCGGCGGGGCCTCCTCGACGTCGAGTCGCTCGAAGTCCGGTCGCTGCTCTCGAACATCTTCTCGGATTTCACCAAGGCGCTCGGTCATCCCGACAAGCACGCGCAGGCCGCCGCACCGGCCCACGTCCAGGCGCCCAGGCCGAAGTTCACCTTCCCCCCCTACAGCATCACGGCCGAGATCAGCCGAAACAGCGACCCGGCGGGCGACGGCAACATCTTCCAGCAGAACGTGCTGGTCGACGGCTACGCCCCGTCCAACTCGACAGTCTGGCTCGCCGAGGGGCAACGCGGTTATTTCACCAACGTCGCCCTGGCGGATAACACGGGACATTACGCCTTCCTGGTCCCGGTCCCTTCGGGGACGTCCCTGCTCCGGGTCTTCGCCAAGAACGCGCTCCAGGATTATTCGAACGTGGCGACCGTGAACGTCACCTACGGCAACCCGATCGTCGCCTGGGACTCGATCGCACTCCGGGCGATCGCCAACGACGCCCTGGCGGCGCCCGAGGCCGCCCGGGACCTGGCGATCCTCCACGCGGCGCAGTATGACGCCGTCGCGGCGGTCGAATTTCCCAGGGCGGCCTACCAGGTCCACGTCGTCGCCCCCCGGGGGGCCTCGGCCGAGGCCGCCGCCGACGCCGCCGCGGTCACCGTGCTCGATCGCCTGTTCCCGTCACAGTCCCGCTATTTCACCGAGGCGATGAACGCCGCCCGCGCCGGCCTGCCGGCGACGAGGTCGGTCGCCGACGGGCTCGAGCTGGGCCGGCAGGTGGCCGAAGCGACGCTCGCCGCCCGGGCCTCCGACGGATCCGCCCTGGCCGTGAATTACGGGACGACGGGCCGGGGCCCGGTCGCCCCCTTCGTCCTGGCCTCCGGGTCGCAGTTCCGGCCGCCCGCGCCGCCGACGGTTGGTTCGCCGCTGTACGACCAGGCGCTCGAACAGGTGTCCGCCCTGGGCCGGGTCGACAGCCCGTCGAGGACCCAGGACCAATCCGACGCCGCCCAGTTCTGGAACGACGGCATGGGCTCGTTCACCAACCCCGGCCACTGGAACGAGATCGCGGAGAGCCTGGCCGTGGCGCGGAAGGACACGCTCGCCAGGGACGCCCGGCTGTTCGCCCAGCTCGACTTCGCCCTGGCCGATGCGGCGATCGCGACCTGGGACGCGAAGGCGACCTATAATACCCCGAGGCCGGTCGCGGCCATCCGCCCGATCGACCCGACGTTCACCCCGCTTTTGAGCACGCCGGCCGATCCATCGTATGTGTCCGGCCACGCCGCATACGGGGCCGCCGCGGCCGACGTGCTCTCCGCCTCCTTCGGGCCGCACACCGCGTTCACCGACAGGATCTTCGCCGTGACCGGCGTGACCCGGACCTTCCCGAGCTTATCTGCCGCCGCCCGGCAGGATGCCGACAGCCGGACCTGGGGTGGGGTCGCGTTCAAGTACGATGCCCGGGCCGGCCTCGCCCTCGGCGAACAGGTCGGCCGATACGTCCGGGCGAATTTCCCCAGGGGGAAGTGACGCGAGGGCCCGCCCGACAAGGTCGGGTTGGCCCGGGCCGGGCGGTGCCTTATGATGGGCGTGATCCCCCGATCAGGCTCCCAGGGCGCCCCCATGACCCCCGGCCGGACATCGCTGGAATCGATCATCGCCGGGTGCGGCATCACCCTGGGCGCCGCCCAGCTCGACCAGATCTGGGCCTATCACCGGATGCTCCGATCGGCCAACGCCGAGTTGAACCTCACCCGGATCCACAACTTCGATAACATGGTGCTCAAGCACTATGTCGACAGCCTCCTGGTCCTCAACTTCGTCGAGCTACCCTCGCCCCTGATCGACATGGGGTCGGGCCCGGGCCTGCCGGGGATCCCGCTCAAGGTCGCCCGGCCGGACGTCTCGATGATCCTGGCCGAGCCCCGGGGCACCCGGGCCGAGTTCCTGGGCGAGGTCTGCGCCCGGCTGAAGCTGGCCGACGTGGAAGTCTTTGCCGGCAAGGTCGGGCCGAAGTTCCCCCGGAAGGTCCGGGGCGTGATCACCCGGGCCGTCGCCTCGATCCCCGAGACGCTCGACCGGGTGGCCCACTGCCTCGAAGCGGGCGGGCGGATGATCTTCATGAAGGGCCCGGACTGCGACGCCGAGGTCGTCGACGCCCGGGTCGCCCACGCCTCCACCTTCCGCCTCCTCGGCGATCACGCCTACAGGATCCCCGGGACGACGCATGACCGCCGACTGGTCGTCTACGAACGGCTCGAAGGCGAGCCGACGGCCCAGGTCTCCGGGTCGGATGCCTACCTCGGGCCGGTCCGCGAGCTTTTGAGCGACACGAACCCGACGTACAAGATGGCCCTCGACCTGCTCACGGGCAAGGGAATCCGCAAGCACGGCAAGGCGCTGATCGCCGGCCCCCGGGCGGTCGCCGAGGTTTTGGGCCGGTACCCGGGTCAGGTCGAGGGTTGGATCACCGACACCAGGGGCCCCGGCCCCCCGGAGGGCGAGGCCGGGCCCACCTGGTACCGACTGGCCGACCCCCTGTTCCGGAACCTCGACGCCTCCGGGACCCGGTCCCCCTTGCTCCTGGTCCGGACCCCCGAGATCCCCGACTGGTCCCCCGAATCCCCCTGGCCGGCGGGCTGCACCCTGTTCGTCCCGTTCCAGGATCCCGAGAATGTCGGGGCCGTGATCCGGTCGGCGGCCGCGTTCGGAGTCTCCCGGCTCGTCCTGCTCCGCGAGGCCGCCCACCCCTTCCATCCCAAGGCCGCCCGGGCCGCCGGCCCGGCGCTCTTCCAGGTCGCCATGGAACAGGGGCCCTCGATCCGCGACGTCCGCCCCGGCGACGTCCCCCTGATCGCCCTCTCCGCCGAGGGGCCGGACCTCGGGGCGGAGCCCTTCCCCGACCGATTCGGCCTGATCGCCGGGGTCGAGGGCCCCGGCCTCCCCGACCATCTCCGGTCGGGCCCGACCCGACGGATCCCGATGGAACCGGGGGTCGAATCGCTCAACGCCGCCACCGCCACCGCCATCGCCCTCTACGCCTGGCGACGGGCGGCCTCGAAGGATCGCTGACGGTCCGGGCGACGGCCCGTCCTGGTCGCCATATCAACGCACCTCACCGGATTTGAGCTATATCCCCTGAGGGCCGGTTTAATTGGAACGAGGATGATGCCGAGGATCAACGCAAGATGTATCGAGGTCGCGGGATTCTTGCCTTACCCGGTGATGACCTCCATGATAGGCGGGTCATCGGCCTGCGCACCGTGAAGCCCGATGCCGCGACGATCTCCTCCGGCCTTGCTCGCGAGGATCGTCCCGCCCGGCCCGCAAGGTCGGGGAAAGGCCCGTTCAGGTCGCGGTTCAGCCCCATCCGGCTCCCCTGCTCGGCCCGGCCCTCCCCCCGACGATGATCGGGCGGATCGACGAGCCTCGAAGCCAATCCAACCCTCTCCCCGAGACCCCTCTCCTCGGTATCCCCGCGACGAAGGACAACCGCCGGACCCGGGCAGTCGCCCTCCGTCCCATCCGCCAGACGAAACATCGACCGCGTACCACCCCGGGACCGGGACACCCGGCCCGGCCGGAACCGTCCCGGACCGCGGATCCTCCTCCGCACAATGACGATCGAACATCGACCGGAAAGCGGGCTCCGCCGGCCGGATCATCCGGGCTGGTCCGAGGAGACGACGGGTCTCCTTCGTCGGGCGATCGCCCGTCGGGGGGGATCGGCGAGGTCCAGGACTCGGAGTCGATCGGCCTCGCGAGCGCCGGGCGTTTTTTATCGAGAATGGAGCGAGTCTTGAACCAAGATCATGGCGATGACCTTCGCCACCTCAAAACCCCCTCCGACCCGGACCCCGCCCCCGCCCCCGACGAGGACCTTCCGGAATACCCGGCGAGGTTGCCCCAATCCCTCTGGATTTGCTTCCTGGCGGTGCTCGCGATCGAGGCCGTCGTGCTCGGCCTGCTCTACGTCCCGATCCCTCCCAACCCCGACCAGGAACTTTACGACTACATGGCCTGGACGGCGCTGGAGGGAGGCGCCCTCTACAAGGCCTCGGCGGACATGAACATGCCGGGCGAGGCCTTCCTGCACATGGCCTCGATGAAGATGTTCGGTCATCATTACTGGTCGTATCGGTTGATCGATTACCTGCTCGTCCTGGGGTTCGCCGGGGCCGTCGGGCTGATGAGCCGTCGGTATTTCGGGAAGACGTTCTCGGGGCTCTTCTTCGGCCTGTACCCCTTCATTTACACGACCTCCGGCGCCTGGATGGCCGGGCAGCGGGATCTCCTGGCCACTCATGCGATCGTGATCGCGGCCTTCGCCCACCTGAGGAGGATCGAGGGCGGCCGTCCCTCCTGGAGGATCGTGACGGCCACGGCCACGGCCGCCGCCACGCTGTTGAAGCCGACCTACCTGATCTTCGGCCCGATCCTGCTGATGTCGTCCTGGCTGTTCATCCGGAGGGGCTGGAAGAAGGAGGCGACCGATGCCGCCGTCCTGGCGATGATCGGCGCCGTCGCCCTGGGATCGGTCTTCCTCCTGGGCTGGGCGACCGACTCGCTGAAAGCCTGGTATGAGATCACCGTGCTCTACTCGACCCAGAACTACATCGGCGGGGTCGGGAACCTGTCGATCTTCAAGTCGATCATCTTGGGCGTCTCCGTTTCCTGGCAGTGGTACACCGTGATGGCGCTCTCCAGCCTGTTCTGCATGTTCTTCCAGAGGCACAAGTTACCGCTGGTCGTGGTCTTCTCCGCGTTCGCCACGGTGATCGTGTCGACGTTCGTGCAGCGCAAGGGCTTCGGCTATCACTTCGGCGGGCTCCTGTCGGTGATGACGCTGATGATCGCCTATTACTTGACCGAGATCATCCACGGGACCCGGCGGATCCCCGACGCCCGGTTGCGGTGCGCGGTGCTGTCGTTCCCGGTGATCCTCGTCCTCAGCGGGCTGATGTCGAAGGGGCGGCGCGAATTCGGCGACCAGGTCGGTTCGTACCTGGACCGCTCGCGTTTCGGCGAGATGATGAAGACACGGCTCTTCGACGACGTCCTGGCGGCCTCGGATTACCTCCGGGCGTCGACGCAGCCCGGCGACCAGGTCTGGACCTACAGCAACCATGCGATGATCAATTCGCTCGCGGATCGGGCGATGCCGTCCCGATTCTCCTGCTATGCCCTGCTCCGGTTCCCGAAGGCCTCGCCGCTCGGCGATCGCTGGCGCGAGGAGGTCGAGACGGTCTTCCGCGAGCGGGCGCCGGCCATGGTCGTGTTGGAGCGGCTCGACGACTCGGAGCCGGAGACCTATTTCTGCATGGCCGACGTTCGGCCCCACGAGCCGGTCAGCGCGCTGAAGGAGGCGCTCGATCGCTCCTACGTCCGGGATCGTCAGATAGGCCGATTTGTCTTCTTCCGGAGGTCGGCCGGGATCTCCCCGGTCGCCGACGGTCCGAAGACCTCGGCGACGGAGCTGCGGAAATAGGGGCCGCGCCGGGCCGATCGAATAATCCCGGCCGGGGCTCGTCAACGCTTGAGGGCCTGCTGGACGATGTGCGGGAGTTCGGGGAGGATGATCCGGGTCATCGCCAGCTCGACGCCGGCCCGGGAGCCGGGCATGACCAGGACCACCAGATCGCCCAGGAGACCCCCCAGGGCCCGGCTCAGCAGGCAGGCGGGCCCGATCTCGGCGTAGCTGAGCATCCGGAACAGCTCTCCGTAGCCGGGCAGGGGCCTGGTGAGCAACGCCGAGACGGTCTCATAGGTCTGGTCGCGCGGGCTGATGCCGGTCCCGCCGGTGAGGAGGGCCGCGTGGACGTCGCCCCGGTCGCGGTACGACTCGAGCAAGGGCCGCATCCGGTCGGGCTCGTCGGGGACAATCGAGCGGTCGACCACGGTATGCCCGGCCCCCTCGGCCAGCCGGGCGATCAGGGCCCCGGAGGTGTCGGTCTCGACCGTCCGCGTGTCCGTGATCGTCATGATCGCGATCCGGAGCTTTTGCGGGCCCCCGGCGCGATGTTCCTCGGCGATTTGGCTCATCCGATCCCTCCCGGGGTGTAGATTTGTCCGGTCCAGGTCGACCCGCCGATCGCCTCGACGCGCCCGAGGCGTTGCGGCCGGTCGGAGGCCGATCCTACAATACTACCAGGAACGCGCCCGGGCCCCGGACGGGCCGAGAGAGGGAGGACAGGTCGCATGTCCCAGACTTCCCGGATCGCACGTCCGCAGCTCGTCGTCGGGGCGATCCTGCTCCTCGGTGCGGCCTTCGCCCCGGACCGGGCCCGGGCCGACCGGATCACGCTCCGGGGGGGCGGGCAGGTCAAGGGGAAGCTCGTCCCCGACAAGGCCCACCCGGACCGATGGCTGCTCCTGGGCGAGACCGGGCGGACGCCGATGGCCTTGACCAGGGATCAGGTCCTCCAGGTCTCGCCCGAGAAAGGGCCGATGGACGAATACATCGTCCTTCGAGACGCGGACAGGCCCACCGCCGAGGCGGAATATCAGCTCGGGGTCTGGTGCGAGGAGCACAAGCTGGCCGACCTGGCCCAGGTCCATTTCAACGCCACCGTGAAGCGCGATAGCACGTTCGAGGCCGCCCATCGGAAGCTCGGCCACGTCCAGATGGACGGGCGATGGCTCAACTCCGACGAGGTAAAGGAAGCCCAGGGGCTGGTCAAGTATCGGGGGCGGTGGGTGACCGTCGAGGAGAAGGAACGGAAGGAGGCCCAGGCGGCGACCCTCGCCGAGGGGGCGTCGTGGGCCCGTCGAATCGGGCTCCTGCGCGACGCATACCTGGCCGGCCCCTCGGATCGGGCCCGCGAGGCGGAGACGCGCCTGCTGGCGATCTCCGAGCCGATCGCCGTCGGCCCGGTCCTCCGCGTGATGGGGGAAGACCCGATCCCCACGCTCCGGATCCTGGCCGCCCGGATGCTGGCGTCGATCCCGGGCCCGGAGGCTTCTTCAGGGCTGGCCCGCCGCCTGCTCGCCGAGGAAGACGACCATGTCCGCAGGATGACCATGGAAGTCCTGGCCCGTCGGGACGGCCTGGAAGTGGTCCCGATCCTGACCCGGGCCCTCCGGTCCACCCGCCACGAGATCGTCAACCGGGCGGCCTGGGCCCTGTCCTACCTGGATGCCGTCGGGGCGGTCCCCAGGCTGGTCCCGGCCCTGATCACCGTCGAATATCAGGTTGTCATGACCGGGGGCGGCGGGTCGGGCTCGCCCGGGATCAGCTTCAACGCGGTCCCGCCCGGCCCGGTCGGCGGCTACTCCCAGTCGATCCCGGTCCTCACGCCCCCGGCCGTCGGATCCGGTTCGGTGGCCTTCGGCGCGACCTCCGTCCCCTCCGGGGCGTTCGGCGGGACGAGCCTGGGGACGGGGGGAGGCTCGCGGGGGCCCGTCCCCCGACTGGTCCCGGTCGAGCATCGCAACGGCGAGGTCCTGGCGGCCCTCGTCAAGATGACCGGGCGTGACTTCGGCTACGACATCCCGACGTGGAAGCGGTGGGTGGCCACGTCGTTCCGGATCGACGCACCCCCCACCCGACGGGTCCGTCAGCCCTGATCGGGCCGCCCTGAACCTTAAGGCCGAGGGACCGCGACGTATCATGGAGGCCGACGACGAACGACGGATCCTGATCCGGGTCGTCCGCCAGCGCCTGGAGGCGCTGGGGCGGGCCGGGATCGACAGGATCCCTGTTCCCGCCCTGCCCCCGCGACCCGCGCGGGCGGGATCGAGCGCCGCCCCGTCGGCCTCCCCGACTCCGAGGCCGGCCCCGTCACCCCCGAGCCCGCGCCCGAGCGTTGCCCCGACCCCCCCCCCGATCCCCCCGGCCCGGCCCACGAGCCCGACCCCGGTGGTAGGGTCGTTGTTCGAGGAGCCGACGCTCGAGGCGGCGGTCCCGGCGTCCGATCGGGCGGGCCTGCTCGCCGCGATGGCGGCCGAGGTCGCCGCGTGCGCCCGGTGCCCGCACCTGGCCGAGTCCCGGACCCAGACGGTCTTCGGCGAGGGCTCGCCGACGGCCCGCCTGATGTTCATCGGCGAGGCCCCGGGCGCCGACGAGGACCGGACCGGCCGCCCGTTCGTCGGCCGGGCCGGGGCGCTCCTGACGGACATGATCACGAAGGGGATGGGCCTGACGCGCGAAGAGGTCTACATCGCCAACATCCTCAAGTCGCGACCGCCCGAGAACCGGACTCCCCTGCCCGACGAGATCGCCCATTGCCTGCCCTATCTCGAACGTCAGATCGCGATCCTCCGGCCGCAATTCCTCTGCCTGCTCGGCAAGACGGCCGCCTCGACCCTCCTGGAAACGGCCCTCCCCCTCGGCCGGCTTCGGGGCAAGTGGCACCGATACCGGGGGATCCCCGCCATCGTCACCTATCATCCCTCCGCCTTGCTCCGCAACCCCGCCTGGAAGCGTGAGGCATGGGAGGATCTGCAAGTCCTGATGCAGGCGATGGGCCTCAAGGGCCCCGACAGGAAGAAGCCCGGGTGACCGGAGCTGCCGGGCTCCCTCGATCTGTCAATTCACCGGATCCGAAATTTCCGACCCGGATGAGGCTGCAGCCCGGTGGCATGCTCTCGCGGTGCGTGAGCATTGGGGGTCGTCGCCGGCCGGCTCACGCACACGCTCCGCGAGAGGATGACACTTGGCCTTCGACACGAGTGGAATCGGGAAGGTATTCCCGGCCGGTTCATGAGCTGGTGCCATCGACCAGGAGCGGCATCTCGGGCGTGGTCAGGTGCTATCCTCCGATCGGGACGAGCCTGCCGAGGGCGTTGAGGATGTCCTTCATCTTGACCGGTTTGGGCAGGACGATGACGCGCTTGTCGGTCGGCAGCTTCTTGGCGAGGTAGTGCTGCCTCGGGCCGAGGAGGACGAGGGCGGCGAGGTCCCGGCCGTCCTCGTGGGCCTTCTTGTGCATGTCGAGGAAGGCGTCGAGGGCCCGGGGGCCGAGGCCGTCGGCGTCGAAGAGGATCCCGTCGGTCGGGTTCTCTCGATACCGCTCGGCGGCCCGGTCGGCGTCGGCGGCGAGCAGGACACGATAGCCCATCTTGGTGAGCGTCTTGCGGAAGGCCTGCTGAACTTCCTCCTGCACCTCGACGCAGAGCAGCTTCTTGATGACGATCGCCGGGATCTCGACACCCTCGGCGTCGAAAGTAGACTCTTCCGGGACCTCGGCGAAATCATCCTCTTCCGGGTCGTCGTCGCGGTCCTCCGCGGTCGCGCCGACCGGCGGCAGCTCGTAACCGGCCGCCTTCTGGGCCAGCCGTTCGAGGTAGACGTCGAGGTCCTGGACCACCTCGGCCATCGTCTGGTAGCGCTGCTTGAGGTCGACCTTCATCATCTTCTCGATGATCTGGCTCAGCTCGGCGTCGGGGGCGTGGCGCTGGTCGCTCAGGGGCTTGATGCTGTTGATCCCCCGCTTGAGCATCTTCTTGAGCGGGTCGTCGGTCTCGACCTCGGGCAGGGGGAGCTGGCCGGTGAGCATCTGGTAGAAGACGCAGCCGAGGAAGAAGATGTCGGATCGCTTGTCGCCCTTCGGGCTGCCGCAGGTCCGCTCCAGGGCCGAATAGTCGACGGTCCGCTGGCCGTGGGCGATCGCCATCTTGCGGGCCTCGCCCTCGATCGTCGCCAGGCCGAAGTCGACCAGCTTGGCCGTGCCGTTGGACGCGATCAGGATGTTGGTCCCCTTGAGGTCGCGGTGGGTGACGCCCTGCTCCAGCGAGTATTTCAGCCCGTCGGCCAGCCCGACCATCAGGGGGAGCGCCTCCGAGGGCGAGAGCCGGCCCCGGATCCGGAGGAAGTCGCGGAGGTTCGATCCCTCGACGAACTCCATGATCATGAAATAACGCTTGTCGTTCTCGCCGTATTCATAAATCCGGACGATGTTCGGGTGGACCAGGCGGAGGCCCGACTCGGCCTCCTGGTTGAACCGGGCGATGGCGCCGGCGTCGGACACGAACCGCTGGCGGAGGACCTTGATGGCGACGGACTGGTTGCCCATCGTCTTGCGCCCCCGGTAGACCCGGGCGAAGGTCCCCTCGGCGATGTGGAACAGGACCTTGCAGCCGCCGTAGAAGAAGCCGTTGAGCTCGCCCTTCTTGAGCCTCTCGACCTGCCAGGCGGTCAGGAGGTCGCGGCGGAGCAGGATCCGGGCGATCGCGTCGACGCTCCCGTCCGTCGCGTCGGCCCGGGCATCGGACGCCTGGTCGCGCGTGATCAGGCCGATCAGGGCCGCCTGGTCGAGGAATGTCTGGGCGTCGATCTCGGTCATGGGATGAAATCCTCGGCCGGCCGCGCAGGACGGATCCGCAAGTCGATCCGGAGGATTTGCGCGAATCGGGACCAACACCGAGTCTACCAGGCGCCGGGACTCTGGCAACACCCACGAATGGGCAATGACGCACGGAAGCCCGCGTCATGGGGTGCGCCAGCGGATTCTGGCAGGCTGTTCCATTTGGGGTTAGAACGGGGGATCGGATCGACCCCAGACCGGAGGCCCCCATGAAACCCGCCACCCTCGACGCCATGACCCCGCTGAAACGG
>JAABUK010001398.1_pt1 | contig 46238 bp, 46 predicted proteins | sample 5559141 | NCBI WGS metagenome assembly JAABUK01 (sample SAMN10711869, study PRJNA513367) | rock metagenome | isolation source: Antarctica rocks | place: Antarctica: Victoria Land, Pudding Butte nord | collected 2016-01-03 | reverse complement strand
ACAAGCCGCAATGGGTTGCTGTAAACCTAGGGCGAACTCAGCGCATCAATACAATTCGCATCCTCTGGGGTGAACCAAGGGCCATCATGTTCCACGTGGAGTATTCTTCGGAACGCTTCATGGACCTTACGACTGATGCGGACTGGCTGCCCTTGCTTCCAGGCGTCACACAACAAGTGCGTTGGCTTCGTGTGGTGCTTGAGAAGGGTGCCGGCTCAGGGTCGGCTGATTGGCGGGATGGCGCTGGTTTTGCGATCAGGGAATTATCAGCCGGATACATTGATTCCGCTGGGCACTTTACCGATGCCGTAAAGCATCGCCCCTCCCGTGACAAACAGACAATCATCTGGGTTTCCTCAACCGACCCCTGGCACCGCGCTGTGGACCGTGATGCAAATCTGGAGCAGCCAGGTATCGATCTCACTTTTCAGAGCGGTTTGGCGAATGGGCTGCCCGTGATCTTGGCCGCTCCTGTCCTATACGACACTCCTGAAAATTCAGCCGCTCTGCTGGCTTATGCCCACGCCAAGGGTTATCCCGTAACAGAGGTGGAACTTGGAGAAGAGCCGGAAGAACAGTTCGCCACACCTGAAGATTATGGCGCATTAGCCCTGAAAGTGATCGCCGCCATCCGCGGCGCTGGATTGAACCCGCGGTTCGGAGGTCCCAGCCTTATTCTGCTGCTTCCCCACCTGGCCACCGATTCGGAATGGATGGCGCGGCTCTATCGATATTACAAATTGGCGGGCCGCTTGGATGCTCTCGGCTTCTTCAGTTTCGAGTGGTATCCCTTTGACGATGTGTGCGGAAATAGCTCAAAGCAATTAGCTGAATCCGCGGCTCTGCTGTCTGGTTCGCTTCGGAAATTGAAAGAGGCAGGTGTGCCTGAAGATATGCCTTGGTACATGACTGAATATGGCTTCTCTGCATATGGAGCGCAAGCGGAGGTGGATCTACCGGGAGCGCTTCTCAATGCGGAATTGGTTGCCCTGTTCCTGACCAACGGTGGTGCAAGAGCCTTCCTCTACGGTTACGAGCCTGGCGAACTTTTGCATGACAGGTTCTGCTCGTGGGGCAACAACATGTTGTTCATGGATGATCAACCGACAGCCACATACTGGGCGGCCCGCCTTATCTCGCAAGTGTGGGCCGCTCCGGAAGGCGGCCTTCATCAAGTCTTCGCGGTAAGCACCAACAACGCGCTAGTGAGTGCCTACGCTTTGCAACGCCCCACGGGAGAGATGTCGGTTCTCATCGTCAATAAGAGTAGTGCCAAAGCGGAATCCACATCCGCTCCGTTTGAAGGGCCATTCACAGTCACTCGCTTTTCCGGTGAGCAGTACCGATGGCTGGCCGCCGGGAGTCATAGCCACGCCCTTCGTTCAAACCCTCCGGTAAGTATTCGCCAATCTGAAAAGCCCGTCCAGCTTCCTCCTTATTCGCTGACCGTAATGACAGGACAGATATCCAGGCAATAATTTCCTGAGAACAATCAATAACTTCAAATACTTCTGCTGCATGGATGAACGTGAACGCCGTAAAGCTATCGATATTGCCCTTGCCCAGATGGATAAGCAGTTTGGAAAAGGGGCTGTGCTCCGTTTAGGCTCAAGCGCGGTCGTCCCAGTACAGGTCATTTCGTCCGGTTCAATCTCTATCGATACGGCGCTCGGCGTTGGCGGCTTCCCGCGCGGCCGTGTAATCGAAGTTTTTGGGCCCGAATCATCCGGTAAGACAACGATCTGTCTTCAGGTGATTGCACAAGCTCAAAAGTTGGGAGGCACCGCGGCATTCATAGATGCCGAACATGCTCTCGATCCCATCTACGCCCGGAATCTGGGAGTGGATGTTGATAATCTTTTAGTCTCGCAACCCGATTCAGGCGAGCAGGCTCTCGAAATCACAGCAGGCTTAATTGCCTCAGGTGCCCTGGATGTAGTGGTCATCGATTCCGTTGCAGCGCTGGTTCCCAAAGCGGAACTGGATGGCGAGATGGGCGATAGTCACATGGGCTTGCATGCCCGCTTGATGTCTCAAGCACTCCGGAAGCTCACGGGCGTTGTCTCTCGCACGAATACCTGTCTTATCTTTATCAATCAGATTCGCGAGAAAATTGGCGTTATGTTCGGCAGCCCTGAGACAACCACTGGCGGCCGCGCTCTGAAATTTTACTCTTCGGTTCGAATCGATATCCGCCGCATTGGGCCGCTCAAAGACGGTGACGCCATTATCGGTAACCGCACCAAAGTCAAAGTGGTAAAAAATAAAGTGGCGCCCCCGTTCCGTGAAGCCGAGTTCGATATCCTTTACGGCGAAGGCACATCCCGCGAAGGCGACCTTCTAGATAGCGCTGTCACCCGCAACGTTATTGAGAAAGCAGGTTCCTGGTTTAGCTATAAAGGCGAACGGATTGGTCAGGGACGTGAGAATGCTCGTCAGTTTCTGAAGACCCGGCCCGATGTTTTGACGCGGTTGGATAGGGAGATGCGTGACTTGCTTAAGCTCGCAGCAACGGTGGAGAGCACCGGTCCCACATCGGCTTTAAAGCTAGTCGAATCCGAGCGGCTGACTCTCGTGTAGGGTCAAAATCGCTGAAAACTGCTTATTTATAGCTGTTTCCCCTTTACTTCCGTGACACCGTTCTTTATGATTAAGACGTTTTGATAACATCGCTTTACCGGAACAGCGGTTTGCGTTTATTCATACTGACGGAATTTTAGGAGGAAGAATTTGGCTAATCAACGCATGACGCAGACGCAACTGGTGAGAAGTCTCGCCGAAGCTTGTGAAGTACCCAACAAAACTGCCCGGACGATGCTCGATCATTTGGGCAGCATGGCGGTAACTGAAGTAAAGAAGAACGGAGTATTTGTTCTGCCGGGTTTGGGCCGGTTGGTTCGTGTGGATCGCAAGGCTCGCATGGGCCGCAATCCCGCCACCGGTGAATCCATTAAGATTCCTGCAAAGAAAGTGGTCAAGTTCCGCGTTGCCAAAGCAGCGAAAGATGCGATCGTGCCACCCAAAGTAAAGAAAGAAGCGAAGTAAAAAAACCGAAACAACAAACCCCGCGGGCTGGTGCGCCGCGGGGTTTGTATTTAGCAGACCTAATCTTTGAGACCGAGGGGGACTCTCCCAAAGTGCGGGAGTTCCGGGAAGCTTAAACCTGCTTCTTTTCGTCGACCTTTTCTTCTTCCTTCATGGACGTTTTGAAGTTGCGAATCCCTTCTCCCAAACCCTTCGCCAGTTCCGGAATCTTCTTGCCGCCAAACAAAAGCACAGCGACAACGAGAATCAGCAGGATTTCTTGGGTGCCAAGGCCACCAATCAAAAACGATATAGGGGTAACCATAGAGCCTCCTCTAGTTAATATATCCTATCTGAGATGACATCTATCCCGGTTGAGAAGCAGCAATCTTTGGTGGAGCGTTTAACCGCCGCGTGCGGAGGTTCCTATAGCCCGGAAATCCGCCGAAAGCATTACATTACCGGTCCACAGTGGGCGGGCGCGTATGAAGGCCATGCACTGTTCCATGCGCCCACGCGGGAGCCAGTCAGCTTTGAACGCGTGATTGAAGAGTACGGCAAAATTGGAATCGGCTGGTGGTGCACTCACGATACTGACGTTATCCCCACGGCGGATTTGGGGAAAGCCGGTCAGCATGACGTAGTTGCTCGCATTAAAAAGGCGCTCGCCGATAATGGCCTGAAGTGCTCCATGGTTACCACGGAAACATTCCACCACGCGGTTTGGGCCGCTAGCCCTGCTGCCGAATCGCCCGCTGTCCGCGAATATGCCGCTTTCCGCGTGAAGAACACTGTTGAAATCGGCCATGAGCTAGGTGCGCAGTTTGCCGTGTATTGGCCCGGGTCGCTTGGATATTATGTGCAGGGTGCCGTGGAGGAAACAGAGACGCTTCGCTGGTACGCGGAGGCGCTGAACGCCGCATGCGAACACGATATCGAGGTTGCGAAAAAATATAACCGGCCAACCCTGAAGCACTGCATGGAAGCAAAGCCTTTTGAGCCTCAGGCTGAAATCCTGCTTCCCACCAGCGATGCCATGCTTGGGTTCATTAGCTCCGGTTTACTCACTCACCCGGAAATGGTCGGTCTGAACCCGGAGTACCTGCACGAACTTATGTGGGGAGGAGCGCCGCGCGCCGCACTCGCACGGGCTTTAGTCGCGGGGAAACTCTGGCACTTCGATATCAATGATGGATATCGCCTGAAGCACGACGTTGACATCGCCGTCGGGCTGGTGAACCCGCTTGATTGGCTGAATGTTCTGGTCCTGTTGCGCAGCCATGGCTACAACGGCCCGTTTAATCTGGATTACAAACCGCCGCGCACTACCAGCAATCATGGCGTTTTCCACGTCAGTTTCCCGACAGCGGTCGACCGTTTCATTACCTTGTGGGAGATGGCAGGGGAGGTTCTCACCGATCCAATCCTCAAAGAAGCTACGGATGCCCTGAAGGCGGGTGGTGAAGTGAAGCCCGGTGCGGACGCTGAAGAAATTACTCGCGCGAATCGCGAATTGCTTACCTTACACGAACTGATCGCCCACAGATTGGTGCAGATTCTTCTCGGTCTGCACAAAGGGCGTGTTTTCGCGTAATAGCGGGTTACTTGACCGTTCCCATTTTGTCGAGCGGCCAATACACAAACACTGCTTTGCCGTAAATTAGCTTCCGGTCTACAAAGCCCCAGGCGCGGCTATCGTTCGATGAAGTCCGATGATCGCCCAGTACGAAGTAATGTCCCACGGGCACGGTTTCGGGCTGCATCGAGAGATGGTCGCGGTACTCGTCCGGTACATAGGGCTCTGTAAGCGGGTTCCTATTGACATAGACTTTGCCCTCATCTATCTCAACCCGGTCGCCCGGCACGCCGATGATTCGCTTGATGTAACTCTTAGTGGTGTCCCAGGGGAAAAGAAACACAACCATATCGCCGCGGTCAATCCGGCCAGGGCCTAGCCTATAAGTAAACTTGTTGATGAAAATCCGTTCCTGATCCGCCAGCGTTGGCATCATACTTGTGCCTTCGACTTTTACCGGTTGATAAAGAAACACAATCAGGACAACAGCGAATACGATCGATAGCGCTAAATCGCGCAGCCATGAGATTCCGCTCAGAAATCCAGAGCTCGATTGCTCCTGGTCGCTCATCTCGCAAGTTCCTTCCCCGTGAGAAGCCGATACAGTACGGGAAGCGGAACTGCGCCCTCCTTCAAGGCCGAATTGTGAAACGCAGCCTCTTGAAATCCGCTGCCTTTCAGCGATTCATATTGCGCCCTCACGCGCCGCCAGTCCCGCCAGCCCACGAAATAAGCAGGCAATTGCGCCGACGAAAGTTGAGCGCGTTGTAACTTAGCCGTCGCTTCCTCATGCTCCTGGAATGTGTCTTTCTCCATCAGGTCAATCGCCTGCTGCTCCGTCATGCGATTCGTTTGCAGACGAATATCCAGGATGGCATTTGCCACCACACGCAACTCCTGCTTCAAAAACGTAAGCCGCAGTTCTGGAGCGCCGCCTAGAAAGCCCCGGTCCAGCATTACCTGAGTGATGTATTGCGCCCAGCCCTCTACATACGGCGTATTGCCCCAAACCGCACGAAGCACGCGCCGGGTCTTAGGCTGCACGTCGTTTGCAAACTCAAACTGAACGTAGTGCCCAGGCATGGCTTCATGAATGGTTAACAGCTTCAGGTTATAGAAGTTATACTCGCGAAGCTTCGATTGGATGCGGCTCTTCTCCCAAGTTGCGGGGATCGGGGTAATCCAATAAAAGGCCCCGAGTTCAGGCTGCAGCGCAGGTGCCGGGTTGAAGCCCCCCACCGCGTAAATGCCGCGAAGGAACGCCGGCGTTTCAATCACTTGAAGATTTCCGCGGCGGGGCAATGTGAGCAGTTGCTTCTGTTCCGCGAAAGTCTTCGCTTCGGCTAAATCACCGCGTGCGTCGTTCAGATACGCGCCTACGGTCGATTGCTTTTCAGCAACAAGAGCGAGTGCCGTCGCAATGTCGCCCGATTCTTCATTGCTGACACGCTTCCCGCGCGCAAGCAGGAGCTGTTTTGAGATCGTATGCATTTCAGCGCGAACGCGCTTCAAATCGGTCTGGGCTGCCGCAAGAACCTGATTCGGAGATTGATCGGTACCAAGGGCGAATCGGAACTTAGTGTTGTAGTTGTCCTCACCAAGCCGCCAGTCGGGCACCTTGCCGCCCCTGGTTCTCTGCGGAAGTGTGTCCGCCAGGAACGAATCAAAGGCTCTCAGAGCCACCATTGCGGCCATTGCAGCATGATCGTATAGTGCCCGTTGGCCGTCCGGAACAAACGCCCGCAGTGTCTTGTCAATGAGGTCAATATTGCCTTCATTCTCCTGACGCGCAACCTTGATCCATATAGCCGGTGCCGCAAACAGGTTGCGGTTGGCTACATCGAGGAATTTAGGCACTTGCTCAAGACGGGCGATGATGTGCCGCGCCCGCTCCTCCGGTGCGGCATAGTTCAAAACATAAGGGCTGAACAGAGCCGCACCGATTGTTTCCACATAAGCCGTAGGGTTGTGGCGCCAGCTTTGCGCGATGTCCAATTCGAATAGCTCATAAGCAATCAGATCCTGAATCGTGTCGTAATCCGCGCGATCTTCGGGCGAAAGCTTATCCTTTTCGATTTCCGCAATTCGCAGGTGAAAAGCGCTCAGGTAAGATCGGCGTCCCTCAACCGCTGACAGGCTGACGTCATCAAGAGCAGTATCGAAATTCTTTCCGTTATGCGAATGATAGCCCTGTGCCGAAGCTCTTACCGGCGAGAAGGCTAGCATGGAATAGACAAAGTCTTCTTCCAGTACGGAAAAGGGAACGTTGGAAATCTTATGGCAGCTAGTGACAAAAAATGCCAGCACGCCCGCTACGATGGCCCGCCGCACTAAAACGTGAAATTCAGACCACCGCGGACGCTTCGCGGTGTTCTCATCAGCAGCAATCTGCGCCCGTCAGGCAGATCAAAAGGCAGGTATCCCTGTGCCAGCATATTCCGCATGTCAGCCGTCACTTCCATGCGACCGGGCAAACCCGGCATGCCCGGAATAGGTTGCCGCAAATAGACGTTCAGGCCGGGCTCGGGGTGCGTAGGCTGTGTGGAGTACAAATGACCCGATGTAGCGGAACGGTAGCTGCTGAACTGATAGCTCATCAGAACGCGCGTGCCGCTTTGCTTCACCGATGCGGCCAATTGCGTGGTTAAAGCCTGGCGATGCTGGGCGTGGATTCTTGCCCGCAATTCGTCTGCATTGATTGAATTCAGTGAACCTGTTTCAGGCACCAGCACCCCCACCAGTCCGTAATTTACGATCAGCTTGTATTGCTCGCTAAAATTCTGCGTGACTGATGTGGTGTATCCGATAGTGTGATAATCCCCCGCATTGAACAAGGCGGTGTTCGAAAGAAGATCTGGAAGCAAATCACCAGAAAACCGCTCGCCGCCAGGCGACACCATGGTAAGAGCCGCGTTAGTGACGGACTCACGATAAGCGGCAACGCGATATTCCCGCGAGCCTACTCGCCGCGACACGCCTAATTCGTAATCTTCACCGCGCTGCACCTTGGCGCGCCCGTCATGCAAACTGACGCGTGGAACTCTGCCCAGTGCGGAAACGTCGTGCTCCAGATCATTGTGCGATTCGGAAGGTGCTGCTCCCAAATCAGGCCGTGCATTGCCCGATGTATACGTAAAATCAACTTTCGTGTCGTCCACATGGTAAGTGACCTTCGCGTACGGGCTGAAGTAGTGTATCCGGTCAATGTAAGAGATGGAATCCAGTTCGAACCCGTACTCTAAATCGAGCGAATCGGAAATCTTTGCTTTGTCTCCCAAGCTGATTGCCGATGTCCTGAAATGCGGTACCGCACCATCAATCCCGTTTACGCGCTCAGGGACGGACACCTGCCGAACAGTCACGGCAAGTACCGGATTTCCTCCTAAAAAGGGCCTGCTGTATGCCGCGCGAAAAGCAGCGGACGGAAGCCCGCCAGCCGAAACATATCCCAGATTGCCGCTGAACTGAAGCTGATTAGCGCCGTACAACGACGTTGAAAATGCAAACGCCGTACCCACGTCTGCATCGCTCGAGTACGTATTGCTGCTACCAGTATCGCCGCCGGAAACACGAACCAACCCGCGACTTTCACTAAAGGCTGAGGGCCTATTCGGCAGCGTCAGGGTACCCGAAACAGGAAGGATTCGTAAGATCGGCCGCATGCTGCCAGCGGACCGCACAGTCCATTTCCAATCATCGCTCATGAGAGCGGTTGTTCCTTGGTCCGGTGTTCCGAATTGGATGGAACTGAAAATGTTCGACAGGTTTACGTCTAAAAACCGGCGCATTCCTGCTTGTACTTTGATGCCATCACGGAGAGCGGGTAAAAAACTCGGTAGCGTAACACGGACTGAATATAGGTTTGGATTTAAACCGCCAAACGAGAACGTACCGCTCTCGTTGGTCAGAGCACGTTCCAGAAGCTGATCCCGAAAATCATACAAGGCAACTGCTGCACCCATTTGGGGCTTACCTGTTGAATCGCGCACCGTTCCACCTAGCCCGCCAGAAAGAGAAATAGGTGAAACTGCTAGCGCCGGACTGACCGCGCTAAAGATTAGAAGGCAGGGAAGCAGCCGTGACTTGCGATAAGACGCCATGGATGCTGACCTCCTCATGTTCTACGTTACCGTAAATGACGTGGATGGGGTCAGCGTCTGATTATTATTTTTATCAGTGACTTTAAGCCGCAACGTATATTGCCCAGGAGGCATTTGCTTCAGGGAGAGTACCTTCTCAATCGTCACTTGGTTAGCAGATGCACCGGGCATGGTATTTACATCTTCAGTAAATTCCAAAACCTTCTCATTGGTACCCTTTTTCACAATCTCGTAGTCCACGGAGGCGTTGGGCTTCTTAGTTTTTTCGTCAGGAGAAAAATTGTAAACCTGCAAGTACAGCCCAAGTTTTTCATCCTGCTTAAAAGTATCGTCTAACCGGGGCCGAACCTTAGACGTTCCAATTACAAATTGTCCCGCCCCGATGCTCTTGGTGGGGACTTTTTCCAATTGGTCAGCCAGAATTAGAGTGCTGCTGGCCAGCTTTTCATCATCAAAATGGGGGACGGTGATGGCAATTTCATAGTTATTCATGTTGCCAGCGACCACATCTTTTGCCACTACATTCAGACGGTAGGTCCCCGGCACCAACGGAACGGATTCCTGAAAAATGGATTGCCGGCCCGCAAACTCTTTCAGCATCTGGGGCGGCGAATCGACCGTCACGGTGCGTTCAAACGTGTTCACGGGTCTGCGCGACATCGTCGTAATCCGCCCAAACACGTTCACTACAGCCTTTTGAACCCCGTCCTTCGCCTGGAATTGCAGATCCTTGTTGTCGAATTGCAGCGTAACGTTGGTCAGTACAGAAGAATTAGTGACACGGATGAAATCCATCCGGACCTTCATGGGTAACACGTTGTACGTAATACGGGTACGAATTGCCGCTTCCAGATCTTTAAACTTCACAACCGGAGGCTTCTGCAACTTTGCAAATTGTTCAAGCCGATTGAATTCGTTCATTTTCGAAGATTCGCCACCGAACGCGGTGCCCAGATGAGTACCGTCAGTCCGATTGAAACGGTCTGTCTTGGAAGATAAACCTAATTGCTCGGTCAGGGTCAATCCCGCACCAGGGACGTATAGCAGTGCATCTTTCTCGGAAGGATCCATCGTCATCCGGTACTCACCGGTCATCGTGGTATCCACAAATTCGATATTGATATCGCTTCCGATGCCTTCGATGTAACGGTAACGCCATTTCTCAAATGGATAAGTGGAAGTGTTGCCGCCGCCTTCTTCCGAGGGCCGTTCATAGCTTCCACCGGAAGGGTGCGATTCCACCTCGTCGGCTGGACCATAAGTAATGTAGATGCGACCGCGGTCAGCCTTCCAGCCAGGAATACCGGAAGCGAACCGCTCATTTGCATAAGCAATCCGGCGGTAATGCTCTTCCTTGAATTCATTTTCCTGCGTATCGGGTGTCGGGTCGCGCCGGAGCCAGAATTGTTCGATAAACTGCTCCCGCTCCTCGTCTGTATTGAAGTGCTTGAATGCCTGCCGTTCCTCGTCCGTGATGATGTACGTCACATCCTCGGAAAGCCACTTTTTATAAGGGGTTTCCAATTCTTTCCGGAGCTTTGCCTCACGCTTTTTCTTCTCTTTATCAGTAAGTGGCTTAGCTACGGTCTCCTGGTCGGGACCAAGTTGAGCCTGCTTCTTCGCCGCAAATGACGGCACCGGAACGGCTAAAAAGGTAGAAAGGAGAGCGGAAACCGCAGTCTGCGAAATTCCAGGACGGACGAACTTCATGAGCGTACACCTCGTAATAGGAACACCATCATTGTAACTGAAGCGCTTGGGTGGAAGACGCACCATTCGAAACACAGGTTTCAAAAACGCTACACCTAGTGCATTGCGCTCTCGCTGCTCTTCCGGGACCGGGGTGCCCGCTTCATCAGAGCCACCATCGGAATCAGCGCCGCGACCAACACTGACAGGTAAGTAATGATGTCCACATAAGCCAGAGTTGCCGCCTGCGCCTGCACCATTAGGTATACCCGGCGGTACGCTTGTGCCATCGCACTTGCGGAACTCACGCCGGAGGCCATCAGGCTTGCAGCAATTCCTCCGGTGAGCGCGTCGAAGTTCGCGTTCCCCGGGTGCGCGTTTGTGACTAAAAACGTTTGATGCCGCTGGGAAAGCCGCGCCAGAAAGGTACTGATCAGAGAGATTCCGATACTGCCGCCAATATTCCGGATAAACGCATTCATCCCCGAAACCTGGTTGTTCTTTTCACGGGGAATTCCCACGTAAGCCAGCGTATTTGAAGGGATGAAAATAAACGCGAGGCCCAGCGTTTGGTATACCCGGAGCATGGCGGCTGTCCCGAAATCCATTTGCAAGCTCAAATGCGTCGCCATATGATGGAGCGCCAGCGCAGTCATAGCGAACCCGGCCGCAATCATAAACCGCGCATCAACCCGGGAAACAAGAATGCCCGCAATCGGCATCATCACCATCATGGCCACGCCGCCGCCCGACATTGCTTCCCCTGCTTTCACGGCCGAATACCCCATCAGGGATTGCAGGAACTGCGGAATCACAACTGTAGTCCCGTAAAGAACCATGCCCAAGACAAAAGTGAAAAACATGGCCGTGGCAAAATTGCGGCTCTTGAAAAGCTTAATGTCCACAATTGGCTGCGGATGGTGCCACTCCCAGAAAATCCAGGTGACCAACGCAACTGCGGCAACCAGCAGCGACACCGTAATGTAGGGAGAGGAGAACCAGTCCGCCTCCTGACCCTTATCAAGTACCAACTGCAAACACCCCACTGCCAACGCAATCAATCCAAGCCCGATGTAATCCACCCGGAAGACGCCGCGTTTCGCGCGTTCCACCGCCAGGTATGGCGGATCTTCCACCAAACGCGATGTCAAAAAGAGAGATAACAGGCCCACCGGAATATTGATGTAAAAGATCCAGCGCCAACTATAGTTGTCAGTGATCCATCCGCCTAGAGTGGGCCCGATCGCAGGCGCCACTACAACCGCCATCCCATACACCGCAAAGGCAATGCCCCGCATGGAAGGAGGGAATGTGTCCGCCAAAATTGCCTGTTCGCTGGGCGCAAGGCCGCCCCCGCCAATGCCCTGCAAAATGCGGAAGAACACCAGAATTCCCAAACTCGGTGCAAAGCCGCACAAAAAACTGCTGGCTGTAAACACCGCTACACACGTCATGTAGAAACGCTTGCGGCCAAATGTGGAAGCCAGCCAGGCGCTAATTGGCAGCACGATGGCATTCGACACCAGGTAGCTTGTCAGCACCCACGTAGATTCGTCCTGGCTGGCCGCTAGACTTCCGGCAATATGCGGCAGCGCGACATTCGCAATCGAAGAATCCAGCACTTCCATGAATGTTGCCAGCGTCACCGTCAGCGCGATAGCCCACGGGTTGTGTTTTGGCTTCCAATCCATCAGAGCGCAGTTGTCAAAGCTTCTGCATTCTCACACATTGCCCGAACCGAATTTGGGTAATTTAAATCGCATTTGGCTAACATCGATAGGTGCAATCCGCATCCAGCGAGCTGAAGCAGAAACGCCAGAAAGACATGGCGCGGTATGACGTGATTCTTTCGCTTTGGGGCGTAATTTTAGGATCAATGGCGGTGATCTCCGCTCTTTACGTGAGCGTGCATTACTATATTTCCGTTCCATTTGAAGATCAGTGGCCCTTGATTGAAGAACTTGGAAACAATCACGGTTCCTATACGCTGCCTCTTTTATGGGCTTTGCACAATGAGCACCGTCTTCCCTTTGCAAAGTTGCTTCTCATGGCTGATCTTTACTGGTTCCGAGGCCAGAATATCTCTGTCTACTTCGAAATTTATGCAATGCAGATTGTGGAATGGATCGCGTTGGTTTGGGCAATGCGGCGCAGTGCTTTATGGCCGCGCTGGTTAACAACTGTTGGGGCGGGCCTTGCTGCTTTTGCGCTTTTTTGGACTTCGCAGTTTCAGTCTTTCCTGAATCCTATCGGTATTCAGATTGTGCCTGCTGCGGCATTCGGCGCCATTTGCCTCATCGCCATGATGTTTATGGTGGAAGATTCCAGGCGGGTATTGCTTTGGTTCTTAGTGAGTGTTGTAACTGCCTTCTTCTCAGAGGCGAGTTTAGCGAATGGGCTCTTGCTTTGGCCGCTAATGGCGGTTGCGGCAATACGCTTCCGCTTGCGCTGGCATTGGGTCGCGGCATTACTGGCAGTGGCGGTAATTTGCGTCGCAGCTTACCTGATTGGCTACCGTAGCCCTGCCGGACATGCAAACCCGGCAGAGTCAATCCGTCAGCCAGCACTGTGGGCTCAGTATCTCTTGATCTACTTCGGCAATCTTTGGGGGAGCCTCAATCCCGTTTTGGGCCGTACTCTGGCTTTTCTCGGGATGGCTGCCGTTTCCGCCTGCTACGTTTGGGAGTTTTTCCGGCGCCAAGCCAAGCCCTTTGCTTTTGCAATGATCTCCACGTGCATGTTTTTGCTGGGCACTGGCTTTATTACCGCACTCGGCCGCATCAACTTTCCGCTGGTCCAAGCCGCATCTAGCCGTTACCAAACTTCTTCCTTGTTGTTCTGGTTATGCCTGGCACTTTATGGAATCGACACTGCCTACCGGAACCGCAAGCGCTACGCCATGCTCGCCTCGGCAACCGCACTCATGCTGGCGACTGCGGCGCTCCCCTCTTATCCACTTAATCTCCAAGGGGCGGAAGAACTGAGCGGCCGCATTACTGCCGGCGCGTTGCCTCTTTTTGCGGATGTCAAAGACGATCCGGAAATTATGAAGCTGATTGTTCCCCCAAACTTAGTCTTTGAACAGCGGGAATTCTTGAAGCAACATCATGCCGCCTTTTATGGGGACAATCGGTATGAGCTTTTGGGCAAGGCGCTTACCTCTCAATTCAAGCTGGCTCCGCCAAACCGATGCTTCGGCTATTTCGACAAAGAACGCCGTGTTTCCGATTCCCATTTCCCTGGGTGGGAACTGGAAGGCTGGGTATGGGACCACGACGAAGCTCGCCCCGTGAGTTTGCTTGTTGCAGTGTCACACGATGGAGTGATTTCAGGAGTGGGCGAGTCAGGTTTTATCCGCCCTGACGTTATCGCTGTTAACAAAGAGATAACGGACGCTCGCGTTGGATGGCGCGTCTATTTGCAAGGCGCGGCCGCTGTTCAGCCAGAAGTCAGAGTCTATGGCATTGTCGATGGCGGAAAAACAGCATGCCTCGCGGCACCTTCGTTCAGCTTGCCTAAGTCAAAGACTTAAACTGAACCGTCTCAGGTTGACTTGCAGCGCTACTCTGCGCCACGCTGAATTGCAATGGAAATAGTCCCTCACGACGCGGCAGAATTGCAGCGTATCTATAGCGGGCGATTTGAAGCTGTAGTGGCGTACCGCAAAGAGGTGTGGAAGACCCTAATCCGAAGTTACTTCTCCCGGTTGGTTCCACCGAACGGTACGGTGCTCGATCTCGGTTGCGGATATGGCGAATTCATCAACCAGATCAACTCAACCCGCAAATTCGGGATGGATCTAAATCCCGGTACAGCAAAGAACCTTGACTCCGACGTAACGTTCCTCGAGCAGGATTGTTCCAGCACTTGGGGCTTGGCTGCGGATTCGCTGGACACCGTGTTCACAAGTAACTTTTTCGAACACCTCCCCGACAAGCGGACCCTTTCAGCTACATTACGAGAGGCGCTTCGCTGCCTGAAAACAGGCGGCAAGCTGATCGCCATGGGCCCGAATATTAAACACACAGGCGGGGCCTACTGGGATTTTTACGATCACTATCTTCCGTTGACTGAACTTTCTCTCAAAGAAGTTCTGGAACTGGAAGGTTTTCAGGTACAAAGCGCGATCGGTCGTTTTCTGCCGTACACGATGATAAACCTTCCGCAATATCCTACTTGGGTCTTATCCGTCTATTTGTCCATTCCGCTAGCGTGGCGATTTTTTGGCCAACAATTTCTGGTAATTGCCTCCAAGCCCTGAATCAAGCAAAAAATTGGGGGGTGTTGAGATCAATTGCTGAGGGGAGTTTTCTCCGCCTTATCAATCACCAGCCACTCGATCCCTTCGTTCGCCGCTTCCAGCTTGAGTCCCAACTGCTGCTGGATTGCCATGAAGATAGAGACTCGTGACGGCGCGTCGTCTTGCGGAGCTTGCGAGTCGCGATCCGGAGTCCATTCCAGTCGGAAAGAATATTCGCCTTTGAGGTGCGTCATATCTTTGACGGGACGGTCCAAATACCCCGAAAGTGTTTCAGCGAACCGCTCTGTAGTTGCACGGAGCATGCCCATCGCGCGAAAGCCGGGAGTCTTGATTCCGTTCTCGTCGTTGGCCTTGCTCTCCGCCACCCTTTTTGCGGCGTTTTCCTGCTGCTTCCCAATTGCCTTTACCGTTTCGCCGTCGTCCAGATCCTGAGGGGGCTTTAGTTTGGGGCCGTCTTTCGCGACCTTCAAACGATAGACGGGAGCCGTCTTGACTACACGGTGAAGGGCAATCTGGAACCGCTCCGTGAGCAGATTCTGGAGCATTTGCCGCAACTGATCGACCGTCGTATCCGGCGCTACTTTGGCCTCGATGATGTAGCGTTCGCTACGGAGCCAGCCCGGCCCGGAGATCTAGTGGGGCTTCAAATGATAGGCTCGCGCAAGGAGAGCCTCGAGGGTCACGCCGCGATAATCTATCCGCTCGGGGTCGCTGGTACGGGGCCTCCGCGGAACGCCATCACCTCCGCGACAGGTCCAGGGAGATTTGTTAATATGCTTCGATCCCTTGGGTCTGCCTGTTTCACCGATGCAACCTCGAACTCGATTTTGCTAGGAGGCTCTTCGGCGCTCATCGTTAGCATCGACGATGCAATCAAGCTTGTGACTACCAGTATTTCCATCTCGCGCGCTCCCGTTGGTCGCCGGTACATACCGCACCGTCCATTACCGCCCAGGCACTAAATTTCGCGCCGGCCCTCAAGCGCTTTCCACATGGTCACTTCATCCGCATATTCCAAATCGCTGCCCACTGGGATGCCCATGCCAATTCTTGTCACCCGAATGCCGAGCGGCTTCAATAGCTTTGAAATGTAAACCGCGGTCGCCTCACCTTCCACATTTGGATTCGTGGCAACAATGACTTCCTCCACCGCCCCGGTCCCGATCCGCTGCACCAAGCTCTTGATCCGCAATTGTTCCGGGCCGATCCCCCTGAGCGGCGACAGCGCGCCATGCAACACGTGATAGAGCCCATTGAACTGCCGCGTGCTCTCTACGCCAACAATGTTAGGCGGTTCCTCTACCACGCAGATTGTGCGCTGGTCGCGATCGGGATCCATGCAGAACTGGCAGTGCAGGCCATCGCTGATGTTGTTACAGATTTCGCAGAGCCCCAGCTTATCTTTCACATCAAGAATCGCTTGTGAAAGAAACGCGGCATCGTCCCGGCTGATGCGTAGCACATGAAACGCGATCCGCTGAGCCGATTTCTGCCCGATGCCGGGTAAGCGCTTGAACTCCGTGATCAACCGCGCCAGCGGTTCGGCAAAATCAGGCACAGCTTAGAACATACCTGGAGGCAGGCCCATGCCGCCCAGCATGCCGCCCATCTTTTGTTTGCTCTCGTCGTCCACTTTCTTTGCGGCCTCATTGTACGCCGCAGCTACCATGTCCTGCAGCATCTCCACATCAGTAGCCGCTTCCGGATCGATCTTTACGGAAAGGACATTTTTATGCCCGTCCATTTTCACCGTCACCATGCCGCCCCCTGCTGAGGCTTCCACGCGGATCAACGCCACCTCTGCTTGCAAGCGATCCTGCATTTGCTGCGCTTGCTTCATCATGTTCTGCATGTTCCCGGGCATTTTCATTCCATCACTCCTTTAAATTCCGAACTGTGCGGACTTCGCCGCCAAACAATTCACGAAAGCGCTGCACTTCCGGATTCGCAAGCGCATCCCGCGTTACCTCATCTTCCGGCGTCTTGGCCTTCGCAATTTCCGGCGCGGCACTCACTTCTCCAAAAGCAATTTTAATCCGCGGTACCGCCAGCCCCGCGTATTGAATCGCTTTTTGCAAATCTTCCTGCCGCATCGAGAGCTTAAACTCTTTCGGCGTCAGAATTCGCAGTTCGCCATCTTGAAAAGAGAATTCTGAATGCTCCACGCCATCCGCCGTGAACGCCATGCCGGACTTAGTCAGAGCGGCGTGAATCACTTGACGCCAATCCATATCCGGGGAGGCTGTGCGGGGCGGGGAGGGCGCCTGAGTGTTAGCGGGCGCGGGCGGCGTAGCGGCCGCCTTTTTCATCCGGTCTAACTCAAATGGTGACGGTTTAGCAGGCACCTCAACCGGCGCTGGAGCAGAAACGCGCGGCGGCGGTGAATCCGGAAGCCGGGGTTCTGGCGCTGCTCCCAAGCCCGCAATCGCCTCCTCAATCCCAGTCAATCGTCCGGCTTGCACCATCTTCAGCAGCCCGATCTCCAGATGAAATCGCGGCTGCAAGGAAAACTGCAATTCACGAAACAAATCAAGTGAAAGCTGAAGGTACCGGGTTAGATCTTCTTCGGAAAACCCGCCGGCGATCTTCCGCATCTGAGCCCGTTCCGAAGGAGATGCCGCAATCAGCCGAGCATCGCTACCGGAAGCTCCCGCGATTTTGGCCACCAGCAGATTGCGCAAAAAACGGGACAGTTCCCGGCTAAAATGCTGTAAATTCTGCCCGTTCCGTTCCAGCTCATCTACCAGGGCCAACATCCGCCCACCTGCTTTCTCCTGCAAGCTCTCCGTCACTTGCTCCATCGCGGTTAAGGAGAACGCGCCCAGCAGCGCTCGCACTTCCGCCGTATCCAACGTGTTGCCGCAGCACGCAATCGCCTGGTCCAGGGCGCTCAAGGAATCGCGGACGCTGCCTTCACCGGCTTGTGCGATCACGGAAAGCACCTCGTCGTTTGCGGCAATCCCCTCTTCACCGCAGATCCAGCGCATCCGCACGATCAGATCTTCAAAATCGACCGATCGAAAGCTGAAGTGCTGGCACCGCGATGCAATCGTCGCGGGAATCTTGTGCGCTTCCGTAGTGCACAAGATAAACACCACCCAATCGGGCGGCTCTTCAATCGTTTTCAGAAGTGCATTGAAGGCTTCATTCGTAATCTGGTGCGCCTCATCCACGATGAAAATCTTGTACCGGTCACGTGCGGGCTGATAGCGCACATTTTCACGCAGCTCACGCATTTCGTTGATCCCGCGGTTCGAAGCGGCATCGATTTCGATCACGTCCACGGCACCGCCGCTCTGAATTTCCAAGCAACTGGCGCAAATACCGCAGGGGGTTTCTGTTGGACCCTGAATGCAGTTCAGACAGCGCGCCATAATGCGGGCAAGTGTCGTTTTACCCGTCCCGCGCTGCCCGGAAAAAATATAGCCGTGCGCGATGCGGTTCTGCAGAATCGCATTGCGAAGCGTAGTCTTGACGTGGTCCTGATTCACCACGTCCGCAAATGTCTGAGGCCGGTACTTCCTCGCGATTACCTGATACATGGGGAGAGGGAAATATGCCAAGCCCCGGGTAATCCGCGGCACACAGGCTGAATCACTACCGTTGCTTCCTTCCGGACCTGGCGGGGTTCGCGACCGCCTATTGCACGGAGCCCGGAACCTGACAAACTTCATCCTAGCAGATGCGACAATTACCCAACATGAAGCCTTTACTTACCGCATTCCTCTTTGCTTCTTCCCTCATCGCCGCGGATCGTTCAAGCGATATTCGAAAAGTTTTAAGTGATCAGCAAGCAGCTTGGAACCGCGCCGATATTGAAGGCTTCATGCAGGGTTACAACAGCTCTCCAGATACCACGTTCATCGGCAAAACAATGACAAAGGGCTTCGCAGGCGTGCTGGCGAACTATCGCAAAAACTACTCAACAGCGGAAAAAATGGGCAAACTCGACTTCACCGAGATCGAAGTCAAGCTGCTGGGCAGAAAATATGCCATGGTCACCGGCCGGTTCCACCTGGAACGCACGCAAGCGGGAGGCGGAGAATCGAAAGGAATATTCTCGCTCCTCTTCAAACGCGAAGCCACGGGCTGGAAAATCATCTTGGACCACACCTCGTAGTGCTGCCTTTTACTTTTCCTTCAAAGCCTGATCAATCGCCTTCTGCACCAGCGGCGCCATAATCGCGTACCCGGCATCGTTCGGATGCAGGCCGTCTCCGGTTAATTCCTGCTTCAGCATCTCCTTGTCATCGAGCATCGCGGAATAGTAATCCAGAAAAACGAACCCATTTTTCGACGCATAATCCTTCATCCAGCGGTTAATCTCAATGATCTTCTCCGGCGGACGGCGCGCGGTCTGCGGGCGAATATAATCGCAAACGGGCATAACGCTCGAAAGCACCACTTGAATTCCATTTGCCTTTGCCAGTTCCGCCATCGATTGCAGATTGTCTTCCGTTGCCTGTACTGTTATGGGGCCTGTATTTGCCGCCAGATCGTTGGTTCCCGCAAGAATCACCACAACTTTAGGCTTCAGCGCGATCACGTCAGGACGAAAACGGATCAACATCTGCGGCGTGGTTTGCCCGCTAATGCCCCGGTCATAGTACGGCTTCCCCGGAAAAAAGCGGCCCTCTTTTTTATTCCACGCGTCAGTGATGGAATCACCCATAAAAACGACGCGGTTTTCATCTTTCGCAAGGGCTGGCACCGTTGCGTTCTCATGTTCATAACGGCCCACATTTGGCCAGTCGAGCAAGGTCTTTTTGGCCTGATCGAAATCTTTCCGAAGCTTGGCCGTGTCGTCAACAGGCGCAGCAGCCTGCCCGTAAGCAGCAGCCAAGGCCAAAAGCCCGATTACAACCAGTTTTCCTTCCATTTACTTTCTCCTTTCCCAAATTCGCGCGCCAGTCGCCCCTCTCATGATCATGCGAACGGCAATTCCACCGGCAATGACTAGTCCCACTATGAAGAGCGCGATTACTACCCTCGAAATATCACTTTCTGAACCGGGTATATGCCGCGGTGCTGTCAGCCCTAAATCCTTCGCCGGCAGCAGTAGCGCTGCTAATGAAACCATTTTTTGCGTGTCCCTGGGCTTGAGTATATTAGACTGAAAAATTCCATGCCACCTACTTACCGCCACGCCATGTGTAACGAAGCGTTCGGCGAAACCCCCTTTTCCGAACAGTGCACCACTTTGCGCCAGGCTGGCTATCAGGGCATCGAACTCGCCCCTTTTACACTCGCGCCGGAACCGCTTCAGATCAGCGCGGCGCAACGCGCGGAGTATCGCCGCATCATGCAGGCGGAGGCGCTTCAGTTCGTCGGCCTTCACTGGCTCATGGTGAGCGGTGCCGGCTATCACCTGACTACGCCCGACCCTGCTTTGCGCGCCCAAAGCTGGCAATATATTCGCGAACTGATCAATCTTTCGGCTGACCTGGGCGAAAAGACGGTGCTGGTCTTCGGCTCTCCTAAGCAGCGATCCTCCACTGGCGGGCTCACGGCCAGCGCAGCCACACGGCACTTTGTCGAGGGATTCCGGGATGTGGCGGCTCAAGCCGGTGACAGGGGCGTCACGCTGCTGGTGGAAGCCCTTGGCAAATCGCAAACCGATGTAGTGAATACGTTATCCGAAGCCGCGGCCATTGTTGCCGAAATCGGGCATCCCGCCGTCCATACCATGTTCGATGTGCATAACACAGAAAGCGAGACTCACTCGCATGCAGAGCTGATCGACCGTTACCTGCCGATCATCCGCCATGTCCATGTCCAGGAAATGGATGGCCGCTATCCGGGCATGGGCTTTTATGACTTCCGCTCGCTACTGCAAAAATTAACCGAGTCGAATTACCAGGGCTGGGTCTCGCTGGAAGCTTTCGATTTCTCACCAGGCGCCCCGGAAATTGCGCGCCGCTCCCTTCAATACCTGAAAGAAAATGAGTAAATACGTCATCACCGGCGGTGCTGGTTTCATCGGATCCGCCCTAGTCCGCGGCCTGCTGCGCGAAGGCGCGGCCAAGGTCATCGTAATCGACAACCTTCTCAGCGGTCACGAATCAAATCTGACAGAAGTAATAGGGCCAGCGGTGGAATTGCACCGCGCCGATATCCGCAACTATGAAGAAATCGCCCCCCTCATGCGCGATGCCGATGTCGTGTTTCATGAGGCGGCCATCCCCTCGGTCCCTCGGTCTATCAAAGACCCTGTGCCCTCTCACGATGTCAATATCAACGGCACCTTTAATGTGTTGCGCGCTGCCAGTGAAGCCAAGGTGCGGCGAGTAGTCTATGCCGCGTCTTCTTCCGCTTACGGCGATACGTTAGTGCTTCCGAAAGTGGAAACCATGACACCGAAGCCGAAATCGCCCTACGCCCTTCAGAAGCTCACCGGCGAATATTATGCCCAGGTTTTCTCAGGCTGCTTCGGACTTGAAACTGTGAGCTTGCGCTACTTCAACGTCTATGGCCCCCGGCAGGACCCCGCCAGCATGTATTCCGGCGTGCTCTCACTGTTCATTAAGCACATCCTGAACGGCACCGCGCCCACCATTCACGGCGATGGCGAACAATCGAGAGACTTCACCTATGTGGACGACGTAGTTGCCTTAAATCTGAAAGCCGCCACTGCGAAAGGTGCCTCAGGCAATGTGTATAACGGTGGCAACGGCGACCGGATTACCCTCAACCAGGCATGGGCTCTGCTGCGCAGATTTGAAGGCAAGGCAATCGATCCGAACTATGGTCCATCCCGCGAGGGTGACGTGCGAGACTCCCAAGCGGACACGGCGTTAGCGTCAGCCGATCTGGGACACAAACCCCGCTACAGTTTTGAGCAGGGCTTGCGGCTCACACTCGAGTGGTACAAGAACAACCGCTAACTCGCGTCAGAAGTAAAGCTTCAATGCAACCTGAACAATCCGAGGATCGCGAGTTGCGGTAACGCGTCCAAACAGAGCGCTTCCGAGTGAGGTGTTCACGGAGTTGTAGTTCGTATGGTTAAAAACATTGAATGCTTCACCACGCAATTGAAGCTTTGTCTGCTCCGTTCCGGGAAAGCGGAAGTTCTTGAACAGCGATGTATCCCAACGCTGCAGACCTGGTCCGCGGATGGTGCCGCGGCCCGCATTGCCCGCTCGAATCTGCCCGAGTGGCACTTCGTTGAAGCAGGAAGTATCGAACCACTTCCCTAACTGCCTAGGTGCTCCCGCGCTGCTATTCGGGTTGCAAGCCTGATCGGGACGTGGTCCGGCGGCACTCGGTCCAAGAAAGCCAAATCCACCCGGATCGTTGCCGAGGGATGATGTAGCCGTTAAAGGCAAGCCAGATTGGAATGTCGCAATGCCGGAAACTTCCCAGCCTCCTAACACGTGGCCAAAAATTCCTTTCTGGTCTTTGAAGCCGGGTACATCAATCACGAAATTCGCGGTTGCGACGTGTGTGCGGTCAATCGCCAGACGCCCGCGTTCGCCTGCTACGTTATAGCTGTTCTGCGGTGCCTGACTGCGGTCGCTCTGTGTATCTCCCATTCCCTTCGACCAGGTATAAGCCAGACCAAACGCAGTATTGCCGCTAAATCTCTTTTCCACATTTACCTGGAGCGAACTGTAAGTCTCGTTGTAATTTGTTTCAAGTACATTAATCGCGCTGTAGCCCAGATACGGTCGTAGCGCGTTCAAACGGGGGGTGGTAGCGGCAGTTACATAGGTGTTGGCCGGAATCACACCGGAGCTGTAAGCCAATCCGAGTGGTACTTGGTTGATGTCGCGAATGCCCAGCAGATGTGTCCCTTTCTGCCCGTAATACCCCGCATCAAGCACCATCCCGCGGCCAAACTGCTTCTGCACATCGAAACTGAACTGTTGCGAATACGGCGTATTCAATTCATACGGCGTACCACGAAGCGCACGCGGCGAAGCACTGATGCTTGGGGTTCCCAATGCCGGATTGGCGAATTGCGTATTCGGAATGTTCACCGTATTGTTGAACGGCGGGTTTGTAAAGATATTCTGCTCGTAAATTCCGTATAGCGCCGTGTCATAGAAGATGCCGTAACCCGCACGGATGCTCATCTTGCCATCGCCGTAGGGATCCCACGCAATACCTATACGCGGTGCCAGATTATTCTTTCCGAAGTTCGATACCTTCGTTCCAAAGGGCGAAACATGCCCGAACGCCGTATTCTGGCTGTTCACAATCAACCCGTTGTACGGATCACCCGTATTTGGCACGATGTTTCCGGCGGCATCAATCCGGGGTGCCTTCGCAGGGTTATACAGCTTAGGGTCAAAATTAGTCAAAAATTTGTTGTCATCAAACGGGGCCAGAAACGCGGAGTAACGAAGTCCGTAGCTAACGGTCAAATTGGGACGCATACGATATTGATCCTGACCGTAGAACTCAAAAGAATTGGATTTGATTGACGGCGTCAGATCCAATTGGTTTTGCGTGAAACTCGATACTCGTCCAAGCAGGAAATTTGCAAACGCCTGGTCAAAAGCGGCAGTGCCAGCCGGGCGAACCGCAGTTCCCTCACCACTAAACGCGAAAGCGCCCTGGTTGCCGCCGCCGGCGTTTTCAGTCTTGTTGAAGTGGTAATAAGTGCCGCCGAACTTCATCGTGTGGCGCCCTTTTACCCAGGTGAGACTATCGAACACCTGATGGTTGTAGTTGAAGTCGTCATATGGTCCAAAGCCCGTAACTGCCGAGCCGCCAGTGAAGGATAGCGAAGGCACTCGCGCAATAGTGGATACATAGGGCAGGGTCACCTTGATATCAGGTGACAACGCAGAACTGATTGTTCCTGTCACTCGGCTGATAATCGCACCGTAGCTGTACGCGTACCCGCCCTCATTCACCACATTTGGGCTAAACGAAGAAGTTGCCCGAATCACCGCGCCTTTGCCCGGAGAATTTGAACTCGTTGTCGCAACTCCCGGAAGCGCAAGGCCGGTAAACAAGCCGCCAGGCTCAATGGTCGGAATGCTGTCCTGAATATAGCGGCCGGAGAGCACCAACTTCTGCCCGAAATTATGATCCACTTTTATCAATTCCTGGCGCGCATAGGCCAGGTTTCGTAGCGAAGTAAACAGTGTTCCTTCCCCAGCGGCAGACCCGAATGCCGCACCAGTAGGCACATTCGCAAAAAGGTCCTTGATATAGGCTTGGGCCACGGGATTGATGTTCGCGATCTGGGTCCCAGTTTGCAAACATTGCGTGCCGTCGGCGGAGAAAGAAACACACACCGGGGTCGCAAATTGGCCGTTCTTCTGAGCAGTTGTAGGCACTGTAGCGGTAGTGCTGCCGTAAGTGATCACACGCCGGAATTCCTGCGAGAAAAAGAAGAAAGTTTTATTCCTATCGCGGTTGTAAATCTTCGGAATCCATACCGGGCCACCCACGGTATAACCAAAGTTGTTGTAGCGCAGCGGTGGGACTCGCGCCTTACCCGTTACCGGGTCTTTATTAACGCCGTTTAGATTGTTGAAATAGTTATTAGCTGCTAGCTTGTCGTTGCGGAAAAATTCATAGGCGTCGCCATGGAAACCGCTGCCGCCTGTCTTGGTAACCACGTTGATCTGCCCACCCAACGCCCGGCCATATTCAGCATCATACTGGCCACGCAATACTTTGAATTCCGCAATCGCATCCACGCTCGGATAATTCAGCAGAGTCTGATTCGACCCGCGATCCACATTATCCGCGCCGTCCACCGTCCAGTTATTTGCTCCGGGCCGGGAACCGTTAATCGAAAAACCGACTGTGTTTGCACCTCCCAGCGGGTTGCTGGTCCCGATATACACCTGATCGCCTACGTTCGACACCACACCCGGCGAAAGCTGCAACAACTGCTCATAATTGCGAGTATTCAACGCCAACTCCCGCACCTGCGTTCCAGTAATCAGGCTCTGCGCTGCCGCCGTTTGCATCTCTACCTGCAACGGCGATTCTTCCACCTTCACTTCTTCCGTCACCGCGCCCACTTCCATCGCGAAGTTGATCGTCAGCTTATCGTTCACGTTCACTGGAACAGAGGTGCGCAGGGCGCGTTTAAAACCAGGTGCTTCCGCGCTCACCGTATAAGTAGCCACAGGAATCTGGGTAGCAGAATATTCGCCGTTGCTCCCCGAATTCAGCGTCTTTACCGTGACGTTCTGGTCGGTGTTCAAAACGGTAATCTTCGCGTTGGCGATGGCACCGCCAGAGCTATCCTGCACCGTGCCGGAAATGGAACCAGTCACGTCCTGGCAAAAAGCCGGAACCGCGCTAAACATCGCGCAAACCAATACTGCCGAAAAGAAATGCTTCATAGAACTCCCTGAGCGAGCGTGCTTTCAGAGTATCCAATGTGTCGGATTGAATTCAAGCGGTCAACCCGCTTCACTGGTGCTAAACTCTGAATCTCCGCATGGAACGCGCCAGCCGCATCATTGGTAATCTGCCCGTCGCGGAAGCGCCTATCACTCCCGAACAAGTCGTGCTCAGTGCCTGGCCGCGTGCTGTCGGAAAACGTCTTGCGCAAAACGCTCGTGCCGTCAGACTGGTGCGTACCCGCCTGGTAGTGGAAGTCGATGATCAGACCTGGCAGCGGAATCTTTTCACGCTCTCCCGCCATATTCTTTCGAACCTCGCGAAACACGTGGGGCCCAACATTGTTGACGATCTGGAATTCCGTGTCATTCCGCGCCGCCGTGAGCCGCAGCGAGCGCTGCACGCCATGCCTCTGCTGGATGAAGCCGACGGCATTCAAGATCCTGGTCTGCGGCGGCTTTATTTGTCTGCCCGGCGCCGCGAAACGGCATAATGAAACGAATCGATGAGCTTAACTGAAGAAGACGTACGCTACGTGGCCACTCTCGCCAACCTGAATCTGTCCGCCGATGAAATACCGCAATTGGTCCGCAACCTGGGCGATATTCTCGCTCACATGGACCACTTGGCCGAAATCGCAACGGACGGTGTGGAACCCATGGCTCAGGTGCTTTACGACGCGCCCGAAACTGCAACTCTTCGCGACGATGTTGTCCGCACCCCACTCGGTAGCGAAGCCGCCTTGCAAAACGCGCCGCTCTCCGCGCCCGGATACTTCAAAGTGCCGCTGGTCATTGAGCGCTAGCCATGCAATTTGAAGATTTCACGATCCCCGAAATTCAGGAAGGCCTCCGTGCCCGCAAATTTACCGCCGCTGAAATCATTCGCGACACGCTCGCGTTTGCCGAAAAACATAATCCCGCCACGAACGCTTATCTCCTATTAAGCCCGGAACGCGCCATGGCGCAGGCCGAAGCTGTGGACCGGAAGTTGGCCCAGGGCGAGGATCCCGGCCCTCTCGCCGGCGTTCCCGTGGCTGTGAAAGACGTAATCCTCACCAAGGGCTTGCGCACCACCTGCGGCTCAAAGCTGCTCGAAAATTTTATTCCCCCTTATGACGCAACGGCGGTAATCCGTCTGGAACAGGCAGGCGGCGTGATCATCGGCAAAACAAATTGCGATGAGTTTGCCATGGGTTCCTCGAATGAAAACAGCGCATTCGGCCCCGTGCGCAATCCCGTGGCTCTTGATCGTGTCCCCGGCGGTTCAAGCGGCGGTTCGGCGGCGGTAGTCGCGCAGGGAACCGCGGTAGTTTCCCTCGGGTCCGATACCGGCGGCTCCATCCGTCAGCCAGCTTCCTTCTGCGGCGTCGTCGGTGTCACTCCCACATACGGTCGCGTGTCTCGTTACGGGCTGGTTGCCTTTGCAAGCTCACTCGATCACATCGGTCCTTTCGCGCGCACCGTTCGCGACGCAGCCACACTGCTAGAAGTAATTTCCGGCGCCGACCCGCTAGATTCCACCTCCGCCGCAGCTCCCGTCCCTCACTATGCCGATTCGCTGGACCGCAACCTGAAAGGAGTCCGCCTGGGCATTCCCAAGGAATATTTCAAAGACGCAACGGGCGAAACTGCCGCGCTGGTCCTCCGTGCCATCGAAGTGCTTCGCGAAGAAGGTTGCGACGTGCGCGAGATCAGCCTGCCTTCCACCGATTACGCAATCGATTGTTACTACGTCTTGAGTACCGCCGAAGCCAGTTCCAATCTGGCCCGCTACGATGGCGTGCGTTACACCGTTCGCTCCGAACATTCAGATACGCTCAGTCAGATGTTTAGTAACACCCGTGGTGAAAGTTTCGGCGCGGAGGTAAAACGCCGCATCATGCTGGGCACTTATGTATTAAGCCACGGCTACTACGATGCCTATTACAAAAAGGCTCAACAGGTCCGGTCTTTGATCACTCAGGATTTTAAACGCGCTTTTGAAGAAGTAGATGCCATTGTCGCGCCCGTGTCGCCCTTCCCTGCTTTTAAGCTTGGCGAGAAGCTGGATGACCCGCTGCAAATGTATCTTTCGGATATCTATACGGTTACCGGAAGCCTGGCTGGTATCCCTTGCATGAGCCTGCCCTGCGGACGCACTACCGATAATTTGCCTGTCGGTCTGCAAATACTTTGTAACCATTTCGACGAAGCGCGCATGTTTCGTATCGCCGATGCCTTTGAAAGGGTAGTAAGGTAGAGAACGTCATGCCATTTACTCTTCCGTCTCTTCCTTACGCTCCAGACGCTCTTGAGCCCCATATTGATCGCACCACCATGGAGATTCATCATGGTAAACATCACGCCACTTATGTCACGAATCTGAACAAAGCTCTTGAATCGTCTCCGGCGCTGGCAGACCTTTCCATAGAAAAGCTGCTTGCTAACAATTGCGCCGCGGTTCCTGAAAATATCCGCACTGCCGTCCGTAATAATGGTGGCGGCCACATGAACCATTCCATGTTCTGGCAGATTATGACCCCGGGCGCCACTGGTAAACCGGAAGGTGGTGTTTCAGAGGCTATACTCGCCGCCTTTGGCAGCCTGGATCAATTCAAGGAAAAATTCAATGCCGCTGGTGCATCACGCTTCGGTTCCGGTTGGGCTTGGCTTATCAAAGATGGCACCAAGGTGGATGTCATCTCCACTCCGAATCAGGACAATCCGCTGATGGATGGCAAGCAGCCCATCATGGGGCTTGATGTTTGGGAACATGCTTACTACCTGAAGTACCAGAATCGCCGTCCGGAATATATGGCCGCCTGGTGGAATGTTGTGAATTGGAAAGAAGTGGAAGCGCGTTTCCAAGCGGCTTAATCGGGTTAACGCGGGGTGGACCTCTATCGGTTTGACGAAGACTATCTCAACCGTTTGAGGTCCTCTGACCCGGAGACCGAGCAGCACTTTAGTAACTATTTCGGGCGGATGCTTACGCTGAAATTGCGCAATCGCCTGCGCAGATCAGAATCTAGTGAAGATTTAAAGCAGGAAACTTTGCTGCGCGTCCTGAAAACCATACGCTCAGCCGCTACCGTCCGTGAAGCAGAAAAACTGGGCGCATACGTCAATACCACCTGTAATTTCGTTCTTCTTGAGCATTTCCGTGCCGGTAAGCGAGAAAGCCCGCTGGAAGAAGACAAGCACGATCCCGCCGATGCAAATGTCAATCTCGAAAACGCCGCAGCTGCTTCACAAGTGCGGGAAAGAGTGCGCGCCGCACTCGAAAAGCTTGAGCCGAAAGATCGCAAACTCCTAAGCGCCCTATTTATTGAAGAGCGCGACAAAGACGAAATCTGCCTCAAATTTGGAGTGGACCGCGATTATTTGCGCGTTCTGCTTTATCGGGCCAAAGCTCAATTCCGAGCAGTGTGGCCAGCTAACTAAGCTTCACGCGCTCGCCACCATTCGCTCCACCAGGCGGGGACGTGCTACGCGACGCGATAACATCGCACGCAGTTTCGATGTTGGATGATCCATTTCGTAAGCACGAACTGCTACCGCAAGCACGCTAGCCGGAATGCCCAGGGTGCCCAGTGAGAGGTCCGCCTCATCGACCGGTAATTCATAGACACGCCCAATTTCTTTCCACTCGTTCTTCTGTTTTCGAATCACCTGACAGGTCTTTCGTCCAATTACGCGTATGCCCAGTCCGTTCTTGATGGTGTAATCTTCCGTCATTTCCATAAGCTTTGACCTACTACAACTAGACGATACTTATGGTCCATCCGGTCGGAATTTAACTTGATTTAACAAACTCCTCACCGGGAAGCAAATTCTTCAGCTCTCGATTCAGCCCTTGCTAACACGTAAGGGCCTTCTGGAATCACGGCGATACGGGCTCCTCGCGGTAGATCCGCCATAAGTGCTGTTACAGCCTCATGAACGGTGTCGAATGATGGTCCCCATAAAGAGGTTCTATCTGCTTTTAGTACCCCAGGTACGTAAAACAGTAACTCACAGTTTTGTTGTACCAGCGCTAACTTCTCTAATTGCCACTGGTCCACTTCCACGGGCGCGGAATCCAGCTTGCGTAAAAACTCCGTGCTTGACGAGTTCTCGGTCAGCATGCGGTGAAATTCATGCGCGCCGGTCCCTTCGCCGCACTCCGCAATCAGCAGAATCCGCCCGCCCGGTTTCACAATGTGCGAAGCCGCCGTCACGCCTTTCACCGCCTGGTAGAAAGTCATGTCCAGCGGATACCCCGCAGCCGTCGTAATCACCGCGTCGGCAGGTTCATCCAGCGTTTCCAGCATGATCCGGGAAACGTATTCGACGCCTTGGGCATGCGCCGCTTCAGGCAGTCCCGCAAAAATCGCTGCGACAGGACGCCGCCCGTAATCCGCCACGCCGCGGCTGAGTGCTGCATCTACCAGAAAATGGTGTCCCGCCATCCGCGCAATCTCGAGCAGCTCCTGGTGCAACGGATTGCCTTCGATGGACCCTTCACGGGAACGGGCGTCGCGCATGAACCGCGGGCTGTGCAGCACTTTAATGGTCTCTTGCGCGGCAAGGCCGGGAGCAATCAGCTTCCTTCCCCCGGAATAACCCAGCATCAGGTGCGGCTCAATAAAGCCAAGTGTGATGTGAAGGTCCGCTTCCATAAACCGCCGGTCGATATGGACCGGTGTACCGGAGCGCGTGGTCCCCAGATGTAAATGTTCACTCAGCTCTCTGGCATCGTGATTCACCACCCGGTAGAGGCTGGCGATTTCCACTCCCACAATTTCCTCAATTTCATGCCTGGGCGCGGCGCGGTGCAGCCCGGTCGCAATCAGAATCGTTACGGCATCCCGTCCAATGCCCGCCCGCTCTAAGCGCGCCAGCAGTGGTGGCAGTACCAGTCGGTTAGGCGCGGGACGGGTAATATCGCAAACGGAAATAGCCGCTGTGCGTTTTCCGCGCGCTAGTTCCATCAGCGGCAAACATCCTACCGGATGATCTAACGCATGCTCAACAGCCCCTAGTGCATCGTCCAGCGGGTGGGCCGAATGTGCTTCTAAAACACGGTACTCAAAACCCTCCGGCAGCTCCAGACTAAGACCGCTCTTTCCGAATGCCATGTCCACATGCATATTTAGAAACTTATCAAATCCCGCAAAGCGCCCGGCTCATCAAAGCGAAAGTTGGTGTAAGCTGATATCCGCCGGAGACACTCGTGATACCAAATCCCCCTATCATCATGACCGTTGACGACGAATCGAGCGTCCGCCGCGTGATCCGGACCGTACTCGAACGGGAGGGCTACGTTGTACGCGAGGCAGCTTCCGGGCCGGAAGCTCTCGATATGATGGAGCGGGAGCCGGAAATCGCCATGGTGCTATCTGATTTGCGGATGCCCGGCATGGATGGTAATGCCCTGGCTCACCGTCTGTTCGCTATGCGTCCCAATGTTCGTCTTATGTTTCTCTCCGCTTTCGATACTGACCTGGAAGATTGTTTTCGCCATTGCCCCACCCTGCCCAAGCCTTTCAATGGAAAGGATCTGGTTTCCCGGGTGCGGGTTCAACTTGCCCGAACAGCGGAAGCGTAAACCCTGCTATAATCGCCTCTTAACAGGAAATAAATGCCGAAACGTACCTTTCAACCGAATAACCGTCGCCGCGCGAAGACGCATGGTTTTCGTACCCGTATGAAAACTTCTGATGGCCGTGCCGTGCTGGCCCGCCGCCGCGCTCGTGGACGTCACAAGCTTACCGTCAGCGACGAGTAGCATCATCGCCGCAGACCAGACTTTAGCCAATCCTATTCAAGAAGGTGCCTACCGTTTTCCCAAACACAATAGGCTTCTTCGATCAAAAGACTTTCGATTTGTTTATGACAACGGCAAGCGCATGGCGACCCCGCTTTTTGCGGGTTTTTTCCTGTGCCGGAAAGATTCAGAAGGTCCGCGTATTGGTTTTACCGTTCCGCGCGCTTTGGGCAACGCCGTCATTCGCAACCGCCTTCGAAGGCGCTTCCGGGAAGCGGTTCGTTTGCGATTGGGCCAATTGCGGTCGGATCAATTAAATCCCCCGTGGTCTGTTGTCATCAATCCTCGCCGAGCCGCTATCGAATGTCCGTTTCTCGAACTCGAACGGGAAATATTACGTCTCTTTCAATGGTGCTCCAAACAGGATTGCGTACAAACCTGATTGCTTTGCTGCGCCTTTATAAATCTTCAGTGTCTCCCTTTCTGCCTTCTGCCTGCCGTTTTCATCCTTCCTGCTCTGTTTATATGCTGGAATCCGTTCAGCGTTTCGGTTCCTTACGTGGCATTTGGCTCGGCATAAAGCGCCTGGGCCGCTGCCATCCTTTTTCCGCCGGGGGAGTGGACCCCGTTCCCCATGAATAACGAAAAACAAGAATTTCCTATGCAGGCCAGAATGCTGATTGCATTCGTCCTGGTCTTTGGCGTCATTTTCGCCACGCCGTATCTTACTAAAATGTTCGCCCCACCAGCTCCGCCGAAACAAGCCGTTACGGAGTTTCAGAAAAAGCCTGAGGCTGCCACCAGCGCCGCCGCCCCTGCCGCGCCCGCTCCGGCGGCGCCTGGTTTGACGGTCGCGCCGGCACCAGCGGGCACCATCGCCGGAACGCGTGAAGAATCGACTGTCATCGATACCGACCTCTACCACGTGATTTTTTCGAATCGCGGAGGTGTCGTCCGCAGTTGGAGCCTGAAAAAGTACAAAGATGCCAATGGCAAACCGCTTGAACTAATTAATGCCAGTGCAATCCCCAAAACCGGCTACCCGTTCGCATTCACCTTCCGCGATAAAAAGCCCACTGCCGATTTGAACCAAGCCCTGTTCCTCGCAAAAGAGAATGCCGATGGCCGGTCCGTCTCGTTTGAATATTCAGACGGCCACACCTTCGCCCGAAAGGTTTTCGAATTTCAGAAGGAAAGTTACGTTTCCACAGTATCCGCTGAGGTGACTCAAGATAGCGCGCCTCTCTTGAATCTGCTGCAGTGGCGAGGCGGTTTTGGCGATTTCGCTGCCCTGAATGCCAGTTCGCAGCAATCTGAAATCCGCTACGATACCTCTGAAACCAAGGTTCTCCGCGATGTCGCGAAAGCCGCTAAAGAAGGCCCCAAGAATACAGATGGAACTTTCTCTTTCGCCGGTCTGGAAGATCAATACTTCACTGCTGTTTTCCTCCCTACCGGTAACGGAGTCACCGAAACCACAATCTTCAGCGACACCGTCGCCAGCCCATTCGAAAAGGAAGAGACCGCCTACGTAGGGGCCGCCGTCGGTGGCACCGGACATTCTTCCTTCTCTCTCTTTGTCGGCCCGAAAGATGTCGGTACTCTCCGCAAGGTCAACCCTAAACTCGAACAGATCGTTGATTTCGGTTGGTTCGCCATCATCGCGAAGCCACTCTTTCTCATCCTGCATTTCCTGAACGATCAGTACGTGCACAACTACGGTTGGTCCATCGTTCTGATCACGCTCATCATCAACGTGCTTCTTTTCCCGCTGAAGCTAACGAACATGAAGTCCATGAAGAAGATGCAGCGCCTGCAACCCCAGATCGCAGTCATTAACGCCAAGTACAAAGACATTCCCATGCGTGATCCGCGCCAGCAGCAGAAGAATCAGGAGACCATGGATCTCTACAAAGCGAATGGCGCGAACCCCGTGGGCGGCTGCCTTCCTTTGGTGATTCAGATGCCGTTCCTGTTCGCGTTTTACAAAGTTCTATCTGTCTCCATCGAAATGCGTAGCGCCAGTTGGTTCTGGGTGCACGATCTGTCGCAGCCCGAACAGATTGCTATTCGTGTCCTCCCGCTGCTGCTCATCATCACCGGTTTCATCATGCAGAAGATGACTCCCGTTGCCGGTGGAGATCCCGCGCAGCAGAAAATGATGCAGTTCATGCCGCTTATGATGGGCTTCTTCTTCTGGAAAGCTTCTAGCGGCCTGGTGTTATACTGGCTCACTGGCAATCTGGTGGGCATCTTGCAACAGTGGTTCTTTAACAAAACCATGACTCCCGCGGAAGCGGTCCCAGCGCCAAGACTAACCGGAACGCGTAAAAAGTGACTGATTCGCCACTACCGCAAACTAAGAAATACACCGTTGAGGACCTCGGTCCGAAGATCGAAATTTTCCTTAAGCCTCTGATTGAACAAGGCGGCTTTGCGCTCACCTTCGATATTGCTCCGGGCGATTCTTCGAATCCGGAAATTGAAAATCCCGAAGTGGTGGTCAAGTTTTCAGGCGGTGATGTTGACCTGCTTCTGATGAACCGCGCTGAACTTCTGCTGGCGCTCGAACACGTCACCATGGAAGCGCTTCGCATGCCGTCTGAAGACCATTCGCGTCTCTCCTTCGACGCGAATGATTTCCGCATGCTCCGCATCGCCGAACTGAGGATGAGCGCGAGCGCGGCCGCCGAAAAGGTGAAACATACGGGTGAGCCGTTCCGCTTCAACCCCATGAACAGCCGTGAGCGGCGCGCCCTTCATATCGCGCTGCGGAACGAACTCGAACTGCGCAGTGAAAGCGCCGGCATGGGTGCTTACCGTCACGTGATCGTTTATCCCGCTGACATGGCGAGTCTGCCCGAACCGCCTCCCCCGCCACGGCCGGACCGCCGCGACCGCCCGAATGAATCTCCACGAAACGATCGTCGCCCTTTCGACTCCTCCCGGCAGGGCCGGCCTGGGCGTCGTCCGAATCACCGGTAAGCACTCGCAGGCAGTTGCCGCGGCCCTGGTGCCCGGAATTGAACTCCGTCCTTGGCGCGTCGCACGCGGCACGCTCATCTCTGGCGCGGACCATGTCTTAGTCACTCTTTTTGCCGCCCCCCACTCCTACACAGCGGAAGATCTGGTCGAAATCTCCTGCCACGGTTCCCCTGTCGTACTGCGCTTCTGTCTCGAGCAAGCCGTCCAGGCAGGTGCCCGCCTTGCCGAACCCGGCGAGTTTACACTGCGCGCCTATATCAACGGCCGCATCGATCTCCCGCAAGCCGAAGCCGTTCGCGACCTGATTGACTCGACAACTCTCTATCAAGCCAAGATAGCCGCCCAGCAGGTTGAGGGGTCCATCTCACGCCGCGTCAACCCGCTCAAGCACCAACTGGTCGAACTCATAGCGCTCCTTGAAGCAGGAATCGATTTCGCCGAAGACGATATCTCCATCCCGCAAAACGACGAGCTTTACCGCCGCCTGATTCCGCTCACAGCCGGTCTTCGCAAACTGGCGGAAAGCTTCCAGTACGGCAATCTGGTGCGGGAAGGGTTGCAACTCGCCATTGTAGGCCGCCCAAACGTGGGCAAGAGCAGCCTGTTCAACCGTTTGCTGGAACAAGACCGCGCCATCGTTGCTGATATTCCCGGCACCACGCGTGACGCCATCAGTGAAACAGCCGCAATCGAAGGCATCCCGGTGAAGCTGGTGGATACAGCGGGCATCCGTGAAAGTACAGATCAAGTGGAATGCTTAGGCATTGGCCGCAGCTATCAGGCAATGGCTGATGCGGACGTCACCGTAGTCGTAATTGACGGCTCCGTGCCGCTCACAGAAGACGATCAGCGCATTATCAGCCGTGTGTCCGGACGAATGGTTCTGGCCGCGAACAAATGCGATCTGGGCTCCGCCGCTCCCGGCCTCCCGGTGAGCGCACTAACGGGGCAGGGGATTGCAAATTTGCGCAGGGCTATTCTTCCAGAGGCACAGGCCGCTAATGAGGAAGGGTTCATCACTAGCGTTCGGCATGAGCGACTTCTACAAGAATCGCTCGAATCCTTGGACCGCGCCGCCGCCGCAATCGAAAACAACATTCCTCACGAGATGCTGCTGCTCGATCTCTACAGTGCTCTTTCGCCGGTAGATGCCATCACCGGCGCAACCACTGCCGACGACATTCTGAACCAGATCTTCAGCACCTTCTGTATCGGAAAATAGCAGCCGCTGTTAACAGGATCAGCATGTCGGTCGCTTCTTGATACAGCAAAAGTGACGCGTGGCAAGGCCACCGCAAACAGAGCTGGCTACGCAAAGTGCTCCACAGTTTCAGCCCCTTTGCACGATAGACGAGTGTAGCGCTGTCCGCCCTTCGCATCATTCCATATTCCCAACCGGGATGTCCGGAGCGAATGCCAGGAAATCCGAACGCAATACTGCGAGCGTTGTTTTAGGATGCCGTGCGTAATACCTCAGTAGCTTGGAAGGGCCGCCATTTCGCAGGAATCGGGCGCGGTAAACCGGCTCGGCTCAAGGTGAGCGTGCGGAAAACGCGTGCGTGTTTCTGAACGCAATGTCGGTGGCGGGAAGCCACAACTCTCGAAGCGCGGCCTTAGCGTCTTCCGACAATCGGCTGGTGTTTTTGCCAGCATGCAGAAGCAATGCCGCCGCCGCATATCCTAATCCAGGCGCCAAAGCACAAAGACATAGCAAAAGCAGCAATCACCCTGTGAACAATGCCCAGAATCCGCATGTCGAAGTGCCCGGGCCGCAGCACCACCCGTCAGATCACCTTGGCAAATCAGCGCAAACCAGAGTTCAGCAGTAGGAATCTGTGAATCGCAAAAAGCTTTTCTTTCACTCGATAGTCAGTGACGAAAAAGTTATGCTGATTGCGTTCGAACTCGGGTGCAACCCAAACTCCCATCCTGCCGAGCAAGGCTGTGGGCAAAAGACGCCACATCTGGCCCAGCAGGGTGCTGCTACTTTTCTTTCGAAGCGCGATACCCACCCTTCATCGCATCTGCCTCAGACATGTAGGCGCCCTGCTTAGTCCGCCCGTACCAGCGGTCGCCTTCTTTGTGAAACACCTTAGTTTCTTTGTTCACCCAAACCATGCCCGCAGAAGGCGGTGCTTGATAAGGAACAGTCGGACCGTTCGCCTGAGGTAAGCTGGTGACCGGAGTGCGCGGTGCTGCCTGCGCCGGAGCCATGGGAGCGGAAGGTGTCATCTTCGGCCCATTGGACGTCGGCATGGTGGCTTGAGACGCCGGTGCCGAAGTCATCATTCCTCCTCGAACCGTTACCAGCGGGGTAATCTGCTCCATCTGTTTTGCACTCAGCCCAAGCTTCTTCAGATCCCCCACGGAGCTATAAGGGCGCCCCGCGATAATTTTTTTCGAAGTAGCCACGCCAATCCCCTGAAGAGCATCGAGTTGCGCTGCGGTTGCCGAATTTAAATCAACAAGTCCCCCACTCGGAGCAGCCGGCATGGTCTTCCTGGCCATAGCTGGCGCTGTACCTGCTGCGCCCGCCTGAGCCGCCATCCCGCTCCCGCCGCGCACCGTCACCATAGGCGCAATCATTTCCATTTGCTTCCCGCTGATCCCGGCCTTTTGCAAATCCGACACCGAGGAATAAGGCCGCCCGGCAATAATTTTCTTCGCGGTAGCCGCCCCAATTCCCGGAACGCTATCCAGCTCCTCAGCCGACGCGGAATTTAAGTCAACTGGCGCACTTGGCGCGCTTTTCTTAGTCCCCTCGCCTTTTTTGTCCTTTGCCGCACTCGCGGCAACCGGTGTAAACGCCAATACCAATCCAACCACCACGCCCATGAATCGCATTCGTGAACATCCTCCAGCAGTTACTTTATCGCTATTCTTCACCGGAATTTGATCTCAGCAATCACTAGATCCGGCATCGTTTGATTCCAATTTTCCGGCACGGTATCGAAATTTAACCGGAACGCCTTTGTCGCCCCTGGCTCAAGGGTGCCAGTCCGCGCACCCACCACGGTCACTCGCTCCCGCTGAATCACCTGCAAATTCGGCTCATGAAACAGGCACGTTACTTGCACCTGCTTAATTGCCCGCGCACCCTTGTTGGTGATCTTCCCCGTAATCTCCAATAGGCTCACCTTCGCCATACTGTCGGCCGCCTGCATGTTCACGTCGCTTAGGGCCAAATTGCTCAAGTAAGCTTTCGCCTCTGGCGTCAGCACCGGAGCTGCGGGGGGCGCTGGCTTCGGCCCGAATACCAGGAATCCCAGCACTCCCAACACCACCAGCATCCCAACGGCGATCGGGATCTTGCTACCGCCCACCGACCGTCATCTCCCCAATCAAAATTGTCGGGCTCGCAACCGACCCGCGAAACTCCAGATCGCTCCCGACTTCTATAGACATCAGGATCTGCTGCAACGTGCCCGCAACCGTCACCTCGGAAACCGCAAACGCCAGTTCACCATCGCGGATCCACAGCCCGGCCGCGCCCTGCGAATAATCCCCGGTCGCAATATTCACGCCCGAACCGATCAACTCCGTCACATAGAAACCATTCTTAACGGATCCGATTAATTCCTCTGGGCTCCGTGTCCCGGCTTCCAAATAGAAATTCCCATGGCCCACGCCAGCGTTCCCGGTAATTCCGCGTGACGCGCTCCCGGTCGATTTCATCCCCAGCTTCCGCGCCGAGTAACTGTTCAGCAGGAAGCTCTTCAGTACGCCGCGCTCAATCACCGCCGTGCGCCGGGTCGGAATACCCTCATCGTCGAAGGGAGACGTGCCGAACAATCCAGGCATCGTGCCGTCGTCAATTACAGTCACATTCTCTGATGCCACACGCTCGCCCAGCTTCGTTGCCAAAAACGAGGACTGCCGATAAACCGAGCGCCCCTCGACAGCCTCAAAAATACTCCCCAAAACCATGCGCGCGGTGCGAGGTTCAAAAATCACCGGCACTCGCTGTGTTTCCACTTTCACGGAACCTAAACGCCGCAAAGTCCTTTCCGCTGCCCGCCGACCAATGCTCTCAGGCTCCTCTAGCTGCGCGAAGGCGCGAGAACTATGGAACCAGTAATCGCGTTCCATCTTGTCCCCCACCTTCGCCACCGGCACTACGCTCATCGAACAACTGCTTGACCGGTATTCGCCCGCAAACCCACGCGAATTTGCGAACACCCTATGCCCCAAGCGGGAATCGAACCCCGCGCCTTCCGAATTCGTAATCCGCGGATCGAACTCCATTGCCGCCAGTTCCGCCCGCTTTGCCATCGCGATGCGTTGCGCCGTCTCAATCGTCTCCACATCCGGCGAATAGAGTTTAAGATCCCCCGATATCGAGCCGAACTCGCTTTCTTCCGCCAATCCAGCAAACGGATCTTCCGATGTAATTTGCGCCAGTTCCATCGCCGCCGCAACCATCTGCACAATTCCTTCTTTCGTCAAGTCCGACGTGTACGAAGCCCCCGTGTGTTTTCCCTGCAACACACGGACCCCGGCTCCACGGCTTCCGGCTTCTTTCAAGGTCTCCAGTTCGCCCAAACGCACCTGTGCCGAAAACTCTTCGCCCTCGGAAATAGTGCACTCGGCATCGGTCGCACCGGCCGCTAACGCCTGCCGGATCACATCCCGCGCCAGATCGATCAAGCTGCGGCTCCGGTGCCGCCTACCGTCATGCGGTCAATCCGAACCGTCGGAATTCCCACGCCGACCGGCACGCTTTGCCCCTCTTTCCCGCAAACGCCTACGCCCTCATCCAGCTTCAAGTCGTTCCCCACCATACTCACAAACTTCATGGCTTCAGGCCCGTTCCCGATCAACGTCGCATTCTTCACCGGTCGCGTCAGCTTACCGTTCTCAATCAGGTAGCTTTCCGAAGCCGAGAACACGAAGTTGCCGCTCGTGATGTCCACCTGCCCGCCCCCGAAATTCGCGCAATACAACCCCTTCGATACGCTGCGGATAATCTCTTCCGGGTCGCTCTCCCCGGCCATCATGAACGTGTTCGTCATGCGCGGCATCGGGATGTGCTCATAACTTTCGCGCCGTCCATTCCCTGTTGCGGCATTGCCCGTCACGCGACTCGAAAGCTGATCCTGCAAATACCCGCGCAGGATGCCGTTTTCAATCAGCACATTCCTTTGCGTCTGGTTTCCTTCATCGTCTACGTTCAAAGACCCGCGCCGATTTGCAATCGTGCCATCGTCCACCACAGTACACAGCGGGCTCGCCACCTGCTGCCCGATCCTGCCGCTAAACGCCGACGTCCCTTTGCGATTAAAATCCGCCTCCAGCCCATGCCCCACGGCTTCATGAAGCAGCACCCCCGGCCAGCCCGGGCCCAGCACCACGACAGATTCGCCAGCGGGAGCATCCACGGCACCAAGCTGCACAATCGCCATCCGCGCAGCCTCATTCGCGAAATGTTCCGGCGTCTTCTCGTGCAGGAAGAAATCGAGATCCACTCGCCCGCCGCCGCCCGAATGTCCGTTCTGCGGTGCGCCGCCGTTTTCCCGCGCCAGCGCACTCACGCTCAAGCGCGCCATCGGCTGGCGGTCAAAATTCAAAATTCCATCGCTGTTCGCCACCAGCACATGCCGCAAACTGTCGGCATAAGTCGCGTTTACCTGAAAAATTCGCGAATCATACGCGCGCGCCGCCTTTTCAGCCCGCTTCACCAGATCCACGCGTTCCACAAAGCCCATCTCATTCGGCGCGGTTAGCACCGGATACAGGTTCCGCTTCTGCCCTTCATGCAATGGCTGCTTATCCACCTTCGCCGGCCCTGACGCAATAAACGCCGCCACCTTTGCCGCCTTGCGAATTTTTTCGGGGCTCAAGTCATCGCTATACGCGTACCCCGTCCGTTCCCCCGAAATTACCCGCACGCCTACCCCTAGCGACACCCCCTGCGTCGCCGTTTTCACGATCGATTCATCGATCGCAATCATACTCGTAGCCAAGTATTCAAAGTAAATATCCGCGTAATCTCCGCCCTGCGACAAAGCCAGCGACAGATATTGTTCCAGGTCTCCCTGCGAGAGCCCGAATTTAGCCGCAAAAAACGAATCTGAAAAGGTCATTCCACCTTCAAGGTTAACAAACGCCTGTCCCGCTCCCCCTTACCATCCTTCGGCGGGTTGACTGATTTTAATTAGCGCTTCACCCCATATTAAGAATGAAAAACGTATTCTTAGGTGAAGGCGAAACGAAAGCGCCTCAACAAGGAGATTCACAAAATGAAAAACGTCATGTCAGCCGCTCTCGGCCTCTCGCTCGTTCTCGGTTCCGCGTTCGCCGCCCAGGATCCTGCCCCGGCCAAGACGGAGACCCATTCATCCACCATGGAATCCACCAAAACGGTCGAAACCGGCAAGGTGAAAAAGAATCACCCGAAGAAGGTGAAGTCAGAGTCGAAGACCTCGACCAGCAACAGCAGCACCAGCACCACCACTCCTCCTCCGCCCACGAAGTAGTTTGTAGCGGGTTTGTTTCATTCTGGGAGCACGCACCCTTCACCGGGTTGCGTGCTCTTTTTTTTACCATCAGGTATACCCGAAGAACGTTTGAGCTCGACCAGTTTTAGTCCTACCTCAAATAAGCATCCTCCCCCCTGACCCAATCCTCCCGCCGCGGCGAAAACACGTCCGTCACCTCCGTATCCTCTTCTGCCACTACACTGTGAGGCAAATGGGGCGGTATCACCAGACTCTCTCCAGCTCTCAGCACCACCACCTCGCCTTCCCCCAATTCAAATCGCAACACGCCCCGAAACATCGTTGATATCTGCTCGTTCACGTGACTATGCCGCCCCACTACTGCGCCCTTTCGCAATATGAGGCGCGCCACCGTCATCGTCTCGGTATGCAGCACCTGCCTGCTAGCCAAGTCCGTTAACCGCTCTACCACTACCTCGTCCCAACGGATATGTTTCATTTTGCTGGTATCCTAACATGAGAAAAATGAAAGGTATCGTCCTTGCGGGGGGCACTGGCAGCCGCCTCTTCCCGCTCACCAAAATTACCAACAAACACCTTCTGCCCATTTACGATCGGCCAATGATCTATTACCCCATCCAGACCCTTGTGGATGCCGGTATTGAAGACATCATGATCGTCACCGGCGGTAAGAATTCCGGCGATTTTCTCCGCCTCCTCGTCAATGGCAAGCACTTTGGCCTCAAACACATTAACTACACCTACCAGGAAGGGGAAGGCGGAATTGCCGACGCGCTCGGTCTTTGCGAACACTTCGCCGACGGCCAGAAAATTTGCGTAGTGCTGGGCGATAACATCATCGAAGGCGATATCCGCAAAGCAGCCGACGAGTTTCGCGCCCAGAAATCCGGTGCCAAGATCCTTCTGAAAGAGGTGGAAGACGCCGAACGCTTCGGAGTCGCCGAACTTTCCGGTTCCAAAATCATCGGCATTGAAGAGAAGCCGCGCGAACCGAAATCGAACCTCGCGGTCACCGGTATCTATATGTACGATGCGACGGTGTTCGACAAGATCCGTACGCTTGTCCCCTCCCGCCGGGGCGAACTGGAAATCACTGACGTTAACAATGCCTATATCAAAGAAGGTACTCTGACTTTTTCCAACCTCGAAGGCTGGTGGACCGACGCCGGAACTTTCGAAAGCCTCCTTCGCGCAGCCAACCTGGTCGCTCACTCCCGCACTGAAAAATTCGGTCTCCTTGAGCAGGCGGTCTAGTGCTCGCGGTCGAAGGCATCCCCGGTCTCAAGCTCCCCTCGAACGAAAAAGGCCTTGGCGACATCATCCTCGCCCCGGATAGCCCCAAGCTTATTGACGGCATCAAAATCGCCCCACAAAAGCTTTGGCCCGATGACCGCGGCTACTTCATGGAAATTCAGCGCCTGCGCCAGGGTCTCGCGGCCGATTTTCCGCTCGATACCTCTCAGATCAGTTGCGCGCTCAACTACCCCGGCACCATCAAAGCCTTTCACCTGCACTTCGAGCAGACCGATTGCTGGACGCCCGTCATGGGCATGATGCAGGTCGTGCTGCTCGATCTGCGCGAAGGCTCACCTACCTGGGGCAAACGCAATACTATTTACGTCGGCAGCCTGCGCCCCTGGCAAATCCTTATTCCGCCGCGCGTCGCGCACGGATACAAAGTAGTCGGCATGGAGCCCTCTATGCTCGTCTACATGACGGACCGCTATTACAACCCAGCTGACGAAGGCCGCATCGTCTACAACCACCCCGGTCTGAATTACGATTGGGAAACGCAGTACAAGTAAGCTTATTCTTCTTATGAAACTCCTTGTTACCGGCGGTGCCGGATTTATCGGCAGTGCCTTCGTCCGCCTGGCTATCTCGGAACATATCTCGATAGTCAACCTGGACAAGCTGACTTACGCCGGCAACCCCGAAAACCTAGCTTCCCTTGGCAGTTCGCCCCTGTATGAGTTTGTCAAAGGCGATATCTGCGATGGCCCGTTAGTCACAAGCCTGCTCGAACGCTACCTTCCCGACGGCGTTGTCCACTTTGCCGCCGAGTCGCATGTAGACCGCTCCATCCTCTCCCCCGGCGATTTCTTCGAGACCAACCTACGCGGCACTTTCACTCTCCTCGAAGCCGCCCGCGCCCACAAACTCGCCCGCTTCGTTCATGTCTCGACCGACGAAGTATACGGCTCTCTCGAAGCGCCGCTCGAAGCCGATGAGGAGTACCCGCTTGTCACCAATAGTCCTTACAGCGCCTCCAAAGCAGGCAGTGACTTACTGGCCCGGTCTTACTTCAAGACTTACAAGCTTCCCGTACTCATCACGCGTGCTTCCAATAACTACGGGCCTTATCACTTCCCGGAAAAACTGATCCCGCTCATGATCATGAATGCCCTTGAAGATCGCGCGCTCCCGGTTTACGGCGATGGCCAGCAAATTCGCGATTGGCTCTATGTCGAAGATCACGTCCAGGGTATTCTGTCTGTCTTTCGTAACGGCAAAGAAGGTGAAATCTATAACATCGGCGGCAACCGGTCCCTTCCCAACTTAGATGTCGTTCACAAAATTCTCGAACTTACGGGCAAACCCGAATCGCTCATTCAGTATGTTGCCGACCGCCCTGGGCATGACCGCCGCTACGCTCTCAACAGCGGCAAACTAACTCAGGCAACCGGATGGCAGCCGCGCATGAATTTTGAAGAAGGTCTTGCGAAGACGGTCGATTGGTACCGTGCCAACAGCACCTGGGTCAACAATGTCCGCTCCGGTGCTTACCGCGATTACTACGCCCAGAATTACGCAAACAGGTAAGCCATGCGCGTCGCACTGGATGCGGAACCACTTACTCTCTCGTCTGGCGGATTGAAACGGTATGTCGAAGAACTGACCACTGCACTCCGTGCTGCCTATCCGGAAAACGAATACATCTATCTTCCGCAACCCACTACTTTCCTGCGCCGCAGATGGTGGCTTTACGGTGCGGAACACGCCGCCGCCGCCGCCCGCGTTGACATCTTCCATGGCACCAACTTCGCCATCCCCTTCTTTTCCCGCCGCCCCACCGTGCTCACCCTTCATGACCTCTCACCGTGGCGCAATCCGAAATGGCACCAGAGTAAATCCGCCGCAAAAATCCGCCGCCGAACCCCCTACCTGCTGCCCCGCGCCTCGCACATCATCACTCCCAGCGAAGCCATTCGCCGCGAAGCCATCGCGCGTTTCCGCATTGCCCCGGGTCGCATCACAGCCATCCCGTTAGCTGCTTCGGCGCACTTCCGCCCCACTCCCCACCAATCTGATCCCTACTTCCTTTTCGTAGGAACGCTGGAGCCCAGAAAGGGGATCGCGGCCCTGCTCGAAGCTTGGCGCACCACTGGCCGCAAGATCCCTTTACGAATAGCAGGTCGCACGCGCGAAGACTTCGCGCCCCTCTCACCCGAGCCCAACCTTCACCTGCTGGGCGAAGTCCCCGATTCAGATTTGCCCTCGCTCTATACGAATGCCGCCGCGGTCATTTATCCTTCCGAATACGAAGGCTTCGGCCTGCCCGTACTTGAGGCGATGCAATGCGGAGCAAACGTAATCACCTCGAAAGATCCCGCACTGCTCGAACTAACCGGCGAAGCAGCCCGCCATTTCACCACCACATGGGAACTTACCCACCTGCTGAGCAGCACCGCTCCCCAAGACATAAGGCAGGCGGCAATCGCAAGATCCCAAAACTACACCTGGCAAAAAACAGCTCAACAGACCCACGCAATCTATGCGGGCCTAAGCCGCGCAAGCAAGTCCCCAAAATGACCAAGCCCCGGGCCCTCATGCTTTCCCCCGAGCTCCCCTATCCGCTCCAGGGCGGCGGAGCACTCCGCACCGCCTCACTCCTGAACTACCTCTCCCAGCACCACACAGTCGACCTCATTCTCTTCCGCCATCTCGATTCTCAGCACCCCACCGAAAGCCTGCCGCCCAATCTCGTTGACCGCGTTCTGGTCCTCGAACTCCCCCGCCACAGCCGCAACCCGCTCCCCCGCGCGCTCCGCAATGCAAGCCGCCTCATCCGCGGAGTCCCCCCTCTGCTAGATCGCTTCCGCGGATTTGCCCATCCCATCTCAAACTTCTTAAACAACCACCGCTATCGGGTGGCGGTGATCGAACATTTCTGGTGCGCCCCCTACCACTCAGTCCTCGCCCCGCACGCCGAGTCGCTCATCCTCGACCTGCACAACATAGAAAGCACGCTTCACCAAACGGAAGCCGCAGCCGCCACCTTGCTTCCCGAACGCCTCGCTCACTGGCACTTCGCGCGCCTCTACCGCAATCTGGAACAGAAGTGGATTCCGTACTTTGACGAAGTTTTAACCGCGTCCGAAGCCGATCGCTCCCGCATCCAGCACCTCGCTCAAGCGGTGACAGTCTTCCCCAACTCCATCCCCTGGCACGCAATCCCCGATGTGTCCGAAGAAGAAGTAATCGCCCTCTCCGGCAACTTCGATTACCACCCAAATCAAACAGCGGTCGCGTGGTTTGCGAAGCACATCTGGCCCACCCTCGCCGCCAGGCATCCGAATCTCAAGTGGCGCTTGATTGGCATGAACCCCGGCAGCGTAAGACACCTCGTGTCCCACCTTCCAAGAATTGAATTTACCGGCTCCGTACCCGACGCCATCACGGAACTGGCGCGCGCCCGCGCAGTAGTAGTTCCACTCCTCTCGGGTAGCGGTACCCGCCTAAAGATCGTGGAAGCGTGGGCCGCGGGCCGCGCCGTAATCTCAACGCCCCTAGGTGCCGAAGGCTTCCCGCCAGAAAATCTGGTAGTGGCTTCACGCGAAGACTTCTTAGAAGCTATCGAAACCACACTTACAAATTGCGCCTTGCGCGCGGGTTTCGCGTCCAAGGGACGTGCCTGTTACGAACAGTCCTTAACTTGGGACGCTGCATGGCGAACCTTGTGTGCATCCCGAATCACACCCAATTGCCTTAGTTCAAGAGAGTACTGCTAGGAAAATCATCCAGATCTAGTCCGAAGCCGATCTTTATAGCTTCCTCTACCTGAATCATGGTTTCCGCATCCACCATCCCGAGTCTCTTCACTAATCGGCGCCGATCTACCGCTTTGATCTGAATGAGAAGTGCCACAAGACGGAGAGGCTCGTTCCCTGATTCGCCGCAACCAGGTTGCGATCGCGGACTCAGAATCTGCAGAGTGCAGTTGAGGTCCTTGGCCCGAATCGCGGCGGCCTGCGCTGTTATTTTGGTGGCGCCAGCACTTACGGATTAATGCTCCTCCGTTAATAGACGCAGCGGTCCTCTTTCGAACGGCGTTTTTGATCGTTCCAGTATCGTGCACGATTGAAGATCAGGAATGTGCTTTGTAGCCCTCGCGAATTGTAAGAGCGAATCAGTTGTTAGAGTTTTGCGGAACAGTGGTGGATAGAATGCTTAGCCCATTGCCCAGGAGTATCGACTGAAGCCTTATTGCGAGCGTTTGCGCATGGTGCGAATTACCCAAAGCTGAGAGGCTGTTCGGGCCGGACACGCTTTAAGTGCTCGAGCTATTACATGGCGTAACAGCCGTTAAGCCGGTGCTAAAAACACAGCTCGCAGGTCGTGCGCTGGCGTGCTCTCCAAAAGGAACTAAATCCTGATAAACCGTCGGCAATCGAACTCCATTTCATGTTCCGAGTCTTACAACAAGTTCCGAATGTTAGTTCCATCACGACAGACGCAACGTCATAGTTGTTTTCCAACGTCGTACTTAGAATGCGAAGCATCTTACCAGAAGTTTGTATCTCATCCCAACACTTAAAGAGGCACTATGTTTTTTCGTTCTGAAAAGCTATTAATACCGCTTACGAAACCAGCTAATCCCGATCCAAACGGTGCAGCCGCTATCCAGGAACTACTTGGCGGTAAATTTGGCGAAATGTCCACCCTGAATAACTATCTTCACCAGTCTTTTGGGTTCAAAGAAAAGAAAAAGTTGAAACCGTTCTACGATCTAGTGTAGTGCTTCAAAAATAGCGCGTATTGGTGGAATCGGAGCATCTCTACAACGGAGAGGTTCTTCGATGCGTTATGCGCGAGCGGTA